>Ga0265316_10005978_pt1 | contig 11713 bp, 10 predicted proteins | sample 4522metaG_FD_202092 | JGI IMG/M metagenome (GOLD analysis project Ga0265316, IMG submission 202092) | Rhizosphere microbial communities from Carex aquatilis grown in University of Washington, Seatle, WA, United States - 4-5-22 metaG | ecosystem: Host-associated > Plants > Roots > Rhizosphere >...
GGCCGCGTTCGATTCCCAGCCGTCGCTTCCCGACGACAAGACGATCTTCGATCACATCCTGAAGACCGCGCCGCAACCGCGCGTCGTCGCCGAGAGCGGCGACCTGGCCGAAGGCGAGCGGCTTTCCGGCGGCGTCATCGAGCGGACCTACCTGCACGCTTACGGCGCGCACGCGCCCATCGAAACACATTCGGCGACCGCCGTAGTGGAAGACGGCAAGGTCACCGTGTGGGCCAGCACTCAGGCTCCGTTCATGGTCAAGGAGCAGGTGGCCCGCGAGGCCGGATTCGCGCCCGACAAGGTCCGCATCATCTCGCGCTACGTCGGCGGCGGATTTGGCGGAAAGACCGAGGGCCCCCAGGCCGTGGAGGCAGCGCGGCTGGCGAAGATCACCGGCCGGGCCGTGCAGGTGGTGTGGAGCCGGCAAGAGGAATTCTTTTACGACCACTTCCGCCCCGCAGCAGTCCTCAAGATTCGATCGGGGATGACCGCAGCGGGCAAGATCACTCTGTGGGATGCACGGATCGTAGGCGCCGGAGACCGTGAGGCGCGGCCGTTCTACGACATCCCAAATCAGCGCACCACATCCGCGGGAGGCTGGATGGGCGGCAACCCTGCGGGCATGCATCCATTCGAGGTCGGAGCGTGGAGGGCGCCGACGGTCAACAGCATCACCTTCGCCCGAGAGTCGCACATCGACGTGATGGCCGCCCAGGGCGGCTTCGACCCGCTGGAGTTCCGCCTGAACAACCTGACCGACGCGCGCATGCGGCGTGTTCTGGAGGCCGCGGCAAAGCGGTTCGGCTGGAAGGCCGCTAAAGCGCCGAGCCACCGAGGCGTGGGAGTCGCCTGCGGGACGTATTCCAACGCCTGCAACGCCACGATGGCCGAAGTGGCGGTCCACCCGGATGGGCGCGTGCAAGTGAAGCGAGTGCTGATCGCGCTAGACGTGGGCGTCCAATTGAATCCTGACGGCCTGCGCCAACAAGCCGAAGGCGCCGTAATGATGGGCATGGGCTACGCGCTCTCCGAACAGCTGCGCTTCCAGGGCGGCAAGGTACTCACGGCCAACTTCGACGACTATCAGATCCCCCGCTTCACGTCGCTGCCCGAGATCGACGTGGTGCTGGTGGACAACCCGCAGATGAACGCGCTGGGCGCCGGCGAGCCGCCGATCATAGCCATGGGAGCGGCGCTGGCCAACGCAGTCTTCGACGCGACGGGCAAGCGCATGCTCGAACTGCCGATGACACAGGAGCGGGTGAAGAAGGCGCTGGGGTAAACAGGCGGCCCGGCTAGCTCGGCCTCAGCCCCAGCAAGCTGGTCATGTAGAATGCTTGGTGTGATCCGCACGATAGCTCTCACAAGCCTGCTATCGAGCGTCTGCCTGTGCGCGCCAGACGAACAACAACCGACATATCCCTCGTATGAGTACGTGGTGGCGCGCGCACATGAAATCAAGCCGCACCGGCGTACCGTATCGCTTGCAGGCGTCCCCCAGGGTTTCCTTCGCCTAACGCTGACCGTGTCGCCAACAGGGGAGGTGATGAACGCCGACGCTGCCGGCGAGCCCGAAATGATGAAACTCTGGCCACAACTATGGGGCGAGGTCCGTCTCTGGAAGTTCGTGCCATTCCAAGAAAATGGGAGAGCAGTTACGGCACGGGTCGAGGAGTATCTCACGCTTGTTCCGCCGGAACGAATGCCTCAGCGCCATGTTGTTGCACCCGCTCTTCGGCCGGACTCCAAGGTGACGATTTCGCTTGAGAGGACGGGATGCTTCGGCAGTTGTCCTTCCTACACGGTCACGGTCAGCACGAATGGCATCGTGTTCGACGGCGGAGACTATGTGGTCGCTTCGGGAAGACACATCGATACGGTAGACGTCGATGAAGTTCGAAAGCTGGCACAGAACTTTGTTGCCGCTGACTTCTATTCAATGGACGCCAGCTACACGGCGTCGGTGACAGATTGTCCCACCTACTCGCTCTCGATTACGATCGATGGCCACCCAACGGGAGTGGACGATTACGTCGGCTCGAAGGTGGGGATGCCGGAGATCATCACCGAACTCGAAGATGAGGTCGACGCGTTGGCACGGACTGACCGATGGATAGACGGCAGCGACGGGCTTGTTCCGGCATTGCGGGCCGAGAGATTCGCCTTCCAGACCTTCGAGGCGCAAGTCATGCTGAAAGAAGCCGCCAGTCGCGGGAAGACCGCGACTGTGCGGGAGTTCTTGGAAGCTGGCGTGCCGCTGAAGCCCTTGCCCCATCCGATGCCGAAGGAACCATACAGAGCCGTTCCCTTTGAGCACGTCGGCTGGCTCCAGGCGGCCAGTGGCCATCCGGAGACACTGCAGGTTCTGATCACTGCGGCGGCGAGCAAGAGCGATAAAGGCGACAAGGACTTGGCTCTGGCAGGTGCCACTCGTTCAGGAAGCGTAGCGGCAGTTCGGGCGTTGATCGCTTATGGCGCAAATCCAAATGTAGATCTCACCACACTGATCGTCACGCAGAGCAGCGGCGGCGCGACGATGCAGGGAGGTGGTGCGGGCAGCGTGCTGATGTACGCCGCTGAGTCGGGGAATCCCGAGGTGGTGCGCGAGATTCTCCGCTATCACCCGAAGCTGGAGATGCGAGACCACGAAGGAAAAACCGCCGTGTTCGCGGCAGGAGACTATCGCTCCGGAGATGTAGACGGTGCGCGGGTGGAATGCGTGCGCCTGCTTGCACAAGCCGGTGCCGACGTAAATGCACGCGATAACGCGGGAAATACGCCGCTGCATGAAACCGTCCTCACCGATGTGGAAGAGGAGTTGTTGAAGCTAGGCGCAGATGTGAACGCGCGCAACAACGAAGGTGAAACGCCGATCTTCACTACGTTTGATGACGATGCAATACCGCTATTCATTAAGTACGGCGCTGACCTGACCATTCGCAATAACGAGGGCAAGACGGTGATAGAGGCGGCCGAGGAAGAGGGGTCTTTTCGGCCAGAGGCTCTCCTCAAGGCAATTCAGAAGTTAGATCAGCGTTAGCCCTACCGGCAGTAGTGTTCGCTCCAATTCGACTACGCCGCCGCCAGGGCCTTCCGCACCGCGGCGGGCTGGTTCTTGATGACGAGCATGTACGCGCGCACCGCCGGTTCCGGCTTGCGCCTCCCTTGCTCCCACTCCTGAATGGCCCTCGCCTGCAGCCCGTAACGCGCCGCGAATTCCTCGCGCGTCAGCCCCTGGCCTTCCCGGATCGCGCGAACATCGACGTCGGGCACCACATGCACAACTTTCATCGGAAGGTCGATTTCGCCCCTCATGTGCCGTGCAATCTGTCTGGCTGAATCAACCAGCACGCGACCGAGCCTAGTGCTCTTGTTTCTTGATTGGCCGGAGGATTTTCGCAAGGGCTTGTTTTTCGGCGTCACTGAGATTCTCCTTCCTGTTCTTGGCGTAGACGGCGATGAAGTAGACCGCGTCCGGAGCGGCGAAGTAGCAAATCACCCGCACGCCAGCGCTCTTACCACGCCCGGGTCGCGCCCAGCGCGCTTTCCGCATTCCACCTCCGCCGGGAATGCGCGGGTGGCGCCCCGGGCGTCGGCAATATGGCGCTCCATTTCGTCTTGCTCCATCGCGTCCAGCAACTTTGCAGCATCACGCTGGTAGCGCGGGAGCAGGAACAAGCGCCGCATATCTGGATTGTACTGCGGCATTGCCGCACCCGCAACCTGCCACTACCGCCCCCCATTCCGCAGCTTCCGTGCGCACTCCCTGCAGTAGTGCTCGGTCTTAGAATCCACCCGCTCCACCGAATGCGACGAACTCATCACGCAGTTCCAGTCCTGGCAGTGCGGCAGCCCCCGCAGGTGCCCCGCCTCATGCCACAACTCACGCAGCGCCCGGGTGGCCAGCCGCGTGCGATCCGGCGGCAGCCCGTAAAACTCCTCGCGTAGCCGATGGATCGAGAAGATGGCCGCGCGCCCCGGCATCTCCGCCTCGCCGAAAACGAAGGTCAGCACGGGGATGAACAGGTCGCACGCCGTCGCGCCGATCACCAGTCCCTCGTGAAACCGGGCCTTCATCTCCGCCAGCAGGCGCGTGGAATCGTACTGCTTGCGCGCCGGGTTCAGCGCGAAGGCGGGATCGAGCTTGCCGAAACCGATGGGAATGCGCGCGCGAAAGGAGATCTCGTGCAGCAGGTCCCGCGGGAAGTCGCCCACCGGAACGAGCAGCATTTCCGTTTGAAGCTCTTCCGTACCCGCCTCCCCAAACTCACGAGCGTGCCGAGAAGCACACGAATGCCAGCCCCGCTTTCAATTCGTGTTCATTCGTGTTCATTCGTGGCCAACCTGTTTTACACCCGCGCGGCTTTCGCGGGCGGAGTCAGCCCGAAGCGCCGGATCTTGTGATACAGCGTGACGCGGTCGATGCCCAGCGCCTTGGCGGCCTGCGTCTGGTTCCACGCGAAATCCTCGAGCACTCGCACCACGTGCTGCCGCTCCAGGGTTAACAGCGTGAGATCGCCCGCGCCCTCCGCCGGCCGCGTGATCGCCAGATCGTGCGCCCGCACCAGCGGCTCGTGTCCCACCACCACCGCCCGCTCGACAATGTTTTCCAGCTCGCGAACGTTCCCCGGCCAGTTGTGCGCAATCAGCAGGTCCATCGCCGCTCGGTCGAAGCCCGTGAACTTGCGGCTCATCTGCTGGCTGTACTTGTCCAGGAAGAAGGTCGCCAGCAACGGCACATCGCCGTGCCGCTCGCGCAGCGGAGGCAGCCGGATCGCGAACACGTTGAGCCGATAAAACAGGTCCGACCGGAAACGCCCTTCCTTCACCAGGTCCGCCAGGTTGGTGTTGGTGGCGGCAATCACCCGAAAATCCACGTGGACCGCCTGCGTCCCGCCCACCCTGACGATCTCGCGCTCCTGCAGCACGCGCAGCAGGTCGGTCTGCGTCTTCAGACTGATGTCGGCGATCTCGTCCAGAAACACCGTGCCGCCCATCGCCGCTTCGAACTTGCCCTTCTTGCGATACTGCGCCCCGGTGAACGCGCCCTTCTCGTGCCCGAACAACTCGCTCTCAATCAGCGTCTCCGTCAGCGCTCCGCAATGGACCACCACCATCGGGTTGAACCGCCGCGGGCTCAGCCGGTGTATGGCGCGGGCCACCAGTTCCTTCCCGGTTCCGCTCTCGCCTTCCACCATGACCGTGGAATCCACGCCGGCCACAGTCTCGATCTGCTCGCGCACCCTGGCCATCGCCTCGCTCTGGCCCACCAGTTCGGTGATGGCGTGGTCGGTCTCGGTGAGCTGCTCGCGCAGCATGCGGTTCTCGCGCTTCAGCCGGTGCTGCTCCAGCGCGTTGCGGGCCACCACCGAAAGATCGTCGGGATCGAACGGCTTGGTGATGTAATCGAAGGCCCCGTGCTTGAGCGCCCGGATCGCGGTCTCGACCGACGCATAGCCGGTCATCACGATCACGCCCGTGTCGAGCTGTTCGCTCTGGATCTTCTCGAGCAGCCCGATGCCGTCCATCCCCGGCATGCGTATGTCCGCGATGACCAGGTCGAACTCGCGGCCCGCCAGCTTGGCCAGCGCGTCGTTGGCGTTCGAGGCGGAATCCAGGTCGTAGCCTTCCTCGGTGAACCAGTGGACGAGCGAGTCCCGAACGACCTGCTCATCATCCACGATGAGTATCGACAGCTTCTGATCGGCCATCCGTATTCTCCGTCTCTGTGCGCTCCTCGACCGGCGGCCCAACCACCGGGAGGATCACGTGGAACGTGGTCTCGTCCCCCGTATCCACCTGTATGTCGCCGCCGTGCCGCTTGATCAGCCCGTAGGCGACCGCGAGTCCCAATCCTACACCAGAAGCAGCTTGCTTGGTGCTGAAGAAAGGTTCAAAAATGTGGGGCAGCACGTCCTTGGGAATCGGCGGGCCGTCGTTGCTGACCGCCAGATCCAGCCGCCCGCCTTCGTCGATCAGGCCGGCCCGTATGCGCAGGTGGCCGGGCTGCCCGCTCTTGCTCGCCAGTGCGTCCACCGCGTTCACCACGATGGCCACCAGCACTTGCTGGATCTGCGAGCCGTCGCAGAAGACCTGCGGCAGCTCCGGCACCTCGACGGCCAGCTCGACGCCTTGCATCTGTAGCTTGTGCTGCACCACCGCCACCGTCCGGTCAACGATGGTCTTCACGTCCGTCATCGACATCTCGGTGTGGTGCTTCCGCGCAAACACCAGCAGGTTGCTTACGATCTCGCCGCAGCGCCGGCTCTCGTGCTGTATGGTCTGCAGCCAGTCGAGCATCGGCTTCTCGAGCGCCAGCTTCTTCTCCAACAGGCGCGCATAGGTAAAGATGCCGGCCAGCGGATTGTTGATCTCGTGCGCCACGGCTGCCGCGAGCTGCCCGAGCGAGGAGAGCTTCTCGGAATGGATGAGCTTCTCCTGCGCCGCTTCGAGATCCTTGGTCTTGCGCCGTATGCGGTCTTCGAGCGTGCGGTTGGCCGTCTCCAGCTCTCCGGCCATGCTGTCGAAAGCGCCCGCCAGTTCGCCGATCTCGTCGCGCCGCCGGAACCCGAACCGATACGAAAGGTTGTGCCCGGCCAGCACGTGCACTCCTGCCGTGAGCCGCTTGATGGGACGCCGCACCAGGAACCACACCAGGCCGCCCGCAATCAGGATCATCAGCGCCGCCGAAAACGCCACCTGCGCCCGCATGCGCCGCTCGTGCGCCGCCAGCGCCTGGTCCACCGATTCGAGCGAGAGCACCACGTCCAGCACGCCCAGGATGCGCTGCGACGCCGGGTGCGCGTGGCATGCGGCGTTCGAACAGGCAGGCTCGTTCTCGATCGGCCGCACCAGGCCGATCAGATGCTCGGAACCCGCGTAATAGGTGCGCCAGGTGTCCCGCGTCCGAGGCTTTTCGAGCGGCTGGTTGGAGCTATGGCAAAGGATGCAGGCGTCCGCGCGCTTGTCCACCATGGTCCCGGTCTCGCCCGGAAGAGTGGAGAACTGCACCAAGCCTTTCTTCGAGAAGATGCGGATCTTCTGCACCCCGGGCTGGGCTGCTATCGAACGGATGATCTCGATCAGCTGTTCGCGGTCGTTGCGCAGCATGCTGGTGCGCGTGGATTGGAAGATGATGCCGGCCATGCGCTGTTCGGACATGACCGCCGTCGTCTCGAGGTTCTCGCGGAGCACGTGCAGGTTGGCCCAGCCCAGGCCCACCAGCACCGCGAGCAGGCTGGCCACCAGTCCGAAAATGAGCTTCGCGCTAAGACTCCGCATACGCCGTTCGGCGAGGCTTCTCGCCGTGTGTGGCGTCGTGGAAAACCGGAAGGTATCGCGCAGCGAGCCGGAACAGGTTCAGCCCGACGACCACGATGCTCATTGTAACCGCTATCTCCATCCAGGAAGGAAAGTAATGTACCCCGGACGAGGCATCGAGGCCGGTGGTGGAAACATTCAGACGGTTGACCAGGAACCCGCCCACCACCACCGCCGAGCAAGCGACCAGCGCCTGCGGATTGGCGCGAACCCGCCGAATCGAAACCAGCAGAATGGGCAGCGCCAGCAGCGCGGTTTCCAGCCAGAACATTCCCGCTTCGTAGCTTCCAGGCCCGGCCAGGCGGAACGCTTGCGGGAGCGCTCCGCGCCAGGCAAGATCGAGAAATCTGACCACCAGGAAGAGTCCCAGGAACGCAGCCATGACCTTCGCAACGCTTTGCAGCACGTCGAATTCGAGCGCCCGCCCGAAGGCCCGCGCGCTCAGGCCGCTCTCGAAAATCACCATCCCGAGGCCCGCCGCCACCGCTGAGATCCAGAACAGAATCGGCAGGATGGGCGAGTACCACAACGGATGCAGCTTGGTGGGCATGATGAGGTACAGGCTGCCCAACGACGACTGGTGCAGCGTCGAAAGCAGGAATCCCAGCCCCACCAGCGGAACCACCACCCGCTTCACCACCCGCACCGCGGCGTGCCACTTCAACCGCTCAAACAGCATGGGCGAGAATTCCAGCGCCAGCACGGTGTTGTACAGCATCACGCACCACGCCACCTCGAACATCACCGAATGCGGATTCCACAGGACCATGGCCCGCCAGATGTTCCAGGGCCGGCCCAGGTCGAACATCAGCCCTACCACCACCAGCATGTAGCCCAGATACGCCGTCAGAATGGTCGGGCGCACGATCGGCCGCAGCTTCTCCAGGTGGAGAATGTAAACCGCTGTCGTAATTGCGAAGCCGCCCGCGGCCAGGCCGACGCCGCACAGGATGTCGAAACCGATCCACAATCCCCACGGGGCGTGGTCGTTCAGATGAGTGGACGCACCCAGACCCTGAGTGAATCGCACCCACGTGGCGTAGGCGCCGCCGGCCAGGATCACGAGGGCGGCGATGCGCCAGAACAGCAAACGGACTTGTCTCATTGCGGAGTGTCCTCGCAGGCAGCCACCGTCGCCGGCACCCGGCCCTCGGCCCGCGCCACGGCCTCCTTGCGGCGGGTAAACCACCACAAGCCGGTCAACACGGATGCGCCCACTGCGACCAGCGGAGGAATCTTAGAGAGTACGCGGAAGGTCAGCAGCGGCATGGGCTCGTCCGGGAGGTTCACGGGCAGCCCCATCGCCGCGAACGGGATCGAGGAAAGCATCAGGACGGACGTCCCGCCGGCATCGTGCTCGCCGAAGATCTTCGGCACATACTTTCCAGGCTCCGCAGCCAGCCGCGCGCGGGCTTCCGTCAGCAGGGACTCGCGGTCGCCGGCGATCGTCGCGCCATAAGGACACGCCTCGGCGCAGGCGTTGATCTTCCCCTGAGCCAAACGGTCCGCACAGAAGTTGCATTTGCGGACGCGAGGCTTGAGCGACGTCCATTCGTACTTCGGAATGGCGAAGGGGCAGGCCTGGACGCAGTACCGGCAGCCCAGGCAGATGTCGGCGTTGTACACCACCGGACCGCTGGCGGTTTTGTGCAGCGCGCCCACCGGGCACACCGAGGCGCAGGTGGGATCGAGGCAGTGCATGCATAGCCGGCGATAGTGGACCTCGCCGTCCTTCCCCGCCGCCGTCTTCAAAACCGTGAACTGCTTGTCCGTCAAATCGGGAGCATCGGTCTCGGGCAGATGGTTCTGCTCGCGGCACGCCATCATGCAGGCGCCGCAGCCGACACACTTCGTGTTGTCGTACAAAATTGCGTGCGTCAAAGGTGAACTTCTCTTCGTTTATGAACGGAAGAACTGGCGCGTCACTTCACGCCACTTCTCGGGAGGCAATTCAGTGCCCACTTGCGGAGAGATGGTGCCACCGTCCAAAGCGGTCGCCAGCACGCCCGGCGAAATAGCCTGGCGAAGCTCGGCCACCGATTCCTCCATCCAGCGGCGGGCGAAGGAGCCCGTGAGGAGATTGCGGAAACTGACCTGAACGTCCGGAGAGAAGATCTCGAGCAGCCAACCGGCGCCGTAGGGGTCCCTAGCCACGCTGTCGGGGTCCGAAATGGCCTTCTCGTTGATCGCGACGATCTCACCCTCGGCGGGCGCCAGCATGGCGACTTCGCCGCGCTCGGTATGGATCGTCCAGCCCTTTTCACCCTGGCGGAACCAGCGGCCCCGCTGCGGCACGTCCAGCTTCTGTATGCCACCGAGCAGGCTGGCGGCAAACTCGTCCAAGCCCACGCGAACACGGCCGTTACCTGCATCGACAGCCCAGGCGTGGCCGGGGTGATAGGACAGGCCTTCCGGCAGGGTTACGCCCGCAACTACTGGCGCCGCCGTAGCTGCTGAGGGAGAAGCCGGTGCGGCGACCCGAAAGCGATACTTGTCCCTATGTAGCAGGACATCCCAAGCGATGAATGCAACGAAAGTTGCGAGAACCAGTAGTGCGACCATTTTAGTTTGCCTCCGCGATGGAATATGCACCTTCATGGCCCGCACGAGAGGCACCCGTTGCGTTGCCCTCATCTTTATGACAATAAAGCCTTAAGCCGTGTTGCGTTTTGCACACCACGAATCGGAGCAAAGGGTCTCATGTTGCGTTTGTAAGCATACTAGACGCCAATAAGCCGCCAACCCACGGAAGACGCAGGGTCAAGGTGGCAGGATGCGTTATGCAATGGCACCATGTCCCTTCGCAACGCTTTTACTGTTCGCAACCAGCGGGTCCACCCGCTCTCGTTATATTTTTTAAACACCCTGAACTGCTCGCCTTCCCCCACCACCCTGCGCGAAATGCCACAATCGAGCCCCAACGTCTTAATCTTTTTGTTCTTGACAGTGGAAGAACGCAGCAGTAGCATTCGGAGCACGGGCTCTCATGCTAAGCGAACGTAGGGGCTTCCTCGGATGGCTTCTCGGAGGGGGAGTCGCTGCCTCCTTGGGATCATTTCTCTACCCCGTGGTCGAGTTCGTCAATCCGCCCGCAGTCCCCGAGGCAACCGTCGACGAAGTCTCCGCCGGCAAAACTCAGGGCTTCAAGATCAACAGCGGGAAGATCGTCAAGTTCGGCAGCCGCCCGGTGCTGCTCATACGATCCAGCGAAACCGACTGGAAGGCCTTCTCGGCGGTCTGCACCCACCTGAACTGCACCGTCCAGTACAAAGAGGATGCCCACGTGATCTGGTGCGCCTGCCACAACGGCATGTACGACCTGAATGGCGCCGTCGTGTCCGGTCCACCACCGAAGCCGCTCGACGAGTACGTAGTGCGCCTCCGAGGAGATGAGGTGTTCGTCTCCCGCCGCGCGTAGGTTCTGGAGGGCGGGCTCCAGCCCGCGCGGGGCTTCAGCCCCGCAGTGTGCAGGACAAGGGAGGGCACAAGGTGCCGCCTGTCGAAGAGAACCGCCGCCTACAACGCGGCGTCGCCTGGCTGGACGAACGCCTGGGGCTGGCCGCGATCCGCGAGTTCGTCGCCCACAAGACCGTGCCGGTCCACTCCGGAACCATCTGGTATTACTTCGGCGGCGTCACGCTCTTCCTCTTCACCGTCCAGGTGCTGACCGGGATCCTGCTGCTCCTCTACTACAGGCCGACAGCCTCCGAAGCGTATGAAAGCGTGCAGTTCATCATGACCCGCGTCCGCTTCGGCTGGCTGATCCGCTCCATTCACAGCTGGTCCGCCAACCTGATGATCCTGTCGGCCTTCATTCACATGTTCAGCGTGGTTTTCCTGCGCGCCTACCGCCGCCCCCGCGAGCTCACATGGCTCAGCGGACTGGCCTTGCTCGGACTGGCGCTCGGCTTCGGTTTCAGCGGCTACCTGCTGCCCTGGAATACCATCTCCTACTTCGCCACCAAAGTCGGCACCGACATGGCCGCCAGCGTCCCCGTCGTTGGGCACGCCCTGGCGCGCTTCCTGCGCGGCGGCGACGACGTAGGCGGAGCCACCCTGACCCGCTTCTTCGGCTTCCACGTCGCCGTTCTGCCCGGCCTCGCCACCACGCTGATCGCCCTGCACCTGCTGCTGGTACAGCGCCATGGCATCAGTTCCCCGCCCTGGATCGAAAAGCGCTTCGCATCCACAGGCGGCCGCGTGCCCCAGATGCCGTTCTTCCCCAACTTCTTCCTGCGTGAATTGATGGCGTGGTACGCCGCCCTGAGCGTCCTCGGTTGCCTGGCGGCGCTGTTCCCCTGGGAACTGGGCGACAAGGCCGACCCCTTCGCCTCCGCCCCCGCCGGCATCCGCCCGGAGTGGTATTTCCTGGCGCCGTTCTACACCCTCAAAC
>Ga0265316_10005982_pt1 | contig 11711 bp, 9 predicted proteins | sample 4522metaG_FD_202092 | JGI IMG/M metagenome (GOLD analysis project Ga0265316, IMG submission 202092) | Rhizosphere microbial communities from Carex aquatilis grown in University of Washington, Seatle, WA, United States - 4-5-22 metaG | ecosystem: Host-associated > Plants > Roots > Rhizosphere >...
TCGGCGTCGAAGTGGCACAGGCGATGACCGACAAGGCGCTGATGCGCGCGCGACTTGCCGCAGCAGGTGTCCCGCAGCCCAGCCACGTCGTCCTGACCGATGCGACGAACCTCGAGGAGGCCTGCGCGAAGGTCACATTCCCCGCCGTTCTGAAGCCCGTCGACTCGGGCGGGCAGCGCGGCGTCTTCCGGATCGAATCGGTCGACCAGGTGCGCAGCCTGCTGCCGGGGACGCTCGCCTTCTCACGGTCAGGCCGAGCGATGCTCGAGGAGTACGTCGACGGCATCGAGCTGAACGGCATTCTCGTCGCCCGTGGTGGTGAGCCCACGCTCGTCACGTTGTCCGACCGCCTGCGGCCCGCCGGGCTGGGGTTCGGTGTCGGCTGGATCCATTCGTTCCCGTCCTCACTGCCGAAGAACGCCCTGGCCGAGGCGGAGGAAGTTGCCGTCGCGACGGTTCGCGCCCTCGGGCTCGAGGACGGGATCGCGTTTCCGCAGCTGATCGCCGACGAGCGCGGAGGCGTCCGCGTGGTCGAGATCGCGGCACGGATCCCTGCAGGCCAGATGGCCGACCTCGTCCGCTTCGGAACGGGGATCAACCTGTTCGAGGTCGCGATCGAGCAGGCGCTCGGGCACGACGTGCCGGACGCGCTGGTGACGCCCGGGTTCACCACACCGATCGCGATCCGCTTCCTCACTGCGAGCCCCGGGTTGCTCCCGCTCGGCACCGTCAGCGCGATCGAGGGGCTCGAGGAGGTACAGGCGGCACCCGGCGTGCTCGCGGCGGGTCTCTACTTCGGGCCGGGCGCGACGATCGGCCCCTTGCAGGTCGATGCCGACCGGCGCGGCTATGTCGTCGCCACCGCGGAGACACCGACGCGCGCGCTCGAGCTGGCCGACAGCGCCTCGGAGAAGCTCATCGTTCGCACGACCGACGAGGACCGCCTGTTCGACCACGGCCTGCGCCGCCTCCTGCACGGCGCACGACGCGTTCCGGTCGTCGTCGTCCTCGCGCTTCTGGTGGCGGGAGCATCCGCACTGCTCGTCACCGGACAAGGGAAGATTCAGCCCGCACCCGTTGACGGCACACGCGTCGACGAGGCGTTCTCACCGATCTGCCGCTGCTCGACTGCCGTCGCGCACGTGACGTTCCGGCTCGTCCAGGCCGGACGGGTGACGGTGCAGATGGTCAACTCAGGCGGCAGACCGGTCACCACGTTCCTCCGCGATCACGCTCTTCGCTCTGGCTGGCAGCACTTCGTGTGGAACGGTCTCACTCGGGCGCGGCACGTCTTGCCGAACGGCTCGTACTTCCCACAGGTCACGTTCCCGCTGCTCCATCGCACGCTCCGGCTCCCTGACCCGATCAAGCTCGACACGCGACCGCCGCGCCTGCGCCGGTTGACGGTTCGAACGACCGGGTCGCGGATCGTCGTGCGCTATGCGTTCGACGAGCCCGCGCGTGCCGTGCTGTTCGTCGACGGGCGGCGGGCCGTCTTTAGCCGGCGCGGCCCCGGAAGCGGTCGGCTGATCTGGGACGAGCGCTTCCCCGACGGCCCGCGCGTCACGCTCGGGCACCACCGGATCTGGGTGGTCGGCATCGACGCCGCGGGCAATCGCTCGCTCCGCAGCGCCGTCCATGTCGTCGGCGTGCGTCCCGCCTAGCGCGGGGCCTACGTCTTCAGCGGTGGAGCAACCTCGGGCTCGGCGTGCGCCACCGTGCCGCGCGACTCGCGCTCGCCGGGCGCCTCGATCGTGACGTTCGGAAGCGCCTTCTCCAGCCAGCCCGGAATCGCCCACGAGCGCTCGCGCAGGACCGTGAGCAGCGCCGGCACCAGCGTCAGCCGCATCAGCAGCGCGTCGGTGAGGATCGCGACGCCCAGCAGCAAACCGAACTCCTTCGAGACCCGGTCGGGTGCGAGCAGGAACGAGAAGAACACCGACGACATGATCAGCGCGGCGGCGACGATCACGCGCCCGACGCCCGCGACGCCGTCCTTGACCGCCTCGATCGTGTCCTCGCCGTGCACGTGCTCCTCGCGGATGCGACTCATCAGGAAGACCTCGTAGTCCATCGACAGGCCGAAGAGGATCGCGAACGCGATCGGCGGCACGAAGCTCTCGATCGGGCCTGTGCGGTCGAGCCCGATCAGCTGCATCCCGACGCCCTTCTGCACGACGAGCGTCAGCACACCGAACCCGACGAGCGCCGACAGCAGCGTCGTCAGCGCGGCCTTCAACGCGATCACCGCGGAGCGGAACGCCATGGCGAGCAGCAGGAAGGTGATCCCGACGATGTAGAGCAGGAACCACAGCGCGTGCGAGAAGATCTGGTGCCCGATGTCGGTGAACGCGGCGTTCGATCCCGACACATACGCATGCGCAGGGGAGCCGTCGAGCGTCTGCGGGATCACCTTGTGCCGCAGCTGCGAAACGAGGCTGTCGGTCTTCGAGTCCTGAGGCTTGTACTTCCCGTACGTGTTGATGATCGCGACCGACGCCTTGTCGTGGTTCTTCGCGTTGTAGATCGGCTTGTCGACCTGCGAGAGCCCGGGCACCGACTTGAGCGCGGTCTCCAGCTTGTCGGCCGACGCATGGTCGGACTGCATGTCGACGACAATCGGGATCGGCTCGGTGAAGCCCGGGCCGAAGCCGCTCGAGAGCAAGTCGTACGCCTGGCGTGTGGTCTGCGATTTGGGCGCCGTCCCGGCGTCCGCCAGCCCGAGACGCACCGCGAGCACCGGCGACGCGAACACGATCAGGATGACGAGCACGACCGGCAGCACGATCTTCGCGTGACGCGAGACGTAGCGGCCCCAGGCGGCGATGGGTGTGGTCGCCTGTCCTTCGCGCGACTCGTCGACACTGCGCAGCCCGAGCCGGCCCCGGTCGATCTTCGGTCCGAGCAGGGACAGCACCGCGGGCAGCAGCGTGTTCGCAAGGATCACGGCGGTGACGACACCGAGCGCGCTCCCGATCCCGAGCTTGGTGATGAAGTCCAACCCGATCAGCGCGAGGCCCGTGATCGAGATCGCCACGGTCGTGCCGGCGAAGATCACGGCACGCCCGGCCGTTGCGCCGGCGGCGGCCGCCGCCGCCTCTGGCGACAGCCCGTCGTGCAGGAACTGCCGGAAGCGCGTGACGATGAACAGCGTGTAGTCGATCCCGACGCCCAGCCCGATCATCGGCACGAGGATCTCCGTGATCGTGTTGAAGTGCGTCAGCCGCGCTGCGAGGAAGAGCAGCAGGAAGGCGCCGGCCACCGCCGAGATCGCAAAGAGGAGCGGGATCACGGTCGGCACGAGCGCGCGGAAGAGCACCATCAGGATCACGAAGGCGGCGAGCAGCCCGATCAGGTCGCTGCTGCCCTGCGCCGGCGGCGCGTTCTCCGCCTCCCCGGTGAACTGCACGTCCAGGCCGGCTGGATCCGCGAGCGTGCGCAGCTGACCCTCGAGCGCGACGATGCCGCTGCGCGGCAACTGGAAGCCTGTCTTGTCGTACTGGACGTCGAAGAACGCGACCCGGCCGCTCGAGGAGAGCTGGCGACCCGACCCCGGCGCCAGCGGATTCGTGATCGCCGAGACGTCCTTCGGGTGCTGATCGAGCGAACGCTGCGAGGCTCTGCCCGCTGCGAGCAGCTTCTGCATGACCGCTGGGCGCTGCCCGCTGTCGAGCCGCTGGCCGGCCGGAGCCGCGACCACGACCCGCAGTGCCGCGCCCTTCTGCGCACCGAACTTCGCCGTGATCAGGTCGGTCGCGCGCTGCGTGTCCGAGCCGGGGATCTTGAAGTCGTTGATCAGCTTGCCGTGGAACGCGGCGTTCAGGCCGATCAGCAGGGCGAAGATCGCGAGCCAGGTGAGAATGACGCGCCACGGATGACGGGCGCAATGGCCGGTGACGCGCGCAAGCGCTCCGGTATGCGCAACCCGCTCTTCCGATTCGAGCACTGCCCGCCGGTCGCCGTTCTGATTGTCGGCCTCGCTCACGATCCTCCCGAACTTCGTTTGACCCGCTGTCAGTCATCCAGAGTAGTCACAGCCGGCCAGGTGGCCTCAGGTCATAGGTTGTTGGTCACCTGCTCTTAGCCTCGCCACATGTGGACGGCCTTGGATTGGCGGTATGAGCGAGTCGGCAACCAGTGGAGCGGTTCCGTTCGGCGAGGGCCGGCGGCGTGCGTGGCCCTCGGCCGCGACCGTCGAGATCGGCGTTGCCGCCGCCGCCTTCGTCGGGCTCTGCGTCGCCGTGCTCACGCGGTCGACGCAACTGCTCGAGCCCGACGACCTCGCCTACCGCGCGTCGATCGTCGCGCTCACGCACGGGCACCTGACGCTGTCGAACGCCCAGTACCAGTCGCTCTCGCAGCAGCTCGGTGGGATCGCGCAGTGGGTTCACCTCCCGAGCGGGCGGTGGATCAGCGAGAAGAACCCCGGCTACCCGTTCTTCGCCGTCCCGTTCCAGGCGATCGGGGCACTCCGGCTCGCACCGCTCTTCTACGGCGCGCTCGGCTGTATCGGACTGTGGTTCGGCGGACGCAAGTGGCTCGGCCGCTGGGGCGGCGCCTGGGCCGTCGCCTTCTACTGCTCGTCGGGCGCCGCACTCGTCTTCGGCTGGCGCGCGACGATGCCGACGTTCACCGATGCTTCGCTGATCGCCGCGGGAACGGGCGCACTGCTCTGGACGATGCTCGCGACGGACGCGAGCACGCGCCGGCGCACGCTGGTCGGATTGCTCGGCTTCCTCGCGCTCGAAGGAGCGACGTTCATCCGCTACACCGACGTCCTCGTGCTGCTCGCCGCACTCGCGGCCGTGGTGGCCGGGTACCGCGCCGCACATCTCGCGCGCCGGAGCCTCGCGTGGTGGCTCGGATCGGTCGCCGCGTTCGGCGGCCTCGTCGCCGCGTTCGACGCGATCGAGTACGGCGGCGTGACGAAGACCGGCTACGCGGCAGGCGAGATCACGTTCAGCCTCGGCGCCGTCGTCCCGAACCTCGAACACATGCCGCGCCATCTCGTGATCGCGATGCCGCTGCTCGTCCTCGCGCTCGGCACACTCGGCTGGACGGCGGTGCGGCTCGCACGCGGCCGTCGCAGCCCGGCGCGCCGCCTCGACGCAGCGGTGACGGCCGCGCTCGCAGCCGGCTGGGTCGGCATCTACGGCCTCTACGCCGCCTACACCTGGACGGAGCGGATGGCCGCCGGCGCCGGCGCGACCGTTCACGTTGTCCGCTTCTACGTCCCCGCGCTCGCTGCCGTGGCGCTGCTGGCCGCGTGGCTCGTCCAGCAGTTCCCCCGCTGGGTGCCGGTCGCCGTCCTCGCAGCCGCGATCACGCTGGGGCTCGGCTCGTACTCGAGCATGGCGAAGGCCGGGCGCGGCGGTCCCGGCGGGCCCGGCGGCCCCGCCGTGCGCTTCGGTGGCGGCGGTCTGCCGGGAGCGCCGCCGCAAGGCATGCCGCCCGGCGGAGCGCCGCGGCTTTCGCCTTGACGCGACCGTGATCGGCCGCAACGATGCAGCCATGTCGATCCCGACAGAACCGATCGGGAGCGTTCCAAGGCCGCCGGAGCTGCTCGACGGCATGCGCGGCGCGGCCGAGGGTCGCGTCTCCGCCGACGAGCTCGACGCCTTGTTCGCGCAGGCGCTCGAGGAGACGATCGGCGAGCTCGAGGCAACCGGCTCGCCCGTGATCACCGACGGTGAGCAGCTCAAGCCGAGCTTCGCGACCTATCCGATCCACGGGCTCGCGAGCCTGAACGCAGACGGCGTCGTGATCCCGTTCGCGGACGGGCACACGCGGCAGCTCCCGACGCTCACCGAAGGCCCGTTTCGCTACCAGACGTACGCCGACGCGTACCTCGAGCAGGCGCAGCGCTTCGCGACGAAGCCGGTCAAGCAGGCGGTGATCTCGGCGTCGGCGCTCAGCCTCCTCTACCCCGCCGCCGGCATCGACGGCTACTCGCAGGAGCAGTTCATCGCCGACCTGCTCGACGAGGCGGAGGCCGACATCAGGCGCTCGCTCGACCGGGGCGCAGACAGCGTCCAGATCGACTTCACCGAAGCGCGGCTGTCGCTGAAGCTCGATCCGTCGGGCGGCCTGCTGCGCCAGTTCCTCGATCTGAACAACGCGGTGATCAACCGTTTCACGCCCGAGGAACGGCAGCGGATCGGCGTCCACAGCTGCCCTGGTGGCGACCAGGACTCGACGCACAGTGCAGACATCGACTACGCCGGGCTCCTGCCGGGCCTGCTCAGCCTCGACGCGGGACGGTTCTACCTCGAGCTCGCGGGTGAGCCGGACCGGCGCGCGGTGCTGCAGACGATCGCCGCGAACCTGCGCCCGGGCCAGCGGGTCTTCGTCGGCGTCACCGACCCGATCGACCCGGCGGTCGAGACCGCGGAGCAAGTGCGCGACCGCGTGCTCGAAGCAGCCGAGTACATCCCGCTCGATCAGCTCGGAACGACCGACGACTGCGGCTTCGCTCCGTTCGCCGACGACACGTCGACCGCACGCGCGACCGCCTTCGCGAAGATCAGGGCGCGCGTCGAGGGAACCGAGCTCGCCGCTGCCCAGCTCGGGTAGCTTGGCACGGTGATCAGCGAGCTCGACGCAGGCGAGATCGATTCGTTTCTCGACCGCCAGAACGTGGGCCGCGTCGGCTGCCACGCCGACGGCCAGACCTACGTCGTCCCGGTGATCTACGTGCGTGACGGCGAGTTCTTCTACGTGCAGTCGATCGAGGGCCGCAAGATCCAGATGATGCGCGCGAACCCCGAAGTGTGCTTCGAGGTCGACGAGTACCTCGACGGTGGCAGTTGGCGCAGCGTGATCGTCGACGGCGTCTACGAGGAGCTCGACGGCGACCGCGCTGAGGCCGCGCTCGCGCTGCTCGTGCAGCGCTTCGCCGGCCGCAAGCGCGCGGCGGGCGAGCGCGGCTCGGGCCGCAAGCCGATCGCGTTCCGCATCCGCGCGACGCGCATCACCGGTCGTGCCGTCGAGCGCACGCCCGCTCACCGGACGATGACACGGTTCGGCGTGCTGCTCAGCAAGCGCCGCGCCCGGCGCGAACGCCGCGCCTGAGCTGCGCTTGCTCTGACGATCCACATTCCATAAGGTCGCTGCGGGGCCACGCCTGAGCCGCGCGAGGCTCGTTCGACGAGCGACGGCCTGCAAGATCTGGGGGACGGGAGCGCAGCAGGGCAGCTGCACGCTGCACTGGCCGTAGCCGACCGGCGGCTAGGCTCGGGTCATGGACGAGCTGGCGCTGCTCGACTGGAAACGCCGAATCTTCGACCTCTACGCGCAGATCCGCGAGGAGCGCGACCCCGAGGCCGGGTGGCGGCGCTGGTGCGACGTGCGCGACGAGCTCTTCCGCTCGCACCCGCAGACGCCGATCCCGGCCGGGACGGGCTTCGAACGTCTCCCCTACTTCGACTACGACCCGGCGCTCCGCGTGCTCGGCAGAGTCGAGCCGGCCGAGCGGGTGACGCGGGAGATCGCGACGTCCGGCGAGCACCCGTACTCGTTCACGCGCTTCGCGCGTGTTCGCTTCACGCTCGCCGACGAGCACGCGCTCGACCTGTACTGGCTCGACGGCTACAGCGGCGGTCTCTACCTCTGCTTCGCCGATGCGACGAGCGGCAGCGAGACCTACGGCGCGTGCCGCTACCTGCTCGACACCGTCAAGGGCTCGGATCTCGGCGAGCAGAACGGGAAGCTCGTGCTCGACTTCAACTTCGCCTACAACCCGTCGTGCTCGTACGACCCGCGCTGGGTCTGCCCGCTGGCGCCGCCCGGGAACAGGCTCGCGGTACCGATTCGCGCGGGCGAGCGCTATCCGCTCGACGCGAGCTGACGCACCGACTGCTCGACGTCGCTCGCCAGGAACGGATAGAGGTAGAGCGCGCGCTCGTAGCCTTGCGCGTCGACGACGTACGCCGCCTCCGTGTGGCTGATGTTGTGGATCGTCACGCCCTGGATCGTCTTCGGCGCGTCCGCGACGCCGATCTTGTACGCGGCCCAGATCTTGCGCAACGCGGCCGCCGGACCGACGGCCCAGTGCCAGTTCTCGCGCACGTGCCACTTCCGCATGTCCTCGAGGAGCACCTGGCGTGCGTTCCCCCACTGGTTGACGCTCACCGACACGATCACCGGGCGCTCATCCGCGGGCAGGCTCGACTCGACGATGCCGAGGATCTTCGCCTCGACCGGGCAGAGGTTGCGGCAGAGCGGGTCGAGGAACGTGACGATCACCGTTCGCCCGCGGTAGGCCGCGATCGACACGGGCTTGCCCGCCTGGTCGGTGAGCGAGAAGGCTGGCGCGCGCCGCTCGCCGGCCGCCCAGCTGACGACGGGCGCCGCCGGGGGCTGCGTTGCGGACGCCTGCGCCGGCGAGTGCAGCTCGACGATCAGAACGCCGATCGCCACTCCGACGATTGCGACGGCCAGGAAGAAGAGCCAGGAGAGGTGCTTCGGTGCGCGCACGGGCACCTGGAAGTATCGCTGTGCCGAGGAGGGTTTGGCGGGATGCCGTTCGTTGCAGGGGTGCGATGGTCGTTTTGAGGCAAGGACGCAGGGAGCGTCGATAGCCAGAGCTATCGACGCGACTGAGGACGCAGCATCGGGGCGCCCAGCGCGGCCCTGCGACACAACGCTGTATTTCGCTAAGCCCTCCTACTAGAGCTCGCCGCGTCGGCGCAGCACCACGGTCCACCAGGCCCCGACCAGGATCACCAGGCCAACCGGGATCAGGAGGGTCAGGAGCGATCCGGTCAAAAACGATGCGACGGTCATCAGGTCTCCCTCGGTCGTAGGTCGCGGGCGGTCACGGCTCTCCGCCGGCCGCTCGACGGATCGAGCCAACGATAGGCGGCGACGAAGATCGCGATCAGAAACGGCATGGAGGCGGGCACCCACATGATCCCCGCGGCGAGCTGCTGATCGGCGAGCGCCGACAGGCCACCCGGGCGGCTCGCCAGCGATGCGTACGCGCTGTAGATGGGCGTGGGCGCGAATCCGAGCACGACCGCGAGCACCCAGCTGACGAGGAGGGCGGCGGTCCCGTAGGCCACCCGCTGCCCGTCGGAGAGCTGCGGACGCCCCGTCACGCCCGGCAGGAGATGCACCCAGAGCAGGAGCGCCGTCGAGACGAAAAGCGCGTGCTCGAGATCGTGGACGAGGACGTTCCGCAGCGTCAGGTCGTAAAGCGCGGGGATGTGCCAGCCGAGCAGAACGACCGAGAACGCAACGAACGCAGGCAGCGGTGCGGCGAGCCAACGGCCGATCCGCCGCAGCGGCCCGAGCGTCGGGCCGACGAGCACCGCGCGCGCGACCGGACGGCGCACCGACGGCGCGAACGGCTTGAGCATGCGTGGCCACGGCCGGCCGAGCAGGACGAGCGGTGGCGCGACCATCGTCAGCAGCACGTGCTGCGTCATGTGCACCCAGAACAGGCGGTCGGAGTACGCGTCGATCGGCGAGGCGATGGCGAGTGCGAGCGTCGCGATCCCGCCGTAGAACGCAGCGCTGCGCCAGCGATTCGTCTTGACGCTGCGCCTGCCGCCGAGCTCGTAGAGGAGCGCGCCGGCGACGAGCGCGTAGAGCAGCCAGCCGACCGGCCAGTTCTCGCTCCGCCAGAGGAAGCTCACAGCTAAAGGAGGTAGAGGATGAACCAGGTCACGACGCCGATGCCGGCGACGATCGCCCAGTAGAACGCGAACGCCGATGCACCGGGCACGACCAGCGAGAGCGGCCGCGCAATGTCATCCTCGGTTCGACCCGCGTCTCCCGTCGCGTCGCCCGGCGTGTGCCCGGACGCGCCGGCGCCGCGGTAGCGGAACGACATCGCGACGAGCGTCTCGAGCCAGTACATCGAGCCGAGCACGAAGAGGCTGTACAGGCCCGTCCAGCCGAGGAAGACGCTCGCGAAGCCACCCTCGGTCGGCCCGAACCCGATCGTCGAGTACATGACGATCTGCAGGGCGACTGCGGCGAGGCCGAACAGGAGCGCGACGAGCCCGATCCGCTGCCAGGCGCTCGCGTCGCCGGCCTCGAGTCGGCGCGCGGCGTACCACGCCCCGAGCGCCGAGACTACGACGCACGCGGTGATCACCGTGCCGAGCACGACGGGCGCCTTCACGTTGTGCGGATGCCACAGCCCGTGCGAGTTCAGCGAACGGAGATAGAAGTACGCGAACAGGAACACGAAGAAGAAGAACACCGTCGAGCTCGCCCAGAGCTGCGAGGCGATGCGCAGGTTGCGTCCCATCACCTCCGGCGGCTCGCTCTCGACGATCGAGTAGTCGGTCGAGTGCTGTGCGAGCTCGCTCACGGAGTCGGCCTCGCAGGCGCGACGATAGGGCGCTGCGCCAGGTTGGAGCCGGCGTTGTCACCGTACGGATACGGATCGGAGCCGAAGGTCGGGATGCGGTCGAAGTTGTGCACCGGCACCGGCGAGGGCAGCTGCCACTCGATTGACTTCGAGCCCCACGGGTTCATGCCGGTCGGCACCCTGGCGAACACCTGCGACCAGATGATGTTCGCGAGAAAGATCAGCATCGATCCGCCGAGCACGAACGCCGACACCGACACCCAGTCGTTCGCGCCCTGCAGGTAGCCGGCGTAGGTGACGACGCGCCTCGGCATGCCGAGGAACCCGATCACGAGCAGCGGCCCGAAGGTCGAGTTGAACGCGAGGAACATGATCCAGAAGTGCACCTTGCCGAGGCGCTCGTTGAAGTTGTAGCCGGTCATCTTCGGCACCCAGTAGTAGATGCCCGCGAAGAACGCGAACAGCAGGCCGCCCATGATCGTGTAGTGGAAGTGGGCCATCGAGAAGAAGCTGCCGTGCGTCGTCACGTCGCTCGGCACGTCCGACAGGAAGACCCCGGTCAGTCCGCCGATCAAGAAGTTGAAGAGCCAGGCGAGACAGAAGAGCATCGGCACCGTGGCACGGATGCGCCCCTTCCACAGGGTGCCCAGCGCGCAGATGAAGATGAAGCCGGTGGGAAGCGAGATGATCTCCGTCGAGAGCATGTAGAACGGCCGCAGGTCCGCGTTGATGCCGCTCATGAAGAGATGGTGCTGCCAGACGAGGAAGCTCAGGATCGCGATGCCGAGCATGCCGGTGACCGCGAGGCGATACCCCCAGAGCGGCTTGCGCGAGAACACCGGCAGGATCTCGAGCAGGATCCCCATGCCGGGGATCGCGAGGATGTAGACCTCGGGGTGGCCGAAGAACCAGAACAGGTTCTCGTAGAGGTACGAGCTACCGCCGGTCTGATCGTTGAAGAAGCCTGTCTGCGCAGTGCGGTCCAGCGCGAGCATGAGCAGTGTCGAGATCAGCACGGGTGCCGCCAGCAACATGAGCACCGAGGTGCTGACCGTCGCCCAGACGAAGATCGGCAGCCGCCCCCACGTCATGCCCGGCGCGCGCATCGTGATCACGGTCGCGAGCATGTTCAACCCGAGCAGCATCATCGAGACGCCGACGAGCGCGAAGAACGCGATGTACGCGTCGATGCCCAGATTCGCCTGCTCGCTCAGCGGCGCGTAGCCCGTCCAGCCGGTCGGGAAGCCGCCGAAGGCGAACGTTGTCATCAGGATCGTCCCCGCGGCCATCAGCAGCCAGAACGTCAGCGCCTCGATGCGCGGGAACGCCATGCGGCGCGAGCCGATCATCAGCGGGACGAGGTAGTTCGCGAACGGGCCGAGAATCCCGC
>Ga0265316_10005983_pt1 | contig 11710 bp, 6 predicted proteins | sample 4522metaG_FD_202092 | JGI IMG/M metagenome (GOLD analysis project Ga0265316, IMG submission 202092) | Rhizosphere microbial communities from Carex aquatilis grown in University of Washington, Seatle, WA, United States - 4-5-22 metaG | ecosystem: Host-associated > Plants > Roots > Rhizosphere >...
AGCTCATCATCAAGGCGATTCAAGAACTGCACGACCAGCTCAAACCGAATAAGGTGACCGTTGCACCGCTGCCGTTCGATGAAGCGCTCTACAAGGAAATCGAAACGAAATTCGGAGCGAAGCTGCACGACGCCCTCGACACGAAGAAATATCCCAAGAAGGAAAGCTATCGCCTGATTGACGAGGTCAAGAATGCGATCAAGGAATCGATTCCGGAAGATGACGCGGAGAAGCGCGTGCTCGCGATGCGCGCCTTTGAGCGGCTGCGCGAGAAATATTTCCGTGAGGACATTCTGAATCTGAACCGTCGTCCCGATGCGCGGGCATTCGACGAAATCCGCGATATCACCTGCGAAGTCGGTGTGTTGCCCCGGGCACATGGCTCCGCCCTCTTCACCCGAGGCGAGACGCAGGCGCTGGCGACGACCACTCTCGGCACGAAGGAAGACAAGCAGCGTCTCGATCTTTTGTTCGAGGACGAAGCGTTCAAGCGCTTCATGCTGCACTATAACTTCCCGCCGTTTTCCGTCGGCGAAGTGAAATTTCTGCGAGGTCCCGGCCGGCGCGAAATCGGACACGGCGCTCTTGCCGAACGCGCCTTGATGAACCTTCTGCCACCCGAAGCGGATTTCCCGTACGCCATGCGTCTGGTTTCCGACATCATGGAATCGAACGGGTCGTCTTCGATGGCCACGGTTTGCGGAGGTTCGCTTTCGCTGATGGACGCCGGCGTGCCGATCCGCGCGGCTTGCGCGGGCATCGCGATGGGGCTTGTCGTGGAAGGCGAAAAGGCTGCGATTTTGACCGACATCGCCGGAGCGGAAGATCACTACGGCGATATGGATTTCAAGGTTGCCGGAACGCGCGTTGGCATCACCGCGTTGCAGATGGACATCAAGGTGGGCGGCGTCAGCGTGTCGCTGATGCGCAAAGCGCTGGAACAGGCGCGGCGCGCGCGGCTGCACATCCTTGATGTGATGGACCAGACGATTTCCTCGGCGCGGCCGAAGATGTCGATCTTCGCTCCGCGCCTGCACCTGCTCCAGATTCCGACGGACAAGATTCGCGACCTGATCGGGCCGGGCGGCAAGAAAATCCGCTCGATCATCGAAGCGACCGGCGTCAAGATTGACGTCATGGACGACGGCAAGGTGCACGTGTTCGCGAACAGCGGGCCGGCGGCCGAATCGGCGTTGCAGATGATTCGCGAAGTCACGGCTTCCGCCGAGATCGGGAAGACGTATCTCGGCAAAGTCGTGCGGCTGGCGGATTTCGGAGCGTTCGTGGAAATTTTCCCGGGCACCGACGGCTTGCTGCACATCAGCGAAATCGCGGAGCAGCGTATACGCGACGTTCGCGATGAACTGAAACTTGGCGATCAAGTGCTCGTCAAGGTGCTCGCCATCGAGGGCAACAAGATTCGCCTCTCGCGCAAGGCTGTGTTGCGCGAGCAGCGCGAGAAACAGCAGAAGGATGCGCCGGGGGGCGGTCAGGCGTAAGGACTTAGAGGGATGGAGGCAGTGGGAACGGGAAGACGAGCGATCGCCTTCCCGTTTGTTTTTTAGTAGGACAGGTTTCAGCCTGTCCTACTTACTGCACTCGTCGAATTCTTGCGCCCACGGAGGAAAGCTTTTCTTCGATGCGTTCGTAGCCGCGGTCGATATGATAGACGCGGTCGATGAGCGTTTCGCCTTGCGCGACCAGGGCTGCCAGCACAAGGGAAGCGCTGGCACGCAGGTCTGAAGCAATGACGCTTGTGCCGGACAGCTTCGTGGGTCCTTGAACGACGGCACGGCGTCCTTCGATGGAAATATTCGCGCCCATGCGGATCATTTCACTGGCGTGGAGATAGCGGTTTTCGAAGATTGTTTCCGTGACGATGGATGTTCCTTCGGCCTGTGTGGCCAGCGCCATGAATTGCGCCTGCATGTCCGTGGCAAAGCCGGGAAATTCTTCGGTGCGCACGTCGGCGCCGACGAGTTTCTTCGCGCCGCGAACGGTGAGCGCGTGGCGGCCCGTCTCATGGATTTCAACTCCGGTTTCGCGCAGCTTCGCGATGATGGAATCCAGGTGCGCTGGTTCGCAGCAGGTGAGTTCGAGCGCGCCGTTCGTAATGGCCCCGGCGACGAGGAATGTTCCGGCCTCGATGCGGTCGGGGATAATCGTGTGCGTCGCGCCGTGCAGTGTTTCTTTTCCTTGAACGCGAATCGTCGAGGTTCCCGCGCCCTCGATCTCCGCTCCCATTTTCGTCAGCAAGGCCGCCAGGTCTGCGATTTCCGGTTCGCGCGCCGCATTTTCTATTTTCGTTTCTCCCAACGCGAGGACCGCTGCCATCAGCACGTTTTCCGTACCGGTGACGGTGATTTTGTCGAAGAACACGTGACCGCCGGGGAGGCGGCCTCCGCCAGGGACGCGCGCTTCGACGTAGCCGTGGGAGGTGCCTATTTCCGCGCCCATCTGTTCGAGGGCTTTCAGATGAAGGTCCACGGGGCGCGCGCCGATGGCGCAGCCGCCGGGGAGTGACACGCGAGCGGAGCCGGTGCGAGCGACCAGCGGGCCGAGCGTAAGGATCGAGGCGCGCATTGTCCGCACCAAATCGTAAGGTGCTTCCGCGCCGTTCACCTGCGTGGCATGGATGATCATTGCCGTGGGAGGGAGTTCCGGCGTCTCGACCGTCGCGCCCATGTACGCAAGTAGTTTGCCCATGGTGATGATGTCACGCACGCGCGGAATGTTTTCAAGCTCCACGCGGTCGCTGGTCAGCAGCGCCGCGGCCATCGCGGGCAGTGCGGAATTTTTCGCGCCACTGATGCGCACCGAGCCTTCGAGTGGTCTTCCGCCTTCGATCAGGAGTTTATCCATGGAATGCCGTTGTGACCGAGTTCGTCACTTATTTTCCTTTTTGAAATTTTCAAACGCAACTCCTACTGACATCCCCGCTTCTCTTGGAATCGCGGCGCTTTCGTTTTTCCGCGACTGGTAAAATCGCAGCGATTCTTCCTGTCCGTTGTCATCGCGAATGCCGCGACTCACAAATCGTATGCCCCGGCGCAAAAGCCAATAAGGCGGCCCAGGGCAGATTCAATGCCAGGGCGATGCGAACGTTGCCATTTGCAATTCGCAGACGCCGCTGCGCTTCGCGCGGATTTGCCCCTGTCTTTAACATAATGAGCGATACGTCCATTCTGTGTCCCGATTGACGCAGGGCGCGTGTCGCATCGGCTACGGTTGCGCCGGTCGCTTCCATAAGAATTCGGAGGCCTCTGGCCCGCAACTTGCGATTGGTCAACGACACGCCAATCATCCAGTTGTCATAGACGCGCCCGAGAAGAATCATCGACGCTGTAGAGAGCATGTTGAGAACCATTTTCTGAGCCGTGCCCGCCTTCATGCGTGTCGATCCGGTGATGACCTCGGGGCCCGTGGGCGTGACGATACTGATTTTCGCGATCTTTGTGATCGGCGTCGCTGGGTTCGAAGTGATCGCGATGGTGACCGCTCCCAGCCGTTGTGCATATTCCAGTGCGCCCATAACGTAGGGGGTCGCTCCGCTGGCTGCGATGCCGACTACAACATCCTCACGGCTCAAGTTGCGTGCTTTCAGGTCGCGGGCGCCCTGTGCACGATTGTCTTCCGCGCCTTCGACGGCATCGGTAAGCGCGCGGCGGCCTCCGGCAATTACAGCCTGGACGATTCGCGGCGAGGCGCCAAATGTTGGCGGGAGTTCGGCGGCGTCAAGCGCGGCGAGGCGTCCACTGGTCCCTGCGCCGACGTAAAAGAGGCGGCCGTTGTGGTCCAAAGCATGCGTGATGGCTTCCACGGCGCGGGCGATTGCAGGGAGCGCGGCGGCGATGGCCTTCGTCACGCGGACGTCTTCGCGATGGATGGCGCGCACAATTTCCAGGGAGGATTTTGTGTCGAGTCCCTGTGTGCGAGGATTTCGCTGTTCGGTTGTTTTTGGTGTCTTCTTCGTCATGTGCGGCTATCGCGCCAAAGCAATATCTTCGCATGTCCTCAGGCCGCGTTGTTGCGGCGATTCGTCAGACGATCACTTAATCGGTAAGGGGTAAGAAGAATAGAGGGGGTTTAGTAGAACGGGGTTTAGCAGAAAGGGGTTTAGTGGCACGGGCTTAGCCTGTAGGACTTGAATTCTTGCAACTGCATTGAAGGTTAAAATCCACAGGCTGAAGCCTGTGCCACTCAAACCGACTATTTAGAAATGGGTGCCAGACCCAGCGATTCAATTACGGCGTCGTGCACGGCGGGGCGGACAGCTACGATTTTCGTATTTTCGCGCGTGGGATAGACGCGATTGGTGAGCAGGATGACGAAAAGCTGACGGTCGGGATCGATCCAGATGGAAGTGCCGGCATAGCCCAAGTGGCCGAAACTTTGGGCTGAAAAGTAACGGCCGCTCGAGGAATCCGTCGTCGGGACCATCCAGCCCAGCGTGAATGCGTTTCCGGCAAGCTGCTGCGGACCGGTGAAGAGGGAGATCGTTGCGCGAGTCAACAGGCGTTGGTGCGCGTACATTCCGCCGTTGAGGAGCATCTGGCAGAAGGCGGCAAGATCGGGCGCCGTCGAAAACATCCCGGCATGGCCGGAAACGCCGCCCATGGCGAAGGCGTTTTCGTCATGCACTTCGCCCTGGACCAGGTGCTTTCTGAACGTCGTGTCATTTTCCGTGGGCGCGATCCCGGCGAGCAGCGATTTCGGCGGATTGAACATGGTGTTCGCCATGCCAAGGCGAGTGAAGATTTGCTCGCGCGCCAGTTGGTCCACGGTTTTTCCGGTTGCGCGCTCAAGAATATCGCCCAGAAGGATAAATCCCAGGTCGGAGTAAACCGCCTTTGTACCCGGCGCGGATTCCAAAGGCTCATTGCAGATGGCGGCGATCATTTCGCGCTTCGAATGGACGGTAAGGAAATAATCCCTGTGTGCTGGAAGTCCCGACGAGTGCGTCAGTAGATTGCGAATCGTGACAGCCTTGCGCCACTCGGGATTGGGGCCCGAATTCCATTCCGGCAGGTAGCGCGCGATAGGCATATCAAGCGATATGCGTCCCGCCTCGATCTGCATGGCGAAAAGCGTGGTCGTAACAACGGGCTTGGTGAGTGAGGCGGCATCATAAATTGTTTCTGGCGTGATCGCCGGCGAATTCGTGTCGTAGGTTTGTTTCCCGAACGCGTGAACGTAGCATTCGCCTCGATAGCCCACTGCCAGCACGCCGCCCGGGAAGGCGCGATCGTTGACGGCACGGTCGAGGACATCGTACGCGGGTTTCAATTTTGCGTCGTCGCTTGCCGGGCGCAATTTCATGGGATTGGCTGCCAGGTCGAGACCCGCGCCCAGGGACGCCACGCCGGGAACGTTGACCGGAATTCGTCCTCCGATCGCGATTTGTCCGAAGAGAGCGCGGCCTACTGCGCGTTGCGCGACATCGACCGTGCTGAACGCGGCGACCCAGGTTTTTGCGGCAGGGAATCGTTCGATCAGGTAAGGACTGCCAAAGCATGCAACGACGACGGGCTTGCCTGCCGCGAGGAGGCGGTCCACGACGGCGGCTTCGTCGTCGGGCAGGCCGATGCTACCTTTGCGATCGGCGACGCGAACGAAGATCGCGGCAATTGCAAGATCATAGGTATCCGGCGGAGGAAGCTTGGCCATGTCGGCTCGAACGAAGCGCGTGTCGATGCGGACGGCTGGAAGCGAATCGAGTCGCCAGCGAATTTCATTTTCGAGATTACCGGCGGGATAGGGATCGACGTCACCGGAGACGGCAACGAGCAGAACGCGCTGCCGCTTCGTCGCGTCAAGCGGCAGAATGTGCTGGTCGTCGCGGAGGAGCGTGACGCCGCGATCTGCAATGTCCTGCGCCGCGCGATCGAATTCCGGTTTATCGAAATTGCGCGCAAGGGCGTCGAGGTCCACAAGCTTCGATTTGTTCAGGCCGAGCTTGGCTTTCGCGCGAAGCACGCGCATCGCGGCTTCATCGATGCGAGCCATCGGAATGCGGCCGGACGCGACCGCATCGCGCACAGCTTCCAGCGCGGCATCGAGCACGGGAGGAACGAGCAGAACATCCGCGCCCGCGAGAATCGAGCGCACGGCGACTTCTCCCGGCGGATAGCGCACCGTTACGCCGCCCATGTCAAGCGCGTCGGTAACGACCAGGCCGTCGAAACTCATTTGGCCGCGCAGAAGATCGGTGGAAATTTTCGGCGACATCGTGGCCGGAAGATCGGGATCGGGTTCGAGCGCAGGGACGGCGAGATGGCCCGTCATGATTGATCCGGCTCCCGCGGCGATGGCGGCGCGAAACGGAGCGAGTTCGACACGGTCGAGATGCGCGCGGTCGCTTGTGACGGTCGGGAGATCGAGATGCGAATCGGTGCTGGTGTCACCGTGCCCGGGGAAATGCTTCGCTGTGGCCAGGCCGCCATTTTCCTCGACGCCACGGACGAACGCGGCGACAAATTCGGAAACGCGTTCGGGGTCTTCGCCGAACGAACGCGTGTTGATAATTGGATTTTCAGGATTGCTGTTGACGTCGGCGTCGGGCGCGAAAATCCACGGAACACCGATTGCTTTTCCTTCGAGCGCCGTAATTTTGCCCATCGTGTAGGCGTCTTCCGGGCGGCCCGTGGCGGCGATGGCCATGGCGTGAGGGAACGAAGAGCCTTCGCCGACTCGCATTGAGGTGCCGCGCTCGAAATCCGCAGCCACGAGAAGCGGAACCTTGGCGTGACCTTGCAGCGTGTTGACCAGGACCGCGGTCGGGTACACTTGGCTGGTTACGATTCCGGTGGGCGAGCCTTGCGTCTGAATGGCGAAGGAACCGATGTGCTTTTCTTCAACGTCGCGCAGGAGATCGCGATATTCGGCGCTTTCGGTCGATGTAAAACCGCCGAAGGCCCACACGGCGAAGAGTTGCCCGATTTTTTCATCGAGCGTCATTTGCCTCAGCGTTTGCGCGGCCCAGCGTTCGCCTTCGGCGGAAAGTTTTGCGGGTGCCGGCGCGGCCGGCGCGCGCGGAGATTTTTGCGTTTGGCCCGTAGTCGCCATGAGGAATAGAGCGAGCAGCAGGATCGAGCGAGTCAGTCTTTGCATCGCGCGGATTCCAGAATTGACGCCTGCATGCCGTGAATATTTATAGCACCGGCAGGGAGTCGAGACAAACAACATTGCAATTCTGGATGAATACAGATAAACACTGACAAAGCACAAACCTTTTTCAGCGCGGATTCAGATCGATGATCACGGATAAAACCAAAAGACCAAATTCTTCGGCGTTGCCTGGCAAGCGCCCGGCAGGAGTCGGGCTTCCTGCTCCGAAGTTGTTTCCCTCGTTGGTTATGATTTTCAGTTCTTTGGTTTTATTCGCGTTCATCTGCGTGAATCCATGGTTCCAAAAGATTTCATTCGCTAGCCCGCCGCCCCCCCGAACGCTGACCGGGATTGATGTGTTGGAGGCGGAGAACTTTGCAGCGCTGAAAGGGAAGCGTGTCGGGCTGATCACCAACCAGACGGGGATAGACCGCAACGGGCGTAGCACCATCGACCTGCTTGCTCACGCGCCGGGCGTGAAGCTTGTGGCTTTATTCGCTCCGGAGCACGGAATTCGCGGCGTGGTCGATGAACGCGTTTCATCGACGAGGGACGAAGCTACAGGCCTGCCGATCTACAGTCTCTATGGCGATGCAGAGCGGCCAACGGACGCAATGCTTGCGGGGCTCGATGTCTTGGTTTTTGATATTCAGGACTCCGGAGTGCGTTTTTATACTTACATTACGACGATGGGTTACACGATGGAGGCCGCCGCCGCGCATCATCTTGGTTTCTACGTGCTTGACCGGCCCGATCCGCTAGGCGGCGAAATCGTCGAAGGGCCGATGCTCGATCACGACCGCACAAGTTTCGTCGGCTATTTTCCCATGCCTGTGCGGATGGCGATGACACTGGGCGAAATGGCCGCGATGTTCAACGCCGAAAAAAGAATTGGCGCGGACCTGCACGTCATCCGGATGCAGAATTGGCGGCGGCAGGATTGGTTTGATCAGACTGGCTTGCCCTGGGTTGATCCGTCGCCCAATCTTCGCTCGGCGAAGGCGGAGATTTTATATCCCGGCCTGGAAATTTTGCAGGCCGGGGGAGTTTCGGTGGGGAGGGGAACGAATCAGCCGTTTGAACGTCTGGGCGCGCCGTGGATTCGAGCCGATGAATTCTCCGCGCACATGAACGGGCGGGCGATTCCGGGTGTGCGGTTCGCGCCGGACAAATTCACGCCGGATTCAGGACTGTTTAAGGGCGAACTGTGCGAGGGCGCGAGAGTCGAGGTGACCGATAGGACTACGATCCGGGCGCTGAAGATAGGGATGGAAATTGCGGCCATTCTCCAAAAACTGTATCCCGGACAATTTCAAGTCGAGAAAATGATCGTGCTGGTGGGCAATGACGCGACGATCAAAAAGCTCGAAATGGGCGACGCCTCTGCTTCCATCATCGCGAGTTGGAAAGGGGACTTGAAAGCGTTCCGCAGGACGCGCGAAAAATATCTCTTGTATCCTCCGACTAAGGCAAGCCGGGGAAAGTCCAAAGGCTGAAAATCGCTCCTGCCAGAAACGTGATCGTTGCGCCTGACAGAACGTACCAGGTCCACAGCAATTGCGTGCCAAAGTGAATGTAAGCCATTGCGGCGAGGCCGACAAACATTCCACCCACCGCACCCGCCGGCGTCGCGCGCCTCATCAAGAATGCCAGCAGAAACAGGCCGAGCAGGCTGCCGAACGTGATCGAGGCAATGGTCAAGCCTGCTTCGAGCAGTGGGCCCCACCGAAATGTCCCGAGAATTGCGAGGATGACGCCCCAGGCCAGCGTCATCCTGCGCGAGAGACGAAAAAATCTTGCTGGATCATCGCTGCCGGGAACGACTCCGCCGCGCAACTCATGGAAATCCATGACGGTGGAGGCGGCCAGGGAATTCAGGGAACCACTGGCGTTGGACATGGCGACGGCGAGGATCGAGGCAATCATGATGCCGCGCAATCCCGCGGGGACGGCGGTGACAATGAAATCGGGGAACACGAAATCGTAGCTTTGTCCCGGTTGAATCGCAGGCGCTCCGTGCCACGCGTACAGCATTACGCCTAAAATCAGAAATAGCGCGAATTGAAAGAAGATGACAGCGCCGCTGGCGAGCAGCGCGATCTTGCTTTCGCGTTCGGATTTCGCCGCGAGGAGGCGCTGGACGATCGTCTGATCGGTGCCGTGGCTTGCCATCGTGAGGAATCCGCCGCCGATCATGCCGGACCAGAATGTATACGTTTTCACGGGATTCACCAGGCTGAAAGAAAAATCGAAGACACGGAGTTTCTGCGCAGCAGCGGCTGCATGCGTCACGGTCTCCCATCCGCCCGGAATTTTATGCAAGAGGAGAAAAAAAACGGCAAGTGAACCGGAAAAATAGAGCATGAATTGCACCACGTCAGTCCAGATCACGGCTTTCATGCCGCCTTCGAACGTGTAGACCAGGACAAACGCCATGATCAGCAGCACGGAGAGACGTTGCCCGGTCCCGAAGGCAGCATGGACGACCAGCGCGATGGCGGCAATGCGGACTCCTTCCGCCAGCGCGCGAGTGACCAGAAATGTGGAAGCTGCAACCGCCTTTACCTTTGCGCCAAACCGCCTTTCTATCGCCTGGTACGCCGTGTAATATTCTCCACGGAAGTAGTGGGGGAGGAAGAGTAATACGATGACCACGCGGCCGGCGAGATAGCCGAGCACGAGTTGCAGGAACGTCAAATTTCCCGCAAAGGCCAAGGCTGGCGTGCCAATGATTGTGAGCGTCGAAGTTTCCGTCGCCACGATGGACAGCGCCAGTGCCCACCAGGGCGCGGTGCGGCCGCCGAGGAAGTAGTCGCGAACCGTGGTTTGTCCGCGACGAAATGCGATACCGAAAGAAGTAACGCCGATCAGGTAGATGACGATGATGGCGATGTCGACCGAAGTCAGGCGCATGTCGCGGCGTGGCGATGATATGGGCGGTGTTGTGCGGCGTCAAGACTCCACCATGCGACTGCACTCCGCGAGGGGCTGAGGAAGCGATACTGAGGGGCAATGACCTACTGGCTTGGAATCGATGGCGGAGGATCAAAGACGGATTGCGTCATCCTGAACAGAGACGGAGGAATCGTCGGCGCGGGGCGCGCCGGCCCGGCGAATGCTTTGCGTTCGGGATATGAGGTCGCGTTCCGCTCGATCAGCGAAGGCGCCGCCGAGGCTCTCAAGAATGCTCATTTGCACACCGGCGATGTGACCGGAGTCTGCGCCGGGCTTGCCGGCGCAGGGCGGCGCAGCGTGGTGCGACGCATGATGGTCTTTCTGACGAATGAATTCCCCCGTGCGGTCGCTCAGGTCACAACCGACTACGACATCGCATTGGAGACGGCGGCGGGATCGGGCCCCGGCCTTGTTTTGATCGCAGGAACGGGCTCAGTGGCCTACGGGCGCAACACCGCGGGGGAAACGGCACACGCGGGCGGCTATGGGCCGTGGATCGGTGATGAGGGGAGCGCGTTTGATATCGGAAGGCGCGCGGTGGCAGCAGTGGCGCGGACTCGCGACCACGATGCCCCGGTGACGCTGCTTGCGGAAATGATTTCCTCGGCGCTGGATTGCCCGGACTGGGATGACTTGATGCAGCGGATTATGAAAAATCCCGACGATATTTTTCCCCAATTGTTTCCAGCCGTCGTTGAGGCTGCAAATTCCGACGACAGTACGGCGAAGGAAATTCTTTTCACAGCGGCGATCGGATTAGGAAACCTCGCAATGATTGTGATTCGTCGTCTCGGGCTGAAAGACGTGGAATTCCCGCTCGTGAAATGCGGCGGCGTGTTTGGGCGAAGCCCGATGCTGGATACACTGCTGGATTCGGTGCTGGTCAGCGGCGCCTTGCGGGCGAAGGTTTCGCAGATTGAGATTTCACCTGCGATCGGCGCGGCGCACATGGCCTCACGGCTGGCCAATTCTCCCTCACAACCCGCGACCCATGGTGACTGAAAATCGCATCGGCGCGGCAGAAGCCCGGGCAGCGGCTGCGGACGAGATCCCCGCGCTGCTGTTATCCGGCAATGAGGAAAGTCTTTGTTCCCTGATGGACAATCCTTGTTTCGACGAAACGCACGTTTGCCTGCTGCTGGAACGAAAAGATTTGTCAAGCGGGCTGCTGGAAGAAATTCATAAGCGGAAAATCTGGCGGGCGAGTTATCGCGTCCGGCGCGGCCTGGCTTCGCATCCGCACACGCCGCGGCTGATTGCCATGCGACTGCTGCGCGACCTGTATCTGATGGATCTGGTTCGCATCAGTCAGTTACCTGGGACTTCCGGAGAACTGCGGCGACTGGCGGAAGAACGCGTTCTGGCGCAGTTGGCACAGCTGCCACTGGGTCAAAGAATGATGCTGGCCAGGCGCGGGTCGGCGCGCATCGCTGCGGGGCTGATCGCGCACGGGCCCGATCCAGTGGCGCAGCTCGCGCTCGACAACACGTTTCTAACCGAATCGCAACTCTTGAAAACGTTAGCGAAAGGATCGCTCCCGGCCCAAACGATTGCCACAGTCGCGCGGCATCGGAAATGGTCGAACCTTGTGAACGTTCGTGTTGCTCTGCTGCGACATGCGCACACGCCCGCGGATTGCGTGGAAGTC
>Ga0265316_10005984_pt1 | contig 11709 bp, 16 predicted proteins | sample 4522metaG_FD_202092 | JGI IMG/M metagenome (GOLD analysis project Ga0265316, IMG submission 202092) | Rhizosphere microbial communities from Carex aquatilis grown in University of Washington, Seatle, WA, United States - 4-5-22 metaG | ecosystem: Host-associated > Plants > Roots > Rhizosphere >...
AGGCCGGCTTCGGCGGTCCTGGCGGCTGGGACCAGGCAAGCTCGCCAGGGCGTCTCTAGCGACACGCGAAACCCCGGCCGTGCGGGGAGCTATCGACCCGGCTGAGACAATCTGAGCACCACCAATAGCGTCGCAGACAGGCGGGAGGAAGATGCGATGAGCGAGAAGAAACCGGACGATGAGTCCCTCGGGATCTTTCTGGGGGACCGCAGCCCGATCGCCGTGCCCCTGAAGCCGTTGCACGTGGGACCTGGCGAGCCCGGTCCTGCAGATGAGTGGAAGGTGCCGACGGAGCCCGCCGGTGCCGAGGACGATGTGAGCCTGGACCAGGTGCACTCGTCGGGCGGAGCGGTCCTGCCGCTCCCTCCAGCAAGTAAGGGGTAGCCGTTCGGACGCCGCGCGGCCTTGTGGCCCTTCTCGCCTCGCGAGGCAGCCGGTGACATTGGCGCACGCTCGCCGACGCGGCGATGACCTCCTCCGGCGTTGACGAACCTGCGAAACTTGCCGCTGGCCGTCGGGCAGCCGAAGCCGGCGCCGGCGGGAGCCACCTGGCGGACGGGTCGGGGGTGATGCGGATGCTGTCGAGACGCAAGATCTTCGTGGGGATCGTCTGCGTCCTCGCACTCACGGCCGTGATCGGCTGCATGCCCCGATCGGCGCTCCAATTCTCGCCCACGACCCTGCCCGACGCGCATGTCGGCTCCGCCTACGCCGCCACCATCACCGTCGCTCAGGCAGCGACGCCGGTGGGCGGAGTCTCGGTCCAGGACGGCGCACTCCCCGCGGGACTCGACCTCGCCCTGGCACAGGAGCCGATCAACACGATCCAGATCTCGGGAACGCCCAGCGTCGCCGGGACGTTCAACTTCAGCATCTACGTGTGGTGCTACGGCACGCAGGTCAGTGGGCAGACCGCCACCCAGGCATACACCCTGGTGGTGAAATGAACGGGGCTCTCGAACGGCCAGGCGGCCGGCGCAGGGATCGGCGAATGCTCGCCCTGGCAGGGCTGTTGGTCGTCGGGCTGGCAGCCGTCGGGCTTGTCGGCGTCGGGCTCGTGTTCAGTCGGTGCGACGCATCGGCGAGTTCGAGCGGCTCGCCGGTGTGTTTGGGCTCCGACGGCATCCCGACGCAGATCGACGGCCAGCGCGTGTACCGCGTCGGCGAACAGGCCGAGTGGCAGAACCTGAGCGGCGGCTTCCTGGTGGGCGGGTACGCGTACGACGAGGTTGAGTCGTGCCCGACCATTCTGCCGCAGCCGTCGGCCGAGGCCGATCTCCTGGGCCAGTGCGGCGGGATCAAGCTGGCGCCGGCCGCCAACGAGAACCAGGCCTTCGGCCTGCCCATGCTGGCGCCGGTGGGAACGGACCTGCTCGACGGCCTGAACGGCTGGCTTGGCGGGCCGGCGATCGTGATGCGCGTCCATACCCACGACCCGGAAGCCGCCGCGTGCAGCGCCGACAAGCGGGCCGCGTGCGAGTCGGCAGTCGTCGTTGAGGCGGTCGTCTGGTCGGCCAGGCCATCCGCGAACGCGACGCCGATTCCCGCCGTCACCTACGCCTGAGGACTGCGCGGCGAACCGCCCCGGCCCTAGTCCACGGCCACTCCGGTTTCGGCCGCGCCGCCGGCGTTCTCGCGCAGGGCCGCGGCCGTCATGTGGGTGCGGTTCACGAGGACCAGCCCGAAGTGGCTGATCACGCGCCGGTCGGCCAGCGAGCGCGCCGTAACCGTGGTCATCGGCACGAAGCGCGGATCGGGCGAATCGACGAACGTCATGATGTCAGTCTCCTGGAACAGGAAGATCGTGCCGGTCAGGGTGTGGCCGGCGGTGAAGATCACCAGTTCGCGAGGCACTCGCGGCATGAGCGGCCGATCCATGCCGCCGACCAGCCCGGTCTCGTCGGTGGAGACGTCGCCTTCCTTCTGAGCGACGAACGTGATCTCGTCCTGATTGACCATCAGCTCCGGCACGACAAGGCCGGTCGGGTCGCCGTTGCGGCGAAGGAGCTGTGCGCCCGTGAGCTTCACGAAGCCACGGTTGTGGTTGATCAGGTCCGACAGGCGGCTGAAGCGAAGCAGCGAGATTTCCCCGGACACTCGAAGGTGCGGCCCTACGAGCTCGATGGACTCGCATCGCTCCGGCCCGATCTCGCCTGGAGGACCGAGCGGATCTATCGGCCCAGCGCCCCATCCCATCATCTCTGGTCCCTCCGCTTCGTCGATGCCGTCTGGTCACGTCGATTGTATTGCTACGAAAAATCCGGCCATTTTCGGTAGCGTCTGCCGGTCCGGCGAGGCGCCGCCCAGGAGCCCACAGGCGCGATCCTGCTCAGACGCCCGGAGCGCCGCCGCTCGAGAATGCCGGGAGCTCGAACCAGAGCCGCGCTCCGCCGCCCGGCACATTCTCGGCGCCGACCCGGCCGCCCTGGACTTCGACCAGCGCCTTCACGATCGAGAGGCCCAGGCCGCTCGTGCCGGCGCTGCGGCTGTGCGACGGGTCGGCCTGGAAGAATCGCTCGAAGATCCGCGGCAGTGCCTCGGGCGGAATGCCCGGCCCGGTGTCCTGGATGGCGATGCGGATCGGGCGCCGGGCCGCGCTCTGGCGGGCCGGGCCGCGCCCTGGATCCGCCGCCGCTGGCGTTGCCACCAACCGCACCGTGCCCCCGTCGGGCGTGTGTCGAAGCGCGTTGTCGACCAGCGCCGTCACGATCTGGCGGGCCCGATCCGGATCCGCGTCGACCGCCAGCCCGGCCGGCGCGTCGACGGCCAGCGTCACGCCGGCGCCGGCCGCCCGCGCCTCGAAACCCGCGGCAACCGACGACAGCGTCGCGGCCACGTTCACTGCGGTCCGTTGCAGCGGCAGGTGGCCGCCTTCGGCGAGGCTGATGGTGCGCAGGTCGTCGACGACGCGGGCCAGCACGCGCGACTGATCTCGGATCGTCTCGATGTGGCGGCGGTCCGGCGTGTACACGCCGTCCAGGATCGCGCTCGATGTCGCGTCGATCACAGCCAGCGGCGTCTTGAGCTCGTGGGCCGCATCCTGCAGGAAGCCGCGCCTGGACTCATCGGCGCGCTCGAGCTCGCCGGCCATCGAATCGAAGGTGCGGCCGAGCTGCCCGAACTCGTCGTGGCGGTCGGCCAGTCCCGAGCGCTCGGTCAGGTCTCCGCGGGCCACGCCGGAGGCCGCCGCCTCGAGCTTCGTCAGCGGCCGCACCAACCTCCCGGCGCCGAACAGACCGAGCAGCGAAGCCCCGGCCGCCGCCACGGCCGCGGCCACGATCAGGCGCAGGATCGTCGACTGCTGGGCCTGGCCGGAAAGCGGAGTGGGGGAGGATTGCTCCGCCCCGTCCTCGCTGTTGTCGTCTCCGGGGGCTGCCGATGCCCCTGATCCGGCGGTGGCGGCGGCAGTGACGCCGGGGGCGTTGTCGTTGTCCAGCTCACTGAACCCCTGGCCGACGATCGTGGGCGTAGCGAGCGCGACGATCGCCGCCGTGGCGAGGGCCACCAGGGCGAAGCCGACCGCGATCCGCCAGCGCAGGCTCACGTCGACCCTACCGGCTTCAGGTCGGCTCGGGCGACCGGGCCGCGCGGTAGCCGACGCCTCGAACGGTCTCGACGTAGGCCCCGCCGTCGGAGCGCGGGCCGAGCTTGGCGCGCAGGTTCTTGATGTGGCTGTCGATCGTCCGGTCGAAGACGTCGAACGACTCGCCGAAGACCCGCTCGCCGATCTGCTCGCGCGTCCAGACGCGGCCCGGCTGTTCGGCCAGCGCCGCCAGCAGGTCCAGTTCGGTTCGCGTCAGGGGCACTGTGGCGCCGCCGCGCACGACCTCGCGGCCGTCCAGATCGATCGTCAGGTCGAAGAGCGTCGTGGCCGGCCGCGGCGTCATCCCCGGAGCGGCACCGCCGGCCGCCATCGGCATTCCGGACGCAACGGCGACCGCCGGTCCCGGTCGACCGAAGCGCCGCAGCACTGCCCCGACGCGAGCGACCACCTCGCGCGGCTCGAAGGGCTTGGTGACGTAGTCGTCGGCGCCGAGCTCCAGGCCGGCCACGCGGTCGATGACGTCGTCGCGCGCGGTCAGCATCACCACGCCCACCGACGAGCCTTCGCTGCGCAGCGTCCTCAGGATGTCGAACCCGGACCGCAGCGGCAGCATCACGTCGAGAACGAGCAGATCCAACCCGGCGGTTCGCGCCAGCTCGAGGGCGATCTCTCCGTCCGGCGCCTCGAGGACTTCGTAGCTCTCGCGCTCGAGGTACGCGCGCACGACGGCACGGATGTGCGGCTCGTCGTCGGCGATGAGAATCCGAGATCCCATCCGCACACGATAGCCCAGCCGGAGCCGGGCGGCGTGTCATCGTCGCCCACGGTTCGCTGCCGTGGGCCTAGCGGCCAGGATCCGCGATCGTCCAATAGTTCTCGCGGATGATCGCGGGCGCCGCGAAGCCGCGGCGACGGAGAGTTGCGGTCGCCGCCTCGACCATCTCGGGGTTGCCGCAGATGTAGGCGACGGTTGAGTCCGGCAGGAGGGCCAGCCGGTCGCAGACGCTGTCCAGGATTGCCTCGGTTCGGCCGACGGCGCCGGTCCAGCCGGCATTCGCGGGATCGGCCGGGCGCGACACGGTGGGAACGTAGAGGAGCCGCGAACTGGCGGCCCAGTCCTCCAGGCGATCGCGGTAGGCGAGCTCGGTCGCGTACGACGCGCCGTGGACGACGACGATCCCCGGACGACTCGGCGCGCCTTCTCCCGGATCGGAGCCGTTCATCAGCGCCTCCGACATGGAGATGAACGGCGCCAGCCCCGTTCCGGTCGAGATGAACAGGTGTGTTCGGCGGTCGTCCGGCTGGAGGGTGAAGAGCCCTTTGGGCGGGCCAAGCCAGACGCGCGTTCCGTCGGCCGCGTCCCAGAGGTGCGGGGTGAAGCTGCCCGAGCCGACGCGCCGAACAAGGAACTCGACCTCTTCTGTAGCTCCGGCGGCCGAGGCGGTCGAATAGGGACGCTGCAGCAATGCGCCATCGACCACGAGCCCGAGAGCGAAGTACTGCCCGGGCTTGAAGGCCGGCACGCCGGCGTCGGGCCGCACGACGAAGCGAGCGATCGAGGGCGTCAGGTCCAGGCGCGACACCAGGGTGGCGTTGGCCGCGATCTCGCGTCGCCGCGCCGGGAGCGGCTCAACCAGGCCGCCCGGAGGCGGACCGATGAAGGGTCGAGGTCCCAGCGTGGGCGGACCCAGCGGAGGGCGCACGCCGAGCGGCGAGACCGGCGTCGCGGGAGCCGCCGTCGGCCCCAGGTGCATGTTCGGCGTTTCCATCGGCGTTGCCTCAGCCGGCCGGGGCCGGCATGTATGCGTCGATCGCGGAGCGGGCCTGGCCCGGATCGGCGTACCACGTCGCGTCCACCCAGGCGAAGCCGGCCCATTCGCCCGGCAGGCTGTCGGCCCTGAAGATGGCCTTGTTCGGGCAGGCCGACTCGCACGAGCCGCAGTCGATGCAGTTGTCCGGGTCGATGTAGAACTTGCGGTCTCGCCTGGGATCGGCGGTGATGCAATCCACGGGGCAGACCGCGACACATGACTGATCCATCTGGTCGATGCAGGGTTCGGCGATCACGTAAGCCATCGGAAACCTCCTGGAGTGGGATCGAGATCAGTCGTAGGTCGGTCCCTGGATCGGCGGTTCGAGAGGAGACGCCGGGCGACCGGAGGGGACGCGATCGCCCGGGAAAGGGGTGGGTGCGCGAGCAATGAGCGGACTCATCGCCACCGGCCGATCCGATTCGGAGCCGGACATATGGGCGGCGACGGAAATCACGATTCGGTAGACGAGCAGGAAGACGGCGGTCGCCCCTGGAACCAGGTACAGCCAGAACGCCCACGCTGCCCCGGCGTCGGAGCCGGCCATGACGCCGTGCCCGATGGCGCCGATGAACACGAGGAAGGTGAGGTAGTGCAGTAGACGCCAGGCGCGCTGGCCGATCTGGCGGCGAACGTAGAAGCTGGCGGTGATGACGGCCAGGCCGTAGAAAGTCAGCTGGCCGATGCCGACCCAGACCGCGGCGTAGGGCGAGGCGAACGGGACGAGGATGGCCCGCGGAGTGAAGGCGAAACTCTGATCGGCCAGAAGCACGGTCGCGTGAAGGATCGCCAGCACGAAACCGACGACGGCCAGGTCCTTGTGGAGGGCGAAGCTGACCGGCCGGTGGGCGATGGCGTCCAGGATCTTGGTGGACAGCAGCAGTCCGTACAGGACGGAGCCGGCCACCACGAGGTACGCCAGGAAGCCGAGAGTTCGGGCCGTATACCAGGCCAGCAAACCCGGTTGAAGGGCCGCCACGGCGCCGAGGCGCATCAGGGCGGTCGGGGCGGTGGCACCGATCACTGCTCCGATCGCCAAGGCCGCGACGACCCACAGGACGTACCGAAGCCACTTCGGCAGGCCGCGGTATGTCGGGCCCGCCGCCCGGTTGGGGCGGGGAGCCGCCCCGGGGCGCGCAAGTGACGGGCGGGCCAGCGGCAACGCCGGGCTCGACATCGCAACGGACGGCATCGCGGCCGGCGGGGCCGCGGCCTGGCCCACCGGAGCTCGCGTGCCGAGAGGCGTCAGCATCGGCGCCCGCACCGACGGCCTGTCCATGCCCGGGCCGATTTCGCGCACGAACGAGCGCGACCGCAGCGGTGTCTGGGGGGTGCGGTTGGGGTCTGGCGGGAGCATAGCGCGAGTCTCAGCTTGCCAGCAGCGGCAGCGTCCGGGGAAGGGCGAGTGCTTCGCCGCGCTCGGTCAGGAGAATGGCGCCGCGAACGCCGGCTCGCTCCAGGAGCGCGAAGCCGTGCGCGCTGCCGGCGATGACGGCCGCCTTGGCCAGCGACTCGGCCCGCAGGGCGGAGCCGGCGATCACCGTCGCCTGGATGACGTCGCTGACGGCCGGCCGTCCGGACCGCGGGTCGATGAGGTGATGGCTGACGTTGCCTTCCACGGTCCAGCGATGGATCGACGTGCCGGACGTGGCCACTCCCCATGTCATCGGGAATCCGTCGGGGGCCGTCAGGCGCAGCACGGCCAGGGCGGCGTCCGGTGAACGCGGGTCGTCGACAGCCAGCTCCCACATCCTGCCCGGAGCGCAGCGGATCGCGAGGTCGCCGTCGGCGTCGATGACGACGCTCGGCCACGCCGCGAACAGACGCAGCGCCCGATCGGCGATCCAGCCCTTGCCGACTCCGCCGAGGTCGAAGCGCACACCCGGCGGGCGCCGGACGACCGCGCTGCCGTGCCGGCCGGGCGCGATCGACCAATCGAAGGCGCGCGAAGAATACTCGGCTTGGCCGGGGAGCCTGGGATCGCCCGCCGGGCCAGCGTACACGCCGCCCTCGGCCGCCAATCTTGCGTCCAGGAGTGTGATGTCGGTCAGGCCCTCGGACTCTTCGAAGGCCTGTCCGCCGGCCCGCAGTGCGGTAGCCAGGGTGGGCCGCACCGGGACGTCGTCGCCCGGATCTGCGTTGAGCCGCGCCAGGTCGGACGCGTCCGTGTGGCGGGTGAGTCGCGCGGCCCATCTCTCGATCCGCTCGACCGCGACCGCAGAGGCACGAGTCGCCGCGGCCGATCCGGCAATGGCGACCGTGGCCGCGTCCAGGTTGACGACCAGCCGGCCGCCCATCGACTTCGCGAAGTGGCTGAAAGGGTCGATCGGCACGGTTGCCGCGGCCGGCATCCCGACTGTGGCCCGCGAGACGCCCCCGAAGTGTGGGCGGCGCCTCGGGAGGTCCGTGGCGATCATGGGATGACCTTGCCGGACTGGGTCGTGCGGATGATGATCGGCTTCTGGGCCGCGGCCTTCTGAGCGGGCGCCGGCACCGTGATCACGACCGACGTCGGAAGCGGGCCGGACGGGTTGACGACCATGGCGCCGGGAGGGGCCGTCTGCCCGGGCTTGAGCTGGATGTACTGAATCGGCTGCTGGACGGAGATCGGCGTGCCGGTTGCGGCGACCGTCGATTGCTGTTGCTGCGCATCGCTGATCGTGGTGACGACGGCCGGTTTGGCGGGCACGACTATGGCGGTCAGCAGCGCGGAGACGGCCGCCAGGCCGCCGGCGAAGAATGCGATCCGCATCGGTCGCGGGTCGGGCTTCGCTTTGGCCGGGTGGGCGCCGCCGGCTGCGGCAGAGCGCGAGGCCGGGGCCGGCATCGGTCCGGTTCGAACCAGAGGCGAGAGTCGAGTCGGGAGAAGCTCGTTGTCTTCCATCAGTTATCTCCCCCGCCGCCACCGCCATCGTCGCCGCCCGTGGGGCCGGGCACGACCACGTGCACGACCGGCGGCGGCTTGGGCTTCGATGCCTTCTTCGCCGGCGCGGAGACGTGGATCACGGCCGGCGTCGGCATCGGGTTTATGTAGACCGTCTCGGGTGCCAGCGTCGGCGTCGGACCGGGGGTGGGATCGGCAGTGGCCGGCACGGTGGCTTGCACGGCTACGGGGGCCACCGAACTCCTGGCACCCAGGTAACCCTGAGCGACGAACGCGCCGGCGACAGCCGCGACTGTGGCGAAGCTGGCAACGGTCACACCTACGCGGTGGATCGAATTCATCGAGATCACCTCATCTCGCGGTGACGGCATGCCCCAGTGGTGGATGAGGGATGCCTATCACTATGACTGCGAGTGAATATTCCCCGATCCGGCCGTAGCCACCGTGGAGTGAAGATGGAGGCTGAATGGAGGTTGCGTGGAGGGCTCATCAGGTGAAACGAGACGTGAAGATCGTGCCTGGTGACGGTTGCGGCTTTGATACCTGAAGTAGCCGCTAGCCATTGTCGGTGCCGCCATCGTCGCCACCGCCCCGCACCACGACGTGAATCACGGGAGGCGGCGGCAGGGTGGCGACCGGTGCTGCCACCTGCCCCGGTGTCGGCTGCGGGTTGACGTAGACGATCTGGGGCGTCGTTGGAGCGGCCTGGATCGCCGCTGCCTGAGCGGCCTGCAGCGTGGCCTGCTGCTGTGCCTGCTGCGCCGTAGAGTAGCCCTGAACCACGAGGGCTCCGGCCACTACCGCGGCCGTGGCAATCCCGGCTACGGTCACTCCCACGCGATGGATCGAGTTCATCGCTTTCTCCTGGCTGCTTGTGCCCGGCGGCTTCGTCCGAGTTGGGATTCTGCCGGCCGCTCGGTATGGACGAGTCTCGGGCCCGGGCGTGGAGCGGCGGTGGAGCGCGGGTGGAATGCCCGTGGATTGCCCATGTGCGCGCGATGGACGTTCCGTGGACGGCGGCTCCGGCGGGCCCGTGGTGGGGCCGTAGAAGTGGCCGGGGCGGGCGAGACCGTGGCGGTGGCGGGGCCGGGGCCGTGGCGCGCTCTATCGGCGCGCGCTGAACTCGGCCACGAAACGGCGGACCGGCGGGTCGCCGGCCTCGACGGCTTCGTCCAGATGCGCAAGTTCGAGGCCCGGCGCGAGAAAGCCGTCCAGTTCGCGACGGGTGAGGGGCCAGGGCATCAGGCCCTCCGGATCCTCGGGATTGCGGGCGCGCGCCGCCACGAGCAGGCTGCCGCCGGGGGCGACCATGCCGCCGATCGATCGGGCGCACGCCGCCCGGGCCGAGCCGGGCAGAACCTGGACGGTGTAGGCCTCGAAGACGAGGTCGAAGGCTCGGGACCAGCCGGGCGGCGAGGCCAGCACGTCTGCCACTTCGTACTGCACCGCGGACCCTGGGAAGCGGGCCTGGCACCGGGCGATGGCGGTGGGTGCGACGTCGAAGGCGGTCACGTCCAGGCCCGCGGCTGCCAGGAGCTCCGCGTCGTCGCCGTAGCCGCAGCCGACGACCAGGGCCCGCCCCGCAGGGGGCGAGATGCGGCGGCGCAGCCAGTCGACGAGATACGGGTTCGGCTCGAGGTCCACCCAGGAGATGCGAAAGCCGTCGCGCTCGGACTCGACGTACAGCTTCTCGAACCAGCCGGTGACGTCACCCCGGGCGATCGAGTCGCGGGCGAGTTCCCTGGCGTGGGCTCGCGGGTCGGGCACGGCCGGCTCCGAATTCAGAAACGCCAGGTCGGGCGACCTGGCGTTTCGGCGTTTCGATTGATGGCGCCCGAGCCTAGGGCTTCTTGGCCGCCGGCTTGGCTGCCTTTTCCTTGGCGGCGGACTTGGGAGCCGCTGCCTTTGCTGCGGGCTTGGCGGCCGGCTTTTCGGCCTTGGCGGCCGACTTTGCCGGAGCCTTGTCCTTGGCCGCCGGCTTGGCTGCCTTTTCCTTGGCGGCGGCCTTGGGAGCCGCTGTCTTGGCTGCAGGCTTGGCGGCCGGCTTTTCGGCCTTGGCGCCCGACTTTGCCGGAGTCTTTTCCTTTGCGGCGGCCTTCGGGGCTGCCTTGACTACCCTGGCGGCGGTCCTGGCGCGAGGCGCCTCGACCGGAGCTGCAGCCGCTGCGGTGGCCGCGTCGGCTCGAGCTGTCTTGGACAGCGCGGCGCGAGCCTTGCCGGCGGCGGTCTGCGGGCCCTTGGCCTTGACGGCCTTGCCCGATGCGATTCTGGTGCGGGCGGCCTTGACGGCGGCGGCGGTGCCGGTGGTCTTGGCCGTGCGACCCGTCGTCTGAACGGTGTCACCGGCGGCGAGGGCGTTGAGCCTCAGAACGAGGCGCGACTTGCGGCGCGCGGCGTTGTTGGGGTGGATCGCCCCGACCTTCGCGGCCTTGTCGAGGGCGCTCATGGCCTGCGCCAACGCCTCGGCGGTATCGCCTTCGGCAGCGCCGGTCGCGACCTTGATGGCATTGGTCGCGAACGTCTTCGCCGCGCTCCGGCGCGGTTGATTGATGGCCCGCCGGCGCTCTGCCTGGCGGACCCGCTTGATCGCTGACGGCGTGCGGGCGCCGGTCCAGCCTCGGGGCGTCTTGGCCAAAGTTCGAAGACCTCTATGCTGCAGAAGGAAGCGACAGGCAGGCAGCGTAACGCCACCCGGCGCGACGGTTGATGGTACCAGAGTCCGCGCAATGCGCGTGCGGGAACATTACGCCCGCGAAAGGGGAACGGGCGGGGAGCCGGCGCCGACCGCAGGTACCGGGCGTCGGGACGTCGGGAGTCGGGCCTGCTCTCACGAGGGGGATTGGCCTATCCTTCGGGCCCACGGCGCTCATCGATGACCTGTGCTGCCCGGCGTGCCGCCCGGCGCACCCATGGGAGGCTTTCGTGAACATCATCGACGTCGAAGGAATCGGTTCTGTGTATGCAGCCAAGCTCGAGGCTGCCGGGGTGAGGACGACCGACGACCTGCTGGCGCGGGGCGCGCGGCCCAAGGGTCGCGAGGAGCTGGGGACGTCGACCGGGATCGCCCACGCCCTGGTTCTCAAGTGGGTCAACCGCGTCGACCTCTACCGCGTCAACGGCATCGGTTCCGAGTACTCCGACCTGCTCGAGGTCGGCGGTGTCGACTCGGTGCCGGAGCTGGCCCAGCGAAATCCTGCCAACCTGACGACGACCCTGGCCGAGGCCAACTCGGTGCGCAACCTGGTCCGGCGGCTGCCCTCGCTGGAGACGGTCACCGACTGGGTCGAGCAGGCGAAGAAGCTGCCGAGGGTGGTGGAGTACTAGCCGCCCTGAGCCGCGCACCGCGTGGGATGCCATCTTGGTGAGACACGAGCTAGTGGGGCGCCCACCACGGCCACCACTGCGGCACTCCCGAGGGACAGCTCTGAACGCTCCCCTGGTCGAAGACAGCCTTCGAGGTGCGGCCGAAG
>Ga0265316_10005987_pt1 | contig 11705 bp, 21 predicted proteins | sample 4522metaG_FD_202092 | JGI IMG/M metagenome (GOLD analysis project Ga0265316, IMG submission 202092) | Rhizosphere microbial communities from Carex aquatilis grown in University of Washington, Seatle, WA, United States - 4-5-22 metaG | ecosystem: Host-associated > Plants > Roots > Rhizosphere >...
GACCACATCACCAGCATCATTCTGTCGCAGCCGGATGCCGAATCGGCCTGCTACGCACTCATCGACGCGGCCAATGCCGCGGGCGCGCCCGACAACGTCACCGCGCTCGTGGTCCGCGTGAGCCGATAGGTGTTGCAGCGCCATGCTGCTCGCAATTACAGCACCCTACAAAACAAGAGGTTTCCGTTGTGGGCGGGTGGCGTGGTGTTTCGACGAAAAGCACTGTTCTTGGTACAATTGGACACCACTTGGGCCACCAATGACGTAGACTGAATTCAACGGGCAGCCGGGGAGCTTGATCACTTCCCGGTGGGACTGCGGAACCACCTTCCCGCGGTCCCTGCCCACTCTTCCTGAAGCAAAGATCGAAGGTGGCGAAGAAGGTGGACGATGACCAAGACGAAGGCCGAGACGAAGCGCCAGGCGAACGGAGCGCGCGAATCTGCCCCGAAGGCGGCCGGCAAGGGCAACGATGCCAGCCAAGGCGCGAACGCTTCACAGTCGCGAGCGGCTCACGTCGAGGCCTTCCTAAAAGACAACCCCGAGAAGCGCGCCAAGCCGCGAACCGTGGCACCCATCCTTTCTCAAGCCGAGAAGGACAAGCGCGCGGTGCTTCAAGCCCTTGGCCACGATGCCGCCGGCAAGTGCCCTGTTGCCGTCGACTGGCGAGGTGTCAGGAGTGGCGCTGTCGTCGGCATGCCTGCCGAACTCCATCGAGCCACATGGGCAGCGCAAGACCGCGCATTTTGCACGGCAAACCGTACCGGCGTAGCACCGGCCGAGTCGTTTCCAAAGTGTGGTTGGTGGTTCTGCGGAGTGGAAGCTTCGGCCCTATCGGAATCGAGGTGGGCCGACCTGCGGCAGGCTGCGAAGCTGCTTCAGGATGCTGGTGTAAAGCCGAATGGCGCGAAACTGGCGGCACTGGCTGGGGCCTATGCCGAATTTACGGCACGGGCAAAACAGTGGAAGCGCGGGGAGTCCGAACACGTGTGGGCGTACCTTGAGGCCAAAAAGCGAACCCCAGAAGGTGCGCAAGCCTTATCCTTGCTACGCGGGCTATCTGACGCGAGATGGGCAGCATGGCCAAAAGGCACTGGGAAGCCGGTAGGTGCGAACTATCACCGGTTCCTTAACGGGTTTCCTTCACCAACGGCGGCAGCGGCGGGATTCGTTCTGTGCGGGTTGTCCGACCGTAGTCTCGCGTCCGAAATCCGTCGCGCCGAAGCAACTTGGAATCGCGGCGACGAATTGAACGCGCGAAAAGTAGTCAAGTAGCCGCGAATCGCGTTTTCTCCTGAAAAACACGAGGAAAACCGCAACTCACATAATCCCGGAATTATGTGAAAAATAGCCGTGAGCATTATGTGTACATGGCTACACAGCAGCTCACTTCGGCAGAAAAGCGCGCACTGGCCGGTTGGCGGCGGCAACTCGGATTGCGCGCCCTAGCCGGCGAAATCGGGATTTCGCACACGGCCCTGTACCGGGTCTTCAACGGCAAAGCCGTGCGGCCTGGAAGCGTGTTGCAAATCAGGGTGTACCTGGACATGGCCACACCGGAGCGCCGCCCATGATCGCCGACCTGCCCACCCGTGACGACGTGCTCGCCATGGACGCCAAGATCGACCGCCTGACCATGCTGGTTGAGTCCATGGCCGCCCGCCTGCCCGATCAATGGCTGCCCGTCAAGGTCGCCGCCGACGCCGAGCACATGGGCTGCGACCCGCGGACGCTGGTATCGGCCGGCGAACGCGGCGAAATCATAATCAAGCGAGTAGGCCGCCGGGTGCTGGTGCTGGCAAGCAGCTTGCGCCCCAAGGGCGCCGCGGAAATTGCGGCGCTGGCGAGGAGCGCCCGGACATGACCGGCACGAACGCATCCCGCGCGGGGGAACCTTGCCAGCGTGAAGAAGCAATCGAGACGGACACCGCGATCCTAATTTACAAAGGCGCGTCCGGTTGGCACTGGGAAACACACGGGCACAGTCAGAACGGGCATGCGAGCCGTGAGGATGCTTTCGATTGCGCCATGATGTGCGCAGCTGAACATGAGGTGAAGCTATTCCCGGTCACGCGCGCCGATTACTACATCGCAAGAGATTCCGAGGAGAAAGCGAGGGCCGCAGGATACTGCGGGGAATGCCAGAGCCGCATTTCTTGGAATGACGTAGAGGAAGCGAACGGAAGGCCGCGCAAGTACGGCTGCAAATGCGGGAGGCATGGGCAATGACCGCGGCGGCGACTCCCCTGCCTGTCGAACTGTCGCCGACCGTCGACGCAGCGGCGGACGCGGCGAGCCGGATGATCGGCACCGTGTTGATGCACAACAAGCTGACCGACACGGCGAGAACCATCACCGCATCCGAGCTGGTGCGCGCCGATCACGCTGCTGTATGGGCGCTATTCGAGATTCTCGACTTGCGCGGCGAGTGCATCACACGGGAGGCTGTCAATACTCTGGCTGCCCAACGGGGCGACACTTCGCGATTACCAGACGGCGGTTGTCCTGGTTGGGACAGCGAGTACATATCGAGGATGGTGCTGCCCCAGATCGAACCGCAGATGGTGGCACTCATTAAGGCCCAGTCCACACGCCACACCGCCGAAGTAGGTTTGACTGATGCCCTGTTGCAAGCGAAGTCAGGAGCCCCAGCGGCAGACGTCGCCGAGAATGTCGTCAGGTTGGCCGGCCGACTCACGAAGGAGATCGCCCCGGACGCCCCACTCACCCGGAAGGCGTCCTCTTACAAGCCACAATCAATAACCTGGATTCAAGACGGATATCTTGCCAAGGGCGAACCGATGGCAGTTGTAGGCGCGGCCGGGCTCGGCAAGAGCACGAGCCTAATTGAGGTCGCGGCCCGCGTATCAACCGGCCGCGCGCAATACGGATCATCGTTCACGCGCCCACCCGCTGACGTGTTCATCTATGCCGTCGAAGACTCCATCGAGCATGTGATTATCGCAAAACTAAGGGCTGCCCGCGCGGACGAGGACCGGGTTTATTTTTGGGATCCAGCTGAACCGCTCCAATTTCCAAAGGACGTTGATCGATTTCTCGCCGAGGTGAAAAGGCTGCCTCGCTGCGAGCTCGTCATATTTGATCCGCTCATCTCGACACTGCAAGCGGGGTTGAGCCCAAATTGCGATGCCCACATCCGACAAGCGTTCACGCCCCTATTCTCTGGACTGCGCGCACTGGGCGTGGCCAGCGCATCGATCCGACACCCCAACAAGAAGACAGGCATCGAGGCGCGCGACAAGGCATCTGGCTCGCCAGCGTTGACGGCACTCATGCGAACCGAGTTCTATCTCGGCCGCGCCGAGGAAGACCCGTCAAACATCACCATGGCGTGCATCAAGACGAACCTCGGCAAGATGCCAGAGGCGATCCAATTCCGACTTGACGTGGTTGATGACACCGTTCGCGTAGAGTACCTGGGGCGCAGCGACACGACGGCGAATGACCTGGTGGCCGATCCTATGGTCCGGGCGGCCCGCGCAACCGCCAAGGCCGATGCCGTCGAGAAGATCGTCCTGGACATGGGCGCGGACGGGGAATGGCACACGTCGGCCGAGTTGGACTTCGCCATCAAACAGGCCGGTGCCTCTATCGCCACGCTTAGACGCGTTAAGAAGGATCTTGGCGTCGTGAATGAGCGTCAGAAGCGACCGCCCCGCGCTTGGTATTGGTATCTGCCGACCGGCGCCCATCCCACGCCCGCACGCCTAGATGCTCATCTTGAGGGGGTATCTGACGGACCAAATGAGCACCTACAATCTGATGAACACCTACAAGACGCGTCGCTCCGAAATGAGCACCTACAAACACATAATATCAACTACTTAGAGAGAGAGAATAGTCTGGGGAACGTAGGTGCTCATCAGGAATCAGATACCCCCATCCTAAATGAGCACCTACAACCAAAAGAGGCTGATGAGCCTCTACCCGACCAGCATGGTGTGGCGCCCAAGGCTGCCAAGAGAGCGGTGGTCGTATGAACGCCTTGGCTATCCTGACGGATGCACGCGACCACGGCGTCAAGGTCACTGTCGACGGTGACAGGCTCATTCTTGAAGGCGACGGACTCACCGATGAAATGGTGGCCAGCTTCAAGGCGAACAAGCCCGCGATCCTGAAGTTACTGGCCGCGGTACTGGAGCCCGAGGCCACCGCGGCCACGTCCACCCCGATGGCGTTCGACGATCCGACAAACGATGCCCGCGGCGTGCTCTGCGACGACTGCGGCCGGCCAACCGTGATCGCCATCGTCACGGACTACGGCTGCCGGTACTGCCGGGAATGCGTGTACCCGAGCGCGACCACAACGCCCAAGCCGGCGGCGATGCTGGTGACCGCGGACACGCAGATGGAGATCGGCCGATGACCGCCCTTGCCACGACCACCGAAAGGACACCCCCCATGAGCAACCCTGAACGAGAACCCTGTGCCTTTTGCGGCGACGAACACTGGACCGAGGCGCACTTCGCCGCGGGCCGGCTGGTTTGCAAGCTCTGTTGGCAAGGCCGCACGCCCGCTACGGCCATGCCGCCCACCGAGGCCGGCAGACGCGCGATAGCGGCGTGGATAGCGCCGCGCCCGCCGAAACAGCAAACGCTCAACCTTGGCGCTGGCGTGAAGCCTGGCGAGGTGGTGCTTCATGGCACGGCGTAAAACACCAGCGCCGCCCGACCTTCACGTGGTCGAATCGGTGGCCCTTAGTGGCCCCGTCGGCGACGAAAGCGAAACCGACCCGGAGGGCTTGACGCCCCAAGAAACAGCCTTCGTCGATGCCCTTGCCGCTGGCGATGGATTGCGAAACGGGGCCACGGCTGCGGGTATCAGCTACCGGAGTGCCAAACGCTGGCACCGCAAGGACCACATAGCGACCGCGATCCGCTCGCGTGTGTCGGAGAACTTCAGTCAAGCGCGGGCAGTGCTGGCCGCGGGCGCAAGTCGCGCCGCCCGGCAACTAACCAACCTCGCAGACACGGCGGAACCGGACGCGGCGCGGATAGCAGCGTGCAAGGCAGTAATCGAGAACGCCGCCACCCTCGGCGAGCTCCAAGAAGTTAGCGACCGTCTAGCCGAGCTGGAATCGCGGACACCGGGACAACAGGCCAGCCAATTCAGGAGGATTTGACCAATGCAATTCAGGAGTCTTGTTTCAAGAATTCGGGCACTCGCAGAGCGAATCCCCTCACCTACGCGCACGCCCCGTCTCTGCATCATCACATCCGACAATGCGCCCGCCGACCGGGCCGCGAAACTAGCCGAGGCCGAGCGGCGAGGCGATCCAATTCTTGAAGTCGAGCTTTTCGAGGCGGTGCCGTCGTGAGGTCGCTTGCTGGAATTCGAGCGCGACTCGACGAATTGCTCGCAGCGCGCGCGGTGGAGAACGAGCCGCCGGCGTGCATAGTTCTGCTGCCGGAGTGTCACCGAGGCCCGCCCAGTGACGCCCCCTATCCGCGTGTCCATCGCGTCGGGCGAACAGCGATAATCGTCTTTCTGGGCGAAGAACAGCCGACGCGAGAAGAGATCGCGCAGCTGTTGGCGGTGCAGCCGTGAACGAGCAAGCCACCCTGCCCCTGCCCGGCTGCGCGCCTGTTCCCGCGGCAAACCGCCCGGCGCTTGAGCAAGACCTACACAGCCAGGTTGCGATCTGTCTCATGGCGCTTTTCTGTTGGGTTGAATTCCACGGCGGCCGAACTGCGTTGATTGACGACACGATCGAGCGATTCATCGCAGCCGGCGGAACGCCTGACCCACAAATCAGTCGAGCCATCGCCAACACGCGAAGCGTGCTTGCTCGATACCTGGCCAGCGGTTCCGACGTTCCCGCCTGGTTGCCCGAGTCCATCGTCAACCTACTGAACACGTCATGGTGCGCGGCCGACTTGGCGCCCTTGTCGGACTACAAGGCCGACACTCTCCGCACGGAAACCCCTGCCAAACAAGGCAAAACAGAAACTAGCGCAACTCTCAGTAGCCCAAAATCCACTCGAAACGCATTTTTCCTACCTGCAACGTAATGGCCACCACACAAAGGAAAGACCCATGAAAACACAGCATCGCACCACTGACCAAACCGAAGACGAACAGAAACCCGCCGCACCGTCAACTGTCGCGACAGTCAGCCCCGCCCTAACCGGGCAACAGGGCTACGCCTGGCGGCTCGCACATCCTCCCGTGAAGGTGGCACCGACTGTTGCGGCCGACGACGTTGCAACCTCCGCGCTGCGCCGGGCACGTTCGCTGAAGCGGATTGCAGCGGCCTATCGACAACGCGGATGCTGGACGCTTGCGAGCCACAATTACGACAAAGCCGCGACTGCATTTGAGGCCGCTGGCAACGAAAACGAAGCCGAGAAATGCCGTGCGCTTGCCGCTGAGTCCCTCGAAGCCCCAACGGACAAAGAAAAGAGCGAAGCCCCAACGGCCAACGATGCCAACGATGCCGACAATGGCGAGGCTGCGTTTGGTTCCGATCTCATTGGACAACGTGCATACGCTTTCAAAATGGTTCACCGCGCGGGGAGGCAATAATCATGATCGGCACGGCGGACATCACAGAGAAGCAAAACGAGGCGCGGCACTACGGCGTTCCTAATCCCGACCAAATGGACGGCGCAGTCGCCGCGCTGGTGAAGGGTGCGGGAAAGGCCGCAGCGAAAAATGAGGACCTAATCGACCGTCTGCGCATCAACCCCGAGACCGGCGAGTTTCGTCTCTTGGTATTCGAGTGCTTGACCCATCCATACGGCGGCGGGGACCTCGACGCGTGGCCAGCGGGGCACGACCCGCTCCGGGTTATCGCTACTGTGCATCCAATTGCTTTCGCAGCGGCGCTCCTGGCCAGCGAGCGCAATCCAGAACAGATCATGCGGCAACGTAGGGATCTCATTGCCCAGCGCAAGCTTTCCGACCGTAAGTTGCGCGAAGCTTCCGACGCGGCAGCGTCCGGTGGCGGCGTAGACGCTACGCTGGCAGCCTCGCGATTCTCTCCAAACGGATGGGACAAGCTTCCCGACATGGCGAAGTTCGCTTTGCGATTCGCCTACGCGGTGGAATCGTCTCATCCCTCGGTGGCTGCCGAGCTAGTCAACCTGGCCCGCGAAATTGACAAAGGTGCGCTGCGCTGCCCGCAACGGCGATGGACGCTCGATCTGTGAGCGGCCTTCGCAGCACCTGGCAGACAATTCATAAGGAGACACGAACATGCACACAATCAAACGAATCGCCCTATCAATCATTCTCTCAATTGCCCTCGCCACACTTGTAGCCGGCCCGGCAATGGCAGACACGGCCTTTGCTGTAGGTCCGCGAAACCGCTTCACGTCGTGGACGTTCTCGCCGAACTCGCCAAGCTATGTGTATCCCGCTGACGGGTACCTCGCGCTGACCGGCGCCACGGTGGTTTTCACGACGCCGGCCCTGGGCAGTGGTTCACCCTGGACGTGGTGGCTCTCGGCTGAACTGGACGTTGTGTTTGCCAGTGGGCAGTCGGGCCAACCTGCATCTTGCATCGCCAACTTGAGCCTGAGCCCACCAGTGTCGTCTGGCGGCTCCGGGTCGCCCGGCTACGCAACGCCGAACGATTCGGTCGGTAATCAATCTGCCCACGCGGTCATTAACGAGCGACCGCTTGTTCCGGCAACTACCTACACGCTCGTTGCCCAAATTGCAGCCGTGGGAGCCTACCATTGCAACCTGATCGGGAATGCGGCTGTGCACATTGTCCTATTGTCGAATCTCTAATTGAAGGACACACATGAGCTACCCAACAACAGCCGCGCGGCTCGCTTTCTTCGGCATGCAGGATGCGCCAGCGGCGAACACAACCCGCGCCCGCATCGATGCGGTGGCGTCTGGGCACGCCGCCACAGTCTCAGGCCGCGACTCGGGCGACCGAGGCCCGGCGCGGTTCCATCAACTGCATGGGGCGATCCCAATCGGGCACGGCGCCGAGTTGAGGATTACCACACAGGATGCCTTCGATGGGCAACCGCCGCGCCTTGTGATTCGCACCTGGAGACAGAAACGCGACGCGACCTGGTGGCCAGAAATTCACCTTCCTGGCGTCTGGATTCAGGCCGGCGACGTCCAGGCGTTCGCCAAGGCAGTGGCCGAGGCCGCGCAGCACCTGGCCGGCGAGGCGAAGCCGTGAAGCACTACCAACCCGCCGTCCCGCACCTTCGGGCATCGGTCCCGGTGGTCGGCATGCTCGCGCTGCTGGAAGAGCGGAAGGCGACACTCGAAGGGATGATTCGCGAGAGTTTCCGCGTGGCCAGGGAGACAGGCAAGGCGGCGAACGTGTCGCAGCTTTCGGCCACCCTACGCGCGGTCAAGCGCTCGCTGGCGACGGCGGCGGGCGGGCAGAAAGCCGCGTTGTCGGATGAGTAGGCCGATGAAGGGCGAGTGCCACCGACGGGAACGGCTCGAAAAGGCGCGGCGCTTCGTGGCCAAAGTCGGGCGAAAAGGGCGGAAAACGGGGCGGATTTGAACTCGGGGCGATTCTTCCTTGACATAAATAAGAACGTGGTTCTTAATTACGAGTATGGAAATGACAGAAAATTCGCACCGTTCTCATAAATCGGCGAGACTCCCCGACGTGGGCCGTCCCCGCGTTCGAGCACTCACCGAGACGATCAACATCGGCTTCAAGGCCGATCCTGAACTCGTGCGTGCGCTTGACGAGGAAGCCGCTCACTTGACGGCCGAACGTGGCCCTGGCGCTTCCAAGGTGAGTCGCACGGAAGCGATCAAGGTCATCCTGGCCAAGTGGCTGACCGAGCGCTCGAAGCCCCGCGCCTAGCCGCCCGCGCGCCGTAGCTGCGCGCCACTGTACCCCGCCCCGAAAAAATGGGCGCCACCACGTGAATGGTGCGCCCGCGATCGACCCTGGAAGAGAGGACCGACAATGCGAATCGTATCACGCTCGAAGCGAACCGCACCACGAGAACGCGTAGCCACCGCCGAAGAATTGGCCGACGAAGACCGACGCTGGCAAGCCGCACGGGCGAAACCGGCGCAAGCCACGAAGCCCCAGGAAGGCAACCTGGCCGCAGTGCTGGTCATGTTCGCACGCTGGCGTCGCTGCTGCTGCTGCCAGGCGCTGGTGTTGTACGTGGGCGCGAATGCTAGGGCGACCGGCGACGTCGAATGTCCCACGTGCATCGGCATCCGCGAAGACCTGGCACGTCGACTGCGACCCGCTCGCCCTTCCCTGCCCATGAGGGCGGCGCTGCACCTTCGGGCGCTGTTCTCGACGGCAAACGACAACCACGAGGCGCGGCCGTGAGCTTGACCATCGTCTCGAAGTCCACACGGTCCCGCGTGCGCATCGGCGGCGAGTACGACAAGGACGGCGCCCGCGGCTTCGTCTTGCTGGAAGTCTCGCCGAGTCCTGCACAGCTCACCCGCAAGGCAGCGCGAGACGTCGCGCGCGCCTTGGTGCGATTCGCAGAGGCAGTCAGACCGACAACGAACGAAGGAAAGGAAGGATAAAGATGAAGACCACGAACAGCAGATTGATCGAAACCCTGGCCGCGCTAGCGGCGGCACTTGCCCTTGCTGGCTCGGCCTGCGAGAGCTCGAGCGCGATTGCGCTTCACGCGGACGCCGCGCCCACGGCCACGACCTACGCGACAGGGGGCAGCGTTGCCACCAGCCCAGACGCCGCGACCGCGACCCCCGCAACGGGCGGCACCCTCGCCGCCAGCCAAGCGGCCGACCCGCCACCGATACCCGACGCGGTCGCGGTGGTGCCCCAGGTGCAGCCAGACGCCGCGCCCATTCCGAATCATATCCCCACGCCGGCGAGCCAACCCGACGCCGCACCCATTGCCGCGGACGCCGCGCCAGTGGTGGTCGACGCGCAGATGGAAGCCGCGCCCATCGTCGCGAACGCTGACCCGGTGGTGGTGGACGCTTCCCCGGTGGTGGTCGATATGCAGGTGGAAGCTGGCCCCGTCGTTCTCGGTTCTTGCGGCACCGGCATGCAGGAAATCCTACTCGGCACCGTGGCATCTTGCGTACCTATCCCCGGCTTCGTCGCGCCCGACGCTGGCCCCGTTGTGCACATAGGGCCGCCATACGGACGCTGTGGCGTGGGTTTTCTTGACCCGCCAGCCATCCCGACCGCAAACGGCTGCACGAGTTGCTACGAAGGCACCTGCATCACCTCGACGTGTGGCGACGGCAAGCTCGGCACGGGCGAGATGTGCGACTGCGGCACGGACCCGATGATGTTGCCGAGCGGATGCAACGGCATCAACGGCGTGGACTTCGGCGACGGCAAAGGGTGCACGACGGATTGCCTCAGACTGGCGGTGGAACGTGGCTAGAAAACCAAAGCGGCGAACCTGGGGAACTGGCTCGATCTTCGAGCGCGACAACCGATGGTGGATTCGCTGGCGCGAGCGGGGCAAGCGCAAGTGCCGCTCGTTCCTTTCCCGCGAGGTGGCCGAGAAGGTGCTCCTCGAGGTGTTGAAGGCAGCCGAACGCGAAGAAGCTGACATGGCGCCCGATCCTGCCATGGTACCAACCATAGGAGAATTGGCGAAGACGTGGCTGGAACGCAGGCAGCGGACGAACCGCACGGCCGACAACGACACGTCGAGGTGGAAGCACATAGCCCCGACGTTCGGCAAGATGCAGCCCCACGAGGTGAACGCGGCGAACCTGCGCCGCTTCATCGAAGCCAAGCTGGCCGAGAAGCTAAACCCCGCCACGATCGCCCACTTCATCCACTTGATTTCGTCGCTGTTCACGGACCTACGCGAGCAGGGCTTGTGCGAGGTGAACCCGGTCACGACGTTGACCAGGGCGACGCGAAAGCTCTACGCCAGCACCCACGACGTGACCAGCACGCTCTTTCTGGCCAGGCAGGAAGACATCGAACGCCTGTATCGGGCGCTGGCAGAGCCCTACTCTGTGATCTTCGCCGTGGGAAGCATGGCGGGGCTTCGTTGTGCAGAGATCTATGGCCTTGCCTGGACCGACGTTGACATGGAAGCGCGAACGATGCGCATCCACCAACAGGTGCAGCGCGGTCAACTCGTGAACTGCACCAAGTCCGGGAAGGCGCGGCTTGTTCCTATCAGCACCAGCCTTGCCCCGGTCCTGGCCGAATGGAGACTCAAGACCGGCGGCCAGGGCTTGGTGTTCAAGGGCCTTCGGACGCCCTACATCGTAGCGGCCACCGTCCACGAGCGACTGCGGGCAGCGCTGAAGGCGTGCGGCTTGCCCCAGATGACGCTCTACAGCGCGACCCGTCACACCTACGCATCGAGATGGGTTATGAACGGTGGCAGCATGGAACTTCTCGGCAAGATACTGGGGCACTCCTCAACCGCCATGACACAGCACTACGCACACCTACAGCCTGACTTCTTTGGAGCTGGGGCACACGACCGGGTGGCCGCCACGTTCACCCGAGACAATGGGAAGGTGTTGCCCCTGCATGGTACAAATGACCACTGTGTGGCCACGGCGCAAGATGCTATCGCATCGCAGAATGCAGGGTAACCCTATGCTACGGCTAAGTTTTTCCAACACGTGCGAGATTCCTTCACTCGTCCGCGTGAGCCGATGAAAAAGCGGCTCGCCACCAAGAAGACGCTCGTGTGCGTGGGTCCGGGCGGCGTGGGTAAGACCACGACCGCCGCTGCCCTGGGCGTGATCGGCGCGCGCAACGGACTTCG
>Ga0265316_10005988_pt1 | contig 11701 bp, 11 predicted proteins | sample 4522metaG_FD_202092 | JGI IMG/M metagenome (GOLD analysis project Ga0265316, IMG submission 202092) | Rhizosphere microbial communities from Carex aquatilis grown in University of Washington, Seatle, WA, United States - 4-5-22 metaG | ecosystem: Host-associated > Plants > Roots > Rhizosphere >...
CCGCTGATAATCGGAGTCGGATTCCTCAGAGGCAAAGGGCAGGCCACCGCCGCGTTCGCAGCCGGTGGCGAACAGCAGCGCACAGAGCGCCAGCAGACCGAAAAAATGGCAACGGGAGATCATCGCAGCGGAAAAGGGATTGAACGGTGTCGAGTTGACCCTAAGTTCCGCATCCGACCCCAGCGACTCAATTCTAAATGGCACTCGACACCGCATCGATTCTCGACCGCGCCCGCGCCTGCATCCGCCTTGAGACCGAGGCCCTCACCGCGACGGCGGACGCCCTCGGGGAGGAATTTGTCGCCACCGTTCGCGCGGTGGAAGCCACCGTGGCGGCGGGGCATAAACTTATTTTCAGCGGCGTGGGCAAATCGGCCAACATTGCCCAAAAACTCACCGGCACCTTCAACAGCACGGGTGTCTCGTCGTGTTTTCTTGACGCCACGCAGGCCCTCCACGGCGATCTGGGCCTGTGCGACGAGGGCGATCTGGCGGTGCTGCTCAGCAATAGCGGCCAGTCGCAGGAGATTCTCCGGCTCGTGCCGATCCTGCGGCGCTTCGGCCTGACGACCGTGGCGCTCACGGGCAACGCCGGATCGGATCTCGCGCGCGAAGCCCACCATCGCCTGCTCTACCGCGTGCCGCGCGAAGCCTGCCCGCTCGATCTGGCGCCCACGGCCAGCACGACCGCGGCCCTCGCGCTGGGCGATGCGCTGGCCATGGTCCTGCTCGAAAGCCGCGGTTTCACGCGCGACGATTTCGCGCGGCTGCACCCCGCCGGCAACCTCGGCATCGTCCTGCTCCTGAGGGTGCGGGACATCATGCGCACGGGCGACCGCGTTCCCATCCTGCCCGACACCCGCAGCGTGCAAGATGCGATCCTCGGCATGACGCAGGCCAAAGCCGGTTGCGCCGCCCTCATCGACGAAGCCACCGGCCGGCTGACCGGCATTCTGACCGACGGCGATTTCCGCCGCAGCATTCTCTCCGGCCCCGATTTTCTCACCCGACCCGTCTCCGGGTTCATGACCCGGACGCCCAAGACCGTGGGCGCCGAGGCGCTGGGCGTGGAGGTCCTGCGCATGTTCGACCAGTACAAGATCGACGATATCATCGTGGTGGACGAGGCCGGCCGGCCGGTGGGGCTCGTCGATGTACAGGATCTGCCCAAAATGAAATTTTTGTGAGATCGCGCGCCGCGAGGGCCGGCGCTAATACCCGCCGGGAGAACAAGCCCGGCCTTTACTCGGGCCGAGGGCGCTACCTAGCATCGCCGCCATGCCGACACCGCCCTTTCACTACCAGGAGCCGTTTCCGCTGGGCGCCGATGAAACCGAGTATCGCCTGCTTTCCCGGGAAGGCGTGAGCACTGCGACCTTCGCGGGCCTGGAAATTCTCCAGGTCGAGCCCGAAGCCATCGCCCACCTCGTGCAGACCGCCCTGCGCGATTGTGCGTTTTTGCTGCGCCGTAAACATCTCCAGCAGGTGGCGGCCATCCTCGACGATCCCGCCGCCAGCGCCAACGACCGCTACGTGGCGCTCACGCTCCTCCGCAACGCCGAGGTTTCTGCCGAGGGCATCCTGCCCTTCTGTCAGGACACCGGCACGGCCACGATTATCGCGAAGAAAGGCCAGCAGGTCTGGACCGGAGCCAACGACGCCGAATGGATTTCCCGCGGCGTCTACGAATGCTACACCAGGGAAAACCTCCGCTATTCGCAGACCGCCGCGCTCGACATGTACCGGGAGGTCAACACCGGCACCAACCTCCCCGCGCAGATCGACATCTTCGCCACCGAGGGCGCAAAGTACGAATTCCTCTGCGTCGCCAAAGGCGGCGGCTCCGCCAACAAGACCTATCTCTTCCAGGAAACGAAGGCGCTCCTCAACCCCAAGAGCCTCGAAGCATTTTTCGCCGACAAGATGAAGCTTCTCGGCACCGCTGCGTGCCCGCCCTACCATCTCGTGTTCGTGATCGGCGGGACCAGCGCCGAGGCCTGCCTCAAAACGGTGAAGATCGCGTCCTCGAAATATTACGATTCGCTGCCAACGAGCGGCAACGAGCACGGTCGGGCGTTTCGCGACGTGGCCCTCGAGCAAAAGGTGCTGGAGCTCGCGCAAAAAAGCGGCATCGGCGCCCAGTTCGGCGGCAAATTTTTCGCGCTCGACGTGCGCATCGTCCGGTTGCCGCGGCACGGCGCCAGTTGCCCCGTCGGCCTGGGCGTCTCCTGCAGTGCCGACCGCAACATCAAGGGCAAAATCACCAAGGACGGCATCTTCGTCGAGCAACTCGAAGCCAACCCCGGCCAGTTCATCCCGGCGCATCTGCGCACGCTCAAAGACGAGAACATCGTCAGGATCGACCTCAACCGCCCGATGGCCGAAATCCGTGCCGAGCTGTCCAAGTATCCCGTGACGACCCGCGTGCTGCTCACGGGCCCGATGATCGTCGCGCGCGACATCGCCCACGCCAAACTCAAGGAGCGCATCGACGCCGGCCAGGGGCTCCCCGACTATCTGCAGAAACATCCGGTCTATTACGCCGGCCCGGCCAAGACCCCCAAAGGCTATGCCGCCGGTTCGTTCGGCCCGACGACCGCCGGCCGCATGGACAGCTACGTCGATCTTTTCCAGTCGCTCGGCGGCTCGCTGGTGATGATCGCCAAGGGCAATCGCAGCAAGCAGGTGACCGACGCCTGCCAGAAATACGGTGGTTTTTATCTCGGCTCCATCGGCGGCCCGGCCGCGATTCTCGCCAAGGAAAACATCAAGAAAGTCGAAGTGCTCGAGTATCCTGAGCTCGGCATGGAAGCCATCTGGAAGATCGAGGTGGAGGATTTCCCGGCGTTCATTCTCGTGGACGACAAGGGCAACGATTTCTTCGTCAACGCCTGCGCCCACTGCGTGCCGGCGAAGACGTGACCCCCATCGCTGGCAGTTTTTGGATTTTGGTAGGGCTGCCGCTCGCCGGCAGGCCGCGACTTTCTGCCGCATGGCTCCTCGGCCCGGACACGAGCGGGGCCCTGCCGTCTCAGACCTCCTTCGCCCACCGGGCGGGCTGGCGCGAGACGGGGAAAACCACTGGGCACGGAGTTGGAAGCGGGCTCACCTGTAGCGGCGGTCTATGACCGCCGAGGCACGCCGCAGCCCCCGTTCGGCGGTCATAGACCGCCGCTACAGAATACCGCATGGGCTCAGCGTGATTCCACGGGATCAGGAGGCCGGAGGAAGATCACGGAGCATTGCTGGCGCCATTCGGACCTGACGTCTGGCTGCCCGTCGGATGTTTCAGCACGTATTCGATCGCTTCGATTTCCCGTTCGCCCACGACCAGTTGCCAGCCGTCTGGACCGAGTTGCATCGGAAACGTGTCGTCTTTACCGCCGCCGGTCCGAAGCCGCACCGTCGCGTGACTGGCATCGTCGTAATCCTGACCCACAATCTGAAAACCGTCCGCGCCGATCAGAACTCCGGCGGAGAAAAACACCCCGACCAGTTTCTCGGGCGACGCATATTTGGCGCGCACCGGGTCCGGCAAATCCGCCAGCAACTTGTCGACCTTTTTGCGCGCGGCGTCCGTCAAGGCGAGCGCATGCGCGAGCGTGTCGTCATCGCCTTTCGTGATCGCCCAAATCGCCGTTTGAAACGCTGCGCCCGGCGATGCGCGTCCCACGTTTTTTGAATCCCCGAGTGCCACCACCCCTTTTTCCGGATCGCGCTTCGCCGCCATTCCCGCCGCCCGCATCTCGCTCCCGGTTTCGCGCGGCGGCGGGCGGTTCTCCTCCACCGCAGTTTCCGGCGGCATTTCGGCGCGCACCGCGGCGGCGCGCAAACGGAGGTTTTCCTCGCGCACCGGCGCGAGTTCCCAGTTTCGCGCGCGCCACTCTGCAACCTCCGCTCTCAGCCGGGCATTGTGCTGCTTCAACCAAACGATTTCCGCGGCGCCAGCAACCGCCAGCGCCGCGAAAAACCCGATTTTCCCAAGCTTCATGGCCGGAGCATCACGCCTACCGCCATGGCAAATCCAATTCTTTTCATCGCGGCTGGCTGGTGGCGGGATCGAAGTAGGCCAGAATTTTCTGCCACTGGGATTCCGGATCGTTGCACGGCTTTTTCCATCCCTCATTCGTGCGCACGAACATCGCCGCCGTCCGTTTCTCGCGACCGTTGGTGTCGCGGGTGATGGCGTAGACCCAGCCCTCGCCCTGGGTTTTCGTGCCAATATCACCCGCCTCCTCCTTGGCCATCGTCCGAAACGCCGCGATCTCCGGGGATTTTGCCTTCGGGTCCCAGGGCGTAAACGAGTGGAGATAGGCCGACAATTTTTCCGACGTGCCGAATTGTGCGCGAGCCGACGCTGACATCCCCGCAAAGAAAGCATCGACCCGAAGCTTGGTCAGCTCGCCCATCGCATACGTTGTCGCCAGCACATCGAGATCGCCATGGGTTTTCGCCCACAATTGGGTCTCGTAGGCCGCCGCCGGCGTCGCGATCCCGACGTTGCGCCACGCCGCGGCGGGTTTCAGTTCCGTGGCGGACGAGGGGTCCGTCTGCGGCTTGATCTGCGCGATCTGCCTCGGCCGTTGCGACCGCTCACGAGCCACGGAATTTGCCCCGGCGGCGTCCGTCGTCGCGGCGGCAAGCCGCTGGTTTTCCGACTGCAGTTGCACGAGTTGTTCGTTTTCGGTCCGAAGACCGCCGATCTCAGCGCTCAAGGCCCGGCTGGCCTGCAGTTCCACGATCGCCGTCGTCATTCCGGCAACGATGATTGTACTCACAATTCCAATTTTCATATTTGTCATGGTGAAAAATTTGGCCCACGCGATCACGCTCCCGGCCCCGGCCCCGGCCCCGGCCGCCGCCGCCAGTGCGGTGCCGGTGACGGCGGCCGCCAGCCCGGCCGGCGCGGCCCCGACGGTGTGGCTGGCGAGCGCCATTGAGAGCGCCACGGCCGTGGACGAGATGCCGCGTTTCGCGAGCTGCGCACGCAATCGGCCGAGCGCCCGATCGACGCGCATCCGCGCAGCGTCTTCGCTGACCTGAAACACGGTGCCGATCTGGGCAAACGGGCGATTCTCGAAAAACCGCAACAGCACCGCAGTGCGATCGCTCTCGGCGAGTTCGTCCATCGCGGCGTCAAGCACGGGGCGCAGGCGCTCCCATTCGGCATCGGGGGGCGCGGCGAAAAGGTCTTGCATGGTGGAGGCCTCCTGCTCGTGCGTGTGGCGGCGTTGCTCGGCGCGGATGAGGTCGATGGCGGCGTTGCGGGTCGCGGTATAGAGCCACGCCGTCAGCACTTCATGGCGCGAGAGCTTCGTGGCGTCGCGGGCGAGCTTGGTGAAAACCTGCTGGGCGACATCGGCCGCCCGGTGCGGGTCGCCGCCGAGCCGGCGGAGCGCCGCGGCATAGACGAGATCGAGATTCCGGCGGACGAATTCGGCGAAGGCGGCCTCGGACTTTTCGTCGGCATAGCGGCGGAGCAGCGTGGCATCATCGTTCATAATGGTTCACCCCATAAACGCCGCCGCGGTGGAAACCGAACAGATTTCTCACGCCCCCCTCTTTCACCAGCTCGGCGCCGCCGACGTCCGCCACGGCTTCGACTCGGTTGATCCGGTGCGACGGCGCCGGCCGCATGGACAGCTGCTTCGACCTCTTCCAGTCACTCGGACGCTCGCTGGTGATGATCGCCAAGGGCCACGATTTCTTCGTCAATGCTTGTGCCCACTGCGTGCCGGCAATGGCGTGATATTGTTTCTGCATTGGCTCTGGGCGGCAGCTGCGAGTGTACGCGAGGGGACTTAGGAATCTCCACTCGCTCACGCTCGCGGCCACAAAATCCGCATTACCAGGACGGCCCGTTCCAAGGCGGTTTTCTTCGCTGACCTATTCGCCCAACACCGTCACGACCAACCGCCGGATGTGCGGCGCGCGGCGGTGTTCCCAGAGAAACAGGCCCTGCCACGTCCCGAGCTGCAGGCGCCCGTCGGCGACCGGCACCGTCTCGCTCGTGCGCGTGAGGGCCATCTTGATGTGGCTCGGCATGTCGTCCGCCCCTTCCAGCGTGTGCGCGAAGCGGGGATCGTCCTCGGGCACGAGGCGGTTGAGCCACGCCTCGAGATCGGTGCGCGCGGTCGGATCGGCGTTTTCCATGAGCACCAGGCTGCAGCTCGTGTGCTGGCAAAACACGTGCGCGACGCCGCGCGCCACGCCGCTGCGGGCCACGATCCGCGCCACCTCGTCGGTGATCTCGGAAGTGCCCTGCCCGCGGGTTCGGACGGTGAGGGAGTCTTGAAAAACGGCCATGGAGAAAATGAGCGGCCCGTCACTTCGGGCGCGCCAACCCCAGCTAGATCGAAAACCCCGCTCAAGACAATGGCCGGACAGCGCGTGTCAATATTGCGTAATACGCATCAATTTCTCCGAATATAATTTCTCCATTTCACAGTGGAGCGAAAGTCCAATTGATGCGTATTACGCATCATAGGTACACCCCGTCCGGAGGGCGCAAAGAGGGCGCCCAGGGACCGTGTACGGGCGAGGGATGCGGAGGGACGGGAGGACGAGAGCGCGCGGGGCGGCGGGCGTCAGCCACCGCCGAGGCCGGGGGCGGTGGCGCCCGGGCGGGTCATGGCCAGCGGATCGAGGGCGCGGTCGAGTTCGGCGGCGTTCATGAGACCGCGAGCCAGCACGATTTCGCGGAGCGACCGGCCCGTGGCGTAGGCCTCCTTGGCCACCTCCGCCGCGACGTCGTAGCCCAGGCGGGGCGCGAGGGCGGTCACGAGCATGAGCGAGCGTTCCATGAGCTCGCGGCAACGCGCGGCGTCGGCCTCGAGGCCGGCCACGCACCGTTGCGCAAAGACGCTCGCACCGCGGGCGAGGCAGTGGATCGATTCGTGGAGGGCGTAGGCGATGAGCGGCAGGGTGACGTTGAGCTCGAACTGCCCGTCGCGTCCGCACATGACGACCGTATGCGTCAGCCCCTGCGCGTAGAGGCAGACCTGCACGAGCATCTCGCTCATCACGGGGTTCACCTTGCCCGGCATGATCGACGAACCCGGCTGGGTAGCGGGCAGGCGCAGTTCGGCGAGGCCGGCGCGCGGCCCGGAGCCGAGGAGGCGGATATCGTTGGCGATCTTGGTCAGGCTGGCGGCGATGGTGGCGAGCTGGCCGGCGACCTCCACGCAATCGTCGCGGGCGCCCTGCGCCTCGAAGTGGTTGCGCGCCTCGCGAAACGCGAGGCCCGTCTCGGTGCTGAGGATACGGCACACGCGGCCGGCGAACTCCGGGTGGGCATTGAGGCCGGTGCCGACGGCGGTGCCGCCGATGGCCAATTCGCCCAGTGCGGCGATGGCCTGGTGGACGCGGCGCTCCCCTTTGTGCACCTGGGCCGCATAACCGGAGAATTCCTGGCCCAGCGTGAGCGGCGTGGCATCCATGAGGTGCGTGCGGCCGATCTTCACGATGGCGGCGAATTCCTGCGCCTTCCGCTCGAGCGCCGCCGCCAGCTCGGCGAGCGCCGGCGCGAGTTCCTGATGCAACGCCACCGCCGCGCTCACATGCAACGCCGTCGGGATGACGTCGTTCGACGACTGGCCCAGGTTCACGTCGTCGTTCGGGTGCAAGGGGGGCGAGACGGCGAGCTGCGCCGCGCGGTGGGCGATCACCTCGTTGGCGTTCATGTTGGTCGAGGTGGCCGAGCCGGTTTGAAAAATGTCGATGGGAAAATGGGCGGTAAGCCGGCCGGCGGCAATTTCGCGCGCGGCCTGCTGGATGAGCCGGCTCTTCTCCGGCGGCAACCGGCCGAGCTCCTCGTTGGCGCGCGCGCAGGCAAGTTTCACCAGGCCGAGGCCGCGGAGGAACGCCTCCGGCAGCGGCCGGCCGGAAATCGGAAAATTGGCGACCGCCCGCTGGGTGCTGGCGCCGTAAAGAGCATCGTTGGGAACGAGCACTTCACCCATCGAATCGCGTTCGGTGCGCATAGGAGTTTGTCGGGCTTAGAAAAAAAGTTCGGAAAGAGCTCGAGATTCCGTCGCGAGGCAAACCGCCCCGACCGACAAACTCCTAAAACCGCCGCGAAGCGGCGCAGAATCGAAGGAGAAATCCGGTTTCCGCAGCGCGCAGCGCTGTTCAAGGTTTTGATCGTTCATGTTTGCGACGATTTTAAACCCCAGAATTCTTACAGGAGGAAACGGAGAGCGCGGAGGGGGGAGACCTCTGCTTCGGGCATTTTCTCTGTTCGCTCTGTTGCCTCCTGTAAAATGTCTTGGGTTTGGTTGCGGCCTCCGGCCGCGATGCGAAACATCCGGGCTAAAGCGTAACTGCCTCCGCGGAAAAAGCAAAAGCCCCGCGGGCGGCGGGGCCAAGGACGCTACTACTATTGCGGGCGGATGTTCGCGGAGGTCAGAACTTCAACCACGCGCGATCGCCGGCCGCACCGATCCGGTGGGCGGCGGCCTCGTAGAGCTGATCTTCGCTCAAGTGGCTGACCTGACGGTCATGAAAACGCGAAACCGCAGGATTGGTGTCCGGGGCGTAGGCGGCATTGGTCGAATAGACCTGCAAACGCCCCTGGCGGGTGTCGTGCAACGCGGCCACGCGGGCAAGCGGTTCCTCGACCTGCACGCGCGGGGCCGACAGCTCATAACCGGCAGCCGATTTCAGGATCCGGGCGAGTGCCGGATCAGTCGCGCGGGCGATCGCCAGATTGGCGGCGATCTCGCGGGCGGCCGGCCGGGACATCGCATCCATGATGCTGTCGCGCGTCGTCGGCAATAGGGAGACGGCGCGGGAAATTTCCTGCGGTTCGGCGGACGCTGCCTCAACTTCGTCGCGCGCGACGGTCGTCGGCTGGCGCAGTTCGGCGAAACTTCCGGTATCGGTTCCATCGCGCATGACGGAAGGCGCACCCACCCGCGCGACCGGGGTCGCCACTGGGGCGGACAGCTCCGTGTTCACCGAGCGATATTCCCGCACGGTTAGAATGGTAAGTGCGAGAATCGCGGTCGCCCCGAGCGGCAAATGATAACGACCCAGCGCGAGCCCGAGCCGCGGCAACGCGTCGCGCCACCACGGGCGTTTATCGAGGATAGCGGCGAGCTGCTTGGTCCGCAGCTGCCGGTCCCATTCCGGCCAGAATTCGGCGGACGGACGCTCCGCGCGCTTGAGGCGCAGGAGATCCTCGATCGTGACGGGGCGGCGTTCGGGAGCGGAACTCATCGGCGGATGTAAGGTTGGAGTTCAGCTTGCAGAAGTTGCTTCGCGTAATGGAGACGCGAACGCACCGTGCCGACCGAGCAGTCCATGATTTCGGCAATCTCTTGATGGCTCAATCCGTCGATTTCGAATAAGGTTAACACCGTGCGATGCTTGATAGACAATTTCTGCAGCGCCTCGTTCAATTTTTCCTGAAGTTCGTTGACGAACGCATCGCGTTCGGGACCGCGAACGTCGGTCAAGGCGGCGATTACCTCGGCCGCCGGCCGGTCGTCCTGGTCGAGCTGGTCGAGGCTGAAAAACTGGCGCAGCCGGTTCTTGCGCAAATGGCCGAGGGTGGAATTGACCGCGATGCGATACAGCCAGGTGAAAAACGAGGCGTGGCCGGCAAACCGGTTGATCGACTGGAAAGCCTTGATGAAGGCATCCTGCGCGAGGTCTGCCGCATCCTCGCGATTGCCGGTCAGGTTGTAGATGATCGCGTAAAGCCGTTCGCGGTATTTCAGGATTAACTGGTCGAACGCGGCCACGTCCCCCGCCTGGACACGCTGCACGACGGCCCAGTCGGAGTCAGCCTCCAACTGGCGCTCGGGCGACGCGACCAGCGTCTTTCCGAGAACCTTCGTGACGTTCATGCGGGGACAATAAAAGACGGTGCGGGCGGGCAGGCAAACGGGAAATTGAAAAGGGAGGATTCTCAGCTCGCCGCGGGAGCCGGCTGAAGGCTACGGACCTGGCCGCGCAACCCCTCGCACAACTGGAGCAACAGCGGCGTTGGCGGCTGGAATGGCCAGGGGGCCAATGCGGCCGCCGCGCGGGCCAGCTCGGTATCGATCGCCTCCGCCACAGTGGCAAAAACCCCGTGAGTGTACATTTGCCGCAGATGCAAAGCGAGTTGCGGAGGGTGCTCGCCGCGGATTTCCCCGATCAGCTCCGTGCGTTCGGCGGCGGGCAGACAGTCGAGCAACACAAAAAGCGGCAGCGTGATCTTGCCGCTCGCCAGGTCGGTGCCGAGGGTTTTGCCGATGCGTTTTTCCTGCCCGTAAAAATCGGCCAGATCGTCGTAAATCTGATAGGCGATGCCGAGATGCCGGCCAAACGTGGCGGCGGCCTCGACAAAACCGGCCTGATATCCGGCAAGGCGCGACCCAAGCTGGCACGAGACGCGGAAGAGCTCGGCCGTTTTCAGGTCGATGATGCGGTCGTAGTCGGCGCGCGCGACATCGGTGGCGCCGCGGCGCAGGGTCTGCACCGTTTCCCCCGCGCAAACGCGCCGCGTGGATTCGGACACCGCGAGGCAAACCTCGGTGGTGGGGAACTGCGCGGCCAGGTGCAACGCATGGGCGAAAAGCGCATCGCCGATCAGGACCGCGGCGCTGGCGCCGTAAACGCGGGCGGCGGTACGCCGGCTGCGCCGCACATCAGCTTCGTCCATGATGTCGTCGTGCACGAGAGTAGCGAGGTGCACGAGCTCAACGACGGCCGCGGCCCGCACGAGTTCGGGGGAGAGGGGATCGTCGCCCCGCCAGCCGCTCAAGAAAACCAACGCCGGCCGGATGCGTTTACCCGACGTGTCGATGCAATAATCCGCCATCGTGCGAATCTCCGGCTCGAACGCGGCGATTTGTTCGCGCAGGAAACGGTCGAGCGCCGCCATATGCGGCCGCACTTGGTTGAAGACTTCGGCAAACGCAGGGACTGGCGGGGGGGGCTCCTCTGGGCGTGAACTGGCGGCAGGCATGAAGAAGGGCATGTTAGGGGCCTTTGGCAAAATGGCCACTGGGAAAAGTAAACATCCCCGGAGCAAGCTCCGAGGCATCGAAGACAAAACTGTAGGAGCGGCTTTTCGCCGCGATCCCGACAAACCATCGCGGCATAAAGCCGCTCCTACAATAAACCAAGCCGAAGCAAGCCTCGACGTATCGGACCCGCTAAGGATAGCGCGCCCTACCTCGGCCCAAGCGGCGTCGGGAACGACGCCGCGACTACGGTATTTCGTAGACTTCCACCAGGGCGATGCCCGTGGCCCCGTTGGCGCCGCTGACCACGGCAGTGTAGAGGCCGGGCGGCAGGGTCATCAGGATAACGGCATCCTTGGAACCGCTGGAGAGCGCGAAAGTGCCGATTTGAGCGGAGGCAGCGGCGATGATCGAGGGGTCGTTGCCGATTTCCCAGTTATCGTTTTCGCGCACCGTGACATTGCCGTTCTTGATCGTCAAAATCGGATCGGACAACACGTTGTTCACACCAAAACGCGCCAAGGAGGGGCCGATCGCGCGCACCAACACTTTCTTGGGTATGTTGCCGGTAATGTTGACACCGGCGATCAGCACCTTGTCGCCGGTACCCACCAGACCCCGCGTCGAAACGCTCATGACTTTCTGCGCGGTGAACGGGTCGTTCGCATCCAGGTCGTAGAATTCCACGAGCGCGACCCCGGTCGTGCCGCTGACGCTGCTGACTTGCGCCGAGTACAGTCCGGGCG
>Ga0265316_10005990_pt1 | contig 11698 bp, 4 predicted proteins | sample 4522metaG_FD_202092 | JGI IMG/M metagenome (GOLD analysis project Ga0265316, IMG submission 202092) | Rhizosphere microbial communities from Carex aquatilis grown in University of Washington, Seatle, WA, United States - 4-5-22 metaG | ecosystem: Host-associated > Plants > Roots > Rhizosphere >...
AAAGTATCATAACCCAATTCTTGCCGGATTTTACCCTGATCCAAGTATATGCAGAGTAGGCAATGATTATTACCTGGTTAATTCTACATTTTCCTATTTTCCGGGAGTGCCTATTTTTCATAGCAAAGATCTGGTTCATTGGGAACAAATAGGAAACGTGCTTGACCGTCCTGAACAGCTTGACCTTGAAAATCAGGAGGTAAACCAGGGAATCTACGCTCCCACTATCAGGTATAACAATGGCACATTTTACATGATAACTACAAATGTCGGAGGTAAAGGGAATTTCTATGTTACCGCTGAAAAACCTGAAGGTCCCTGGTCGGACCCAATCTGGTTACCAGATGTGGTTGGGATTGACCCTTCATTTTATTTTGATGAAGACGATAAAGCTTACGTAATTTTTAATGGTGCACCTCCAGACTCTTCACTTTACGACGGGCACCGGGCATTATGGATATATGATTTTGACCCGAAACTTAAAACCACGACAGGAGAAAAGACTTTACTGGTAAATGGAGGCACAGATATTTCTAAAAAACCTATCTGGATTGAGGGACCGCATATTTATAAAAAAGATAATTTTTATTATTTAATGGCAGCAGAAGGAGGCACAGAGATCAACCATTCCGAAGTGATATTCCGTTCTGATAAAATCAAGGGGCCCTATGTTGTTTACGAAAATAATCCAATTTTAACCCAACGGACCCTTGATCCCGGGAGAAAAAATCCGGTTACAAATACGGGGCATGCTGATCTCGTACAAACCCAGAACGGTGAATGGTTGGCGGTATTCCTGGGATGCAGGCCTTATGAAGATAATTTTTTCAATACCGGAAGAGAGACATTTCTGACTTCTGTAAAATGGGAAAATGGCTGGCCTATTATTAATCCCGGAACAGATACAGTTAAATTCTCTTATCCCATTCCAAATCTGCCTTCAAATAAAATCAGTGATATGCCAACCTCTGGTAATTTCACAATCGTAGATGATTTTACTTCAGAAAAATTAGAAAATTACTGGTTGTTCCTGAGAACACCGAGAGAAAAATGGTACAGCCTGGATGCAATAAAAAGTGTACTCAAAATAAAACTCAGGCCTCAATTACTGTCAGGAAAAGACAATCCATCTTTCATTGGCAGAAGGCAGCAGCATACTAATTTTACTGCTACAGTTAAATTTAAATTTAAACCTCTGGCGGATAACGAAACGGCAGGTTTATCAGCTATCCAAAATGACCAGTTTTTTTATTACCTTGGAATAACTAAAAATAAAGGAAAAGAAGTTATAAGACTGATCAAAGAAATAAAATTTGCTCTTGCGGGAAGTGTTAGGAAAATTTCAGAACCTGTTGAAGCAAAAGATACAAAACTTTACCAGAAAGAAAGATGGGGTGGCGAATTTGGCTATTCATTCCCGGTAGCTCAAAAAGGAAAATATAAAGTGACATTGAAGTTTGCTGAAACATACTGGTATAAAGAAGGTTCAAGAATATTTGATGTGAAAATTGAAAATAAAACTCTACCAGGTTTAGATATTTTTAAAATGGCGGGAAAAAGATTCAAAGCAATTGATACCAGTGTTATTGTTGAAGCTAATGATGGTCATATCGATATCGACTTACTTTCCAAACGAGATAACGCTTCAATTTGCGGGATAGTAATTTCTACTTTAAAGGGTGATATTGTATACGCTGTAAATTGCGGAGATGAGCCACATACTTCTCATGATGGTATAAAATATGACAGAGATGATCTGTACCTGAAAAAAAATTATGAACCCGTAAAAATTCTTGCAGAATTACCGGTAACATTAAAAGACAATATTTATTTAAAGATTGAAGGAAAAGGCAAACTTTATAGTTTTTATTATTCTGCTGATTCTGAAAAATGGATTCCTGTAATGGAATCGGTTGATGGAAAATACCTGAGTACTCAAATTGCCGGTGGATTTGTAGGTACAATTTTAGGAATGTACGCCAGCTCCCAGGGTAAAAAGTCAAACAATTATGCAGAGTATGATTGGTTTGAATATACCGGGAACGATGAGGTATTTAAATAGGAATAATATAGAAATATTTTAAACGCAAAGACGCAAAGTCGCAAAGTTATTAAGTAATCCCCGTTTTCTTTGCGCCTTTGCGTCTTTGCGTTTAAATATTTTTACTTCATCAAAGCCTCAATATAATTCTTCAACTGCTTCGAGCCAATAATAGTTGTCTTTGATTGTTTCTGATGATCTTTTATGTGCTGCATTACTATGTGTGTTAACACCGCTCCTGGTCTTGGATAAGCAGCAACAATATAATGCGGTCCTGCTGAAGATTCGCCCTCTTCTTTTTCCATTTCGGCCCTGAGGTTATCGGGAGTTATCAGAGAATTTCCATACTCAAAAACCACTTTATCCATTGCTTTGTAAACTTCCTTGCTTTCTTTAACCATTCCATAGTAATCGAGCAACTGGGCAAAAACGTAATTGGATGTAGTGTAAACATCCTGTCCCTGTTCGGATTCTACTGCTTTCCCATCCTCGGTGCGGCACATTGCCCAACCCATTGTTGTCCGGTTATTATCATAAATTGTTTTGAGAATTTTTTTCGTTTTGTCTTCAGAAATAAAAGACTCCTCTCCGATAGCAATTAAATACCAGATTGCGTCCAACTGGTTGGTCCAGACATCTGTATTGGTTTTCCCTGTTTCCGCGTCATAGCAGGTAATATAATATTGCAATTTACGGCCGTCTTTCTTTTTCTCGTCTCTCCATAATTTTTCAAAACTCTCCGATGCCCTGTCGAACATTTTTTTGTATTGTTTTCTGGCTGGTTCATCTTTCATGATTTCTGCCATTTTTATCATAGCATGAACCCCGGCCATAAAAGTTGTAACATCATAAGCATCAACGCCAAATAATACCAGGTTATCGAAAGTATTTTTCACCTCATTTGGATTGCCTTCGGGAACGCCATCTCCATCAATATCCAGGGTCATTAAATATTCCAATCCGAATTTAAGTGTCTTCCAGTTCTTCTTTAAAAATTCTGTGTCGCCCATAAATTTAACATCGCGCAATACTCTCAAAACGAGCTTTGGGAAAAGATCTACCCAATAGTTATTATTGTACCAGGCATAATCACTGACGTTGCGTAAAGGATTTCCCTTTGGCAATGCACCCACATCATGAGCCACGCTGCCTTTTACTTTGAAAGCATCCCTTATTTGTGTCATAGGTTCATCCTCATAATCTTCAGGATAATCAAAGAAATGTTTCCTTGCTTCTACAAAAGATGAGTGCAAATGGTAAAACCTGGGCGTTGGATCTTCAGCCAGAATAGAATCAATAAAGCGCTGGCACAGTTCTTTTTCTATCTGAGGAAATAAAACCAGCATAACCATGGAATACCAGTCAACATCTGAAGGATTAATATAGGCATAATCGAAACATTCCAGGAACCTGGCTGCTTCATTACCATTCTTATCTTCAGTCCAGATACAGGCATTGGACAATGGGAAACTGAACTCATTTAAAATTAAGCGGGTTAATCTTAAAGCGCCTTCCTTATCATCTTTATAAGAAGAGCTTTTCTGAATTAAATCATAAATCCTGTTTTGAATTTTTGAAGTTTGATTTAACCATTCAGCATAATTGTCAAGAGCCAGTTTAGCCATATCAAATGCGCGGCTTTCCTTGTTTTTAAAGCTTTTTATATACTTGCGATCAATTTTTTTTCCATCTATATAATGTTGCTGGGGAAAATCCAAAGCAATTGCAAGAGGAATTGTAATACTTGCTTTCGGTTCCAGCGAAAAAGTAAGGCTGATGGCTGCTCCATAATCCTGCTTAATAAGAGGTTCTCTTTTTTCGTAAAAACTGCCATCATCATTTAATAACAGATCCGATTTAAGTCTGTTTAAGCAAAAATAAGGTTGGGTGTCAATTTCAACACCTTCAGTTTCAGGAACAGCAATTACCATTCGGTCCTTACATTCATTGCTTCCCATGATTACGCCTCTCAAACCTTTGGAACTAAAATCCTCGTGAACATGACCTTTCACAGGCGTTGAGCAAACATACACAGTATCCTGATCAGTTGGTTTTAATTCTTTTTCCTGGAGATTAACCAGGGATGGCCTGGGAATTACCAAAATAATCTGTTTGGGTTTTGAAGAAGTATTTTTTACCTCAAACTCTTCAACGCCAATTGGCATAAGCGCATGATCGTTCCCGGAAAGCAAAGGTGAAATTACTCTTCTTGTAATATTGATTTTATCCAATTTATAGGATATTTCCATCGAAGGAGTGGCGATGGAGATGGTAGTTTGTTTTTCGGATACCGGGGCATAATAATAATTTTTTAAAGCAGGAACATCATCTTGTCCTTCAACAGCCTTAGGATCGCGAGTTGTGAGCATAAAATTTTCATCCCTGGCATCTTCAATATCGGGATCAGCCTTAATCCGGACAAAGGGTGCAGATCCAAACTGGATAGCGTTTTGGTTCAATAAAATTAACCTGCCTGCATCATTCAATCTGTTATATAATCCTTCCGGGGATATTCCAATTGAACAGGTTGGGGCGCCTTGTATAGCAATGGTGTGTGGGAATTGAAGCGTTTTTGACATTCCCTGAAAATGGACTGTCATTTGGTTTTTTTTGTAAATCCTGCTTATCTGATCTCCTGAGATTGTAAAAACATCACTAATCTTTAAACTGTTTGCTTTTGGCATATTAATTTTCCTCCTCGATTAAATATTTTCTATTTGGGTTTTTCAAACCATTAATAAATTAATTCAAATTTGATAAATAAAATCATTGTTATTATTCCTTTATTAATCCTTTGATTGGTATTTATTCTGTAAGATAAAATTTAGAACACAAAGTATCACAAAGTTATACACAAAGTCACACAAAGAATTTAAAAATTGCATTAACCATCTTTTTAATCCGAAAATCCCGATTGCATTGTTGCAACCGGGATCCGGATTTTGCATTTTTTCTGCGAGTATTAAACCTGGCAGAATAAAAAATTAGTTTTTAGGATCCGCCAATAGGCATCGGATGTTTCTTCTTTTGTTCTATTATTTTCTTTTCAGATATTGGCTGTTCCACACCTATTGTAACCGGCAATTTAGCTTTTGGATTTAGTTTAACCTTGCCAAAAAGAAAATCAGCAGAAACCCTTATAGAATCTGGTGTACCGCTGAAATTACAAAGTACAACATCGGCTTCCTTAGTAGTTCCTTCCACATATGGATTGTTGGTTACAACAACAACTTTATGCCCGGCTTTTTTTAGCTTTTTAACAAGCAGTTGATTGTTGCCTGTTTTAACGATACGTGCATAGTAGTTTGTCAAAACAACAACATCAACCTGTTTTGCTAGCTCGAGGCATTCTTCTATTTCATCGTCAAATGCAGAGAATCCGGTATCTTCCAGTATAAGGTTAGACGAGTGTTCTACCATTCTCTCGCAGAACACATGTGTATGATTATAAGGATCCTTACCTACAAATTCATATGGTATACGTTGTTCAACAACCAAAATTCTCTGTTTTGGGGTCAACGGCAATGTTTTTTTATCGTCACGCATTAAGATCATTGCTTTTTTTGCTACGTCCCAGGAGAAATCAACGATTTCCTTGCTGGTAGTAATTTTGAAAGTTTCTTTCGGATCTTTCTTGCCTGCAGTTTCGAATAAACCCTGGTCATATTTCATTTCTAACAGACGTCTTACAGACTGTTCAATTCTTTCCTCTGAAATGTCGCCTTTTTCAACGGCCTCTTTAAGTCCGAAGAAACATTGCGAACGTGATTCGTCATCAGCTTTTAAGAGAATAGTATCGCAACCGGCCTTTATTGCCATTGCACAAGCCTTTGGTAATGGCCATTGCTTCAATATAGCAGCCATTCCGATAGCATCAGAAACAATCACACCTTTGAAACCCAATTCTTTTCTTAGAAGACCGGTAAGTATTTTTTCTGAAAGCGTGGTCGGGAATTTATCATCATAAGCAGGATAAACTGAATGGCCGGTCATTATTGCTTTAACGCCAAAATCTATTGCTGCTTTAAAAGGTACCAATTCACATTCCCACATTCTCTTCTTACTCATACCTAGTACTTCCAGTACATCATGTGCATCTGTACCCGAATCACCTCGGCCGGGGAAATGTTTACCTGTTGCTGCAATGCCACCTTCCTGCAAGCCTTTAATTAAAGCTACAACCTGCTTAGCCACCATTTTGGGATCATCACCGAATGACCTGACACCAATTTCAGGATTCTTAGGATTGATATTAACATCACAAACCGGTGAATACATCTGTGTAATACCGATAGCTGTTAATTGTTTTGCAATTGTCAAACCAATTTTATAAGTAATGTCAAGATCATTTATAGCTGCCATACCCATAGGTCCCGGGAACTGTCTGATACCGCCTGACATATAATCGTTCTTGAAATCACCTTCGAAATCAATTACCATATGAAGAGGAATACCTGACGGTCTGTCCATAGCTATTTTCTGCAACCTGTTCAAATCTTTTGTATATTCTTCGGGTGTTATACTTATCCCAAAAGATTTGCCGGCAAAATAGTTATTTGCAATAGCAAAATAACCTTTCGGTTTTTTAAAATTCTTATCTAATTGTGAGTTGCCCCAGTAAAGGTTTTTACAGGTTTCAACTGCATAAGGTTCCAAACATAAACCGCCGCAATGCAGTTTGGTTATTTGTTCTATTCCGCTAGGTGACAACATTGTACCTCTGCGGGTAAACGTTAAAAGCTGGCCCACTTTTTCAGAAAGGGTCATGCCTTTTATCTTTTTACTGATAAAATCATCTCGTTTTTTATTATTGGTCATTTTTTACCTCCTTCGAAAATATTTTAAAATCTATTAATGTTTATTTATTATCAATTTTGATGAACCTGTAAAAATCGAGGTCTGATTTAAAATTTTAATTGTTCAATATAAAATATATATTTTTGCGCTCTTAGCATATTTACCACTTCGCGGACTTCGCGAGAAAATATTTCACGCAAAGTTCGCAAAGTATACAAAGACATCAATTAATTAGTGCAAAAATCAGAAATCAGAAATCAGAAATCAAAAATCAGAAATCAAAAATCTTTGTTCTGAATTCATTTATTTTTCCCATTTGCCTTTATTATTGGGACCTACCCAAAAACCGTGTTCAAATTTCCAGCCAGCTTCATCAATTTTTAGATCTTTTGTTTTCCAGTTTTTGATTCGCCTGGTTAAATCCTCAAAACCTTTGTTCCAGGAAAGACCATCAGGAACGGTAACATTCATGCTTCCTGCACCATTTGCATATCTTAAACAATTTTCAATAGTATTGCCTTTTACAAATGCTGAGAGAAATCCTGCAATGGCTGAATCACCTGAACCAAGAGCGCCAACAAATTTTTCTTCCTGATAAACAGGGAACCAGAGTTCGCGATTGGCCCAGTTTTCAAGATCATTACAACCGGCTGCGCCCAACTTAGAAAGCCTGTCTTTGTCCGCAGTTCTTACATATAATCCTCTGTGGCCGCATTTTACCATTGCTATAGCAGCACCCATTTTTAAAACTTCATATGCCATGTCAGAAACCTCTTTAACTGTCATGTGGTCCAGAACAGTTTCTTTAGGTCCGAGTTTTGCTTTTTTCTCAAGAAATTTGTCTTTATGCAAAAAGTAAAATAGTTCCTCGGCACTTGGTACCATGATATCGGTAAGAGGTACCCAGTTTTTAAGAATAGCCAACCAGTCAACCTGTCCGGCACGACTGTTCACATCTGGTAATGAAAGGTCAAGAGCAGTTGTGGTATTTAATTCTTTAGTTTTCTTAAGAATTTTGGTTAACTCGGCTCCTGTATTTTCATAAAGTTTAGCCATCCAGGGTGGATAACCAAAAAGCATCATTTTAGAACGACCAACGATGTTGAAATTCATATCTTCGTATGAAAATGTATCGTTTGCACCTGTATGATGCAGATAAAAACGATCAATTCCGGGAATACAAATTGCGATTGTATAAGAAGTAGATTCACCGTCCACCACCTTAATACCTTCAAAATGGCCCTCTGATTCATCATACCACTGAAGAATTTGCTTACCAAAATCATCGTTTCCAATCTTCCCGATCAGTTCAGTTTTAACACCAAGCCGGCGTATCGAAACTCCGGCATTTGTAACAGGACCACCACCGACAACAACGCACTCACCCATATTAATCATCTTGCCTGGGACAAGAACATCAGTAAGTTTGTCCACTTTATCATTAATTGTAAAAGCTGGTATTAAATCAAGGCAGGTATGACCAGCAGCAACAATTTCCAAATCTTTTTTATTATCCATTTTTACTTTTTGCTAATTATGGTTCAATTTAAATTTATTTTGTCTCATTTTCAGTCTGAAAAATAATTGCTAATTATTTCTACTTTGACAGATTTCAAAATCAACCAGTTTTTACCCTTAATCCCAAAAGGGAACTGGTTGATTTTTCAGCTTTCTCCCTTTTGGGTTTGGGGTAAAAAAGCTGAAAAATCTCAGAAAAATCTAATCTGTCAAAGTAGAATTAAGTAAAATTTAAAAATCGTTAACAATACTTTGTACTAAATGCTTTCGTACAAAGTAGATAACAAATATTAATTTTCAGGGCCATTTTTTCTCCAAACGTTCAAGTACAAAATATTTTATATCATGTTGTATATGAGTATTATAAAATATTTTTGTAATATATTATAAAATTATCTAACTTTTTTGAAACAATTAATTTTTACCCTCGTATCATAGTTGCTTTAAGCAATATTTCAGTTTACTTACATATTAAGTTAATTAATAAGATTTCTTGCTGTGCGATTGATGATTAAACAACTGAAACTTCTTTAACCTAATGAAAAAAACCCTACTTCTTTTTGGATTGTCAGCATTTTATGTGCTCATTTTTGGGCAAACAGCTGACAAAGTAACTAAATCAAACCGTATTTCGGATTTCAAAAACAGGATGTATTTGAGTACTTCAAAAGATCCTATGGCAATAACCAAGGTAAAAACCCTAAAAGCCAAAGAATTGGCAGCTCAGGAATTGGTAGCGTCCAAAACGCTTAAAAATAGTAATCTGAAATCGGCAATGAGTGTAAAACCGGTAATCGATACAACTTATACTTATCCATGGAATGCCGAAACTCAGGATTGGTGCACCGTTCCCGTGGCGAGAATGTTGAGTTATTACGATTATAAACATAACCTCATTCAATACACTGCCTTTTCATGGAACTACGATACTAACGATTGGCAGGACAGCGTCCAGTTTTTCTATAAATACAATGCCTCAAACCAGGTATTAGATGCCATGCAGCAGAGCTGGCAATTTGATGGTTATAAAAGTTACAGTTGGGTAAATGTTGACCATTATATATATCAATACAATAAATTGGGACAGGAATCAGAATTTGTTTACCAATACTGGGACTATGAAAATAGTATTTGGGTTAATAGTTGGCAAAATGAATTTACCTATGATTCTGTTGGCAATAATACAATGATACTACAAACATATTGGGATGCAGGTTCCAATCAATGGGATCCAGGTCTCAATTCAATTAATAAATATGATTCACTCAGTCATATCACTTTAAATTTAATCCAGGTTTGGGATTATGATTCAAATGTTTGGATAGATGCATATCAGTCCATTTATACTTATGATAAATTAGGTAATAATGTAAGTATACTTTCACAGCTTTGGTATTCTGATTTGGGATTTTGGGATAATTTTTTATTAGAAACGATAAATTATAACAGTTCCAACAAAATAGACAACTACCTGTTCCAGTTATGGGATGATTCACAATCTGATTGGTATGATTCCGAACGCGGGTATTACAAATATGATTCCATTGGTAACAATATATGTATTCTAGGCCAGGACTACGACCAATTCAGCGACACCTGGATTACCAGTTGGGAAAATTTGTACGATTATAATGCCCAGAACAAACAAACTTCAAATTCAGTATTGTATTATGATGCCGGTCCCGGGAATTGGTATTATGGTGCACAAACCAAGGATCTGAAAATAAAAAATACAGTTGAACCCAAGCAAGTGTCATCTGCAACAACTACTTTGGAAGTATTTCCAAATCCGGTAAGTGATTTTGTAAACATCCGGAACAGTTCAGATATTGTAAGCATTCAAATGTTCGATATCCTGGGACACGAAGAGCTGGTCAAAAATAATATCGGCTTGAACAGTTTTCAGTTGGATATTGCAAACCTTAAATCCGGAAATTATTTCCTGAAAATTACAGATTCGAAAGGAATTTCTTCAACAAAAAGGCTTATAAAAAGATAACATTAAGAATAACACCAGCAGAAATGTCATTCCCGCGAAAGCGGGAATCTTTTTTCTTTCCCAACAGAATCTTCTTTTGAGAGACCCTGTTGTTTTGTTTTTTATTAACGCAGGGTCTCGTTACCGAAGACCCTGCCGGGAACAAAGTCTAAATTATTTCTAAAGATTACGTAGCAATAAAAAAAGGCAGGTGCCAAGCCCTGTAAGGGCGGCATATTTGTAGCCCCGGGCAACGCCCGGGGTTAAACAATATGTAGGACTTCGCGCCAAGCACGCACTCAATCAGGGCTAAAATTTGTATGGCGCGGAACCTGATTAAATTATCCAACTTTTTCACTAAATAATAGCAAATCGAAGAATCGCGAAGCGTTAAATAAAATTCCTTTTCGACTGTGTGCTGTCTGAGTGAAGTCGATCCCGATTACTATCGGGAAAGACGGAGCGAGTTCACGCAGTCAGGTCTTTTTTGGTTACTTTTTGTGACGACAAAAAGTGACATAAAATATTCTTACTCAACAGGATCTTCTTTTGAGAGACCCTGTTGTTTTGTTTTTTATTAACGCAGGGTCTCGTTACCGAAGACCTTGCTGGGAACAAAAAACCCCAAACCCCTTAAGAAGGGGCTATAACTGCATAGTGCAAAAATCAGACTACTATTTTATAAACTTTTATTTTCAGTTAAATCAGTAAGATATTTTTATCATCTTCATTCTAAATGATTTTTAAAGATTACGTAGCAACAAAACAAGGCAGTTAACAAGCCCTGTAAGGGCGAAATATTTGTAGCCCCGGGCAACGCCCGAGGTTAAACGATATGCAGGACTTCGCGCCAAGCACACACTCAATCAGGGCTGAAATTTGTATGGCGCGGAACCTAATTGAATTATTTCAAATATTTAACTAAACTACAATAGTAAATCGAAGAATCGCGAAGCGTTAAATAAAATTCCATTTCGACTGTGTGCTGTCTGAGTGAAGTCGATCCCGATTACTATCGGGAGAGACGGAGCGAGTTCACACAGTCAGGTCTTTTTTGGTTACTTTTTGTGACGACAAAAAGTGACATAAAGTTGAGTCACATTCTTCCCCAACAAGTTCTTCTTTTGAGAGACCCTGTTGTTTTGTTTTTTATTAATGCAGGCTCCCTCGTTACCGAAGAGAGCCTGCCGGGAACAAAAAACCCCAAACCCCTTAAAAAGAGTAATTGCCTAGAATGTGGCACAATTAATTGACATAAATAGCTAAAATTTTCTTTCTTCTACTTTTTCTTTGTCTCCCAAACAAAGAAAAAGATAGCAAAAAGAAAATTCACCACAAATGAAAAATTCAGCCTGAGCTTTTGC
>Ga0265316_10005991_pt1 | contig 11698 bp, 13 predicted proteins | sample 4522metaG_FD_202092 | JGI IMG/M metagenome (GOLD analysis project Ga0265316, IMG submission 202092) | Rhizosphere microbial communities from Carex aquatilis grown in University of Washington, Seatle, WA, United States - 4-5-22 metaG | ecosystem: Host-associated > Plants > Roots > Rhizosphere >...
TGAATTATTCTTTTTATCAATCTGATTTTTTAAACGTCAAGATTTTTTACGTACTTTGCATTCTTTTCGATGAATGCTCTCCTGGGCTCGACTTCCTCGCCCATCAGCGTTTCAAAGATCCTGTCAGCTGCAGCCGCATTTTCAATTGATACCTGCAATACTGTTCTTGTATCAGGATTCATAGTTGTCGCCCAAAGCTGCTCCGGGTTCATTTCTCCAAGTCCTTTGAACCGCGATATTGTGATTCCTTTTTGTTTGTTCTCTTCCTGTTCCGGCGTTACAGTCTCGACTTCTTCGTCGCCTTCTGTGATAATTGCAACTTTACCATTAGACTTAACCTTGAAGCTTTTTATTATCTGGTCCTTTTCATTATCATCAAATGCGTAACGTTCTTCCCTGTTATGCTTAATTTTGTAAAGCGGGGGTTGAGCTATATATAATCTTCCGGCTTCGACTAATTCTTTCATGTGCCTATAGAAGAATGTCAGAAGCAGTGTTCTGATATGGCTTCCGTCAACATCGGCGTCGCACATAAGTATTATCTTACCATAACGTAATTTTGACTCATCAAATTCCTCGGAACTTCCAAATCCTGCCCCAAGCGCGGTAACAATAGATTTTATTTCATCGTTTTCTAGAATTTTGGTCATTCTCGCCTTCTCGACATTTAGGATTTTGCCTTTTAAAGGCAATATGGCCTGAAACCTTCTGTCCCTGCCTTGTTTGGCAGACCCGCCCGCTGAATCACCTTCAACAAGATATATCTCACAATGCTCAGGGTCGCTTATTGAACAATCGGCAAGTTTCCCCGGCAATCCTGAGAACTCTAATGCATTCTTCCTGCGGACAAGCTCTTTTGCTTTGCGAGCCGCTTCCCTAGCTTCTGCAGCACGCATGCATTTTTCCAATATTTTTTTTGCAATCGATGGATTAACCTCAAGAAACGCCTGAAGTTCTTCGCCAACAATTGTTTCAACTATACTCTTCACTTCGCTGTTACCCAGCTTGGTCTTGGTTTGTCCTTCAAACTGCGGTTCCGGAACCTTAACGCTGATTACATAAGTTAATCCTTCCCGGAAGTCATCGCCGGTCAGCTGAATTTTATCATTCTTGATGATGTTGTTCTTGTAGCCGTAATTATTCAGAGTTCTGGTAAGCGCAGTTTTAAACCCGACCAAATGGGTTCCGCCTTCATGCGTATTAATATCGTTTACATAAGTGAACATACTTTCATTGTATGTTTCATTATACTGGAAAGCTACTTCAACCTGAGTGTTATCCCTCTCTCCTTTTACGAAGATAGGTTCCTTCATCAATGTTTTTCGCTTCTGATCTATATACGTAACAAACTGCTTAATGCCGCCCTCGAAATGGAAAGTATTCTCTTCTTTAGTTCTCTCGTCCTTAATTGAGATCGTAACTTCTTTATTAAGATATGCTAATTCTCTCAATCTTTCTTCCAGGATATCATATTTAAATGCGGAAACTTTGAATATTTCTTTGTCAGGCATAAATATTGTTTTTGTCCCTGACTTCTTCCCTGTAGCTTTACCAATTTCTTTTACAGGCGCGACGGGTTCGCCGTGTTTATATTTCTGGTAATACGTCTTGCCATCCCGCTGAACATAAACCTCAAGCCATTCGCTTAATGCGTTTACAACTGAAACGCCAACTCCGTGCAAACCGCCGGATACCTTGTAAGTATTCTTGTCAAACTTGCCGCCGGCATTAAGAACCGTCATTGCGACTTCAAGCGCTGATTTCTTCTCTGTCGGATGCATCCCTGTCGGAATACCGCGCCCGTTATCCTCTACCATTACTGAACCTTCTTTTTGGATGATGAGGTCAATACGGTCGCAATAACCTGCAAGAGCTTCATCTATGCTATTATCAACAACCTCGTATACCAGATGATGCAGCCCGCGGCTTGAAACATCGCCGATATACATTGCCGGGCGCCTTCTAACATGCTCAAGACCTTTTAATACTTGAATATTCTCAGCTTCATAGCCGTCTGTCTTTTTAACTTTTTTTTCTTTTTCTTCTGTTTTAGCCATACTTATATAAATACTATGTCTTTAATTACATTCTTCTTCAAATGCTCGTTTATGAGCCTGTTTAGTTCAATTTTTCTTCTTGAAAGCTCAAATCTCCATGTCGCGTCCTGAACTTTAATAAAAAGGATTCCTTTTTTGTTTTTTACGGGTGTCGCAACTTCCGCTATTCTTGGACCAACTACCTCTTCCCAGAAAGCGTATCTTTTTTTACTCTCGGCTTTGATCCCTCTGAGCAATACATCGATCTCATCCTTAAGCGAAGACTGGGAAAGAGAACGTTTTTTTATATCAACCGATATTTGCCGTTGAGCCATTTGTAATTTTAAAAGAGGAAATATTATTCTTGTCGAAATATTTTCCAACTATGTCCAAATAATCTTTGTTCGTAGTCGTCAGGAAAGCCTGTTTATAAGCAGGCAGTATAGAACATATCTTCTCAATGCGTGATTTATCCAGATCGGAAAACACATCATCAAGCAATAGAATTGGTTCGCCGGAACCATAGCTCTCTGTATTATCTTTAAGGTACCTGTATTCAGCAAGCTTCAATGAAACAAGGAAAGTCTTATGTTCTCCCTGCGATGCAAATGTCTTAACATTAAAAGTCCCGTCGCTTTTCAATAAGCTGAAAACATAATTATCTCTGTGCGGCCCAACCAACGAGATACCTCTTTTGATCTCATTCTCATATTTATCTCTCAGGTTTAAGGCTATCGCCTCTTTCAATTCAGATTCGTTCTCTGAATTCCCTGATTCACTTTCATAAGTAATAGACGGTTCATACGCATCGCCAACAATGAGGCTGAAATTCCCGATAATGTAAGGCCTGAACTCGTTGACCAGTTTCATCCTTCTTGCAATCAGCCTGCTTCCCAGTTCTATCAGTTCATCATTCCACGGCTCTATAAGGTTCAAAAGCTCATTGTTATGATACCTTCTCATAGTAAGGTTCTCTTTTAAAAGAGCGTTCTTTTGCTTAATAACCTTACTGTATCTTTTCAGGTCGTCAAAATATACCCTGCTAAGCTGCGATATAAGTATATCAAAATTCTTTCTTCTGTCTGCCGGCAATCCGGTTGTGAGCTTCATATCCTGCGGTGAAAGCACAACCAATGGATATGTTCCGAAAAATGCGGATAATTTCCCTACAGGCTCGTTATTGGCAGTGAATCTTTTATCCGAATTCTCCCTGTAGTATCTAAGCGATATCTTATTTGTTACGCTCAGTTCATTATGAAACTGGCCGGAAATATCAAACAGTTCCGAGCCATATTTAACGCAATCCGATTCAGAATTCTGGAGAAAGCTCCTTGTGTAACACAAAAACGAAACGGCTTCCAGCAGATTTGTCTTGCCGTTCCCGTTATCTCCGAATATGAAATTAAGCCCCGGGTTAAAATTTATAGTACAGTCTGAATAGTTTTTGAAATTCTGTAAATGGAGACTATCGAGTACCATTTATCATATATTTCTGACAGGCATAACAAGCATCATTGTGTTTTCATCCTTAATCTGTTCAGTAGGGTTTAAGACGGCTGCCTTTAAAGGCGTGCTGAAATCGAAAATGATCTCTTCCCCTTCGAAATGCTGTAAAGCATCAAGTAAATATTTACCGTTAAACGCGATTTCAAACTCATCATTCTCTGTGAAAGTGCATTCAACCGTTTCTTCCGAATCCGTGCCGTATTCATTATTGGCCGCCTTCACTTTCAGTTCGCTTTCATTTACCGTGAAAGAAGTCTTATTAGTGACCTGGTCCGACATAATAATCGACCTTTTAACGGCGCCAATTATACTATCTTTATTAACCCGTAATTTCTTTTCATTATCAGTTGGGATTACAGATTCATAATTCGGGAATGTGTCGTCAATCAGTCTTGATGTGATCGAGATATTGCTGAAGTTGCATTTTATGAATTCAGCGCTGAAGGACATCTCAGCTTTTGAACCTTCTGCCTGCTCAGATTCATTTTCAGATGAAGAATCCGAATCGCCGGAAGCCTTTGACGAAGATTTAAACAACCTTGTTATCATCTGGCAGGTTTTTATAGGGACAAGAATATTCATCTTGTCTCCGTCATAATCAAAATTGCTGCGGATTATTCTAACAAGCCTGTGCCCGTCGGTTGAAACAATTCTTAGCTCGCCTTTTTTTATTTCAAAAAATACGCCGTTCATGCTTCTTCTTAGCTCATCAGGACTTGCTGCGTGAATAGCTTTTGAAAGATATTTAGCCAGGACGTCGCTTTCGATCTCAATATTTGCTCCATCAACCTCTGCAGGCATGGGAAAATCATTGGGGTCCTCGCCGGTGATGCTCCATCTGCCGCCCTTTGTCTTAATGATAGTCTTAAAACCTGACTGTAGCTCGAAACTCAGTTCCTTGCCGGGCAAATTCTGAAGCAGTGTTTCCAGTTTCTTTGCGGGAAGAGCAACCCGTCCGTCTGTTTTGCCGTCAACCTTAATTTTTACGCTGACATAAACTTCCAGATCGGAACCCATGATGGTTAGTTCTTTGCCCTCTAAGCTCAGGTAAATGTTGCCCAGAATAGGCAAAGTTGATCTTGTTGGCGTAACGCCAATCACCTTGTTTACTCCGCCGATCAGCTGGCTGCTATTAACAGTGAATTTCATTAAACCTCCAAAACTTTTTGGTAAATTTTAATAATTTACTGAATTTTTATAAGTTATTCAATTGATTTATTGACGATATTTTGCTGCGAGGATGCTCCAACTGGCGCGGTACTCAGCCTGCTCCTGATGAGGATTCAATTAACTAATGCGACGCTACTTTTGTTGACTTCCTGCCTGAATAATGCCTAATAATACTTTCAGCCAGCTGGGTAGAAATCCTGATCTTGCTTTCCGCTGTTTTTCCGGCAAGGTGAGGAGTTAAAAGCAAATTAGGCGTCCTGCATACGGCGTTATCAAAATACGGTTCGTTTTCAAATACATCCAATCCTGCATACCTGATACGCTTTGATCTGAGAGCCTGTATCAAAGCCTTTTCGCTTACGATACCTCCCCGGGCGCAATTGATAATTATACAATCCTTTTTAACCATCCTTAATCTCTTGCCGCTTATCATGTCTTTAGTTGATCTATCAAGCGGTGTGTGAACCGTTACAAAGTCAGATTCAGCCAGCAGCTTTTCTTTGGATACGAACTTTATCCATTTATATTTTGCGGGGAGATCTTTTTTTATATCGTTACCTAAAATAGTCATTCCAAACGCCCTGCAAAATGCTGCAACCTGCGAGCCAACATGTCCCACGCCAATGATGCCTATCGTCTTCCCGCCCAGCTCTGTATTAACATATCTTTTATAATCAAACATGCCTGATTTCATTGCGCTATCTGCCGGAATAATATTCTTAATAATAGCAAGCATCATAGCTATTGTATGCTCAGCGGCAGCAAGGAAATTTCCTTCTGGAACGTTCAAAACATCGATCCCACGCTTTGCGGCCTCGGAAATATCAATATTATCATAACCTGATGAAGCTGTGCACAAAAGCTTAACGTCAGTCAGTTTATTCAGGCTGTTAATATCTTTCTTTCGGAATGTTCTTACAGATCTAATTATCAGCGCAGGGTTTTTGCGGAGTTTCTTAAGAGAATTAAAATTCGCGATGAACCTTATGAGTTCGCTATTCTTATAACCATATATTTTTACAACGTTAAATCCGTTATTTTCTAATAACTCCAGTCCCTTTGAATGAATCTCGTCAGCAATAAATACTATTGCATTAGTTCTTTTCAAGCAGCCTTTTTAATTAACTTAAATTCATCCTTTATAATCGACATGAGCTGTTTAAAATCTTCCAAATACAAATCGCCCATATGAGATATTCTGAATATCTTATCTTTAAACTCAGCTTGTCCGTTTGCCATCTGGATGCCGTATTTTTCCCTCATGTTCGTTATCAGAGCGCCGGATGGAATACCTTCAGGCATAGAAACAGCAGTCAGTGAATCGGTAGGATACTTAGAGAACAATCCAAATCCCTGCTGAACAGCTTCTTTTCGGACATAAGAGGCGCAATCTGATGTTTTTTCCCACCATTTCTCAATGCCGTAATCTTCAACTATATCGCACGCTTTATTTAGGCCATAGAATATTCCGATTGCAGGCGTCCACGGGGTAAATCCTTCATTTAGATTTTCAGCAAACTTTCTGAGATCCAGATAGAACCTGTTCATCGGGTTGCTCATCATCTTCTCTTTTGCTTTCTCGCTATAGGCGATCATTGATAGTCCCGGAGGAGACATAAGTCCTTTTTGCGACGCAGAAACCGCGACATCAATTCTCCAGTCATCCATTTTGAACTCAACTGCGCCGATTGAAGCCACAGTATCTGCTACTACAAGCGCGTCTGAATTATTTTTAACATAGTCCGTCAGCGTTCTAAGATCCGTTAAAGTTCCCGTGGATGTTTCTGTATGAGTAAAGAAAACAGTTTGAATATCATTAAGATTAACGCGGGTCAAATCGTCAAGCTGGATAGCTTTTCCCGGTTCTATACATACTTCCAGCGCATCTAATCCATATGCTTTGCAAAGACTCCCCCACCTCATCCCAAAACGCCCCTGGTTAACAAAAAGCGTCTTCTCTCCGGGTTTACAGAAATTCACAACGGCAGTTTCCAATGCGCCCGTTCCGGATGTTGTGAGTATATGAAGGCTGTGTTTTGTAAAGAAAATTGATTTGAGGCGTTTTATTAAATTGAGATGAAATTCTTTGAATTCCTTGCTTCTGTGGTAGGTAATATGACCTGTTACTTCTTCTAAAACTGATTTTGGGACCTGAGTTGGCCCCGGTGTGAATACTTTCTTGGTAAGCATCTTAATAGGTTGGAAAATTTACTTATGACAACAGGCTTTCATCAATAAGCTTAACTACCGTATTCTTTCCTTCGCCTGAAATAGCTGAAAACGGTATAAAATCTTTGCAAAGCTCATCGTTAGTGACAATTTTACTTGTCCTGTAGATTTGCCTTTCCATCTTGTTCTGTGAAATCTTATCGGCTTTGGTCAGAACGACCGCGTAATTTATCTCGTAATATTCCAGCCAGTTTATCATCAGCTGGTCAAGGTAAGTAGGGTCATGCCTTGAATCCATTAATTCGAATACGAGCTTGATGTTCTTTCTTGAACTTATATACTCTTCTACCAGTTTTCTCCATCCGGTCTTGATCTGTTCAGGAACCTTAGCGTAGCCGTAGCCCGGCAAATCTACGAAATAAAACTCTTCATTAATAAGATAATAATTCAGCAGGCGCGTCCTTCCGGGCACGGAACTGGTTTTAGCAAGCTTCGCCTTATTGCAAATCTTATTAATTAATGAAGATTTACCTACGTTGGATCTGCCAATGAAAACTATTTCCGGAAGGTGAGCAGTGGGTAATTGGCTTAGGTCCGTAACGCTATTTACAAATTCAGCTGAAACTATTTTCATTAATCAAATGAATTTAATCTTTGGATAAAATGTATAGCTTATAGAATCTACGCCAAAGCTCTTAAATGCGTTATCGTTTATATGAATCTTTAAAAAAAACCTAAGCAGATTCTTTCTTCGTCGCTTTTTTCTTCTTCTTCGCCGGCGCCTTTTCTTCGGTTGCGGCGGCTTTCTTTGTTTTCTTCTTCTGCTTGGGTTTTGACTCTTTCGAATCAGTCTTTTTTTCGGTGGCAGTTGTTTCAGCGGTTGTTTGCTGCTGCTGGCCCGTATTATAATCTACAAACTCAATTATCGCCATTTCCGCAGCATCGCCTAAGCGCCTTCCAAGCTTCAATACCCTTGTATATCCGCCGTTACGGGCTGCGATTTTTGGAGCTATCTCTTCGAATAAAGTAGTAATTGCTCCCTTATCCTGAAGAAATTTATTCGCTTCTCTTCTCAAATGAACGCCGTAAGCCGGTTTATCAGCTTTGGATAAATGCGCTTTCTTAGATTTTGTCAATAACGGCTCAACAAACCTGCGTAACTCTTTAGCTTTCGCCAAAGTAGTTTCGATCTTTTTGTTCTGTATCAAAGATACAGACATATTTGCGAGCATCGCCTTCCTGTGCGGAGCGGTCCTGCTTAATTTTCTGCCTTTTCGTCTATGTATCATTTATAACTCTGTAATATGCTGATTATTGATTAGCTGTTTCAGTGCCTATGTATTTATCTACGTCCATGCCAAAGCTTAAACCGTTTTCCTGGAGTATTTCGCCAAGCTCGGCAAGCGACTTTCTTCCGAAATTCCTGAATTGAAGCATTTCAACTTCCTGGTGCCTTACCAGATCTCCAAGAGTCTTTATGTTTGCCGAACGCAAACAGTTCTGGGCCCTGACCGAAAGTTTCAGCTCGTCCACATTTGTAAGAAGCATTTTGCGGATCCTGGCAAATTCAGTTTCTTCTTCCTTGGGAACAACTTTCTTTTCTTCTACAACTTTATTGAAGTTCTGGAACAGCTGAATATGATCGTTCAGTATTCCGGCAGCCTGCGTTAACGAATCTGTAGGCGTAATAGAACCGTCTGTTGTGATCTCAAGTATCAGCTTTTCATAATCGGTTTTCTGCCCAACCCTTGTGTACTGGATATCATATTTCACATTCTTTATAGGAGTGAAAATAGAGTCAATTGGAATCAACAGAAGATCCTGGTCAGGCTCTTTGTTATCCTCAGCGGGCACATATCCTATCCCGGAACCAATATGAAGCGTAATGGTCACGTCAGCGCTTTTATTAAGCGTTGCTATGTGATGATTAGGATTGAGGATCTCAAATTCCTCTGTCGCTTCCTGTATATGCCTCGCGACAAATTCAACAGGTCCTTTTAACCTTAATTCAACTTTATTAGAACCTTTTACGTTCTGTTTAAAACGCACCTCTTTCAGGTTCAGGATAATTTCAGAAACATCTTCAACAACGTCTTTGATAGTAGTAAATTCATGAGGTACGTTGTTAAGCTTGATCCCTGTTATTGCCGTTCCGGGAAGAGAGGATATTAACACCCTTCTTAAAGCGTTTCCGAGCGTAACCGCATAGCCTTTTTCCAATGGCTGCAATATGAACCTGCCGAATATCTTTGTCTGGGATTCCTGCTCTAAAACTACTTTATCGGGGAATTGAATATAGTGATTTTGCATATTTATTATTTAGTTCCTATTTGGAATATAATTCCACTATTAATTGTTCGTTAGCGTTGAAAGGAATATCGATTCTTTCCGGAATAGCTAACAATGTGCCCTTTAATCCGGCTTTATCAACCTGGAGCCATGACGGTATCATGTCGTCTTTTATCCTTTTCATCGAATCATGGAAAATCTTCATCTGTTTGCTCTTATCCTTCACCTGTATGGTATCCCCGGCTCTTAACAGAAAAGAGGGAATGTTTACCATCTTTCCGTTTATCCTGAAATGCTTATGAAGAATAAGCTGCCTCGCCGATTTTCTCGAAGGCGCCAGACCCACGCGGTATATCAGGTTATCCAATCTTCTTTCAAGAAGCTTTACAAGGTTCTCGCCTGTTCTGCCTTTCTGTCCGGAAGCGAAATCAAAATAATTCCTGAACTGAGTTTCCTGAACTCCGTACGTTCTTTTAACTTTCTGTTTCTCCCTCAGCTGAACGGAGTAATCAGATACTTTTGCCCTTCTTGACAAAGCATGCTGCCCCGGAGGATAGTTCTTTCTTTCTATAGGACACTTTTCAGTGAAACACTTGGTCCCTTTGAGAAACAATTTCATTCTTTCTCTTCTGCAAAGTTTACAACTTGCGCCTGTGTATCTTGCCATTTACAGTTTTATATTAACTAAATTGATTTTAAAAATTAAACTCTTCTTCTTTTTGGAGGCCTGCACCCGTTATGAGGGATAGGCGTGATATCTTTTATTGTCAGAATTTCGATACCGGCAGTCTGCAGTGAGCGTACTGCGGCTTCTCTTCCTGCTCCCGGGCCTTTGATAAATACATCTACTTTTCTTAATCCGAGGTCATAAGCTTCTTTAGCGGCCTGTTCTGCAGCTACCTGCGCCGCAAACGGGGTGTTCTTCTTCGAACCCTTGAATCCCATTTTGCCGGATGATGACCAGCTGATAGTATTACCCTGCACATCCGTCAAAGTTATAATTACGTTATTGAATGTAGCCTGAACATGCGCTATGCCTATAACTTCAACATGTACTTTTTTCTTTGTTTTTTTTGTTGGTGCCTGAGCCATTATTATTTATTGATTTTAATCTCTTATTATAAATTATTTCTTAGCAAGAGCTTTCTTCTTACCGGCAACTGTCTTTCTCTTACCTTTTCTTGTACGTGCGTTGGTCTTTGTGCGCTGGCCCCTGACAGGAAGTCCCCTTCTGTGTCTTTTGCCGCGGTATGAACCAATATCCATTAGCCTCTTGATGTTAGCCTGCACTTCGGTCTTTAAAGCGCCTTCAACTTTTATTTCAGACGTGATGATGTTACGTATTTTATTTACTTCATCATCGGTCAAATCAGAGACTTTCTTGCTATGGTCAACCCCTGCCTGATCAAGTATCTTCTCTGAAGAAGATGCGCCTATTCCATAAATAGAAGTCAGTCCAATAACAACCCTCTTATTTTTTGGAAGATCTACTCCCGCTATTCTTGCCAATTATATGCTCTCCTGATATAAAATTTATTTTAACCTTGTCTTTGTTTATGTTTGGGGTTTTTGCTGCAAATTACCCTGATAACGCCTTTTCTCTTGATTATTTTGCAGTGCTCACAAAGTTTTTTTACCGAACTTCTTACTTTCATTTTCTTATCTTTCTGTTGAAAATTTTATTTATACCTGTATGTAATCCTGCCTCTTGTCAAATCATACGGCGAAAGTTCCACCGCCACTTTATCGCCTTCAAGGATCTTTATGAAATTCATTCTCATCTTTCCCGATATATGCGCTATTATCTCATGCCCATTTTCAAGCTTCACTTTAAATGCGGCATTTGGCAGCGTATCGGTTATTATTCCATCAACTTTTATAGTTCCCTGTTTCGCCATATCACCCTGTTACCGTTAATATCTCAGGTTTACCTTTTGTTATCAATATTGAATGTTCAAAATGGGCCGATGGTTCGCCGTCCGCTGTAACATATGTCCATTTATCTTTCAGTACTTTTACCTTATAAGTTCCGTAATTAACCATAGGCTCTATAGCGACTGTCATACCCTCTTTGAATTTCGCTTTATATCCCTGGTGGTAATAATTCGGTATCGGCGGCTCTTCATGCAAATCTTTTCCTATTCCGTGACCGACAAGATCTCTGACAATTGAAAATCCTTCCGCCTCAACGTGCTGCTGTATTGCAAGCGATACATCATTTATAAAATTACCGTCAGTTGCGTTATCCAATCCAAGATACAGGCTCTCTTCCGTTACTCTCATCAGCTTTTTCTTTGCGCTGCTGATAGCGCCTACCGCAAAAGTCTTGGCGCCGTCGCCATAATATCCATTCTTTTTAACTCCAACATCAACGCTCACTATATCGCCTTCTTCAAGCAAACGTTCGCCCGGAATTCCGTGAACTACTTCCTCGTTTATCGAGATGCATGCGCTGGCCGGAAAAATATTTTTATTGACTTTATAACCTTTAAACGCCGGCTCCCCGTCCTGAGACCTGATGTAGTCTT
>Ga0265316_10005993_pt1 | contig 11694 bp, 6 predicted proteins | sample 4522metaG_FD_202092 | JGI IMG/M metagenome (GOLD analysis project Ga0265316, IMG submission 202092) | Rhizosphere microbial communities from Carex aquatilis grown in University of Washington, Seatle, WA, United States - 4-5-22 metaG | ecosystem: Host-associated > Plants > Roots > Rhizosphere >...
GGTGGAAGCGGTGGCACGGGTGACGCCAGCACCAGCGTCGATGGTGGTGGGGACGCAAGGGCACCCGACATGGGCAGCCTCGATATTGCAAGAGACACAATGGCGCCCGACAGGGGTAACCCCGATATTGGAAGAGATGCAATAGTGCCTGATTTGGGCAGTTCCGATATTGGAAGGGATGCAATGGTGCCCGACGTGGCCAGCCCCGGGGAAGACGCGATCCCGTCCGACGCCGGCCCTATGACGAGGGTGGGTCGCTCGGGTTGCGACTGTGATCTGGGCCAGACCGGTCGAGGCGCGCCTGGGCTGCCCTTCCCTTTGCTCGGTGCCGCTTGCTTCATGCTGCGGCCGCGCCGACGCCAAGTGTGGACCAGAGCCCTGGGTGTCCTGCTCCTTTTCGCCACCTGCTCCGAACCCGGTCCGCGCCTTGAGTCCTCCGAGCGGGCCTTGGGCACTGTGCCCGCGACCGAGTCCGCCACCTGGACGCGCGTGGCTGTCCCCGCCTCGCCAGCCCCCAACCCGCGTTACTTGCAGTCGGCCGCCTTCGACGACACCCGCAAGCTGCTGGTCATGCTGGGCGGCTGGTCCGGCGGCACGGTTGGCAACGCATTCTTGTCGGCGTCCCAGGATCTGTGGGAGTGGGATCCTGCGACCGGAAAATGGACCAACCGCATCTCTTCAGGCAGCCAGCCCAGCCCGCGCGCGGGCGCGAGCATGGTCTTTGATTCGACCCGCAACAAGTTCGTCATTTTCGGTGGACGTTCGACCACCGGCTACGACTACGAGGACACCTGGGAATGGGATCCGGTGACAGGCGCCTTCACCGACCGGACCAGCGCGGTGGGGCCGAGCGGGCGCAGCCAGCACAGCATGGTTTTCGAGAGATCCACGGGCAAGGTGCTGCTTTTCGGCGGCGGTCTCGCCGATTCGGAGTCCGCGATTTGGCCCGAGGAAGTTTCCTACAGTGACCCCAAAAGGCTGCCCCGCAGCGGAGCTTCGCCTGATGGGACCGGCATCTCACTCGCATTTGGCGACACATGGGAATGGGATGGCGGTGCGTGGACCCAGCTCAACCCAACCAGTGCTCCCGGCTCCCGTTACGACTCGGCGGTGATCTGGGATAGCAAGCGCAACCGCGCCGTCTTGTTCGGCGGCATGCAGAAGCCGCAGGCTGATGCGGACGGAATTCCGCAAAATGATGTGTGGGAATGGGATCCGGCGAAGGCCGGCTGGACTTTGCGAGCGGCCAAAGGGCGGCAGCCGACGGCGCGCTGGGGTCACACCCTGGCCTACGACCCGGGCCGTGGCGTGGCCGTGCTTGCGGGTGGCAAGGACTTGCAAACCCACCTTGGCCTGGCCGACGTTTGGGACTGGGATGCGACGGCCGCGGCGTGGACGCAGCGCCTGACCGGTAGCGAAGCCAACCTGCCCGAGGGCCGCATGTACGCCTCGCTCGTCAGCAACCCCGCGCGCAGTCGCCTTGATCTGCTGGCGGGCATCACTTTCCACCTTTACGTGGACTATTCACAGCCCGTCCCGACGTCCCAGGAATATCAGACGATTGCCTCGGCGGAGCTATGGGAATTGGATCCCGCTTCGGCCAGCTTCACCAATCGCTCGGCGGCACAGAACACGCCGAGTTCGCGTTGGCACAACGCCATTGCCTTCTGTCCCGCCACCGGCAAGACCTACGTGTTTGGCGGTCAAAGCGCTAACTGCGCGACTGATTGCGCGCTTTTCGACGATTTGTGGGAGTGGGATGGGAGTTCCTGGTCCGAGGTCCAGGCTGATGTGCGCCCCCCAGCCCGCGCCAGCGCGGCGATGGCCTACGATCCCTATCGCAAATCGCTTATTGTTTTCGGCGGCGCTGGAGATCCGTCGTCCGGCAACCAGTTTCTCGAGGACACCTGGGAATGGCAGAGCGGCACGCGCAAGTGGACTCAGCTTTTTTCCGAGTCGGGCACTGACTGTCTGACAGCATCCGGCACAGTGATGGTGACTGACTCGGGCCGCGCCAAGCTGCTGCTATTCGGCGGGGTCAGCTGCGACAACACCAACGCGGTTTGGGAGTGGGATGGTGCGACCACGAACTGGACCAACCGCACACCTGTCGCGGGCTCGGTCACGCCGGCGTGGGGCGATAACCTGCTTCTCAGCTTCGACGACGGTCGCCAGAAGGTGTTCGCCTTCGGGGGCAAGAGCAACTGGCAAGGCACCACCAGCAATAGCGTCTTCTGGGAGTGGGATCCCGTCTCGGCCGGATGGGCATTCCGCGACAGTGGTGACTTCGTCGATTTCGGCTTCGGTCCCTTCCCTGTCGTGGCCTACGACAGTCTGCGCCGCCGGCAAGTCGTGCCCACGCAAGAGATGGACGCAACTGGAAATCCGAAAGATATGAAAACCTGGGAGCTATACTCCCCAGGGCCAACCTGGTATGGGCGTGATCCCGCCCCGGGTCCAACCGAGGTTACCTCCGCGACTATGGCTTTCGACAGCAAGCGCGGCGTGATGGTGCTGTTTGGTGGCGGCCCGGACGATGGTTCAAATCTGAGCCAGACCTGGGAATACAAAGTCACGAACCTCGGCAATGGCGAGGGGTGCGGCGCCGCCACTGCATCGACTTGCGCTTCCGGCTTCTGCGTGGATGGCGTGTGCTGCGCGAGCGCGGCTTGTTCGGGATCTTGCCAATCTTGCGCGGTGGCCGGCCACGAAGGCACCTGCACTGTGGCGGTTGCGGGCACCGAAGTTCCTGGCAGCTGCCCCGGGCAGGCCTGCGCCGCTGGCGGCAGTTGCAACGCAAAGAACGGCACGGCCTGTTCCAGCGCGAGCGCTTGTGCCTCTGGCTTCTGTGTGGATGGGGTGTGCTGCGAGAGCGTGTGCGATGGCACCTGTGTGTCTTGCAACCAGGCTGGTCGCGCTGGCAAATGCTCTGCCTACGCCGCGGGCAGCGACCCGCAGAAAGAATGCGGCTTCGGAGTCGGCCTCTGCCGTTCGACGTGCAACGGCGCAGGCGCATGCGACTATCCACAGGCCGGAACGCCCTGCGGGGACAACTGTCGAACCTGTGATGGCAATGGGCTGTGTGTGGACGATCCCGATCCTTCCTCATGCGCCACCGGCAGCTATGGCGGCGCGAACGGGAATGGTGGGACTGGCGGCTTCGGCGACTCAGGTGGCTTCGGCGGAACGGCCCGGGGTGGAGCAAGCGGACGGGGCGGCACTGGAGGGACTGGCGGGATGGTCGCGGGCAGCACGGGCAGCCTGGGCGGCGCCAGCGTCGGCGGCGCAACTGGGTTTGGCGGCGGAGTCCAAGGCGGTGCGGACGAAGGTGGTGGCGCGACAGGCGTCGGCGGAAACATCGTGGGTGGCATCGCTGGGGGCGCCGGTGGCTCAGACGCCGCGATTTCTGGTAGTGCGGGAGACTCTGGCGGAAGCATCAGCAGCGGCGCTGGCGGCGCCCGCGACCGCCCTGACGGCGGGCGTGACTCGATCGCGCCCGACACCGGCAGCTCTGCTGGCGCGGGAGATTCTCGTCCACCCGACGCTGGCAGAGGAGGACTGGGCCACAAGAGTTGCGACTGCAATCTGGGTGAGAACGAGAGAGAGACATCCGGGCTGCCCATTGTCTTGCTCGGCGCCGCCCTCTGGTGGCGGCGACCGCGCCGGCGTCGCTAGCCCCCGCAGCCGCGCGCGGATCGTGTCGGTTTCGGGCGACCTGGTTCATCCACTTCTCGCATGGGTCGACCGCTATCCCGATCAGCCCTTTGTGATGGCTTGCAAAATCACCACCAACCGGTGAATATATCACCATGATCCAACGCAACATTCATGGCGCGGTCCGGGATCGTGCTCTACACTGGCGACCAGTGGGTTCCCTTTGGCGACAAACTATGGCTCGTGCCCCTGCCGGCTCTGTGGCTGGAGTGAAAGCAGAAGACTATGCCTGATCAAATCCTTTGCCGACAAGGCGTGGTTCCAGGCACTTGATTGAGGCGTCTTGAACAGTCACCCGCTTCCTGTCATGTCCGCAGGCTCGGCCTGCTTCCGCGGCGCAGCGCCAAGCAAACCAACCTGGTTCGGAGATCAAACCCAAAAACTCTGGCACCCCTGCAGCGGGGCGCGAAAACACTGGCACCCCCGGAGCGTGAATATATCGCCATGATCCAACGCAACGTTCATGCTGCGGTCCGGGATCGTGCTTCACACTGGCGACCAGTGGGTTCCCTTTGGCGACAAACTATGGCTCGTGCCACTGCCGGCTTTATGGCTGGAGTGAAACCAGAAACGACAAGTCCCAAAGAGCCGGTGGCAGGGACTTGATTGGGGCATGGGACTATTTTTGCAGCGTGATGACCTCGTAACCCGATGCGCAGCCCGCGTTGTCGGCCGGCGTCTGCGGGATGGTCAGCGTCGCCTGGTTGCCTTGGATGGTGTACGTCCCCGAGAACATGTGGTTGGATGCGGGTGCATTGCAGATGCTTGGGACGCAATTGGCAGGGTTGCAGGTCATACCCGACGACATTGTCCAAGTGAAGCTGCCCGTCGACGGGTAGCTCATCGTGCAGCTGGTGGTCGCGGCGCAGCTCACGTCCAAGGTGTTCGTGAATTCTCCCGAGCTGCCGGAGAATGTAGCCGTAATCGTGACCATCGACATGGCAATCCCGTTGCAGGTCGTCGACACCCATGTCCAGGTGCCGTCGAGCGCGCCGCTGCCACTCCCTCCGCCGCCGTCTCCGCCTCCTCCGCTACCTCCGCTGCCACATCCCAGAGCCCAAAGACAAGCTGCTGCTATCGCCCAACCTCGCAGATCTCCGATCTTCATCATCTTCGTCATTGATTCTCCTTTCGAATCGCTCGTTCTTTTGCGCCCGATGGCGGCGACACGAGAACTTCTGTGCAAGCGTGGCGGTCATGAAGGCGCAACTCAGGCCGATGGAGAAGCTGTCGAAGGCGCCCAGCCGGTTTGTCACCAGACGCGCTACTGACCTGCGGTCGCGCAGACCGGATCATAAGTTGCGCAGGTCAAGCAACTGATCGCCAGAATAGTGCCGGTGGGCGGCACTGTGCCTGTGGGCCACAAGGCAGAGATCCTTTGGCCGTTGTATGCGGCCGCACAACCTGAAGAGCTGTTGTCGTAGGAGAGGTACCAGCAAGGCCGGGAGATCTCGCTCACAGTGGCGAGCACAGCGTCGATTTGAGCTTGAGTATGTAGCGGCTGGCTGTCAGCGCCAGGATTGAGACTCGCCGGGTCGAGAGGCTTCCCCTGGGCATCCTTGCACTCGGGCAGGGACACCTCCGTGTGTCCGCTCGAAAGGCAGCCATTCTGTCCCGGCATGGCACACGGGCTGCGGTCGCGAACCTGGCAGTCAGCCTGTACGCCGGGCGTATTCGAAACTGTGTCGATCAACGGAAAGTTGACACAGGCGGGCCTTGGCCCCAAACCGGACCCCGAAAGGGACACCAAAATGTCGGTTTCCTGCTGCGGATTCGGCAGGGGCGCCCCCGCGCTGGCGGCTCCCTGGCAGACCAGACCCTGATTCTGCGCTGGATCGCAGGCCAGAGGGGCCGTAAGCAGGAAGTCTTTGCACAAACAGAGTTTTTTGCAGCAGAGCGGGCCGACCACGAACGCCGTTCCGCAGGCGTAGCCGTTGCGACAGCGCTTGTCGGTCGGGTCGTTCGGGTCACGGGTTGCACCAGTGCAATCGTTGTCAGTCGAGCATTCGGACGCGCAATAGGCGGCGGTATCCATCGCACTGAACGCGCCCTGCTGAACTATCGGCTTGAGGCAGAGGCCGCTCGGGCACTGGAGCGCTTGGTTGTCATAGACGGCCTGGTAAGGACCTGCGTCGGCCCCCAAGACACAGGGCTGGCCTAGGCCGCTGTTGCTGCCCAGGCCGCCACCCAAATTGCTACCGCCGTCTGGATTGCCTGCGCCCCCGGCCGCATCGGTCCCGCAGCCGCCGACAAGTGACAGCAGACCAAGCGAGCCAAGGCCAACAACAAGGCACCTCGTGAGCATGGATAACACCTCCGTCAACTGGACAGCGATGCTAGCACCAGTGCCGACGGGTGCACAGATCCTTCCTTCGTAGCGAGGACAGGTAGTCTCGATTTGGAATGTGTTTCGTAGCAGCTCGCTCAAAGCGATGACCCCTCGGATTTGTCATCTTCGTGCTCCCGTTCTGAACCGCCCAGTGCAGCGGCGTCTCGCCGTCCTGGGACGCGGTCACGTGCGCCCCTTTGAGACGAGCATTTCCACAGCCTCGAACTTGCCATATTGGACCGCGGTCATCAGCGCCGTCCTGCCCCTCGTGTCCGCTTCGTTGATGTCCACACCTTGCGACGCCAGGAACCCTATGTCCGACGACACGTTCATCTGGACGGCGCGCACTCGGCGAAAACACCCCCGCAGCAGGGACACAGCCAAGGGGCGTCCTGCACACCGCCGCGCCGTCCCCGACCCGACTGTGCCGCCTGCCGAATCGTGCCGCTTGTGAGTTCAGGGGACTACGTTTACCGAGAGATTCGCCTGGGTTGCGCCACAGCCGTAGGAGTAGCAGCCGGACGCGGCCCCAGCGTAGTTGCCGTAGAGTTGGATGGTCGTGGGTGGCCCGTCCGTGAGCACCGACCGCACTTCGACCGTCAGGGTGTGCGATCCCGCGGCGGGGCTGGGAATGCGGGTCGAGGTGGTGAACGGTGCGGTCGCGTATCGAGCGCGAGACACTTCGGCCCCGTCAAGGAGGTAGCGGACGTCAAGGCTCATTCTTGAAGGTGTAGGCACGTAGGCGAACAGGTCGAGGCTGGGCGAGATGTCCTTGCCGCCCGGGGCGGTGAATGTGACCGTCGCGCCAGGGATGGCCACGAATGCCCCGTCCCCGAAGATCGACGAAGTCCCGGTGAAGCCAACCGCCTGGCTGAGCTTGAATGACACGCTCGCGAGGCTCGTGCTCACGCAGGCGCCCCGCACGCAGGACCGGCCCGTGCCGCAGACGTTGCCGCAGACGCCACAGTTCGAGGCGAGCGCAAGGTTCGCCTCGCAGCCATCCCCCCAGTTGCCGTTGCAGTCCGCGGTGCCGGAGGCGCAGACCGGCGGGGCGGGCTGAGGATCGTTGGTGAGGAACACGTTGGCGGCGCCCGGGCCTCCGCACGTCTGTGGCGACACGCCAGTGCCGTCAGTGCCGTCAGTGCAAGGCGTGGCACATTTCTTTTCGGGCAGGGCCTGCGTGGTGATGCTGTTGTGTAGCTGGCAAACGCCGCCCGGCTGCACGCTGGCGAAGGTGGCGTGCGCGCTCACGGCCGCGCTAAGGCAGGCATCCGCGGAAGTGACCGGAATCACCTTAAAGGCGCCAGTGGGCGAGGCGTAGCAGCCGGCGTACGCGGTCTTGCCACCGACGATCTTCGTCGCGACGAGCACGTCGTTGGCGCCGGAAACGCGGAAGAGGCTGGACGCGCCCGACGAGCCGCCGCACATCTGCCCGCTGATGCCCCAGCACGGGGAGTCGCAGGTTCGGTCGGGGACGCGAACGAGAGCAGCACTGCCGTCGCCCGTGTAGCAAGCTGATGACGTGAGTTGGGCGAGCGAGTCCCCCGCCGCACGGGCGGCCTGGATGCACGCGTCGACGCTCAGGCTGTCGAGCGTGCGCTGGTTGGGGAGCAGCGCATGTGACGGCGCTCCGGAAAAGCAGCCCTCGTACGTCGCCCCGTTGGCGAGACCCACCAGATTCGCGGCGGTCTGCGCCCAGGAGCTCAGCCCCATCAGCTCCAGCGTGGTCAGCTCGACCTGATCCCCCTGTTTGAACGGGTTGGACGCCGCCGAGGAACCGGGAATGCTCGAATAGTAGGGATAGCAGCCTTGACACCAAGTCACGTCCTGCTGGGCCGTGGAGTAGTCGCAGTTCTTGGTCCAGATCGTGTCGTAGAAATCGGCATAATTGGTACCAACTAGGTACTGCGAGTGATAGGGGCCGGGCTGTGAAGTGGTTCCGAGCGGAGACTGGCCGCCGGGGCTGCGAACGTTGGGACCGTACACGCAACGCTTGTGGACCCAGACCTTGAGGCCAGGAATCATCGTGTCGTTGATGAACGCCGCCCGACGCTGGAGCCGATTGCCGAAGACTCGTCCCATGCCGGGCCCTTCTTCCCAGTTGAGGATCTGCGATTCCTGCGCGACCATCATGAGGTAGGGGCCCGCCGCCAGGCGTGGGTCGAAGGCAGGTCTGTCGCCGTTGTCCATCCAGACGGAGTCGAGGTTGCTGCTCGCGTCGAGGTTATTGAGCGCGTCGTCGATCAGTTTCGCGGCGTCCAGGGCGAGCAAGACCGCCTGTTGTGGCTCCTTCACATGGTACGGCAGGCAGGAGCTGTCACCGCTCAGGAGGCACTTCAGCGGGTCGAGATATTCCCCCAGCACGACCTTATTCATGTACGTTTCGTAGTCATCCTTGGCATCCCTCGCTGAGGCCTGGGAGGTATCCAGGCGTCCCTGGCTGATTTGCAGGCTGAGCCCGTCGTAGGTGATCTGGAGCTGGTTGCTGAGGGCCTGCTGGTTTTTCAGGATTTGTTGCACGTCTTGGTAAATGAGGTCCTGCTCCGATGGTTGGGGTGTGATGATGCCCAGCCAGCCGGCGATGCTGACCACCTGATCGAAGGCCGACTTCACGCTGCTGATCCCGGAGAAGAGGCTGCTGATCCCGGAAAAGAACCCCTCCATCGTCTGGACAGCGGCCTGGTCCCCGGCCGGAAGCCAGGATGGCCACTTGGTCACCGTCACCGGGAAAAGACAGCTGCTCGAGCCCTCCGGGGCTTCGAGGTAGCAATACAGTGTCTCCTTCGAGCTGATCGACCCGGACGCCGAGGCCATGGGGTGCGAGATTGGGCGCACCGTCGTCGGGGACCGCATTTTGCCCGCGCATCCCATGAGCACGGCAATTGCGGTGAATAGGAATAGAGACCGGCAAAGCTGACTATCTTTCATTGGTTCTCTTTCTCAACGGGGCAAGCTGGGCGTGGGGTGTCGTTTCAGTCGCCAGCTTTCCCTTTTCGTATCGCGGCCGCAGGATTGTCTGATAGAACCCCCGTGTCAACTACTGGAGCACTCCCGCAGCAGGCACTCCCGCAGCAGGCACTCTTGCAGCAGCGGGCGGAGACCCACGGCTGCCGCGCAAAAGGCTTGCGCCAAGATCCAGATATCGGACAATGAGCCTGCGCTGCTGCGCGAAGGAAAGTGGGCTTGTTTCTCCTGGCACAATCATGACTGTCGTCCTCCCAGCCAAGGTTCTCATCGCTATTGACGCCGCAGCGGTTGCCTTGATGGCCATCAGCGGCGCTCTCCTCTTCGACCACCAAGAGACTTCTGAGTTTGTCCTTGGCGGCATTGGCCTTGCGGCCTATTTGTGCGCTGCCCCCATTTTTCTCATGCTGGGAAATCACTGGGCGCGGGGTTTTGCGAGTTTTGGATTGCGCCTTGGGCTTCCGCCAGCGGCCTCTGCAACCGCCGTGTTTGTTACGAATTGCATCTGCGCAGGGAGCCAGAACGGCAATATCGGGGATTTGGGTCCCCCCATCGCGGGAGCGATCATTGGATTTGGCATCGGCATCGTCGCGGCGATCATCGTTCATTGGTGGCTCTGGCGCTCGAAAGGGGTGATGCAGGCCAAAGGCGCGGTGGCAGGGACTTGACCGGGGCATGCGCGATCCGAACTCGGCCGGCCACGCTGCCGTTCGCAACGGCGATCTGCGGGCGGGACTTGGCAAGCACACCTTCCACCACCGAAAGAACTCGGGGAATCCGAACCCGGTGCCAACGCCCGCGCTAGCGCACGCGTCGAGCCGAGGTCGAGCAAGCTCTTCGCAGAGCCCCGCTGCCTGGCGTAGTCCCGAGGATCTGTCCCGGAGCCCCTTCGGGGCATAGGCATTAACCGAGGTTGGCCGTGAAAGTCGCGGTCTATTGGGTCCGCGCGGCTCGGCAAGGGTGCGCGTGAGCGGTAGCGGTAGCGTGTGCGACGAGCGGATCGCGGCTTGCGTGGGCGATTTGCGCGACGGGCGCGCGGAGCGCGGGGTGGGTGGGGCGGGCTGTCCGTCCCGAAGCCCCTTCGGGGTGAGCGGCCCGCGACACGCTCTTCGTCTTCCCGCTAGACGCCCTCGAACTCGCTCACGCCCACGCGCCTCGCGATCCGCGATCCGCGGGCCGGACGGAGGAGATCCGCTTAACGCCTATGCCCCTTCGGGGTGTGCGACACGCGACACGCGGAGCGCTCACGCCCTCGCCCCACGCTTTCCGCCTCCCGCAACCCGCACACGAACTCGCTCACCGTGCGACCAGGCAATGCTGGTCGGAAAGGAATGAATACATGCGGTGATTCATGAAATTCCGAGAAGTCGTCCAACGGGTGCGAAACCCGTCCGGCCAAAGCCGAGCCCGGCAGGCCGGTAGCCAGCCTTGCGCCAGGGAGCAGCAATGTACTCGGGCGATGCGTAGGCACGCGAAGGCATGGGCCGTGTGAGTACAGCCTCGAAACAGTTGGTTTCCGAGCGCCCAAGGACTGGTGAGTCCCGAAGGCAACAGCGACGCAGTCGGCAATGGGCAAGACGGCGGCGCGCTCGGCGGGGTCGCTGACCACGGCACGTGACAAGAGGACGACCCAGTAACCTGGGAGAGCCTCGCCCTTCCTCGGGCAGACACAGGCCGACGGGGAGCCTGCGCAAGAATCTCCGACGCGCCACGGGTCAGGGTGTACCCGAGGCCGGGACAGAAGAAGCGCCCGAACCGAGGTGGGCCGCGCAGCAAGGGACGACCATAGCGGCGGCCGAAGAAGGCGAGAAGTCAGCGGGCCGAATAGGAGCGAAGACGACGGGGAACGGCAGGCACCCGGACCCGGCTGAGCAAAGGCGGCCCGTGTCGAGACGAACTTCAGGAGGGAACCATGAGCGACGCAGAGACGTCGAAGAGCGTGTTACCGAAACTGCTGAAGGTAGCGGAGAGAGCGAAACGGGAACCCGAAGCCCGGATGCTCGCACTCGCGCACCACCTGGACGAGGAGCTGATGGCGGCGGCTTACCGGCGCATCCGCAAGGACGCGGCGGTGGGCGTCGACGGCGTAACCAAGGAGCAATACGGAGAGCACCTGGAGGACAATTTCCGGGCGCTGCACACGCGGATGCGGGAGGGGCGATATCGCCATCAACCCATCCGACGGGTGCACATCCCGAAGGCACCTGGGAAAACGCGCCCGATAGGCATCTCGACCATTGAGGACAAGATCGTGCAGAACGCGCTGACGATGGTGTTGGAGGTGCTGTACGAGCCGGTCTTTCTGGACTGCTCGTATGGATTCCGGCCTGGGAGGAGCGCGCACGATGCGCTGCGGACCGTGAACGCGGCGTGTATGCGAGGCGAAGTAAACTGGGTGCTGGAGGCAGACATCGAGTCCTTCTTCGACAGCATCGACCGTAAGAAGCTGATGGAGATGCTCCGGCAGCGGGCGAACGACGAGTCGTTTTTGCGGCTCGTTGGCAAGTGCCTCCACGTGGGAGTGCTAGACGGCGAGGAATACACCGAGCCGGACGTGGGCACGGCACAAGGGTCGGCACTTTCGCCGATGCTGGGCAACATCTACCTGCACCACGTGCTTGACGTGTGGCTCGACCGGGAGGTCCGTCCGCAGCTGCGAGGCAAAGCAAGCCTCGCGCGCTACGCGG
>Ga0265316_10005994_pt1 | contig 11694 bp, 8 predicted proteins | sample 4522metaG_FD_202092 | JGI IMG/M metagenome (GOLD analysis project Ga0265316, IMG submission 202092) | Rhizosphere microbial communities from Carex aquatilis grown in University of Washington, Seatle, WA, United States - 4-5-22 metaG | ecosystem: Host-associated > Plants > Roots > Rhizosphere >...
TCACGCACTACCGCCGGGGCCATTTTCAGCTCCGACGCCGTCAAACGATGCCGGCGGATCGTCGTCAGCCCGACGATCATCGCCAGGGCCGACCACGCCAAAGCCTCGGGCACGCCTTGTCTCGCGGCCAGCCATCCCCAAACTGCGCTGCCCACGGCCATGCCTCCCTGCAGCACCAGCAGATACATCGAAAGCGCGCGCGCCCGCATCCACGACGGACACATGGTCTGCGCCACCACGTTGAAGCAGGCCAGAATGCCGATCCAGGCCGCGCCCGCGCTGAATAATACCAGACACAGCCACTCAAACACGTGCACTTGCCCAGCCAGGAAGGTCATGGCGGCGAACACAACTGTCGCGCCGGCCACCAGACCGTCCACCGAGTACCGAAGGCGAAGCCGAGGCAGCAGGGCCGCTCCCGCCAGCGCCCCCAGCCCGAAGCAGGTCAGCAGGAATCCGTATCCCTGCGCTCCATGCGGCTGGCAGACCACTGGAAGTAGCGCCAGAAGGGAAGTTGCTCCAAAGCTGAATGCCCCGGTGCGAATCAGCACTGAGCGAACCGCAGGAGCTCCGCGCACATAGCGAAAGCCCTCGGCGATCGCGTCCCGGACGCCCTGCTTGGGCAAGGGCTCGTGCGCAGTCTGCTTCCACTTGCACAAAAAGTAAATCACGCCAAAGAATGACGCCGCATTGACGAGAAACGACCATCCAGATCCCGCGGCCGCTACGACGATTCCACCCAGTGCTGGACCGACCGCACGCGCCACGTTGAATCCCGCGGAATTCAGCGCCACCGCGGAAGCATGCCGCGCCGGAGAAACCACGTCGGGCGTGATCGCCTGCCACGCCGGATCATTCATTACCGCGCCCAGACCGAGCAGAAACGTGAAAGCCAGCAGCATCCACGGCTCGACCGCATGCAGCAGAGTCAACACGCCCAGCGCGGCCGATGCCAGCACCATCCATCCTTGGGTGAACAACAGGAGGCGGCGCCGGTCGACCATGTCGGCCAGAGCACCAGCCGGCAGCACCACCAAGAACACCGGAACCGCCGCTGCTGCCTGGACCAGGCCGACCATCAGAGGCGACGTGGTGAGCTGCGTCATCAGCCAGCCCGCGCCCACGTTCTGCATCCAAGTTCCGGTATAAGAAATGACGGCAGCAAGCCACAGCGACCGAAACAGCGGCTCGCTGAGTGGCGTCCAAGCCGCGTCCGGGCGCCGCATCCCCGTACCTTGAATCGGAACTGAAACCTGATCAGCCAAGAAAGAGAATTCCTTCGTGAACCTTCGTGTCCTTAGTGGTTAAGGGTTTGGTGTTGAACCTCGCTGAATGGCCACTGCGAATCCTTCCACGCCCGAATCAAGTAGATGATCACACCGGTCAGCAGAATGATCGCCGCGTACCGCATCTCCTTCTGCCAGTTCTCCCGGTTAAACAATATGAAGAGGAAGCCCGCTGATGCCAGTAACGCCGGTAACGGATACAGCCACATGCGAAAAGGCCGGCGCATCTCCGGCCGCGTAATTCTCAGCACAATCACTCCGACCGCCTGCACCAGAAACTGCAGGATCAACCGGATGACCACCAGCGCCGCGATTGCATCCTTCAATCGCAGGAAACAGAATGCGGCTGCAACCACGCCCAGCGCCAGCAGCGAAATGTGCGGGAAACGGTGTACGGGATGCACTTTGGCGAAGGCCTTGAAGTAGTTGCCGTCCTTCGCTGCAGCATACGGAACCCGGGAGTAACCCAGCATCAGTGAGAAAACCGAGGCGAACGCGGTTACGATCACCAGTCCCGTCACCAGGCGCGCCGCCCAAGCGCCATACACCCGCTGCATGAACAGAGACACAACATACAACCCGGTGTTGTTCTGTCCTGCCTGCATCATCTCCCGCCAGGGCACCACGGCGAGGACGCAGACATTCATCATGAGATATAGACAGGCGACCAGCAGAATGGAAAGCAACAGGGCGCGAGGAATATTCTTTTCCGGATCTTTGATCTCGTCCCCCAGAAAACTGACGTTGTAATAGCCCCAGTAGTCGTAGGTCGCGATGAGCATGGCTCCGCCCAGCCCAGTCAGGAATTTGTGGGAGATGGTGAATGCGCCTGGGGGAAAATCAAAGGCGCGTGCGGCGTTGAAGTGGGTCAGTCCGGCGAAGATGATCCAGCCGATCGTCCCCATCACCCCAAACCACAGTATTTTTGACAGCCGCCCGATGGCCGTGATGTTCCGGTAAAGCAGCAGCACCGTAAAGAAACAAATCAGGACCGCGACCGCCGTTCCCGGGGTGACGATCCAACTGGCTTGCAGCGTTCCTGCCCACGGAATGTGCAACGCTGCGTCGTGATGAGCGAGCACCGTATCCAGTTCCGGCCAGTAATAGGCCGCATATCCCGCCAGCCCGATGCATCCGGTCGCAATGGAGAGAGGAGCAGAAAATGAAACCTGCCAGATGAACAGGAACGAAATCAGCCGCCCCCATTTCTTCGGACCGTACATCTCGCGCAGGTAGCGGTACGATCCGCCCGATGCTGGCAGGGCCGCGCCCAATTCCGCGGACACCAGACCGTCGCACACGGCCAGCAGCGCGCCCACCACCCATCCCAGCAGCGCCTGCGGTCCGCCCATGGCGCTTACCACCAGCGGCATGGTGATGAACGGCCCCACGCCGATCATGTCGATCATGTTCAGCGAGGTCGCGCTCCACAGCCCCATCCCGCGGATGAGAGTGGGCGAACCAGTTCCGGTTTGCGAGGAAGATTCCATTTCGTAGAGACGTTGCTGGCAACGTCTTCTCACCACGAAGAAGAAAGACGTAGCAAGCTACGTCTCTACGGCTAGTTGCTGCCTTTCGCGAGCACGTGCACTGGCCCCTACTTCTCGCGAAGAAAGCTCGAACTCAAGGGGCGGAACGACGAAGGAATGCTGCCGTCATCTACGCCGACGCCCACATGCACATACTTGGCAGTATTCTCAAGCAACTGAACCTCAACCTGATACGTATTGCCTTCGAATTCGAGCTTGTAGGCTTGTCTGTCTGGCAATTCAGCCACAAGTTCTGCGCAGGACTTTGCGCTCCACTTTTTCAACTCGGCATCCAAGACGGGCTGCCATTGTTCTCGACGTGTCATACTCGGCGATACCGCGATTACTGCTTCTCATGCCCCGCGCTCAACAGATTCACATACAGCCGCACCGCCCCCGGCACGCCCGCGGGCAATTGCCGGAAGAACGCGTAGGCAACATAAATATACGTGCCCTTGCCATACTGCGCACGCAGCAGTCCGCCCTTCTGCGCGTCTTCTCCTGGATCGTGGCACGACAGCAGGGGCGTAAAATGATCATCCCACTTGTCCATGAAGTAGAGGCCGCGCTCCTGCACCCAGCCGTCGAAGTCTTTCGCAGTGATCGTGTTGGGATAATGAAAGACGGAATCGTCCGGCGCCAGAATTTCCACCGGGGCCTCTTCCACCGAAACCCGTGCCCGGCTCAACTCCGCGGAATAAGGAGTGAACTTTCCGCTGTTGAAGTCGCCGGTGCTCGCGTTGTACTGCACCACCAGCGTTCCACCCGCCGAGACAAAGTCGAGGAGCTTCTTGTTATTGGCGCCGACGTCTTTCTGCGTGTCGTAGGCACGAATCCCGAGCACGATCGTTCCGTACTTGCTGAGATCCTCGCTCGCGATCTTCTCCGCAGGAATCAGCGTGACGTCCATGCCAACCTGCTTCAGCACGGTTGGAATGTCATCGCCCGCGCCCATGATGTAGCCGACTTTCAAATCATGTGGTGCCTGCACGTCGACAATGCTCACGCGCTGCCGGGCCGGCTGGTAGTAGTAGAAGCTACCGAGATCTTCGCGTGTGACCAGCGTGTATCCCTCACTGTATTTTTCGCCCTCCGATTCCAGAACGGCGCGGACCGTGGTGCGGCCTTGCTGCAAACCGGTGGTGAAGACTTTGAACTGGAAGTCTTGTTTCTCTCCACGCTTCTTCAAGTCAACGGCAAACTCTGCAGGCTCGGAGCGCCAGCCGCTTGGCAGCTCCAGCCGCAGCAGACCTTTCATATTTCGCTGCAGATTGCTGGTCACGCCTACCGCAACGGTTGAGGTCGACAGGTTGTGCGTCGAGATCACCTGCGTTCCGGGTTCCAGCATCACCGAGAATGCAGGTACAATCGCCAGCGGGCGGGCGCGTTGCTTTCCGGCGTCGTCTAGAAATGGCGTGACAACCACTGCATTGATTCCATTTCTGGTTGGTGCCGCTCCGCCGACGGAATACTCCACCCGCGCCCGCAGCGCTGGAGGCGGGAAGGGAAGCGTCACATACTTTTCGTCGTCGATGTGATTCACAGCCTCGGTCTCGGGATCATCCCGATGCCAGTAGGGCCGCGTGTACTTCGTGTCCTTTGGCACCCGCAGGCGGAAGTTCGCGTGCAAGTCATCTCCGGCTTTGACCGTCTCGGGTTTAGTCTTGCCACTGATCGTGTTCCATCCCGCTGGAACCTCCAGCTTGATGTGATCAATCAGCAACGGCATCTTGGATCCGTTGTGCAGCGTGACGGCCACCACGAACTCTAGTCCCGGAGACACCGTGGTTAGCGCGTCCGTCTCTTTCGCCGGGCGAGACTGTGGGTTTCCGTCGGAAGACACATCTGCCGAGAGGCTCACGCCCAGAGCCAGATTCAGGGCGCTCTCTGCCTGTTGCTGCTTGTCGGCGATTCGAGTTAGCAAATCGAGCTTCGTGGAGGTGCTCAAAGCGCTTCCACGTATCTCAACGGTCACCCGATTGAACGCGGTAACGACTTTCATCAGCGGCGCAGCTGCCGCCGAAGCATCGCTGCCTCTCGCTGAAGCTGTCACCTGCTCCACCTGCTTCGCAATGTCAGTCAGTTCCTGACGCAGGCTCGGAACTTTCTTCTCTTCTGCTCCGAGCCGCGCTGCCAGCCCCGGCCACGTCGTATCGATCCCATCGAAGAAATGCTTCTCGTGCCCGTCCTTGCCCACGGTCGAAGGGATCACTGAATCCACCAGCCGGTAAAACGTGAACCGGTCTCCGGGATCAATGGTCCAGTTCGCCGCGCCTTGCGACATTTGATGGCGCAGTCCCTGCATCGCGAACTGCACGTAGCCCATGCCCAGATCCGCGCTCTTTTCCCCCGTATTCAACTTCAAGGTCCAGTCGGGGTCCGGACACGTCATCGCTCCAAACCCGCACACGTTTCCGATGTAAAACTTCTTCGCCTGCCAGGGTTCCAGTCCTTGAGCAATCTGCTCGGGAAACCGCTTGGGATCGGCGGCCGCGCGGAACGCCTCTTTGGCCAGAATGCTCGATGCCTGATGATGCCCGTGTCCATCGCGCTCGCTGCCGGAAAAGCGCGCCACGAGCACATCAGGGCGGAATGTCCGAATCACACGCACCACGTCGGCGAGCGCCGTATCGTGTCCGCCCCACTTCTGAAACGTCTCTTCTGGATTCTTCGAAAATCCAAAATCCGCGACATGGGAAAACCGTTCCTGTACGCCGTAGTACTGATCCGACGCGAGCAACTCTTCGGCGCGCAGCACGCCCAACACATCCGACAGATTGCTGCCGATCTTGTTCTGCCCGCCCTCGCCGCGATTCAGCGTCATCAGCAGCGTGCTCACGCCGCGCCCGCGCGCCTCGAGCGTCAGCATCCCGCCATCTTCATCGTCCGGATGCGCCACCACCTGCATTAGTCGCGCAGTAGTCCCCAGTCGCAGCAACTCCAGTCGCAATCCGGCCATGCCCTGATCCTGCGGAATCTCTGCCGGAACGCCTTGATACAACAGTCCGGGAGGATCGGCCAGAACGTCCAGGTTCGGCGAAGGGTTACTCGAGGAAGCGGGTGCCCCATCCTTGCGCGCATTTTGCGCAAGGGTGGGGATTGTCGCCAGAAGAGAAAGAATCGAGAGGAAGCAGACGAGCTTCACGCCACGAAATTGCAGGCGCTGAAGAATAAAGGAAGCGCGGCGCCGATTGGCCCGCAGCAGGCTAAGGGTTTCGGAATGTCTCACGTTACAAGGATGGGGCCTATCCCCGGTTTGACGCAAATTCTTTCCGATCTTGATGCGGATTAGACGCGCGCAAGGGCCAACAGTGGCCGCACGGGCGGCGGGAAATCAAGGCCGGAAGCCGACCGCCGAAAGCCCGTTCCTACACGTCACACAACGCTGCCGCCTTCCGCAGCGACTCCAGCGGATCCCCAATCGGCACGAACTCATGCGCCACGTATCCCTTGAACCCCGAGTCGGCGATGGCCCGCATCACCCCGTCCCATTGCACCTCCTGCGTCCCGTCGAGTTCGTGCCTTCCTGGAACTCCGCCGGTGTGGAAGTGCCCGATCCACTGGATGTCTGCGCGGATCGTGGCGATCAGATCGCCTTCCATGATCTGCATGTGGTAAATGTCGTACAGCAGCTTCACGTTCGGCGAGTTCACTTCCTGCACCACGCGCACTCCCCAGGCCGTGTGGTCGCACATGTAATCGTGATGATCGCGCTTGCTGTTGAGCAACTCCAGGCAGATCGTCACGCCATGATCTTCCCCGATCTTCTTGACGCGATTGAGCCCGGCGACGGTATTGCGCGCGCCTTCGTCGTCGGACATGCCCGCTCGATTGCCAGAAAAGGTAATCACGTTCGGCACGCCAGCCTTCGCCGCCCGCGGAATGTTGGAGCGAAATGCCTGCTCGATCGCGGCGTGATTCTCGGTGCGGTTGAGCGCTTTCCCGATGTCTCCGCCGCCCGCGTATCCCATGGTGCACACCAATCCGTAGCGCCGCGGGATTTCATACTCGTCCGGCTGCAGCAGATCGATTCCCCGCAGCCCGATTCTCGCTGCGTACTCCGCCAGTTGATCGACAGGAATGTGCGGATAACACCACTGGCAGACCGATTGACGAATGCGCCCCTTGCGCGCCGCGGTTTCGACGCTAGCCGAGAACGCGGGAAGAGCCGTCGCCGCAGCCCCGACGACCGATGATCTCAGCAGCGCCCGCCGAGTTAAGTTCCCCATAGGATGAGCAAAAGGTTTTTTCTGAGAACTATGGCCAGCATCGTGGCCCCAGACGCATTCTTCCGGGGCGCTCGCTTCGCTCGCGGGGGGGACGAATGCGTCCGCCCTTACGTCAGAAACTCCGCCCTTCCTTGAACACCGCCTGGCAGTTACTCGACGCGGTCAGCACTTCATTGAACGCCGTTTCTTTCCGCAGGTTCTTCAGCAGCGGATCCTCGAGCAACGCCGAGTACGCGCAATAATTCTGCTGCACCGCAGACTTCAGCAGCCGCAGTGCAGGCTCATTCTGTCCGCACGCGGCCATCACCGCTGCCTGGTGATACCACAGCTCAGGATCGGGCTCCATCATCACCGACGATTCGGTTTCACGCACGATCTTCGTCAAGTCCGCCGGACGCTGTGCCGCAGTGCAGGCCTCGAGCAACTCACGGTGATACGTCGTAGCCTTTCCCACGTTCTTCGCCGCCGCCCGCGCTTCAGCCATATTGCCTTCTTCCAGGCGCACGTAGGGAGTCACCCATGCCGCCCACTCTGACCCCGCATCCAGTTGCACAAAATCCGTCGCCCGGTCGGTCTTGCCCATTTCCAGGAACGTCCACGCGCACGACCGGAACGCGAAGTTCCCCGGATCGAGGTGGCGCGCGGTGTTACACTCCTGCCCCGATTGCTCCAGCATTCCCGCATACCGCAACACGTAACTCAGTGCGAAGTGAGCATCCGCGCTCTGCGGGCGCCGCCGCACCAGGCTCGCCGCCGCATCATAGGCCCGCCCCAGTTCGCCGCGCATCACCCGGTTGGTGATCAGCAGGCTGGCTGCCATGACCCGGTTCGGATCGAGCCCGATGGCCCGCTCATACGCTGAACTCGATCGCTGGAACTTTTCTTCGCCGCCCCCGCCATAGGCGGAATCGAAATAATATCTCTGCCCGAGTGCTTCCCACGCCGGCGCATAACTGGAATCGATCCCCACGGACCACTCCAGCATCGTGATCGCCTCCTTGTTTGGTCCCGGATCGTGCGGCACAGCCACACTCCGCAAATAGAGGTCATACGCCTGCTGGTTTTTCGGCCGCGAGGTCGCCGAATCCAGTGTGCCGGTCGCTCCGCCCAGAATCGGGAGCAGCCCGTGCTGCACCTGGTTCGTCAATTGTTCCCGCAGTCCGATCAGATCTTCGGCCTTGCCCGTGGCTGTGCCCTGCCACAACAGTCGCTCGGTCGATACGTCGATCGCTTCCAGCGTCACCGTCAACTGGTCGCCCTGCTTCATGAAGTGCCCTTGCAGCAGTCGCCCCACCCGCAGTTGCTGCCCAACTTTTTTCGGATCTACCTCCGGCGAGTCATACTTGCGCGTGACCGACGAAGGCCGTACTTCCAGCGAGCGAGAATAAGTCAGCACGCTCGACAGTTCGTCGGCCAAGGCGAACCGCAGGTAGTCGGTGTTGACGTCGCCACTCAGGTTCTGCAGCGGCAGCACTGCGATCGCATTCTGTTGCTCCGCGTTCGCTACCTCGCGGTGCTTGTACCACCACGCTCCCACCGACCCCAGCACCGCCAGCAGCAGCCCCGCCATCCCCAGCAGCAGATACGTTTGCAGGCTCGAATTTCTGCCGAACGTTCGCGACGCGGCCCGCAGCCTTACGACGGTGGCGCTTCCGCTCTTGACCGTCCCCGACTCGGTCTCACGCTTCAACTGCGACAGGTCCGACCGCATTTCCGTCGCGCTCTGGTAGCGGCGGTTGCGGTCTTTCTCCATCGCCTTGCCGATGATGCCTTCCAGTTCGATGGGAGTTTTCGGATTCAAATCCTTCGGCGGGACCGGCTTCGAATGCAGCACCGCATCCAGCGTCATCAGCGAGTTATTGCCGGTGAAGGGTTTCTTCCCGGTGGCCATTTCGTACAACACCGTGCCAAACGAAAACAGGTCGCTGCGCGCGTCGATGGTCTCGCTGCGCGCCTGCTCGGGTGACATATAAACTGCGGTCCCAGGAATCACTCCCACCGCGGTCAGCGACAGGTCGGCGCCGTCGTCTTCGGCGTGCACCAGTTTCGCCAGCCCGAAGTCGAGCACCTTCACCTGTCCGGTCGGGGTCAGGAAAATGTTGGCCGGCTTGATGTCGCGGTGGACGATCCCCTTGGCATGCGACGCCACCAGCGCGTCCGCTACCTGCACCCCCACGTCGAGCACTTCTTCCACGGCCATCGCGTGCCCGGCGATGTGCGCTTTCAGGCTCTCGCCGTCGAGCTTCTCCATCACAATGAAGGGGTGCCCGTTGTTGTCTTCAATGCCGTGGATCGTGCAGATATTAGGGTGGTTAAGCTGCGATGCCGCCCGCGCCTCGCGGGTAAACCGCTCCAGCGATTTGGGGTCGCCGGTCAGATTTTCGGGGATAAACTTCAGGGCAACATGGCGCCCTAACTTGAGGTCCTCGGCCTCATAGACTACGCCCATACCACCGCCCCCGAGTTTGCCGAGGATGCGGTAATGGGAGACCTGCTGGCCGATCATGAGAGCGCGTGACCTTGCTCGGCGGTAATGTTAGGCCCCCAGCCGAATCCGGTCAACTCCCTTATTTCTCGAGGCCTACAGGGTGAGTCGGCTGCGAGCGGGACAGGGGAGGGCACGACTTCGAGTCGCGCCGTTAACCACGAGCACCCGGCCCGGGCTTTAGCCGGCGGAGGAATCTGTCTGTTGAATACTGTGCCGCATCCAATTTGGGACCTCGCCACCTTTATTCCCATTTTGTCCTGACCTACGTCCCTACGGTGAGATGCCCGGCCACCCAAACGCGGTTTACGCGAATATGATGAAGAAAGGACGAAACTGCGGGTCAGTTCCGTAGGAGGCAACCGTCATGAACGCCGCTGCAAGAACTCCCAACCCATGGCCAACGATGCCAGCAGACCAGCACGAGGCCGTCCGTCGGCGCGCCGAAGAAATCTACATTCGCAATGGTAGAGTCCCGGGCCGCGACCTCGAAAACTGGGCGCAGGCCGAGCAGGAAATCGCCCGCGAGTCCTCCCAGGCGCGGCGGACCGCCATCATCGTCAAAGTTAACGGCACGGAGTACATCGGCGAATACAACCCGGCATTGTCCGATGGATATCTTCCCGGCGAGTTCGGCCCCGGCGCCTCGGTCCCCGTTCGCTTCCATGGCGACAAGATGCTGGTCAAACGTCCCAACGGCAAAATCCTTGAGACCACCATCGTCAAGAAGATTGGATGATAGTAGGAAGTCTTCCCGCCCGATCCCCTTGATATTATTGCGAAGATGGCGAACCTGCTTAGCCTGCTGGCTCCGGCCCCACGACGACAGACCACGCAGAGTTTTGCCACGACCCTCCGGCACTTGGGCGCCTTCGGACTCTTCTTCCTCGCGATCCTCGACAGTTCTCCGATCCCAACTTTCGGCGGTCCCGACATCCTCACGGCCATCCTGGCCGCCAGCCACCGCAACCCGTGGTATGAGTACGCTGCAATGGCAACCGCCGGATCGGTAATCGGCGCATACATTACATTTCGTCTTGCCCGCCATGCGGGAGCGGCTTTCCTGGACAGAAAATTCAAGAAAGGCAAAGTGTCCAAGTTCCTGAAGCTGTTTAAGAAATGGGGCACGGGAACTCTCGCCGCCTCGGCGGCTATTCCCATTCCAACCCCGACCAGCCTGTTTTTCGCGGCAGCGGGTGCCTCCGATTATCCCGTGGGAAAGTTTCTCGCAGTGGTCGCCATCTCTCGGGGATTCCGCTATTCAGTCATTGCGCTGGTCGCAGACCTCTACGGCCGTCACTTCGTCCGCGCACTGCGCCATCCCACGCAATATTGGGGCTGGATGTTGCTGTTTGTCGCGATCACGATTGCCTTAATCGCTGGCGGGATTATGCTCAACCGCCGTTTAGAAACGGTTCCGGCAGAGTGAACGAAGATTGTTTCCGTCCCGCGGGAAAATCTCCGTTCGTCTCCGAGGCTTTCCCCCCGTTCTGCGAGAACCGAGGGACTGCCGTTAGCAAACAAACGCAGAATCTCTTCATTGATCCACCCTCCACGCAGAAAGGAGTTGGGCAAGCTACGATACGGCTATTCGTCCAAATACAGACCGGCTGACGCTCCCACCCACTCCATATTCTTGTTGTGATCCACGCCCAGCATCAGTCCCCGCCCCATGCGGATGATCGTCATCACCGGCGTCAGTTCGTCGAGCCATACATACATCACCCGCACATCCGCCTTCGTCCCGCCAAACGGAGTCGCAATCACCGGTTCAAAGTGCATCCGCTCCTGCAAAATGTAGTAAGGCCGCTTATCCGCCGGAATGGCCGCAATATCTTCCTTTGTCGGGGCAATCACCACGCCCAGCCCGGCAAAGGAATACAGCGGCTTCAAAGCATAATTCTCCAGATCCGCAGGAACTTCGTCGAGTCGGTCGAGAAACCACGTCTTCGGCACCGACGCGTGTTTCAGATACGGAATCGAAAACTTGCTGATGCGGAAATACCAGTTGGGATGCCCCGCCCACTCCACATCAAGCTCGTCGCGCCAGTCGAACGACAGTTTGACGTTCTTGCGCTCCAGTTCGTCAACAATCGCCCGGTTATAAATTCGCCGGATGGGAATCCGCTTCCCGCCGCTCTCATAATAAAGACGCGCCCCATCCT
>Ga0265316_10005996_pt1 | contig 11689 bp, 8 predicted proteins | sample 4522metaG_FD_202092 | JGI IMG/M metagenome (GOLD analysis project Ga0265316, IMG submission 202092) | Rhizosphere microbial communities from Carex aquatilis grown in University of Washington, Seatle, WA, United States - 4-5-22 metaG | ecosystem: Host-associated > Plants > Roots > Rhizosphere >...
CCACTTCGAGTCCATCCACCGCGGCGATATTGTCGTCTTCCACTATCCGCGCGACCCAGAAAAAAGCTACATCAAGCGCGTCATCGCCGTCCCCGGTGACCGTCTGCGCATCGATCACGGCCGTGCTTATCTCAACGGCAAGCTGCTCCGCGAGCCCTACGTCCCGGAAAAGTACCGCGACACTCGTTCCATGCCGGAGATTGCCATCCCCGATGACGAATACTTCATGATGGGCGACCACCGGTCCATTTCGTCTGACAGTCGCGAGTTCGGCCCCGTCGATCGCGATCTGATCTACGGCAAGGCCGTCTTCGTTTACTGGCCAACTCGAGACGCAGGCGTGGTGGACTAGGCAGCCTGCCAGGGCTGCCTATCCTGATTCTGCTTGAGACCGGATGGAGGTTACCGCGAGGACGATTCGGCCACGAGGGCACGCTGATCAGGCTCCTCGCGAAATCTCGAATGTTCGTGCCTTTGGCCGCTTCTGTTGCGAGCCGGGTACTTCACTGAGGGCCAATGCTTTTCAGGAATCCATTTGCCTCGCTCCTCCACCACTCCAACAGGGGAGCCGCAAACCTCGCAGACGTAAGTGGCCCATTGGCTTCGACCTCTGCTTATGCTTAACGCCGACAAGGCTTCCTCACCGAGTCGTCCTTCACAGACCTTTAACGACGGTATCGCCATGATTCTCCGTGGATTACAGGAATACGTGCAACTCTCTTAATTGATTAGATGCCGCCAGGGTGGGGAGAGTGCTCAACTTAAAGGTTTTGTGCAGGTAAAAGGTGCAAACAAGTACTCCTGATGGGCGACCGCCGGTCCATCAGCGGTCTATTTCCGCCCCGTCGGCCAAAACCTTATCACCGGCAAAGCCGCCTTCGTATACTGGCCTTCCCGCGACGCCAAGCCGGCATCCCCCATTCTGCACTTGGTTTCGAGACAGCCTATTGCGCCGCAGCGCCCCCTGCATGCAGGTGGTACACCAACCCCACGTTGTACATCATCTCGTCGATTCCAGGATTGCTCGGCACCAGAAACCCATTCGAGAAGTGGAAATCGCTCACCCCCGTGCGAAAGTCCATCTTGTCGTTCAACCGGAATTGCATCCCGGCGCACTGTTGAAGGCTGAAATCCTCATACGAAGAGGCCCACGACAGAACCTTCCGGGTGAAGCCAATCATCCCTCCCTTTACTTCATAAAATGGCTTCCATCTTCCGCCATCCCGCCACAGAAGCCGCATGCCGATTGGTGAAATCCCCAGTCCCGGCACGGCTGTCCGCGAATTTGAAAGCGGGTCTCCCCAGATCTCCATCTTGGTTGGCTGACGCAGAATCACCACCGGCAGCACTTCCGCAACGTAGTCCAATCGAGCCCCGAGGAGGGTGCCCCACGAGTGCCGGTCGTACTCAACTCCCCCGTAATTGAAATAGCTCCACCACGAGCTGGCGAAAATATGCCAATGGCCGAAAGAGTTTGCCTGTTCGATAACCAGGTCGCTCTCCGGCGCTGGACCGCGGGCCTCGTTGCTTTGAACCGCGCCTTCGCTTGCACGCGGCAGCCGCGGCACCCAAACCAGCCCCGTTGAGATCCGCCCAAAATAATTCGGCAATCCCGGAATCCGGTAAGGTACCGCATTGGCCACGCTTTCGATAAGAGCGAAGTTAGTGTGTTGGAGATCCCCTTCCACGCGATAGGCGAAATGACGGCTCAGGGGCGTGTCCACTCCGCCGCCCAGCAACACTGAAAAAGACGCCGTGGCGCCGGTGGTGCCGGGCGGTCCCCAATAGCGGGTGATTCCTCCATCCCCAAACAGCGCATGGGTGTAGAGTCGCTCCCGGCCAAGCGTTCGCCCGTACTCACCCCCGCCCATGACGAAATAGGACTTCTGTTGCGCTCCCAGATTCGTGCCGGAGTACCCCGTCGCATCCACCTTGAATCGTAGATTGTGCCACGCCGGAAACGCCACCGCCGCATCCCAGCCCAGCAGCGGCGAACGCGATCCCGGCACTCCGTTGAACGAATTCGAAAGATAGGCCATCCCGCCGTAAATCTGATACGGCGCGGCGGCTTGTGTTTGGCAGGCCGACGCCAGCGGCCATATGCATAATGCGAGTAGGGGCAACCAGCCTGGACGCATTCACCTTACCTGTGACTTAGCTAGCCTATCCAAACAACTTGGATGCCGCAAACCCCTCTGCAAAACCCGGCACTTCGCCTTCTCGCGAAACCTGCTAAAATCGATTGAATCCACTCCCCGGAGCGGCAATGCAGGCACTCCTGGCGCTCGAAGACGGGCGCATCTTTCAGGGCCACAGCTACGGACACCCAGGCGAATGCCAGGGCGAAGTTGTTTTTAATACTTCCCTCACCGGTTACCAGGAAATCGCCACGGACCCCTCCTACGCCGGCCAGATCGTCGTCCTCACCAATCCCCAAATCGGCAACTACGGCACCAACGCCGCCGACAATGAAGCCGCCAGGCCCTACATTGAGGGCTTGATCGTTCGCGAGTTCTCCGCCATAAGCTCCAACTGGCGATCTGAGCAGGTCACGGACGAGTACATGGAGCGCTACTCCGTACCGGTTCTGGCTGAAATCGATACCCGCGCCCTCGTCCGCCACCTCCGCACCAACGGCGTGATGCGCGGCGTCATGTCGACGGACGTTTCCGATCCCCAGGCCCTAGTCACTCGCGCCCGCGCCATCCGCAAGATGGATGGCACCGACCTCGCCAGGGTAGTCTCCACCAAGTCCGCCTACACCTTCGACCAGTCCGACCCGCGCTTCCAGGCCGGCGATCCTCTGCTGCCGCCGAACGACCAGACCAGGCCGACGCTCCAGGTCGTCGCCTACGACTTCGGCATCAAGCAGAACATCCTTCGCATGCTCGGCCGCGAGAACTGCCGCGTCACCGTCGTCCCCGCCGAAACCACCGCCGCCGACGTCCTCGCCCTCAAGCCCCACGGCGTCTTCCTCTCCAACGGCCCCGGCGATCCCGAGCCCGTCGACTACGCCGTCCGCGCCATCCGCGACATGCTCGGCCGCGTGCCCATCTTCGGCATCTGTCTCGGCCACCAGCTCTGCGGCCTCGCCCTCGGCGGCAAAACTTACAAGCTCAAGTTCGGCCACCACGGCGGCAACCATCCCGTGCGCAACAACGCCACCGGCAAAGTCGAAATCACCGCCCACAACCACAACTTCGCCGTCGATCCCGACTCCGTCAACGCCAATGAAGTCGAGCTAACCCACGTCGACCTGAATGACCAGACGCTCGAAGGCTTGCGCCACAAGACGCTGCCGCTCTTCAGCGTCCAGTACCACCCTGAAGCCGCCCCCGGCCCCCACGACTCCCACTACCTCTTCCGCGACTTCCGCCAGATGATGGAGGAATGGAAGGGATGACCCGACTCGCCAGCGCGAACATAGGCAATTCCAGACAGCGGGGCTTTTGGCTCCGCTGTTTTTTGAGGAGAGCTAAGCGGTGGTCAGTCATCGTGTTTCTCTCGCTCCTCGCCACCACCGTCTTGGGATGGTCGCAACTTCTGCCCTTCCCCTGCAGCGGAACTGCTTCGGAATGCAAGGAGAAGCACGATGAGTTTTGTAAAACTCTGGAGGGCAACGAGCCAAACCTATCTGTTCCGAGGCAAACCCGCGTCTGGGGAGTCTTATTGGATCCGACTGGCGCCGTTTTCAGCCATCCTGCTCCCGGGTTGACTCTCGAACTCCATGCGGGAAAAGACTTCCGTCTGCTTCATTCAAGCGAAATAAGCGACATGGGAACCTTCGTTTTTGGCACAGTCCCGCAGGGGGCATACCGAGTGATAGTTGTCATCATGAAGGACGGCAAAGCAACTCGATTCCACGGATGGAATCAGCTGCGTGGACTCACTTGCGGCGACACAGACAAATGCACGCTTGCCGTTCTGCTCGAAGTTCACGGCACAGATAACCCAGTTGACTTTTGTCCATTAAGGTAAGGGAGCGAAGCAGAACACAACGATGTCGCAAAGAAGTACCACTCACGGGATCTTAACGATCTGCCTGGCGACTGCGGCCCTCTGCCTCGCCGCCTCCGCCCTCTCCTGGGCCAAGGTCGAATCCCAGCCCCCCATCCACCTCTGGCGTCTCCACGGCCTCCTCGTCGCCCCTGACGGTCAGCCCCTCGCCAACGTCCCCGTCACCCTCTCCCGCGACAGCGCCATCGTCGACAAAACCACTACCGACGCCTCCGGCCACTTCGCCTTCGACCACATCTACGGCCACTTCCGCCTGCACATCGCCAGAACCAGGTACTCCCCGCTCGACCGCGAAGTCATCGTAGGCATCGAGACCGTCGACCTCGCCCGAAAAACCCTCTACGTAATCGCCGGCCCCGGCGCCTGCGCCGACGACTGCTCCTCCGCCTTCACCAACAAAAACGAATTCCAAAAATCAATCCAACGCAACACGCAACACAACTACTAGGACAAGTCGAAAAAAGATGCCACGCAGAAACGACATCCAGAAGATCCTGGTCATCGGCTCCGGCCCCATCGTCATCGGCCAGTCCGCCGAGTTCGACTACTCCGGCACCCAGGCCTGCAAAGCCCTCAAGCAGGAGGGCTACGAGGTCGTCCTCGTCAACTCAAACCCCGCCACCATCATGACCGACCCCGAGCTGGCCGACCGCACCTACATCGAGCCGCTCACCCGCGAATACGTTGAGGAGATCATCCGCCGCGAAGCCGAAATGCTCGGCCCAGATCACGGCATCTTCGCCCTCCTCCCCACCGTCGGCGGCCAAACCGCCCTCAACCTCGCCGTCGATCTCGCTGACTCCGGCATCCTCGACCGCTACAACGTCGAGCTCATCGGCGCCAAGCTTGAGGCCATCAAGAAAGCCGAGGACCGCCTCCTTTTCAAAGACGCCATGCTGCGCATCGGCCTCGACGTCTCCAAGTCATCGCTCGTCAACAATCTTCGCGACGGCCTCGACTTCGCCGCCAAACTCGGCTTTCCCGTCCTCATCCGTCCCAGCTTCACCCTCGGCGGCACCGGCGGCGGCATCGCTTACAACCGCGAAGAGCTTATGGAGATCCTCGCCCGCGGCCTCGACCTCTCGCCCGTCCACGAGTGCCTCATCGAAGAAAGCGTCCTCGGCTGGAAAGAATACGAACTCGAGGTCATGCGCGACCTCGCTGACAACGTCATCATCATCTGCTCCATTGAGAATTTCGACCCCATGGGCGTCCACACCGGCGACTCCATCACCGTCGCCCCCGCGCAAACCCTCACCGACCGCGAGTACCAGAAAATGCGCGACGCCGCCATCGCCGTCATGCGCGAAATCGGCGTCGAAACCGGCGGCTCCAACGTGCAGTTCGCCGTCAACCCCGCCGACGGCCGCATGACCGTCATCGAGATGAACCCGCGCGTCTCGCGCTCCTCCGCCCTCGCCTCCAAGGCCACCGGTTTCCCAATCGCCAAAATCGCGGCCAAGCTCGCCGTCGGTTACACCCTTGACGAAATCCCCAACGACATCACCCGCAAAACGCCGGCCTGCTTTGAGCCCACCATCGATTATGTCGTCACCAAAATCCCCAAGTGGCAGTTCGAAAAATTCCCCGGCGCTGATGACACCCTCGGCCCGCAGATGAAGTCCGTCGGCGAAGTCATGGCCATCGGCCGCACCTTCAAGGAATCGCTCATGAAGGCCTGGCGCGCGCTTGAAACCGGCAAGCGCACCGGCTCTGAGATCCTCGAGCCGCGCCGCCTCACACAAATGCTCGTCACGCCCAAACCGGAGCGCCTCGGTTACATCCGCTTCGCCTTTGAGCGCGGCATGAGCGTCCGCGAGGTCGCCCGCCTCACCCAGATGGATCCGTGGTTTCTCTTCCAGATCCGCGAAATCACTCTCGACCAGATGAAGATCGCCGAGACCACACCTGATGCAATAGGCGTCGAACAACTCCGCCGCCTCAAGCGTCTCGGCCTCTCTGACGAGCGCATCGCCACGGAGTGGAAGCTCGAAGGCCACGACGGCATCAAGCGCGTGCGCGAACTGCGTGAGCAGCACGGCATACGTCCCGTCTTCAAGCTCGTCGACACCTGCGCCGCTGAGTTCGAATCAATGACGCCGTACCTCTACTCCACCTACGACGAGGAGGACGAGGCGCCGCCCACCGACAAGCCCAAGATCATCATCCTCGGCTCCGGCCCCAATCGCATAGGGCAGGGAATTGAGTTCGACTACTGCTGCTGCCACGCCGCCTTCGCCCTGCGCGAAGATGGCTACGAAACCATCATGGTCAACTGCAACCCTGAAACCGTCTCCACCGATTACGACACCAGCGACCGCCTCTACTTTGAGCCGCTTGTCCTTGAAGATGTGCTCGCCATTTACAACCATGAAGCTTCATCGGGCGCGGAAATCGGCGTCATCGTGCAGTACGGCGGCCAGACGCCGCTCAATCTTTCCCAGCGCCTGCGCGCCGCCGGCGTCCCCATCATTGGCACCTCGCCTGAGTCCATTGACCTGGCTGAAGACCGCAAGCAGTTCGGAAAGCTTCTCGAGGATCTTGACATTCCCCAGCCCGCCGGCGGCACCGCCACCAGCGTGGATGAAGCTCTCGCCGTGGCTGATCGCATCGGCTACCCCGTCCTCGTCCGCCCCAGCTACGTGCTCGGCGGACGCGCCATGGTCATCGCTTACGACGCGCACGCCGTGGCCACCTACATGCGCGAGGCCGTCGAGTACTCGCAGGAGCGGCCAGTGCTGGTCGATCACTTCCTTGAGAACGCCATGGAACTCGACGTCGACGCGCTCTGCGATTCCAAAGACGTCGTCATCGCCGGCATCATGCAGCACATTGAAGAGGCCGGCATACACTCCGGCGACTCCTCCTGCGTACTTCCCGCCGTCAGCATCCGTGAGGGAACCCTCGACATCATCCGGGCTTACACCCGCAAGCTCGCCCTCGCGCTAAAGGTCGTCGGCCTCGTCAACATCCAGTTCGCCATCCAGCGCGACGCCCAGGGCAATGACAGCGTCTACGTCATCGAGGTCAACCCGCGCGCCTCGCGCACCGTGCCTTACGTCTCCAAGGCCACCGGCGTCCCGCTAGCCAAAGTTGCCGCTCGCCTCATGACCGGCCGCACCCTCGGCGAACTTCTTCCCGAACAGCTCGCCTCAGGCAAGGATCTTGAAGTCGGCGACCACTTTTACGTCAAGTCGCCCGTCTTCCCCTGGTCCAAGTTTGCGGGTGTCGATACCGTGCTCGGTCCGGAAATGAAATCCACCGGCGAGGTAATGGGCGTTGCGTCAAGCTTCGGTGAAGCCTTCGCCAAGGCCCAGCTCTCCGCCGGTCAGGTGCTGCCCACCAGCGGTACCGTCTTCTTCAGCGTCAACGATCATGACAAGCCAACCGTCGTGGAGCTGGCCCGCCGCTACGTCGACCTCGGCTTCAAAATCGTTGCCACTGAGGGCACCGCGCGCGTGCTTGAGGCCGGCCTGGGCTTCGCCATCGATACCATTTACAAGGTCAAGGAAGGCCGCCCCAACGTGGTCGACCTCATCAAGGGCGATCGCATTCAGCTCATCATCAACACGCCGCGCGGCCAGGACACCTTCTTCGATGAGAAGGCCATTCGCCGCGCAGCCGTGCTGGCTCGCATCCCCACCATCACCACAATCGCCGCCGCCCAGGCCGCAGCAGAAGGTATTGCCGCCACCCAACGGCGCCAGATCACCGTCTACGCCCTGCAATCGCTCCACGCCGCCCGGAAGGATCGAGATCGAATTCCATGACGAAGAAGCGTTACAGTGGCCACGTTATCCTCGCGTTTTTGATAGCCATCGCTGCGTCGGTGTCCATCGCGCAGACGGAGATCGCGCAGCCCAACTTCAAGGGCTCAATCGTTGATAAAGCGGAACGGGCTCCAATTGCTCGCGCACATGTGTGGATCCATGAAGACAATGGCCGGGACACCTACGGCGCAATCCCTGATCAAAAGGGGCACTTTGAATACAATCTGCCGGAAGGATATTACGACGTTTTGGTCAGCTCCCCTGGGTTCGCGCCGTTTTGCAAAAAGGTATGGATTAGGCCAGGCGTCCCGATCACTCTGAATGTTGTGATGGATGTTGACAGAGATACCCTTCAAAACTGAAAAGTTGTCCCGGCGGGAGGATTCAGATCCCCGTAATTCGGGACCTGGGTTGATGCGCCAGTTGTATACTTCCTGCGAATCTCACGGTGCACCAAATGGGCGCGTTACCTCGGTTCTGCCTCTTGGCGTTGTTGTGTGTGCCCATCGGTGCGCTCGCGCAATTGGACGACCTACAGTCGCTCTTTCAGACACCTCCACAGAGGTTTCAATTCGACTCCCGCGAAGGCATCCTCAAACTCGATGTTGTCGTCACCGGCAAATCCGGCGCTCCCATCGCGGGCCTTTCTGAACAACAATTCGCTCTGCTCGACGACGGCCAGCCGCAAAAGCCACTCACCTTCGCCGCGTATGACAACGTAAAGTCATTTCCCGATCCGCCCGCGTCGCTGATTTTCGTTCTCGACGGCCTGAACATGGATGCCTTTCAGCTCGCATCCGCGGAGCGCGCGCTCAAATCGTTCCTCCTCAGGAACGGAGGCCATCTCGATCAACCAGCTTCCATTTACCGGCTCGCCCATAAGGGACTGCTTGTTTCGCAGAGCCCCTCCATGAACGGGCCTGACGTGGTGCGGCAAATTGAGAACGACGCCGTCCTGCGCGTCGTCCAAAGCGCTCCCCAACTCCCCGATTGGGTCCCGTCTTGCATGAAGTTCGGAACCCAGAACTCGGGCTCACTCGATTGGCTCGGGGCCATCGTGCTTGAACAGCGCCGGATTCCCGGTCGAAAAGTCGTCATATGGATCGGGCCGGGTTGGCCGGCAGTCGCGCCTGAGGAATGCGCTAACTCGCGTCTCTTTATCAACAGCTTTGACTTGCTGACGGAATACTCCACGCGTATGCGCGAAGCCCGCATCGCGCTCTACAACGTCAACCCGTGGGCGGACGCAAATCCCGGCTTCGACTACCGCTTGTACATGGGGGGAGTTACACGCCGCTCAATCAACCCCGTCAACTTCACGCTCCAGGTCCTCGCCGCAAACAGTGGCGGGGAAGCCCCGGCGACCGAACGCCTCGAGCAGGCCTTCGAGCGCATCGCCGGACTCGCGAGCGCCTTTTACACCCTCACCTTCGATCCTCGACCGACGATCAACGTAGACGAGTATCACGCCATCCAGGTCAAGGTGAACGTACCGGCCGCAACCGCCTCCACCTGGACCGGCTACTATGACGAGCCCTCCTTTTACGACCAGCCGCCGCCATTCGAGCCCGTCTCCGTAGCCCAATTGGAGAGCAGGCTGAACAATCTGAAATCCATGCGCGATCGCGAGGTCGCAAAGCAACTCTCGCGCCTCCAACTCACTGAACGGCTGAGCACCGCCCGGCTCGCGGAATGGAATTCCCGCCTCAGCGATCGGAAAGACACTCTTCGCGCCCTCATGGTGCTTGCCGATCAGTCGGTATCCCTTCCCCTTCCCGCCGCCGACATTCCGCAGGACCCCGCTCCCTCTCTTGGTGACCAGCGCGCTATGTTGGCGCTGACCGTGAATTACCTCGCCCACGTCATCCCCACCCTTCCTGACTTCTTCGCCCAGCGCTCCATCGAGCTCTACTCAGAAGATCAGCCAAAAGACCAAACCTGGAAGGTGTCCACTGGTGACGGCCGTCTTGGGGAGTCGCGACTCGTGAGCGAGACAGTGCACTATCGCAGCGGAAGGGAGGAGGTGGAAGGCCTCTCCCGCGAGATCCGCAGCAAACGCGCCGACGACGAGCGGCTCGATGCCGTGGGGACCTTCGGAGCCATTCTCAACATCGTGATTCCGGATGCGGCTCAAAGCCGCCTTGAGTGGGGCCGCTGGGAGCAAACGCCACAGGGCTTGCGCGCTGTTTTCCGATTCGCTGTGCCCTCCGCCAAATCCCGTTACAAGCTGTCATACTGCTGCGTAGATGACAGGACCTTCTCCGGCCCCTGGTTGCATTTCGATCAGACGTCGTGGACCGCCGGCTATCACGGCGAGCTGATGATCGATCCCGGCACCGGCGAAATTCTCCGCCTAACACTTCAGGCGGGCCTCAAGCGGCTGCCCATGAGCCGTGCCGACCTGATGGTGTCCTACGCGCCCGCGCAGATTGGCGACCGTACGTATCTCTGCCCGCAACACAGCGTCGCCATCGTGCGCAAGCGAACTCGCATGGAATTGCACGAGTGGGGTGGGGAACTCGTAACCTTCGGCCCGTTCCGCACCATGCTCAACGACATCACGTATTCGAACTATCGCAAATTCGGAAGTACAGCAAGAATTCTGCCCGGCTTTACCGAGGCTCAGCCATAGCCTGTTCGCTGAAGGAAAACGGCGAAATCGGCCAGGGCAAACGCATTTCAAAACATCTCCAAGAGTCTGGATAAAAACCGGTCATCCCAGCCGGCCCGTTTGAATTTTCCGCGGAGCGAGCCTTTTGAGCCTTCCTTTTGCATGGCGTTGATCACCATGTGACGCAGCACGGCCAGATTGTGGGCTCCGTTTCCGGCTCGCGTTCGGTCCTGATCCTCGTTCATCACCACATCCAAACGCCAGTGCAGGCTGTTTTCTATGCTCCAGTGCTGGCGCACGACTTGGTTGAACCGCTCCGGCGTGAGCGCCGCGCTGAGCAGATAGTAGGCGGTTTCCGTGGTGGTCTTCTCCGCGGTTTCGCGCACCCGCTCCACTTTTCCCACCGCCTTCAGACCGGGCCAGTGGTGCTGTTTCTGCAGCCATTCGACCTCGGTGGAAACCGTTGCTGTACGGGTCTCGATGCGCCCGTGGTCGGCGTCGACGACAGGCTTGGAGGTCTCGGCCTGGGTGTCGGGATCATTGAGCAGCAGCACCACATCCTCTTCAAGAGTGCCCTGATTTCCCTTCAGCGCCAAGGCGTAGTCACCCTTCTGTTCCACGATCTGTTCGGCGATCGTGCGCTGGCAGTTGAGCGCATCGGCGGTCACAATGGCGCCTTTCAACGACAACAACTGCAACAGCTTCGGCACTGCCGTGATCTCGTTGGATTTGGCATCGGTGGCCATCTGCGCCAGCACCAGACGCTGTTGGCAACCCCAGGCCGAAACCATGTGCAAGGGCGATTTGCCGCTGGCCCGATCAAAGGAGCGGCGCAAAACCTTGCCGTCGATAGCCACCACCCCCTGCAACTGCTCGGAGAACTGGCCCATAAACCGCTGAAACGAATCGCGAAATTGTTCCGGATCCAGATCGCGAAACAACCGGTTGAACGTATCGTGGCTGGGAAGTCCATTGGCCAGAGCCAGAAAGCTGCGCAAAAATGGCTCCTTCGCGCGGGCAAATAGAGCCATGTCCGTTGGACCTTGCCCACCGCACAACACGCAACAGAGCGCTATCGCCAGCAATTCGTGAAAATCGTGCAGCCCCGCATTGCCGTGGCGAGGATCCTCAAGACCCGCCCAACACTCCACAAACTGCGCCAAACTCTCTTCCGAAAACCTCGAAGTTGTCATACAAGCAACTTCGGGCCTGCGCACGCCCCTTTAAAGTACCTTCAGTGGTTCAATCCATTTTCAAATGCGTTTGCCCTGCCCCCCTCCCCCCCTGGGCA
>Ga0265316_10005997_pt1 | contig 11688 bp, 10 predicted proteins | sample 4522metaG_FD_202092 | JGI IMG/M metagenome (GOLD analysis project Ga0265316, IMG submission 202092) | Rhizosphere microbial communities from Carex aquatilis grown in University of Washington, Seatle, WA, United States - 4-5-22 metaG | ecosystem: Host-associated > Plants > Roots > Rhizosphere >...
TTTGTAGTCTGCCTTTATCAGGATTTTATCGAATTTCATTTATAAAAATTAATGGAAGCATAAAACAGATATTTAAAAAAACAGGGGAAATACTTTGCTCTTTGAAGCTATTTGTGATAAATGAACTAAAATTTAATTGATTGTTATAAAAGAAGGATCGTTTGTCCAGAAAAACAGGTATTGTCAAGGATACAAGGTATTTACAGCATTCGGCTGGATTTGCTCATCCGGAAAGTCCGGAAAGGCTGGCGGCAATTTATGAAATGCTGGATAATCCATTGGAATCTTGGAAATTCACTCATATAGAGCCTCGCGAAGCCACTCACAAGGAGATTGAAACTATTCATTCTCCTTCCTACGTGGAATTCATAGCGAGCACTGCGGGTAAGCGCAGTGTATATCTTGATCCTGATACTGCCACATCTCCGGAAACCTACGAAATAGCGAAACTGGCGGTTGGCGGAGTCTGTAATGCCATTGACAGCGTTATCGAAGGTAAAGTGGATAACGCGTTTGCTCTTGTAAGGCCTCCTGGACATCACGCGGAAAAAGATACCGCCGCCGGTTTCTGTGTTTTTAATAATATTGCTATCGGGGCAATGCATGCCATTTTGAAATACAATTTAAAAAGAATATTAATAGTTGATTGGGATTTACATCATGGCAACGGCACTCAGCACAGTTTTTATGGCGATCAGCGTATTTTATATTTTTCCACGCACCAGTATCCCTATTACCCGGGAACTGGAGATTTGCAGGAAATCGGCCGGGGTCAGGGAGAATATTATACAATAAATGTTCCTTTAAGTATGGGAGCGGGAGATTCCTCCTTCGTAAAAATATTTCACAAAATTCTACAGCCGGTAGCTTTAGAATATAAACCGGAATTGATTTTATTATCCGCCGGCTTTGATACTTATTTTCAAGACCCGCTGGGCGGCATGCGCGTAACACCGAAAGGATTTGCCGCTATGACGCGCATATTACTCAATATTGCCGATGCCTGCTGCCAGGGACGTTTTGTAGCCGTGCTGGAAGGCGGTTATCATGTAGCCGGGTTAACCAGGTCGGTAAAGGCTGTTCTGGAAGAGATGCTGGATGAAACACATTTTACGGAAGAAAAACTGTCTTCACTGGAAAAAGAGGTTGATGAGGAAGTCAGCCAATCAACTATTAATAAAGTTATTTCCAGAATCAGTCCGTGCTGGAAAGTGTTTTAAGGAGGTTGTACTTTGAAAATAAGCTCTGGGGAAGTTGAATATGTGGCGAATTTAGCGCGTCTGGAAATAACAGACAAGGAAAAAGAAAAATTTACCGCTCAACTCAACGATATTCTGCTCTACATAGACAAGTTAAACGAGCTGGATACCAAAGGCGTGGAGCCGATGAGCCACGCGATTGCCATAACTAACGCGTTTCGCGAAGATAAAATATTGGATTCAATCGGCACGGAAAATTCATTGGCGAACGCGCCGGACGCGCGCGGCGAGTTCTTTCGCGTGCCCAAAGTCATCGACTAATGGCTTTGGTAAAAGTCCATATACTGCGTTGCGATGCAACCTTCGTCATTGCGACGTACGAAAAAAGTACGTCTCATCCTTCAGGTCTTGCACGCCTTGTGTATGAAACTTTTTCACAAAGTCGTTAAAAAATATAAATAACTATTTATGCAAGACGTTATTAGAGGAGATTATGGAGTTACATCAGTTAACCATTCACGAATTGCAGGAAAAAATTAAAAACGGCAGCGTGTCGGCAACACAGATTACCGAGTCCGTTTTTTCACGCATTGACGCCGTTGAAGAACGGGTGCATTCCTACATCCGTTTAATGAAGGAAGAAGCTCTTGCTGCTGCGGCAAAAGCCGATGAAAATATTAAGAACGGCAATATAAAACCGTTAACCGGAATTCCCGTCGCGTTAAAAGATCTTGTTTGCACTAAAGGCATTGCCACAACGTGTGGTTCGCATATATTGCACAATTTTATTCCCCCTTATAATGCGACCGTTATAGAAAAACTGACAGCTGCCGGAGCCGTATTTGTCGGAAAGACTAACATGGATGAATTTGCCATGGGCTCTTCCACGGAAACTTCATATTTCGGGCCTACCCGCAATCCATGGGATTTGGAGCGAATCCCCGGCGGTTCCAGCGGAGGTTCAGCTACGGCGGTTGCCGCCGATGAATGTATCGCTTCCATTGGTTCCGATACCGGAGGTTCCATCCGCCAGCCTGCGGCGCTTTGCGGCATTGTCGGCATGAAACCGACTTATGGCCGTGTATCGCGCTTTGGTCTTATCGCGTTTGCGTCATCGCTCGATCAAATAGGTCCTTTTACCAAAGACGTGGAAGACTGTGCCATTATGATGAATGTTCTGGCGGGTTTCGATTCCAGAGAATCAACTTCCGTGCCTGCGGAAGTTCCCGATTACCGGCAATTTACCGGACGGGATATTAAAGGCTGGAAAGTTGGCATTCCCAAAGAATACTTTGTGGAAGGCATTGATCCGGAAGTGAACGCAGCCATTAAAAAAGCGATCTCTGTCATCGAACAAAGCGGAGGGCAATGCGTGGAGATATCGCTTCCGCACACTCAATATTGTCTTGCTGTCTATTATATTATCGCTCCGGCAGAGGCCTGCTCCAACCTGGCGCGTTACGATGGCGTCAGATACGGCTTTAGAGCGACCGATGTCCGCGATCTTCTGGATATGTACAAAAAGACACGTATGCAGGGATTCGGCGCGGAAGTTAAAAGAAGAATCATGATTGGCACCTATGCTTTGTCAGCCGGCTATTACGATGCCTACTATAAAAAAGCCTCACAGGTACGGGCATTAATCAAGCGGGATTTTGAAGAAGCCTTTAAAAATTGTGACGTAATTCTCACTCCAACCACGCCGACACCGGCTTTTAAAATCGGCGAAAAAACCGACAATCCATTGCAAATGTATCTTTCCGATATTTTCACCATATCAACAAATCTTGCGGGAATACCGGGAATCTCCATCCCCTGCGGATTTACGTCAGGCGGCCTGCCGATAGGAATGCAGTTTCTGTCCAGCCATTTTGAGGAAGGAAAATTGATTCAAATTGCCTCTGCTTATGAGAAAAATGCTAAAATTGAAAAGAGGAGGCCTTCATTATAATGGAATTTGAAACAGTCATAGGGCTGGAAGTTCACGCCCAAATGTTAACGGACACAAAAATATTCTGCGGCTGTTCCACTAAATTCGGTGGAGCGCCCAACAGCCACACATGCCCCGTTTGTCTTGGCATGCCCGGGGTTCTGCCGGTTTTAAATAAGAAAGTTGTGGAATACGCCATGAAGATGGCGATGGCGACAAATTGTGAAATTAACAAATCATGCAGCTTTGCCCGAAAAAATTATTTTTACCCCGACTTGCCCAAGGGCTATCAGATATCCCAATACGCCTATCCGCTCGCGGAGCATGGCTATGTTTTTCTGAATGTTAACGGAGAGCAAACGAAAATAGGCATCACCAGAATTCACATGGAAGAAGACGCCGGCAAATTGATGCACGATGAACATAACCCGTCAAGTTACGTCGACTTGAACCGCACCGGCGTTCCTTTGATTGAAATAGTCAGCGAACCGGATATGCGTTCATCCGAAGAAGCGGCCGACTATCTCAAACGTCTGCATGAAATTCTGGTTTATCTGGAAATTTGTGACGGGAATATGGAAGAAGGCTCTTTCAGATGCGATGCCAATGTCTCCATCAGACCAAAAGGTCAGAAGGAATTCGGCACAAGGGCGGAATTGAAAAACATGAATTCCTTCCGCAACGTGCAGCGGGCGCTGGATTACGAAATCAAGCGTCAACAATACCTTGTCGAAAACGGCGGCACCGTTATTCAGGAAACCCGTCTGTGGGATGATGCGCAAGGCGCGACAAACTCAATGCGCAGTAAAGAGGAAGCTCATGATTACCGTTATTTTCCCGATCCGGACTTAGTGCCGATTTTAGTCGATGACGCATGGGTGGCAAAAATCAGAAAAGACCTTCCCGAATTGCCGCTTACTAAACGGGAAAGATTTGTTAAAGATTATCAGATTCCCGCCTACGACGCGGGCGTGCTCACCGCCGACAAGGCGCTGGCTAATTACTATGAAGAAGTGGTAAAGTTCTGTTCCCAGCCTAAAGCAGCCAGCAACTGGATCATGGGCGACGTTATGCGCTTTCTCAATGAAGAAAAGCGCGACATTCGTCAATGTCCCATTACGGCTAAATCTCTGGCGGATATGATTCGGTTGATTGATGAAGGCGCAATCAGCGGGAAAATGGCCAAAGAAATCGTTGAAGATATGTATAAAACCGGTAAATCACCGCAGACGATTATCAAAGAAAAAGGCCTGGTGCAAATTACGGATGAAGGCGAGTTGATTGAATCAATCACATCTATCATTAAAGCAAATCCCAATCAGCTCGCTGATTATCGCGGCGGGAAGGAAAAGCTTTTCGGATTTTTTGTCGGTCAGGTGATGAAGGCAACCCATGGCAAAGCCAACCCGCAGCTCGTTAACGAACTTCTCAAAAAGATGCTTGCCGGACAATGATTAAAACAATTGTTTGGAAAAATAATACGGTAGTTTTAATTGATCAGAACGCTCTGCCGCTTGCAGAAAGATACGTTACCTGTAAATCCTATGAAGAAATAATTTCCTCCATCAGAGATTTAACCGTGCGCGGCGCTCCCGCTATAGGCGTCGCCGCCGCAATGGGCGCAGCTTTGGGAGCTCTGCGGCTTCCGTACGGACCGCAGGATATATTCCGGCGGGATTTTTTCGCTATTTGCGATGAAATTGCGAAGGCAAGGCCAACGGCACGCAACCTCTTCTGGGCGCTGGAACGCATGAAAAAAGTCGTGGACCGGACAAAAAAAGTAAACCAAAGCGATCAGGTTACAGAACTTATCAATGAAGCCAGGCGCATTTATTCGGAAGATATAGTAATCAACAGGCAAATTGGCAAATGCGGAAGCCTGCTTCTTGCCGACGGAGATAATATCCTGACGCACTGCAATGCCGGCGCTCTGGCTACAGCCGGATATGGCACAGCCCTCGGTGTCATTCGTGCCGCCCGCGAGCAGGGCAAAAAACTGCATGTTTATGTGGACGAAACAAGACCCGTTTTACAGGGAGCAAGACTCACCGCATGGGAATTAAAAAAAGAAAAAATCCCCTTTACACTGATTACGGATAATATGGCGGGATTTCTCATGCGCCAGGAAAAGATTGACAAAATTATTGTGGGAGCCGATAGAATTGCCGCCAACGGAGACACTGCCAATAAAATCGGCACTTATTCTCTGGCGGTTCTGGCACAGGCGCACCGCATTCCATTTTACGTAGCCTCACCGACCTCAACAATTGATGTTTCTTTAAAAACAGGTGACGCCATTCCTATTGAAGAAAGAAAAAGTGAAGAGGTGACGCATTTTAAGGGAATTCCCTGCGCGCCGGAAGGGACAAAAGTTTATAATCCGGCATTTGACATAACGCCGGCACGATTTATCAAGGCAATTATCACGGAGAAAGGCATTCTAAAAAAACCGTATCGCATATCCATCGCCAGTCTGCATAAAGGGGAAATACTTTAATGAAGTTATTTCTTTTTGACTTTGACGGCGTGATTGTCGATTCTCTGGATGTTTATGAAAAGACGGTAACCGATTGCCTGAAAGACATAAATCAGCCGCTGATACTCAACCGGGAAAAATTTCTGGAGCTCTTCGAAGATAATTTTTATGAATCCCTTGTAAATAAAGGTGTGGATTTAGATGTGTTTATGAAAGCCTCTGAAGATATTCTCGCACGGGTAAAAATCAAGGATATGAAACCTTTCCCCGAAGTCGCGCCGGTTATAGAAGAATTATACAAAAACCATTGCCTCATTGTTGTTTCCTCCAATGATTACGCATCCATTAAAGAAGCCCTGGATTTTTTTAATTACGATGAATATTTCAAAGAAATTCTCGGGTCAGATTTTATGTTCAGCAAAAAAGAGAAAATACTTTACGCAGCGAAAAAATATCACATTGCGCTGGACGATATTTATTACATCGGCGACACAACCGGCGATATCAAGGAAGGCAGGGAGGCCGGGGTGAAAACTGTGGGTATAACGTGGGGCTGGCACAGTAAAGAAAAAATGGCCGCGGCCAAACCCGATTACCTTTTTAATAATCCTAGGGAGCTACTTACATTAAATTAGGATGTTAATTTAAATATGACGGATATTCTGAAATACATAGGCTCATGGTCTGTTCTTAAATGGATTGTCCTTGTCCTCATTGCCGGATTTATCGGCCAGTTCGGCAAGATGATGGCAGAGGCAATTGCAAAAAAAGTCCGGCAACGCCGCGCAGGAAAATCGCCGTCTCCAAATGAAGGCATACTGTCGCCAGGTTCAGCAACCGGCACTGATTCAGGTTCCATGAAGACAAAATCGTCTTCCATCATGCCTGACTCAGCAGAAAATCCCGATAAAAAACTTATCAAAGCAATGGCCAAAGCCAGAAAAAAAGAAGCGAAGAATAAATAAAAAATTTTAAAGATTAATCTTCTAAAATTTTCAGATGCGTTTCCAAAAGACGATTTTTGTCAAAATCTTTGAGCTTCAGGTAGTCGGGATTTGTGCCGGCAAAGGCGCATTTCGGCACCAGGCCTATTAATTCAGACTCCAATATTTGGACTCCACGTTTGGCAGCCAGTTCTTCAACTTGATCATAAATAACTTTAAAAGGCGTTTCTTTACAATTGGTGAGATTTAAGGATACCTGCGCCACACCGCGGTTTTTCAGGATTACTCCAATTGCCCGAACATGTTTCAATCCGCCGTTTTTTTCTCTGATTTGCGAAGCGATGTTTCGCACCAGACGCAAATCATTGGAATTTAAATCAATATTAAAAGCAACCAGCGGCTCACGCGCTCCCACAACGGTTGCGCCGGCCCGCGCATTAAACTCGGGATTACCAATATCGGGAGCGCCCTCAGGATTAATCATTTTACTTTGCAGCGCTTCATAACCGCCGTGGCGAACATCGGCTAATTCCTTTCGTCCGGAAACCATTGCCGCATGCCCGTAAAAATATACAGGGACACCAAAGCGGTCATATAATTGACGTCCGAAAGTATGAGCTAAATCAACGGCATCTTTCATCTTCGCATTACCCAACGGAATAAAAGGCACGACATCAACGGCGCCCAGGCGCGGATGCACCCCGGCTTGTTCACGCATATCAATTAACTTCACAGCTTTGCCGCAAGCGGCCAGCGTCGCTTCCAGCACATCCTCCGGCTTTCCAAAAAAAGTAAAAACACTCCGGTTATGATCCGCATCGCTGCTGAAATCGGCTAGCCGCACACCAGAGAATGATTTAAAAACGTGGGCAATCGCCGCGATTTTTTTTCGATCGCGTCCTTCACTGAAATTTGGCACACATTCGATAATTTTCATATTTACGCCTGATAAATCTTTATTTTTGGCAGTTCCACACAGGTAAGTTTTCCGCCGTAAACGGCCCCGGTATCTATACCTATCATATTTTTGTTAATTAAAGGGTTAATTAAAGGAGTATGGCCAAAAACAACTGTTTTACCGAAGTCATATTCTGCATCTATGAACTCGTGCCTTATCCATAACAAATCATGCATTGTTTGTTCTTTCAGCGATATTCCCGGCTTCATGCCGGCGTGTACAAATATGTAGTCCTGGGTTTCATAATACGGCAAAAGCGATTCGAAAAAATTCCTGTGCTCTGCAGGAATTTTATGCTTTCTTTCTTCAGTATCATCCGAAAGTACAATTTCATAGGAATGAAGGGTATTTATGCCGCCATTGTTCAAATACATATCTTCATTCATACCTTCCAGATAATGCGCAAACATGTCCTCATGATTACCCCGGAGACAAACTACTTTTTTATATTCTTTCTGCAAGCGGATAACATGATCAACAACTTCGGAGTTGAATTTACCGCGATCAATATAATCGCCGATAAAGATTAATATATCATTTTGATTATCAATACCGGTTTTCGGCATCAACTCCTTGAGCTTTTCCAGACAGCCGTGAATATCTCCTATGGCAAAGATTTTATTCATAATACCTTGCCGATGTTTCGTAATATTTTAATCCAAAAGAGCCTTTGTAAAATTATTACTGTCGAAAACGCGCAAATCATCCAACCCTTCACCGACTCCGATATATTGAACGGGCAGAGCAAGCTCACTGACAATCCGGACAATTACGCCGCCCTTGGAGGTTCCATCGAGCTTGGTCAAAACAATACCGGTCGCTCCGATTTCTTCTTTAAATATCTTCGCCTGAATGACGGCATTCTGGCCGGTGGTCGCGTCAAGAACCAATAATATCTCCGGTGACAATCCCGGTAGTTCTTTGTTAATAATTTTTTTTATCTTCTTTAGCTCTTCCATCAGATTTACCCGGGTATGCAATCGCCCGGCCGTATCCACGATAACAACGCCGGTGAAACCCGCTTTAATTTTTGCCATAGCGTCAAAAACCACTGCTGCCGGATCGGCATTCGTTTTTTGCTTAACAACCGGCGCGCCCACGCGTGAACCCCACACTTCCAACTGTTCAACAGCCGCCGCCCGGAAAGTATCGGCTGCAACCAGCATAATCTCGTGGCCGTTACTTTTCAGTAAATTGGCTAATTTGCCAATGGTAGTCGTTTTGCCACTGCCATTTACCCCGATTGCCATAATAATAAAGGGCTTCCCTTGGGGAATGGTCATAGGCTTGTCCGTCTTTTGTAAAATAGCAGTCATCCGCTCCTGTAAAACATTTTTTATTTCCTGAACGTTTTTCAGTTCATTACGACTGACTCGCTGTTTGACATCATCAATTAAATCGTAAGTAAATTGGGGCCCCATATCCGCCGAGATGAGAAGCTCTTCAAGTTCGTCAAAAAGCTCTTTGTCTATGACTCTTTTACCGAAAATAAGATTATCCAGATTTTTCGTCAAAGCATCTCGCGTTTTGGTCAGCCCTGTTTTTAATTTTTCAAAAAAACTCATCTTTCCCATAGCAGCACCTTTCCTGTATGATGATTAATTAATAACTATTTTTTATAAAGAAGTAAAGATTTCTATTATGCCATTTCTAAATCAAAGATGATATTGAGGCGGCCAGGATTAAGGCAACGAAGTGTATTTTATATACGTTGATGAAGCCCACAACGACGCCAACAAAAATAGCGCTTTGATTTAGGAATGGAATCAATTGAGATTGACGGAAACCAGCGTTGATATCCCCTGTTTTTGCATAGTCACGCCAAAAAGTGTATCGGCAACTTCCATTGTGCTCTTGTTGTGCGTAATCATGACAACCTGAGATTTTTGGGCGACATCCTTAATCAACCGGTTAAAGAGATTGGTGTTGGCGTCATCCAGAGCGGCGTCAACTTCGTCTAAAATCAAAAACGGCGACGGACGGTACTTCAAAATGGCAAAAATCAGAGCGACGGCAACCAGCGATTTTTCACCGCCGGAAAGCAAATTAACATTTTGCCTTCTTTTGCCGGGAACCTGGATATCAATATCCACTCCTGTTTCCAGCAAATCATTTTCATCAGTCAGCAGCAGTTCCCCATGACCTCCCGGAAATATCTGCGCGAATACTTCTTTAAAACAGATGTTGACGGCTTCAAAGGTTTCGGCAAATCGGGCGCGGGATATTTTATTAATGCGCGTAATCGTCCTTTGCAGAACATTGAGAGAAGAACTTAAATCGGCTACTTGCTCTGATAAAAAGCTGTAACGCTTATCGAGCTCTTCATATTCATTAAGGGCAAGCAAATTCACCTCGCCGAATTCATCTATCATTTGTTTATTCTTTTCCAATAAGGCGATAAGTTCAGCCAGTTTTTCTTCTTCAATTTTTTCAAATCCCGAGGCCATGCATTCCAGATCAACATCGTGTTTTTCGGCAATTACTTTTTTCAGATTTTCGCTATTTAAGGCCACTTCCCTGCACTGAATTTCCATTTCATTTATCTGCTGACGCAATTCATCAAGTTTCTTTTTTATTTCCCTGATTTCATTTTCTTTTATTTTCAGTTGCGCGTCTTCACGATTTTGTTCCGCTTTCTTTTCCGCCAGTATCGTTTCCTGCGCTGCGAAGTCCCGATAAAGTTCTTTTAGCAATCCCTGCTCATTTTCGATTGTTTGAGTTAATTCCACAATCTGTGTTTCGCACGAAACTATCTCCTCACCCTTAATGTTATTCTCCGTGGCAATGGCACTGATATCATTTTGCAGCCGTGATATTGTCCGCAGGTCAGCTTCTTTTTTTTCTTCCAGAGAAGCCATTTCTATTTTCTTACCCGTTAAATAACGTTCCTGTTCATCAATTTCCGCCCGGGACTGTTCTCTCTTGCCGTTAAAGATGGAAATGACTTCATTGATTTCTTTTTCCTCTTCATCCTTGCGTAAAATATCGGCGTTAAATATTTGTGATTTTCCTTCAGCTTCGGATTTTTCCGCGTTAAGATTTTGCCGGTTAAATTCCAAAACGGCGATCCTCTGTTTTAACCTGTTTGTCTCGGCTTCAAACCGTTCGTGATCTTTTTTTCTGCCATTAACGGCAATTTCCAGCGAATGAATATCCGTTTTTACTTGACTGAGTTCTTCCTCCCATCGTGAAATAGCGGAAACAAGATTATTTTTTTGACTTGTTTTTACTTCCAGATCCGCGACCAGCGCCGATACTTCTATTTCCAATTCGCCAATTTCTCTTTTTGTCGCCAGAAGGCTTTTCTCAACAGCAGAACCACTACCGCCCGTCAATACACCATGCGGACTGATGATATCTCCCTCCGGTGTGACAAAAGTGCCACGAAAACCATTTTTCTTCCACAGAGAAATGCCGTTTTCAATTGTCGGTATCAGCAAAACGTCGCCCAACAGACAATCGGCAATTTGTTTAAAATCTTCATGGACTTTAATTTTCTGCAATAGAGGTTGAGCTTCATGGAGGTGTTCGTCACTGTATGTTTTCGCGTTGTTGTTTCTCAAATCTACCGAAGCAAAACTGCCCCTGCCCAACTGGTAGTTTTTTAAATAATCAATTGCGCGCACGCCGTCTTCCTGACTTTTAACCACCACATACTGTAATTTCTCTCCCAAAACAGCTTCCACAGCCGCTTCATATTCGCGCGGTACACTTATATGATCGGCCACAACTCCGTAAAATTTATCGCTGTGTTCCTTATTCTCGATTATTTTTTTGACACCTTCATTACACCACTTAGACGCTTCCTGAAACTCTTTTAAGGAAATTAACCGGGAAGACTTGACGCTGTTTTCTTCCTTGATTTTAGCTACATCTTCTTCATTTAGCTGTAAATCTGATTTAGACCGCTCAAGCTCGCATGAAGATATCGCTTTTTTTTCTTCCAGTTTAATGATTTGGACTTCATCCTTTTTTAATTCTTCATTTACCATCTCCAGTTTGCTTACCAAATCAGCAAACATCTTTTTATCGTCATCCAGTTCGCGTGTTTCTCTTTCCTCGCGCTTTATTAAATCCTCAATATTTTTGCTCAGACTGGAAACCATATTTTTAAGCTTGGCTTTTTCTGTCACGATATCAATATATAAAATCTTTTTTTCTTCCAATTGATTACTTACTTC
>Ga0265316_10005999_pt1 | contig 11687 bp, 9 predicted proteins | sample 4522metaG_FD_202092 | JGI IMG/M metagenome (GOLD analysis project Ga0265316, IMG submission 202092) | Rhizosphere microbial communities from Carex aquatilis grown in University of Washington, Seatle, WA, United States - 4-5-22 metaG | ecosystem: Host-associated > Plants > Roots > Rhizosphere >...
GGCAGGAAATTCGTTACGTAAACCTTCTCGTATCATGGCAAAAATGTTCATATTCGCTTTTCCAACAGCTGGCTCCAGATATTTTCCCGTACGCCCGCTAATATAAATAATGTCGCCCTTTTCGTTAACCAACACACCTGGCGGTGAAAAATGTTGCAACAACAATTGATCGGCAAGCGTTTGAATATTCAGTGCAGGCTTGGCCGGTGTATGTTTTTCAATATTGGTCGATTGGGTTCGTGAAAATGACGAAGGGAAATCGAATAATTCAGGTTCCTGCACAATAACTGCTGAACGTTTGTAAATTTTTAATTTTGCATCAACAGGTGTAAAAAGATAGCTCTGCGCACCAAGTGTTTCTGCGCTGCCCAGAAGTACAATACCTTCAGGGCTTATGCTATAGTAAAATAGCCCGAGTATTTTTTTTTGCAACTCTGTATCCATATATATAAGCAGGTTGCGGCACGAAATGATATCTATTTTGGTAAAAGGTGGATGCATGATAATGTTGTGTTGAGCAAACACCAAAGTTTCCCTTATTTCAGAATTCACACGATAACCGTCATCTGTTTTAATAAAAAAGCGATTCAGGCGACTGGCTGATACATCTGCAGCAATGCTTGCGGGAAACAAACCTTTTCTTGCTATCTCAATTGCTACATTGTCTAGATCGGTAGCAAATATCTGTAATGACAGGCCTCCCTGCGGATTGATTTTTTCAAGCGCTTCTTTAAAAACGATTGCTAATGAATAGGCTTCTTCGCCAGTAGAACATCCAGGTATCCATGCCCGCAAAATCGAACCGGTTTGCATGTTAGTAATCATGTTTGGAATAACCTTGTCTTTCAACTTTTCCCATACGGCTGTATCGCGAAAAAAATTAGTTACGCCAATCATTAATTCTTTGAAAAGAATGACAGCTTCTTTTGGATTTTCCTGCAAAAAATGGACATAGGAAGATATTTTATCAATTTTGTGGACACCCATACGCCTTTCGATGCGGCGATATACCGTGTTTTTTTTATACAATGAAAAATCGTTGCCGGTATGGGTCCGCAATAGAATAATGATTTTGTCGAGTGAGCTTTTGTCTTTAATATCAATCTCCAGATCTGATTTATAGGCAGGAATACGTTTAAGTAAAGTCATGAGCTTTGCAGGTAATTCATTGGCTGGGGCTACAATATCAGCTGCTACCGAATCAATAGCACTGCGGGGCATACTGTCGAATTTTGCAGTGATGGGATCCTGTACCATTACTATTCCTTTTTTATCTTTAATGGCACGCAGACCAATACTGCCGTCAGAACCCATTCCCGAAAGAATGATACCAATACTACTTTCAAGTCTGTCATCAGCAAGAGAACGCAGGAAAAAATCAATAGGAAGGCGTAACCCTCTTTCTTCAATAGGTTCAAACAGATGAAGCACTCCTTTTAATATTGACATGCTTTTATTTGGAGGGATTACATAAACACAATTTGGCTTAACAGCCATAAGGTCTTTTACCTGTAAAACACTCATTTTGGTAATTCGCTGAAGCAACTCTGGCAACATTCCTTTTTGTGTTGGATCCAGATGTTGAATTACAACATAAGCAATTCCGCTATTCTCAGTTACATTACCCAAAAATTGCTCTAACGCTTCAAGCCCGCCAGCCGATGCGCCTATACAGACTATCGGAAACCGAGTGATGGCTTTACCAGATGTTTTTTCTTTTGATGAATTTGTCGATTTCAGTTTCCTTGGACTCATTTGCGTAGTTTATCCTTCTTAGTAAAAAGCAAAATTACTTAATAAACGAATACGAATACATGCAAATTGAATGAATAAATAATGTATTTCAAACGAATTTCTTAATTCGTCCTGACCATTGAAAAAGGCGCAATAAGGTCATAATTAATTAAAGATTAGTCGCCCGCTCATCTTGAGTGCAAAATCTGCTGATTTTACAATACCACAGTTTAATCAAATTATTTGAATTTACTTTTGCGATATCTGATGTTTTATTGCCTCCACCTCACTGGTTAGTTCAATAATCTTTTGGTTTAAATTATTGGCGAAATTTTCAGCAAGTGGGATTTCGGAACTAATGTAATTAATAAATCGCCAGACTTCTTTAATATCAGGAACTGGAACATCGTAAGGTTTATACAGAGAGTTAAGAGAATATAACCTCAAGGTTCCTTCGTCCTGGATAAGATTGTCTACTATTTTAAAAACAACACCATCGTTAATTGTCAGAATTATATGGGGTTTGCCACTACGAAGTGTATGCCAGTCCTGGATGTACTCAGCAGTAATCCATGATCCATCAGGAATTGGTAACATTGAATCTCCGGTAATTTGAAAAGACCTGTATTTCTTGTTCTTTGATAAGAATGGAAGCTGGAATTTAGGTAAATCTTTAATATATTCCGGGTCGGCATAACCGGTAGCATAACCAGCTTTTGCTTTTTCAGGTACTAACTCGATAATTTCGTTATTCAGCTTATCGGTAGTTTCTGAAAGCACTCTTAAATGGGTGCCCCGGATATAGGGATCATTCCCTCTCTCAATTTCTGAGAGTTGGAATTGAGACAGTTTGCTCAAATTCACCCTTAACAACGTGTCAACGGAGATGCTAAAGTAATTCGATAATTTTATTAAAACTTCAATACTTGGGAATGAATTGCCGATTTCCATTCCTGTATATGTTGGCCTTTTAATGCCAATAGCAAAAGCAACATCATCCTGTGTTCTTTTTCTTCTTTTCCTGAGTAAAAGAATATTTGCTGACAGGTAAATATTCATTGGTTTTAAATTTTTAATTTTTTTTAAATAAAAAATCAGGCAAATATATGAAATAATGTTTATATTATCAACATTTATAATGTTTGTATTGCAAACATTTATTTGTTGATTTTTAATAGTGGATAATGGAAATAATAGCCAACAAGGATATTGTTCATTTTGACCTGGATACTTTTTTTGTTTCTGTAGAACGCCTGCAAAATAGAAATCTTGAAGGAAAACCTGTTATAATTGGAGGCACTGCAGGACGAGGGGTAGTGGCAAGTTGCAGCTATGAATCAAGAAAATTTGGGGTACGGTCTGCAATGCCAATGAAGATGGCATTGATGTTATGTCCCGATGCCACTGTAATCAGGGGCGATATGGAAAAATACAGCAACTATTCGAAAATGGTTACTGATGTAATAGCTGACAATGCGCCTGTATATGAAAAAGCTTCAATAGATGAACATTACCTGGACATCACCGGGATGGGTCACTTTTTTGGATGCTTAAAATGGACACAAGAACTTCGGCGCAAGATTATTAAAGAAACAGGATTGCCTATTTCTTTTGGCTTATCCTTAAACAAAACAGTCTCAAAGATTGCAACAGGTGAAGCCAAACCCAATGGCGAGATTTATGTTGACAAGAACCAAATTCCTTTATTTTTAGGTCCTTTGTCAATAAAGAAAATCCCTATGGTTGGTGATAAAACCTACACCATTCTTAAGGATATGGGAATAGACAGGATTGCAACGTTAAGAGAAATGCCTGTTGAACTCATGGAAAAACTTCTTGGCCAAAATGGAATAGTAATATGGAAAAAAGCAAATGGAGTTGATAATACTCCCGTTCAACCCTATTGGGAACAAAAATCTATGAGCACCGAACGTACTTTCGACCAGGACACTATGGACATTATCATGCTGAACAGGCTCCTGGTGAAAATGGTAGAGACACTTTGTTTTGATTTAAGAAAGGAGCAAAAGCTGACATCGTGCGTTACAGTTAAAATACGCTATTCCAATTTTGATACCTATACACTGCAAAAACGAATACCTTATACATCATTTGATCATACCATTTTAAAAATTGTGCAGGAACTATTTAGAAAACTTTATCAACGAAGAATGATGATCCGTTTGATTGGTGTTAGATTAAGCAGTCTTGTACATGGTACACAGCAATTGAATTTATTTGAAGATACTCCGGAGCAGATAAACCTATATCTCGCATTAGACAGAATCAGAAAGCGGTACGGAAAGGATTCCATAGGCAGGGCAATTAATTATTAATTATGATTTATTCATGTCATAGTAATTACAGCCTTCTTTACGGTACTAATAAGGTTGAAACCCTTGTTAACCGGGCAGAGGAATTGGGAATAAATTCAATTCTAATTTCTGACATAAATAATACCACCGGCTGCTTTGACTTTATAAAGGAATGCACAGACAGGAATATCAAACCGGTAATGGGTGTCGAATTCCGAAATGGAGATACCTGGCTCTATACCTGTATAGCTAAAAACAACGAAGGGTTCAGAGAGATAAACGAATTTCTGAGCGAATACAATTTCAACAAAAAAGAATTTCCTGAAAGGGCTCCGGAATTTGAAAATGTATTTGTTCTTTATCCTTTTACTACAATTGGGTTTAACCTTTTGGAACATGAATATATTGGTGTTCGCCCTTATGAATTGAACAGGTTTTTTAATAGGGGACCAACTGACCATAAAAATAAATTACTTGCATTTTATCAGGTAACCTTTTGTGAACCTGGCGAATTTGAACTTCACAGACATTTAAGGGCCATGAACCATAATACGCTCTTATCTATGATAACCGAGGGGCAGTTTGCCAGAAAAGATGAAGTTCTGATTTCACCAATAATATTTAAAAGCATATATCATGAATATCCCGAATTAATCAAAAACTCAGAAAAACTAATAGATTCATGCAATTTCAATTTTGATTTTAAAACATCAAAAAACAAACAGGTTTTTTCCACTAGCCGGTATGACGATCAGCTATTATTAGAAAAATTGGCTTTTGATGGAATGCTATATCGCTATGGAAAAGGGAATAATCAGGCAGAAGAAAGAATAAGAAAAGAATTAAGTGTCATAAATAATCTTGGATTCTCAGCTTATTTTTTAATTGCCTGGGATATCTTGCAATACACTATGTCCAAGGGTATTTATCATGTTGGCAGAGGGAGCGGAGGCAATAGTATAGTTGCCTATTGCCTTAAAATAACCGACATTGACCCAATTGAGCTAAACCTGTACTTTGAACGGTTTATTAATCCCCAAAGAACTTCTCCACCTGATTTTGACCTGGATTTTTCCTGGAAGGACAGGGATGCTGTGCATGAATATATCTTTAAACGATACGGGAAACATGCTGCATTGCTAGGTGCCATGAACACATTTAAAGACAGTTCCATAGTCCGGGAACTGGGAAAAGTTTATGGACTGCCAAAAAACGATATAGATGCCCTGGTAGACAACCCGGGTTTACCACAACTGCAAAATGAAGTTACTGAGAAAATATTCCAAATAGGTAACCGGCTTATGGATTTTCCACATTTACGCTCAATCCATGCCGGTGGAGTCTTAATTTCTGAACTACCCATTTGTTATTACACCGCTTTAGATTTGCCACCAAAGGGTCTGCCAACAACACAATGGGATATGTATGTTGCAGAAGAAATAGGTTTGGATAAGCTCGATATTTTAAGCCAGCGGGGACTTGGACACATTAAGGAATGTGCTGAAATAGTTCAAAAAAATAAGGGAATTAAAATAGATGTCCACAGGGTAAATGAATTTAAAAAGGATCCTGAAATTAATCAGCATTTATATGAAGGCGAGGCCATCGGATGCTTTTATGTTGAAAGCCCTGCCATGAGAGGCCTGTTAAAAAAGCTGAAATGCAACAATTACATTAGCCTGGTAGCTGCCAGTTCTATAATTCGACCTGGAGTTGCAAAAAGTGGAATGATGCGCGAATATATCAGGAGATTTCATAATCAAAATAATATTAAATATCTCCATCCTGCTTTTGAAGAACACTTAAAAGAAACTTATGGGGTTATGGTTTACCAGGAGGATGTGATTAAAATTGCCCATTATTTTGCCGGATTGAGCTTGGCAGATGCCGATACTTTGCGAAGGGCAATGTCTGGTAAATATCGTTCAAAAAAGGAGTTTGCCAGGATAACAGAAACATTTTTCGCAAATTGCAAAGAGCGCGGATACAGTGTAGAATTGGCTAAGGAGGTCTGGAGACAAATGTCTTCTTTTGCAGGGTATGCATTTTGCAAAGCACATTCTGCAAGTTATGCAGTTGAAAGCTACCAAAGTCTTTATCTTAAAACCTATTACCCTCTTGAGTTTTACACAGCTGTTATTAACAATTTCGGAGGTTTTTATCATACATGGGTATATGTTAATGAAGCAAAGCGGCATGGAGCAAAAATAAACCTTCCGGATGTCAATAAAAGTCAAAATACCACCGCCATTTATGGTGATGAAATATACCTGGGATGGGTACATCTTAAGAGTCTGGAATCCAAAATAGTTGATCAGATAATTGCTGAACGTAATAATTATGGACCTTACAAGGACTTGTTTGATTTCACCGAAAGAGTTCATATTGGGTTAGAACAATTGAGAATAATGATAAAGGCAGGATCTTTCAGGTTTACCGGTAAAAGTAAAAAAGAATTAATGTGGCAGCAATTAGTTTACGTCAAAGGTGATCTTCAACCGACTTCTAAACCATTATTTCGGGAAAAGCGAAAAGAGTTTGTTTTACCAGCTCTCAGAACCAACATATTGGAAGATGCTTATGATGAAATGGAATTGATAGGATTTCCTGTAAGTATTACCAGGTTTGATATGCTAAAAACAATGTATAGAGGGGACACTTTAGCGAAAGAACTCGTAGCTAAATTAGGGAAAAAAGTCAGGATAGTCGGTGAACTTGTTAACATTAAATATGTTCATACAGTTAAAAAAGAATGGATGCACTTTGGATGCTTTTTAGATATTAAGGGTAATTTTTTTGATACTGTTCATTTCCCGGATTCTCTAAAAAAGTATCCATTTACCGGGTACGGTGTTTATCTTATAGAAGGAACGGTTGTGGAAGAATTTGGGTTTCCAAGTATTGAGGTTCAAAAACTCGGGAGGTTACCTTATCAACCTGATCCCAGAATAGAATAAATATTTTGTAAATTGGCATCATCATTTTTAGTACTAACCTTAAAACATACTCTTATGTGTTACTGGGTCGGAACAAAAAAGATTCGTGAGGAAATGTCAAGAAGATTTAAAGAAGGTACTCGGGATGAAATTGTTCAATTATTCTACAAGGCTTTTATTGAAAATAATGCTTCTGATTTTAAAGAATATTATGTGGCCATTGGGAAAGGTAAACCAGTTCTGACCACTTTGGTTAAAGAAAATGGTAAACTGCAATTCAGGAATATGGTTTGGACACTTCCTTATTCATATTTTGATAAAAAGTCAAGTAAAATTGTAACACGTGAACTTCTAAATTCGATGTGTGAACGAGTTTTTTTTCAGCATAAGGAAATTATTTTTAAACAACGTTGCATTATCCCAATAGATGGTTATTTTGAATTTTATCATTTCAACGGTGAAAATTATCCTTATTTTATTAATCCTTCAGAAAGAGGGATGTTTTATGCAGGTGGAATTTGGGATGGCAAAGTCAATCAGGAAACAGGAGAGGTTATTGAATCATTTTCAATTATTACAACACCTCCGAACCCTTTAGTTAGCAAAATTCATAATAATCCCAAAGCACCAAATGGTCCGCGTATGCTTTTGTTGATTAACCAGGAAAAAGCATTAGAATATTTGAATGCTGATTTAAATACTGAAGGCATAAAGAAATTCTTTGTTCCTTATGATGAAAAGGAAATGAAAGCACATACTGTTCTGAAGTTTCTGAAAAAGGAAAATACCCTCCAATTTATTGATTCACCTAAAGTACAAGAGTATTTTAATTATCCTGAATTAGCTGCCTGATATTCAATTTGCGAAATATCATACTTCGGATATTGTTTTTGTTGTTCAGAAATAGCAAAAAGAATATCATCATTGTGCCTATTGAAGGGATTATTCGCAACTGTCTTGCTCATGATCCCTTTTAGGGAAGCTCCTCGAAAAATTAAAAACCGGCCTTCCCTCGAAGATCGGTTCTTGATTTTTTGGGTGGAAGATGGGGTTCGAACCCACGACCCACGGAACCACAATCCGCTACTCTAACCAGCTGAGCTACATCCACCATGTATTTTGGCTGCAAATTTAAATAATTATTTTATTGTTAAACTAAAGTTTCACTCAAATATTACCCATAATATTAACACATAATAAAATCATTATCTTTGAAATGGGTTTTATTGATACATTTGTCTTCTCCAATAATGCTGTAAAACTTTTAATTTTAAAATTTTAATATTGCATTTGGATTTAAGTTTTAGATTTTGGTTTAGATAAAAAAGAACAATGTGAAATAAATTAAGAGAGGCTTGTTCAAAAGAATAACTATAAGCAATATATTTGGCCTGCAGGTTTTTCAGGTATTACGATTTGTATCTTTTCTCATTATCAGCATTGCGTTTACAAAAAGCACTCTATCTCTTAAAGATATTGGCGACTACGAATTATTGCTTTTTATCGCCAGTACAATTAGCTTTTTTTGGGTTACAGGTATAATTCAATCTTTACTTCCCTTATTTAACAACAACAACAGCTATCCATTTCGGAAACAACAAATAAATAAAAAATCTCCGGAGATTTTTAATTCTTTTCTGCTTCTGCTTTTTTTTAGCATTTTATTTGCTTTAATGGGCTTTTTCCTGAAAGATACAATTCATGTATATAAAGGTGGTGAGAAATTGCCTTATGCCAATCTTTTACTTTTATATATTTTATTAAGCAATCCGGTATGTCTTATAGAATATATTTACCTTCTCTATAACAAGCCTTCACACATTTTATATTATGGATTAATCACGTTCACTTTACAGGTATTGTTTGTAGTGTATCCTGTAATAGTTGGTTTAGGACTAATCACCGGAATATGGGGTTTGCTTTTGATTTCTTTTTTACGTTTTATCTGGCTAATAATTTTAATCAGGAAATATTCAGTTATTAAATTTTCATGGCCTTTCATCAAAGAACACGTTAGTCTGGCAACACCTTTGATTGTTAGTACTTTGCTTAGCGGTTCAGCCCAATATGTTGATGGAATTTTAGTATCATCTAAATTTCCTCCTGAAAATTTTGCTATTTTCCGATTTGGAGCGAAAGAAATGCCTTTAATGGTAACGCTTGCAATTGGCTTGAACAACGCAATGTTGTCGCAATTTAATTTACGGGTAAGATTAAAAAACAGCTTATTAACTCTTAAAAAGAAGTCGTTAAGACTGATGCATATTTTATTCCCCGTTTCAATTCTTCTGCTCTTTTTCAGCAATGACATTTTTGCTGCTATGTTTTCCGAAAAATTTACCCACAGTGCAGATGTTTTTATGGTTTATTTACTTCTTTTTGTAAGCCGGCTTTTATTTCCCCAAACGATTCTCATAGGTCTTAAAAAAACGAAGATAGTAATGATGGCATCTGTTCTGGAAATTATTTTCAATGTGGGATTAACGCTACTAATGATACCAGCCTATGGAATTGTGGGTGTTGCAGTTGCAACAGTCATTATTTTTCTTATTGAAAAAATTATCCTCATTGCATATAATTATTATAAGCTGGGCATTAAGCCGGGTGAATATATCCCGCTTCAATGGTACTTTGCTTACAGCGCCATTTTAGTTGCATTGTTCATACTTATTGACCATAGAATTCTCAATGTTTAGGATAAAATTGAAGTAAAAATCAGTTGTTTTTGTTACAATTAATTAAAAAAATATATCTTTGCAAACTCATTAAAAAATAGAAAAACAAATTTTGAAATGAAAAAAGACATTCATCCAAAGACTTATAGGTTAGTTGCTTTTAAGGATATGTCGAATGAATATACATTTATTACTCGTTCAACAGCACCTTCAAGAGAAACTATTACCATTGAAGGAGTGGAATATCCTCTTATTAAGCTTGAAATTTCAAATACATCTCATCCTTTTTATACAGGTAAGATGAAACTGCTTGATACTGCTGGTCGTGTAGATAAATTCATGAACAGGTATAAAGATCATTTTGACAAGAAAGATCAAAAGGAGAAAAAGGAAAAGAAAGAAGTAGAAAAAGACAAGGAATAATATACTCATAAGTATAATATAAACTCCGGATATCAGAAGGTATTCCGGAGTTTTTTATTTATTTTTACTTTGATAAATTCATCCCTATGACAAACTTTATCTTATTTGATGACAACAATACAGATCTCTTACCTTTAACTTTTACCAGGCCGGTTGCTGAGCTTCGGGTAGGTATTCTGACCATCAGGGAAAAGTGGGAGAGGTATTTAAAAAAGGAGGTATCCTGGTTAACTGAGGATTATTTAAGTATTAAATACCCATTAATCAGAGCTGAAGATAATATTTACATCAATGGCAGTATTCTGCCGGACGCGAAAATTGTTAAAAGCATCCTGGCCCTAAAAACTGGCCAATGCCTGGCAAAAGCGAACATTGTAATTGCCACCCGCTGCGATAATTCCTTAAGCGAATCATTTTCAAATAATATTTGCAAAGCAACAGATATAGCTCAATATGCCGGAGAACTAAATAAGATAAGCTTTCTTTGGGATATTTTTAAGTTGAACGGAAAAGCTATTGAAGCAGATTTTGCCTTGCTCACAAAAAACCGTAAGTCTATTGCTATTAAAAAAACGAACCACATTATTTCGCCTGAAAATATTTTTATAGAGAAGGGCGCAAAAGTAGAATATGCATCATTAAATGCTTCTACTGGTCCAATTTATATCGGGAAGGATGCTGAAATTATGGAAGGTTGCTTAATCCGTGGACCCTTTGCATTGTGCGAATCAGCTATTTTAAAGATGGGTGCTAAAATTTATGGCCCTACTACACTCGGTCCCAATTCAAAGATTGGCGGCGAAATTAACAATTGCGTGGTGCAGGCAAATTCCAACAAAGCGCATGATGGCTTTTTAGGCAATTCTGTAATTGGTGAATGGTGTAATATCGGAGCCGATTCCAATAATTCAAACCTGAAAAATAATTATAGCGAAGTCAGGCTTTGGAGTTATGCCCAACAAAAGTTAATATCTACCGGGCTTCAATTTTGCGGCCTTGTTATGGGGGATCATTCGAAATGCGGAATTAATACTATGTTTAATACAGGTACAGTTATAGGTGTAAGCGCTAATATTTTTGGCGCCGGATATATGCGTAATTTTATTCCTTCGTATTCATGGGGTGGACCACAAGGAATGTCAGTTTATCCATTGGACAAAGCCATTGAAACAGCAAGTAAAGTATTTCAACGGCGCGGTATGGAATTATCTGTCACGGATAAAAAAATTATGGAAAATATTTTCCTGATTACTGACAAGGAGCACCGGTTCTCTTAAATTACTTTAATAGTCACTAAAAATTAATAATTCAAACCAGGCTATCATTCTTGGCATGAGCATTGTAATAAATACATTCTTTTTTAAGTTTATAATAACATTTTTGGATAAATATATAGTTTTTAATATAATAGGCAAATTGGTGGCAAGTAGTTTGCTTTAAAAGGCGACAATGTGTCAGAGGCAAGTGCCAAAATAGTCTTATTTTATTTTTATGGATAAAGAAAATCAATACAAAATAAAAATTAATGAGGTAATAAGCAGCAATTCAATTCATGATGAATCTGATTTTATACCTCTGATTTCTGATGAAGATGAAGATAATCT
>Ga0265316_10006000_pt1 | contig 11686 bp, 9 predicted proteins | sample 4522metaG_FD_202092 | JGI IMG/M metagenome (GOLD analysis project Ga0265316, IMG submission 202092) | Rhizosphere microbial communities from Carex aquatilis grown in University of Washington, Seatle, WA, United States - 4-5-22 metaG | ecosystem: Host-associated > Plants > Roots > Rhizosphere >...
GGGTTAACCCAACTAACGCAAGTAGTTCGCTCATTTCATTCGCTTCTATTGCGTAATTTGGGTTTAAGCAAAAAACCTGGCACAATTTACCAGGCTAAGTGGAGAATACGAGAGTCGAACTCGTGACCTATTGCATGCCATGCAATCGCTCTAGCCAACTGAGCTAATTCCCCGGAAAAAAATTAATTAGCATAAAAATTTTAGCAAATGCAAAAATAGAAAAATTATTAACTGTTGGAACCTTTATACATAAATTGATAAAACCATTTAAAAAACAATAATTTTCAACCAACCATTTTCGTGAATTTTATTCTTTCTTTTGAAGAACTTATTATCTTTTCTTTCTCAAATATTATTGATGAAAGCAATTTACACTTCTTAATTCTACTTTGACAGATTAGATTTTTCTGAGATTTTTCAGCTTTTTTACCCCAAACCCAAAAGGGAGAAAGCTGAAAAATCAAACAGTTCCCTTTAGGGATTAAGGGTAAAAACTGGTTGATTTTGAAATCTGTCAAAGTCGAATTAAGTTGTATTTGAGAAATTGCTGATTTTATTTCAATGACTTTTTTTAAATTAACCAGACTATTTTCAAGATCGTTACCTATTCTTTTTCTCATGAATAATCCTAAATATCGAGCAATTGGATTATTGCCCAGGTTTAGTTTAAAAATAAAAATTACGTTGGTTTCTGAAGCTGAATCAATAAAAAGATAATAGGCATCTGCCTTCAATTTATGTTTAAATTCAATTTCAGCATGGATTGAATCAAATGGTTTGGAAGCAATAATTGTCAGGTTACCGCTTCCGACTTCACTTTTATCACTTTTCCATTCAAAACCTGCACCTTCTCCTTTTTCATTACCAAAAAATTTTAATTCCATGGTCGTATCAATATTCATCCAAAATGTCCATTTTTCCCAGTTTTGGAGGTTATTTACCTGTTCAAATACTACTTCTTTAGATGCTTTTATTTTTAATGACCTTTCAACACTAAGCTTTGACGGCAGTATAAATGAAACTGCTCCCAGAATTATTAATAGTATAACAAATCCGATAACCAGGTATTTAAATAATTTCATTTTTAAAGGAGTTATTAAGTAAAACAATTGATGGGTTCAATAAGACATGAATATTTTTCTGTGTTTTTCTATTGGCTTATATAAATCACATTAAAAATTCGGTTGGATTAAATTTTGTAAATCCGAAGTCAAGGTAAATATAACTATTTTTCTTAAATATTTATGTATTAAATGCAGTAGTCTCAATTATTGAAGTTTCTCCATGATAACCAATTTGATATTCATATCAGAATCAATTTCCCTGATAATTTGGTATCCAATTTTTTTGTACAGGTAAATATTTTTTTCACTTTTATTGCCGGTAAAAAGTTCAAAACGTTTGGCACCAGGATAATATTTCTCAATTTCTTTCATCAGTAGAGTGCCAATTCCCTGATTTTGAAAATCAGGATGCACAATCAACCTGCCTATAGAACATGAATTGTCATCTAAAATCTTAGCCCTGACGCTTCCAATCAATTTGTTGTTTTCGCGGGCTGTAAGAAATATTTTTTCTCTAAATTCTTCCCGGATATTTTCAATCGTTTGCTTAAGAGGAACCAAATGGTAATGATTATAAATTTGAGCTTCTTCAAGAAATGCTAACTTCTGCAATTCAAGAATTTCATTAAGATCCTCGATTTTAGCTTTTTCAATAATCATTTAATTACGATTAATTTATGTTCTTTAAAGAATTGACATTCCATTATAAAATCGAAAAATATAATGCCACAAAAACACCAAAACACAAAATTTCACCAAAAAAGAAAATCAAATATTAACCTTTAGTGTCCAAGGTAGCAACCTTGGCTTTAGTGGCAATAATTATATTTTTTTCAAACTTGATACTTCGATTTCAATTTCTTTCTTCGTTTAAAATTGTGGTAAAACATCATACCTATAACCGGCAGGCACGTGAGAATAACAATCCAAAATTGCTTTGCATACTTATGTTTAAAATCGGTTTTCAGAACATCAAGTAACATCCAAATCAAAACAACAAAAAATATTAAAATCAGGAAAGAAGATATAAAATCTATAATGAATAAATTTAGAAGCACCATACTCATTTTAATAAGTATTGTAATTTATTACGATTATTCAGGTTGTTTTTGAGTATGATCAAATAGCAATTGACAAACAATTTATTATAGGAAATACTTCGACAAGCTCAGTATGACCAAAATTCAAAGTCACCCTGAGACATCGAATGTAAAATTACAATTTAAAAATATAGTGACATATCTAGTATCATGTCATACTTATTTTGATACAGATTGCTTCGCTCCGCTCGCAATGACGGTAAATCGAAGCGTCATTGCGAGGAGGTACGACTAAGCAATCTTATGCAACAATTCATGCCTGATATGCCTCTAGTGTCATTAGCAGCCTGTCGAAGGGAGACTAATGAATAAGTCATCGACATTAATTCTGCAATTACAAAAAACCTAAAGCCCGGGTCAAATAATTAACCTGATTTTTTTCTGATATTTAATTTTCCTATAATTTAAAAACCTGTAGCCTATCTTCCTAATCAACTAAATACTAATATATTTCAATTTCATAAGGCAACCTGGCCTGAATGCCTTTCATATGCTGAACCTTTTTATAAAGCTGAAAATATTTATAGTCATCTCCTAATTCGGAATTTAAAAAGCTGGCTTTAGTGTCATCAGTTAAATTTTTTATAAACTTCGCGAAAGGTTCTTCAATCTCTGGTAAATTTTTTATAGTATAGTCGATTATTTTGGCTCTTTTTGCTGCTATGTTAATTGCGTCATTTAGTCCGCCAATCGTGTCTGCCAGGCCAATTTTTATAGCATCTGAACCGGACCAAACGCGACCCTGACCTATTTGATCAATTTCGTTTTTTGTCAATTTCCGACCATTGCTGACATGCGTAATAAAATCATCATATATCTTGTCAATTTCAAATTGGATATAAGCCTTTTCCTCTGAATTCAATGGACGAAAAATTGAAGGAAAATCTGAATGTTTATTGGTTGCCGCCATATCTGTGGTTATGCCTAGTTTATTGCTTAAAAATTTGCTCACGTTGGGCATCATACCAAACACACCGATAGATCCTGTAATTGTATTCGGACTAGTTACAATCGTACTCGCCGGACATGAAATGTAATATCCTCCCGAAGCAGCTAAATCGCCCATTGATACTACTACAGGTTTTTCTTTAACAGCCAACTCTACTTCACGCCATATTACTTCTGACGCGAGACTGCTTCCGCCAGGAGAATTTATTCTGAATACAATTGCCTTAACAGTAGTATCCTTTCGGGCATCCCTTAAAGCTTTGGAAATTTTGTCACTTGAAATTTCATCTTCATCATCCTTTCCCATTACAATATCACCCTGGGCATAAACTACGGCAATTTTAAATTTGGACTTATTCTTCTCCTCAGATGGATCCTGAACCCGCTCGTATTTTGAAAGGCTGACAAATTCCGGTTCCTTTCCCTTTTGTCCCGAAAGTTCAATCAATTTATTATTTACCTGATCCTTATAAAACAGACTGTCAACTAATTTATTTGAAAAGCACGAATCTGCATCCATAAGTACCATTCTGTCTGCCAACGAATTTAATTTCTTTATGCTTATTCCTCTTTGTTTTGAAATGCCTTCAAGTGCATTATCCCATATTGAATTAATTAATTGTGTGATCTGTAATTTATTTTCAGCACTCATTTTATCACTGACATAAGTCTCCGGAAAACTTTTAAATTTACCATGTTTGAAAACCTGAACTTCGATTCCCAGTTTTTCGAATGTTCCCTTAAAGAATAGCATCTGACTGCGCAAGCCCATAAATTCTATTCCTCCTTTTGGGTTCATATAAATTTTGTCCGCAACTGAAGACAGGTAATATGATCTCTGTGTGTAGAAATCTGTATAAGCAATTATAAATTTGCCCGATTTCTTAAAATCGATTAGTGCATTCCTTATCTCTTCAATGGTAGCTATCCCGGCAGGAACAACTGTTAATTCCAAATAAATGCCTTTGATATTTTTGTCATTTTTAGCTTTTTTGATATTGTCCAGTATTTCATTTAATCCATCTTGTTTTGGTTTGCCAAAACCATGCAAGTTAAATCCTGCAAATGGACCATTCTGACTTCTATCAACAATTTGCTTCTCTAGCGTGAGTTTAAGAATAGAATTGGATTTTACTATAACAGGTTTATTACCGGTTGCAACGATTGCACCAACAATTCCTGCAAAAATAAGAAACATAATCAGGGATGAAATTAATATGCCGACTACAGTTGCCAGCGCCATTTTTAAAAAGTTTTTCATATAAAAAAGATTTAAGAGTTATAGAGCCATGAACCAAGATTGCATTAATAAAAATAATGCCAATTATTTTCAATTTGTATTAAGCAAAATTAACTAATCTAAATTGATATTAATTATTGTTTTATAAGTGTATTCTTAAAACTAAAAATCATTTTTTGAACTTCCTGAATTTGATCAATTATTTTTTTTGCATTTTCATCTTTTATGTATTCCAAATCATTTGATATAATTATCAGCGTTTCCAGCTCAAAAGAAGAACCCAAAGCAATTTCTAAAAATCTATTAAAGTCTTTAATACCAGATCTACCAGATCCCTCAGCTATATTTGAAGGTATAGATATTGAGGCTCTTTGGATTTGTGAGATTATTCCGTATTGTTCTTTTACGGGCAATTTCTCTGTAATGCTATATATTTCCTTCACTAAAATCCTTGATTTCTGCCAAATTTTTAATTCCTTAAAATTATGCATATCATTTTGGTTCTTGATTCTTGGTTCTTGATTCTTGGTTCTTGATTCTTGATTCTTGGTTCTTGATTCTTGATTCTTGATTCTTGATTCTTGGTTCTTGATTCTTGGTTCTTGGTTCTTGATTCTTGATTCTTGGTTCTTGATTCTTGATTCTTGGTTCTTGGTTTCTAATATAATTCTTTATTTTTACCTGCAAATTTATTAAAATGCCTTTAGTATACTTGTCATTAGGCAGTAATCTTGGTGATCGTAAAAAATATATCAACGATGCTGAAATCTTAATTGAAAAAATTATTGGAACAATTACCAGCAAGTCCGGATTATACGAAACAGAGCCATGGAGAACAAATCATCCTGAATTGTTTTTAAATGAAGTTTTATCGGTAGAATCTAACTTTGGCCCTTTTCAAATCCTTGAAAAAATACAATCAATAGAAAAAATGCTTGGCAGAATACGTACTGATCAAAATTATGCTCCCCGAACCATTGATATTGATATTTTATTTATTGGAAATTTAATCCTGAAAGATGAAAACCTGGAGATCCCGCATCCGCATATCCGGGAACGAAGGTTTGTACTTGAGCCATTGTCTGAAATTGCGGCTGGCTTCATTCATCCTATAATTAACAAAACAATTAAAGAGTTGTTAAGCAACTGCATTGATAAACATTTTGTGAGGAAAATAAGTTAATTTTAATTTTATTAGGAGGTAGCTTTTTAGGGTATTAGATTGTAGCAATTTTATAGTAAAGGTTGAACAAGTTCAAAAGAAACTCATATACACAAGCCAGAATATCTTCTCCCTATAGTCTAATAGTCTGTAGCCTATCAACCTTGCTGATAATTTTCGAAATCGCATTTATTTCCCAGATTATTCAACTTATTTTTTCCTTTATCTAATCCATATCTTAAATTTGTCTTTTAAATCTTAAAGACGATGAGTAAGTCTATCATTTGCATTTTCGTAATTTTGTCATTATTTATTGTAAACCTTAAATCCCAAAATCCGGAATGGGACAATCCACAGGTTAATGAAGTAAATAAAGAATATCCGAGGTCGGTATTTTATCACTATCCGAATGAAAAACTTGCAGCCCAATGCACCAGGACAAGCTCGCCGTGGTTAATGATACTCAATGGGAAATGGCAGTTCAAATGGGTTCCCAATCCTGCTCAGCGTCCATTGGATTTTCAAATTAAAGATTTTGATGCCAGCTCATGGGACCTTATTGATGTACCGTCAAACTGGGAGTTGAAAGGATATGGAACGCTTTTTTACAGCAATATCCCTTATCCGTTTAAAGCCCAGTTCCCACATGCACCTATTGAAGACAATCCGGTGGGTTCTTATCGTAGATTTTTCCCAATCCCTGAAACCTGGTATGGTCAGCAGGTATTTATACATTTCGAAGGAGTAAATTCGGCATACTATGTATGGATGAATGGAAAAAAGGTCGGCTATAGTGAAGACTGCAAAACGGGTTCGGATTTTAATATTACGCCTTACGTTGTTTTCGGAAGAATAAATATGCTTGCAGTTCAAGTATACCGCTGGTGCGATGGCAGTTATCTCGAGGACCAGGATATGTTGCGAATGAGCGGTATAGAAAGAGATATATATGTTTATGCAATTCCCAATTTTGCGATTGGTGATTTTTTTGTAAACGCCGATCTTACTAATAATTATACTGACGGGCTAATTAAATTGTCTGTTTCACTTAAAAAATATGTCAAAAGTGAAAGTGAAAAATACAACCTTGTTATAAGCCTTAAAGATAAAAAAGGCAACGATGCAATAAAGCCAATAACGCGCGCAGTTGATGTTTCGAATAAAAAAGATAGTCTTGTTTATTTTGAACAACAAGTTCCACGGGTTCTTCAATGGTCAGCTGAAAAACCCAATCTTTATACATTAATCATTTCAATGAAGGATAAGGATAACAAGCCGGCAGACGTGGTAAGTTCAAAAGTAGGATTCAGAAAAGTTGAAGTAACAGATGGCAATCTTCTGGTAAATGGACGCAAGATTTATGTGAAAGGAGTGGATCGACATGAGCATGATCCAATCAACGGACAAGTGGTAACAGAAAAATTGATGCTGAAGGATATTGAGCTGATGAAACAAAACAATATAAATGCAGTTCGTTCAAGTCACTATCCCGATGATCCCCGTTGGTTGGAATTGTGTGATGAATATGGAATTTATTTGGTTGACGAAGCAAATATTGAATCTCATGGACTGGGTTATGGTGCTGAAAACAAAGCAGCCAATGAAACTTTATGGCTCAAATCGCATATCGAACGAACCCGTAATATGGTGGAACGCGATAAAAATCATCCATGTGTAATAATATGGTCATTAGGTAATGAAGCCGGTGATGGACCTAATTTTGAAGCAACCTATTCATGGATTAAGAATCGGGACAAAACAAGACCCATCCAGTATGAACCTGCGCAACTTAATAACCATACTGATATTTTTTGTCCAATGTATATGCGTATTGAAGGGTTAAAGAAATATTCAGATAGCATAAAATCCAAACCACTTATCATGTGTGAATATGCATATGCCTGGGGAAATGGAGTCGGAAATCTAAAAGATTATTGGGATGTAATTGAATCATACAAACCATTGCAGGGAGGTTTTATCTGGAGCTGGGTAGACAAAGGAATACTAACAAAAACCAAAGAAGGAAAAGAATATTTTGCTTTTGGCGGAGACTGGGAACCTAAAGATTTCAAAAACGATACCAACCGCTGCATTGATGGTCTCGTTTTACCAGACAGGACACCTCATCCTGCTTTAAACGAAGTAAAAAAAGTTTATCAAAATATTAAATTCAAAGTTGTTGATCTTGAAAAGGGCCAGTTTGAAATTGTGAACAATTATAATTTTACTAACCTGGATGAATTCACTATAAAATGGAACATTACGAAAAATGGTAAGGAAGTTAGTAGTGGAATAATGGATTCTTTAGATGTTTCACCTGGTTCAACAAAAATAATAAACATAGAATTTTCAAAAATCAATTTTAAGCCTGGTACAGAGTATTTCGTTAATATTAATGTCGTTGAAAGAAAAGCACGGCCATTACTTCCCAAAGACTTTTTAATGGCATGGGAGCAATTTGAATTGCCAGTAAAAGGCGAATTGGCGACTAAATCGTTGGTTGGCAGGTCTGCAATTAAATCTTCTGAATCAGCTAAACAGATTACTCTCACGGGCAGCCAATTTACAATTGTATTTGACAAACAAAAAGGTCAGATGGTTTCAGTGATTTACAAGGGAACGGAACTTATTAAATCTCCTTTAAGGCCTGATTTCTGGCGAGCCCCGGTTGACAATGATTTTAGCAGTGGCGCTGTTCATGCAAGTTTAGTTTGGCGTGATGCCTGGAAAAACATGAGTCTAAATAAATTTGAAACTAAGAAAATTGCAGATTCATTGTTTGAAGTAAAAACTTCGTATTCCATTGAAAGTGTAAAAGCAACTTTAGAAATTTCATATAAAATCTACGGAGATGGTAATATAGTTGTAAATCAACATTTCATGCCAGGAGAAAAACCACTTCCGGAATTCACCCGTTTTGGAATGCAAATGACAATTCCTGCAGGCTTCGAAAATATATCCTGGTTTGGACGGGGTCCATGGGAAAATTATGAAGATCGCAAATCAGGGGCAATGGTAGGATTATATAATAGTAATGTAACTTTGCAGTACCATCCTTACATTCGTCCACAGGAAACAGGAAATAAAACAGATGTTCGCTGGATGGCGCTCTATAATTCTGATACAACGGGTATTCTGATCAGCGGAATGCCTTTGCTTAGTATGAATGCTTTGCATTACACAACAGACGACTTAGATGGAAGCCTGTTACACAAAGCTGCTCATACTTTTGATCTGACAATACGGGAAGATATTACTTTGAATATTGATTATAAACAAATGGGCCTCGGAGGTGACGATGGCTGGGGTGCTAAAACCCATCCCGAATATTGTCTCCCGGCTAAGGAGTATAGCTATAGTTTCAGTTTAAGACCGTTTGTAAAGACTGATGGAAAGTTTGAAGATTTTTATATGCAGAAATTTAAATAAAATGAGCAGACTTAGTTATGTTTAAAATAATTCTATTAATTGGCACGGGTGGATTTATCGGAAGTATTTCAAGGTTTATTGCAACAAAATATTTTCAAAACCTTTTTCTATCCTCTTTCCCCTATGGAACTTTCATTGTTAATATTACAGGTTGCTTTTTAATAGGATTAATTTACGGCTTCTCAGAAAAAGGAAGTCTGCTTTCTACAGAATGGAAAATGTTTCTAACGGTAGGCTTTTGCGGGGGTTTTACAACTTTCTCCACTTTTGCCAGTGAAAATGTGGCATTCCTGCATGACGGCGATTTTTTTCATTTTTCAATCTATACTGGTTTAAGTGTATTTCTGGGATTACTGGCAACCTTTACCGGAAATTTAGTAACTAAAATTATCTAGTCATGGATGTAAACAGAGAAACGAAATTATTACGAATTTTCATCAGTTCAACTGATAAATTTAAACATACACCACTTTATGAAGTTATAGTTTATGCTGCAAAACGGTATGGTATGGCAGGAGCTACTGTAATTCGCGGTGTTATGGGATACGGTTCGAGCAGTGCAATAAGCTCAATTAAGTTTTGGGAAATATCCGAAAAATTACCGATGATTATTGAAATTGTTGATGAATCCGGAAAAGTTGAAAACTTTCTTGAAATTATAAGACCCTATTTTGAAAAAATTCGATATGGTTCAGTTATTACAATGGAAAAAGCAAATGTCATCTTTTATAAGACCGGGACAAAGAAAAAATAATGTTTATATAACACAACTATCCGGAAGTTGAAATAATTTAAAAAATACATAAAAAGCTCAATCTTTAGTGTGATAATATTTCAAAGTGGTTACTTTATGAGACTTTACTGCAGAAACAAAAATTACTGCTTAGGGGTTTTGTATAAAAAAGTATTCATGTTAAAACACCCTTCGACTCCGCTCAGGGTGACAAAGCAGCGTGGCAGGTCATGCTAATCCTTTTGGCAGGTCATGCTGAGCGGAGTCGAAGTATGAGCGGGTTAAACATTTTGTACCTTCATAGCAACAGCCCATCTAAATCCCTCTGACTCCCCAAACGGGGAGAACCCTGGCACCTGCAATTAATCGCTTAGCGGTTCTGAAAATTTAGCTTTTAATGAACCATGCAATATAACCGCTTAGAGGTTTTTTTAGTAGAGTAGAAACAAAATGCCTTAAATTTTTTTATTAAAGAGGCAGGTATAAGGTTGGGTCAAGAGTTTTGAGATTTGGATGTGTTTAACCGCAAAGACGCTAAGGCGCGAAATATACAAATTTGCTTAGTGTCACTTTGCGTCTCCACGACTTAGCGTTTAAGTATTTTCCACACCCATTCCGGACTCACTCCTCAAACAACTTCCTGTTTGCCTCTAAAGTTTCAGGATTGTTCAATATATATTGTGCATATGCAAAAGCATTCCTGCTCATCTGATCATATTCATCCTGGTTCATGGCTGCACAATGTTCTATAACTTCAATGAATTCAGGAGGATTGGATAAGGGGATATCCCAGCCAGAAAACCCCACCCCTGCCCCCTCCCCAATAGGGAGGGGTAAGACCGGGGTAGGAAAATGCCAGGGCGTTTGATCACTTATGATTACCGGGCAACCGGCTGATAAGGATTCTATAATTATATGGCCATAGTTTTCACCGCGTGTTGGCATGAACATAAAATGATTTTGCGATAACTCCTGCATTACTTCGCCTGATGGCAATGCTCCTTTATAATTCACTTTAATATTTGGCGGAAGTTTTTCAATCAATTTCAGGCAATTGTTCCAGTAATCCTGATTGTAAATACTTCCAAATAAATCCAGTTCAATATTAATTTCAGGTTTTGTTACAGAGGATAAAATTTCGAGCAGGTAGAGTGTATTCTTTTCAGGAGCTATCCTCGCAATATTTATTAATTTAACAATCCCTTTGATTTTAATTTTATCCTTGCATGAAACATTTTCAATCTTACGGGGAAAGTTTGGAGCGACTCTTATATTTGATTTACCAAATAACTTTTTGATCTCCTCCTGTTCCCTGGCATTAGTAGCATGAAAAGTGATATTATTAAAAAGGCCCATTGCCCGGGCCAGATATAGATAGACTAATTTCTTTAAAGATTTTACGCCTAACGCATGCGAAGAAAGCATTCCTCTCGCGCACACGATTATTTTCTTGTTCTTACCGCCCAGCAACCATAAAGGCAGGATTGAAAAATACCATGAATATATTCCATTGATATAGGCAAAATCAAATTCTGTACTTTGTAATAATTCTTTTAAACTTCTGAAACTTAAATTCTCTTTGGAAAAATAAAATATCTCTGCATCTTCAATTCCTCTAGTCCATTGGTTTGAAACAATATCTTTATAAGGTGTTGTATCTGTATAATCTGTGTTACGGGTTATTATTTTAAATTGATAATCATCTTTTAAATGAATCACCATATTCAAATTCGAACTGATCGGACCGCCGGCTTTATAACCTGGGTAAAACCAATCAATGAATATCAGAATTTTCTTTTTTATCATGAACTTTAAAAGATTGCCACCAAAACACCGAGACACCAAAACCCACTAAAATGAAATTGTTTTTATTATTCTTTTGGTATAATTTGGTATTTCTGTGTTTTAGTGGTTATTTTTTTCTATTTATTTATCTCTTTGCGGACTTTGCGTCCTTTGCGTGAATTATTTTTTCTCGCAAAGTGCGCAGAGATTAAATCGCAAAGAGCG
>Ga0265316_10006002_pt1 | contig 11685 bp, 7 predicted proteins | sample 4522metaG_FD_202092 | JGI IMG/M metagenome (GOLD analysis project Ga0265316, IMG submission 202092) | Rhizosphere microbial communities from Carex aquatilis grown in University of Washington, Seatle, WA, United States - 4-5-22 metaG | ecosystem: Host-associated > Plants > Roots > Rhizosphere >...
CCGCGCGCCACGTCAGCGCGGAATAGAGGAAGGCCACGCACGCGGCCACCAGCGCGGTGCGCGAGCCGGTCAGCAGCACCGCCGCCATAATGAGCACAGCCGCCAGGCGGACGGCCCACGCCGCGCGGGGGCGCGCCGACGCGGCCAGGTGCAGGCACATCGGGATGGCCAGCGCGAGGGTGACCCCCATGTCGTTCGGGTCGAATCCGGGAGCCGCGTAGCGGTGGTAATACGTTTGCTCGCGCAGCGCATAGCGTGCCAAGGTGGCGAGCGAAGCGGCGGCGGCGCCGGCCACGTAAGCGCGCAAGAGCCAGTCATGCGCCCGGCGCGAGCGGCTCGACTCCCACACCACCCACAGCATGCCCAGCAGTTGCGCCATGGTGGCGGCGCGCTCCAGCGAGACGGGGCGGGAGACGCTCCACAGCACCGTCAACTCGCACCAGGCCACGTAGGCAGCGGCCAGGAGCAACGCCGCGTTGGGCCGGCGCACCCGCCGGGTCCCGACGGCCAGCGCCAGCGTGACGGCAAACGCGGCCAGGCCGAGCGTGCGCGAGATGGAGCCGATCTCGAAGACGATCACGCTCTTCTCGAGCGGTAGCGAAAACACCAGCAGCCACGCCAGCACCCACGCGGCGCGCTCTAGGCCGGATTGCACCGGGGCTTTCATGCTGGGACCTCCGGCTTGTGGGGCAGACCCCCAGGTCTGCGCCGGACGCCCTCGTCCGGCTGCCGGAACCTTTCCATGGGCGTCTTGCAAGGTGTCAGCCGGGCCGACGAGGGCGTCGGCCGCGGACCGGGGGGTCCGCCCCACTTTATGGGCAGGATCAAAGGGGCCGCTTTCACGCCGCCACCCCCCGCAGAGCGCGGCGCAGAATGATCAGGTCCCCCACGATCTGCACCAGCGATGCGATGGCCAGCGCCAGCGCCGCGCCGTTGAGCCCCAGGCGCGGCACCAGCAGCCAGCTTGCCACGCCCGCGCTCACAGCCACCGCCGCGTGCAGCGGCGCCTGCGGGGCGAAGGCGCGCGCGCTGGTGATCACGTATCCCAGCGCGCCCGCCGGGTAGGCGCCGATGCCGGCAGCCATCACCCACACCAGCAGGCCCGCATACGCAGCATAAGCCGGACGGTAGACTTTGCCCAGAAACCACGGCCCTATCAAGACCGCGGTGGCCACACCGGCCACGCCCAGCACGAGCGCCATCCCCACCAGTTGCCAGGCAAGCCGGCCGAAGCGGGCATGGTCGCCGGCCGAGCAGTAGCGCGCGAGGCGCGGTGTGGCCGCTTGCCCCAGCGCGTTCACCGCCGTCGATCCCACCGACATGAGAGACGCCACCGCGGCAAATGCGCCCAGCGCGCCGGCGCCGAGCTTCTGTTCGATGGCATAGCGCGGAAGGTTGCTGGTAAGAGCGATCAGCATCAGCACCGCGCCGAGCGGCAGCGATGTGCCGAGGATGCCGGCCTGGGCGCGCACGCTGGTCCGCTCCATGGATTCCCCCGCGGACGCCACCGGAATGTCGTAGGCCGCGAGCACCGCGATGCGGCCCGCGGCCAGCGCCACCGCGGCCCACAACAGGCTGCCGGTGGTCCATAGCACCGCTCCCAAGCCCGCCACCGACAGAACGCCGCGGGCGGTCACAGACCAGGCCACCTGGTCCATGCGCTCGCGCCGCTGCAGCAATCCGTAATAGACGTCGCTCACGTTGTCCGCGCTCAGCGCCACGCCGAGAGCCAGCGCCACGGCCGCGCTCTCCCACCCGCGCTCCGCGGCCAGCGCCACCGCGGCCATGGCGGCCAGGCCGACGGCGGTGGTGGAGAGGCGCACCGCCAGGTAGTCGCCGAACGGATGGCGGCGGCTGACATCGGTGGCCAGCAAGGAACGCAGGTTCAGGTGGGAGAACATGGCGATGGGCGTCACCAGGGCCAGCGCGAACGCGTAGGCGCCCAGCAGTTCGCTCGAACCCAGCTTGGCAATCAGCACCAGCAAGGCCCATTGGCTGGCGGCAAAGACCACGTTGCTTGCCAGGGTGGATGCGAAATTGACACGCAGCGAGACGGGCGCCCGCTGCGGCGCGCCTTCGGATCGCATTACGCTTGCTCGTACCGCCGATAGTATTGCGCCGCGCCGCCTCCTGCGAAGCCTCAATCTATCACACTGCAATGGGGCACGCATTTGGGCTGCGCCGCGACGCATGTTAGTATGTGCCGGTTGAAGCGACGCATCACTCGCGGGCTGGCGGTGGCGATCTCCGCGGCCCTAATTGCCCTGCTGGGTTACTTCCTGTTTCCGGGCCACACTTATCTCGCGGCCGACACTCTGACTTACGTTCCCATGATCGAGCGGGCCGCCAATCCCTCGCTCTTTGCGCGCGACATCATGGTGACCCGCCCGCACATGTCCGTCACCATCTACGACAAGGCGGCGGAGTTTCTCACCCACGCGACGGGTCTCGATCTCGCAACCGTGCTCGCCGGTGAGCAGCTTTTATTTCGCGCGTGCTTTGCCGCCGGCGTGCTGCTGATCGCCCTGCGGCTGGGGTTCGGCTTCGTCGCCGCGTGGTGGGTCGCCGCCACGGTCTCGCTGGGCGCCACCATCGCCGGACCCACCGTGCTCACCGTGGAGTATGAGCCGATCCCCCGCGCATTCGCCCTCGGGCTGATCGTGCTGGCCATCGGCCTGAGCGCGCATAAGCGTTATCTCTGGGCCGGCATCGCCGCGTCGCTGGCCTTCCTGTTTCACGCCACCACGGCGCTGCCGTTCTGGATCGCGGCCGCGGTGCTGGTGGCGTGGCGCAGAGATGCCTGGACGCTCGTGGCACCGCTCCTGCCCGCGCTCCTGATTCTGCTCGCCATGGCTCACTCCCAGCCGCCGGGCGCGGTATCGGCGCCGGTCCTCCACCGCCTCGAACCCGCGCGCGAGACCGTCATCCGCGCCCGCTCGGCCTACCTGTTCGTGTCCACCTGGCCGCCCTGGCAGTGGGCGGATTACGCAATCGAAGCGGGCGTATTGCTGCTGGCCGCCTGGAGAGCGCGCAAAGCACTGCCTGCGCCGCTTGGCGCCTTCCTCTGGGCGATGCCCGCCTTTGGCCTGGCCGCGATTCCGCTTTCCTGGGTATTGCTCGAGTGGCAGCACCTGGCATTCGTTCCGGTATGGCAGCCGGCGCGCTCGGTGCTGTTCGTGACCCTCGGGCTGCAGATCGCGGCCTCCGCCGCGGGTGTGCGGGCGGCGATGGACCGGCGATGGCTGCGGGCCTTCGCCTGGCTGGCGCTGGCGTTCGCCGTGACGGTGAAGCACGCCGTGGCGGGGCCGCCGCTGCACCTCGCCCCGCTGGCCCTGGCGCTCGGGCTGGCGCTGGTCGCGCTGGCCGCGGCCTCGGCGCCGCGGAGATATCGCACCGCGACTCTGGTGCTGGCCGGGCTGGTTCCGTTCCTGGCCATCGCGAAATCGGGCCTGGTGGAGAACTACCAACCTCTGCCGCGCGCCGCCATCGACTCGCTCGCCGCCTGGGCGCGCGCCGCCACGCCGCAGGATGCGGTATTCCTGTTTCCCAACGCCCGCAAGGACGTTTCGCCCGCCGTCTTCCGCGTCCGCGCCGTGCGCGCGCTCTATGTGGATTGGAAAGGCGGCGGCCAGGTGAATTACCTTCCGGACTTCGCCCTAGAGTGGTGGAAGCGCTGGGAAGAGACGCGCGAAGGCCGCTGGAACGTGAGGCCCGCCGACCTGCGGCGGATCGCCGCCATGGGCGTGGATTACGTAGTGGTCCCCGCCGACCGGCCGATTCCCGGCGCCGAGCCTGCGTTCGTGAACCAGCGTTATCGGGTGTACCGTTCGCGAACGGGAAAATGAAGGGCCGCCGCAGGGAGCGCGCCCCCCTACCGCAGAATCCGCGCCGACTTCCCGCCCCTTCGGTGCCGGCGACATCTCAGCCATCTTTACGCCGGTTGGAACGGGTTGACGATTTCGAGCGACTCGACCCGCGCGTAGCCGCTGAAATCCTCGGAGTACAGACGGCGAACCCCAGCGTCAAGGCAGGTCGCGATGAGCAACCGATCCCAGAACGATAGACTATATTCCGTCTTGAGATCTTCCATCCGATCAAGCGTCGTCCACTCTGGCAGGACCGTGTTCCAGACAAGCCGAAGGTTGCGAACGTCCTCTTCCGCATCCGCGAAGGAATAGCCAAACGGCTCCAGCTTCCGGCTGGCCCAAAGGTATTCGCATGCGACTTGCCAGACCAGTGCGCCGTCCGGAACCTTGGCGATCAGTTCGGAGGCGACGCGCTGTTTTTCGGGATAGCGGCGGTCGTGAGCGTAGAACAGGATGTTGCTGTCAACTGCGTTCATGCATCTGGTCTCTGCTGAACTGGCGGGCATGTTCCGGCAGCGGATTCCCACGCATGCGTTCTACGACGCGGCGAAGAACGCCGCCTGTTCCCCAGAGGCTGTGACCTTCGGTGGCGAGACCGCGGCCTTTGAATGAACCGCCAGGAGCACCTCCGTACCTTCCGGGAGGTCGCAAGGGGTCGCTGGCACGAAGTTGCCGTGTTCGAAAACAGCTCTGACGTAGTCGGCCATGGGCTTCCCCTTGGTTCCATACTCGGTCATTTCGCCGGCCAACGCAACCGCTAGAAGAGCGGGGCCTGCCGCCACCGGCCGGCTGTGGGGATTCGGGGCTGGACGTTCCTGCCAGCGGCCAGCAGCATTACCGGGGTTTTCTCCGGCACCAACCGCTCCCCTGAAAGACCAGCCCCCCAAGCTTCTGCCTTCGCCGCGTCTTCGCCGCAGGCTGGTTTTTCATTTGCCTTTGGTGGCGCGATCCGCGCCATGAGGCACTCCCTCAGAAGCCGTGAATTAATGCCGGAAAGCCGCGAAGCGGTCTCGTGGGGGATGCGCGGACATCAACCGGGCCCGCAGAACGCATCCTAGGGCTTCTGGCGAGGCCTCTGACGGGCCGATTTCCGGGTTTTTCGCGGATTTCGATTTTTTCACAGCTTCTTACGGCCGCGGCTCGGCAAATCATGGGTTTTCCGAGCCGCGCGCGTCAGCAAGCGGTCTTTGCACGTTTCATTACAGAGACTAGTTGCGCCCGCCGGCCGGCGGGGGCGCGGGCGATCGGGTGGCGGGAGGCGGAAGCAGGTCCGGCTCGCGGCTCACCACGCCGCGCTTGGCTTCTTCCAGGTTCACGCCGTAGTCGTCCAGGGTCTTGCCCAGCGTCTGCTGCAGATTGGTGCGGGCGCGCTGGTATTGGTTGAGGGCGTCCTGCTCGGCCAGTTGGCGGGCGGTGTCGTCGCGCTGCGCAATCACCACGTCCAGGATGGTGGTGGTGCCCAGTTCGTACTTGCGGCGCATGCCGGCCGTGGTCTGGTCGTACAGCTTGCGCGCCACTACGCTGGTTTCCCAGGCGGCGCGGGCGTTGCGCAGGGCGGTCCATGCATTGATGACGTTCAGCTTGATGTTGTTCTGAAGCTGCTTTTCCTGGATTTCCGCTTGCCGGAGGCTCAGCTCGTTGGTGACCAGGTCGGCCTGGTTGGCGCGGTTGTGCAGGGGCACGGTGAGCTGGAAGCCCACGCTGTAGTTGGGGTAATTGCGCGCGAAGATCTGGCTCAACACCGTGCCGTAGCCGCCGATCAGGAGCTGATTCACATCGCCGGGCCCGGGCGGCCTTAGGCTCACGGTCCCGTTCGGGTTGAGAAACTCCTGCGGGATGGTGCTGAGGGACCCGCCTTGCCCGGCATTGGAGAAGCTGGCGGTGGCATTCAGAGTGGGCAGCAGGTTGTTCTTGACACCTTTCAGGTCCAGGCGGGCGTTTTCCAGAGTAATGCGGGTCTGTTCGATTTCGGGGCGGTTCGCCAGAGCGCCGGCCATCAACTCCTGCACGGGGATCACCGGCTCCTGCTCGGGCACTTCGATGTGGTCGGTGGGCACAATGCGCGCCGCAGCCACCACGGAATTGTCCAACCCGCCGCGGGTGATGTAATTCTTGAGGATCATCTCCTGCTGGAGCACCTGCGAATCCTGGGCGATCACGTCCTGCTGCGCGGCCTTCATATCCGCCTCAGCCTGGATGATGTCGATGGGGGCGATGGCGCCCAGGTCGGCGCGGCGCTTGTTGTCTTCGTACAACCGGGTGTCCAGATCCAGCGTCTCCTGTTTGATCTTGAGCTCATTATCGAAGGTCACCAGGTCCCAATAGAGGCTGACCACGCCGGCCACGGTGGTGATCACCTGGTTCTTGAACTGGAGGTCATTGGCCTTCAGGTTGTTCCTGGCCTTGTGGTAGGCGCGCTGGTTGAGGGCCACGCCGAATCCGTTGAGCAAGGGCTGGGAGATGTTCAGCGACAGGCTGCCGTTGTCGTACGGGTTGAACAGGGCTGTGGTGGCGTTCTGGTTGTAATCGAAGACGCTGCTCAAGCCCAGCGAAACCGTGGTGCCGTTCCAGAAGGCCTGCTGCACTCCGTAGGTGAGGCTCTTGTAGGAATCCACCAGGGCCGACGTGCCGGTGAATGTCGTCGAGGTCAGGATCTGGGTCTGGTGGGCGAAAGAGCCCGCCACGTAAGCCAAGGGCTCCAGATTGGGGATGGCCGATCCGGCCAACTGCACGCTCAGTCCGCTGAGCACGCCGGTGTTGCTGCTGGTTCCCCCGCCGCCCCCGCCGCCATTCACGGCGGTGGCGCCGGCCAGCACATTCAGCGAAGCCGACGACGGTCCTGTCGAAATATTGGTGGAGACATTGCGCAGCAACTGGCCCGCGCTGGCGCGCTGCAGGTCTGCCAGGGCCAGCTTGGGAGCGTAACGCGAGCTTTCGATATCGAGATTGTTCTCCAGCGCCAGGGCGATGGCATCGCGCAGCGAGAGGTAGATGTTGCCGGCGCGCATCAGCTTGTCGATACGCGGAGAATCTTCGAAACTGACGGCGTGGACCTCGTGGACCCGGTAGTTGTGGGTCAAGCGATAGACGAGACCCTGGCCGGTCTCCTGGGTAAAGCTTTGAGTCTGCGCGAAGACCGGAGCGGCCATCGCAACGCAGAGGAAAATCGCGAGAGTAGACTTAACAAAGGGCATAGACGGATCGAACCTCAAAACCCTATTATGGCTGGAAACGGACATCCGCCGCTGGGGATGGCCGTGGGTTCTTCCTTTCTTGCTACGAGAAAACCGGGGCGCCGGTTCGCAAAATGTGCAGCTATCGATAGGGGGACGGGCGGCGAGCCCGGCAATTAGCTGCGCGAGCGCCGTGAAACGCCTCGGGGCGGTACAGTAGTCAGTAGAGATATGCGCAAGATATCGTTGATTCTGCTGGTGGCGGCCCTCGTGGGGTGGGCCGCGAACTTCAAGTTGTACTTGAAGGATGGCACGTATCAGATTGTCCGCGAATACCAGGTCGAGACCGACCGCGTGCGCTACTACAGCATCGAACGCAGCGAATGGGAGGAGATCCCGGTAGAGATGGTGGATCTCAAGCGGACCGAATCCGAAGTGGCGGACCGCAAGAAGACCATCGCGAAAGAGCAGGAGATCGTAGCCCAGGAGGATGCCGCCGAGCGGGAAGTGCGGACGGAAGCCAGCCGAATTCCGCAGGAGCCGGGTGTTTACTGGGTGGATGGCAAGGAAACCAAGGCGATGAAACCCGGCGAAGTGGCGGTGCACAGCGACAAAGGCCGCAGGATTTTGCAGGCGTTGTCGCCCATTCCCGCCATCACCGGCAAGGCCACTCTGGAAATGACCGGCGCGCACTCGGCCAATATTTTCACCGACCCCGAGCAGGAGTTCTTTGTCCAGCTTTCCGAGCCGGAGGGCTTCGGCATCGTCAAGCTCACCACCAAGGGCGCAATCCGCATTGTCGAGAACCTCACCTACAACCCGATCGACAAAACCCAGGTGGATGAGGAGCGGACCGCGGTGGAGATTCTCCATCGCCAGGTAGCCGACGATCTCTACAAGATCTGGCCCAAGGACCCGTTGCCGCCCGGCGAGTACGCCGTGGTGGAATACACCGACGGCAAGGTGAACATACAGTGCTTCGATTTTGCGATTAAGGCCAAGTGAGGGGCGGGAGGCTGTGGGGCGGGGGGACGTCGCCCGGGGTGCCCTGGCCAGACGCCCTCGTCCCGCCCGAAGCGGCGCCGGAACGGCCGTTTCGCGGGCAGTGATCGCAAAGTAGCCCAGGCGGGTATCCCGCGACTCTGCTCGGTGTTGTCGGCTGCGTCCAGTGGGGCGGTCCCCTTGGACCGGGGTGCCATGCCCTCTGGGCCAAACGCCCCCCGTCCCGCTACCGGCAGCGGGACGGGGGCGTCCCGCGCGGGCGAGGGCGCCCGCCCCACTATCGCTAGCCCGGCCCGCGTTCAGAGCGCTTCCTGAAAAACGGCGGCGAAGAAATCGCGCGCGGCGGGGGAACAGCCGATGTGCAGGGTGTCCACGCCGTCCTCCACAAAGCCCAGGTAGCCGTCCCACCCCAGATCGTCCAGCACGAAGCGCAGGCACTCCACTTCCCCCGGCGGCAAGGCGGAATAATCGATATCGAAGACCTGGCCGGAAGTGTGGGAGAGGGCCTCGTGCTGCGACGATTGGCGGGCGTAGTCTTCCGGTTCCACCAGCGCTGTGACGGGAAGCGGTTGGAACGCCCGCTCGCCGGGGTTCAGTTCCTGGCAGAGGCGGCGCGTTTCGAAGGCCACGTAGATGACAGCGCCGAGTGCCGCGGGCGCGGCTTCCGAAAGGGCCTCCGCAGTGGCCGCGTCCGGCGCCGGAAGGCGCAGGCTGTAGCCGAGGTACGCGGGTTGGTTGGGCGCCTTCACCAGCCGGTTGCCCATGTCGGCGCGGATATCGTCGCCCGTGCGGTAAATAAGGTCGTCGCGCCTAAGCCACGCGGACAGGCGGTGGGGCGCCCGCGCGGTGGAGGAAAACTGGTTGCGGTACTCCTGCTGCAGCGCCAGGAACGCCGCCGGATCGCGGCGGTACAGGTCGAGCAACTCCTCGGCGCGCTGGATGCGGAAATAGTAGGTGGGCGAGTAGTCGCGCAGCATTTGTTGCTGGATGGCCTGGTACAGCTCGCGGTTCCACGCGGGACTGCAGGAGAAGAACATCCGCGGCACGGTGATCTCGTCCTTGGGAATGCCGCGCGCGCGGCGCGTCAGCTCCATCATTTCGGCGACGCAGCCGGTGCCGCAGTGGTAGGCGAAGATGGCCCAATCGCGCCCGCCGAATTTGCGCTCGATGCCGGCCAGGTACCGGGCCGCCGCGGGAATGGCGCGGGCGGGCAGCAGGCGGTCGTCGCGCACGGTGACGGTGTAGGGCTCCTTATGAACCACGGTCTTGAACCTGGGCTTCTTGCTTTTGCTTTTCACCGGCACTCTTTCGCGCGTCACCTTGTAGCGGGTGGCGCGCACCACTTTCAGCCCCATGTCGTGCGCGGTGGCTTCCGAGATCTGCATGATGCCTTTCGGCCCCGCCGGGCTCTCGGCCTTGGGGTCGCCCCAGCTTTCCAGGTAGGCAATGGCCTCCAGGATGGTGACCGGGAATCCGCTGCTTTCGGCCGCGGCGTGAAAGAGCGCCTGCAGGTTGCTATCGGCGGTGATGCGTTTGGCGCCGGCCGCGGCTTCCTGCTGGCGCATGATGCCGAAGGTCTGCGATTGGATCATGAGGGTGGTGCGGCGCTGGAGAGCGTCGGCGGAAAGATCGTCGCGCTCTACGCCGACGCCCGGGACGCGATGCGAGGGGACGAAATACCCGGGCGAGCCAGCCTGCCCCCAGCACGCCAGGCTCAATAAGAAAAGGACCGCGAATTTCATCCGTTCCTTTCAGTGTAACGGCACGCGAGAGTTGGGGGGCAAGTTCTTTTGGGCCGGGGCGAGCGGGGGTGGGACGCGGCGAACGGCCGGGGGACGCGGCGAACCGGCCGGGGGACGCGGCCAACGGCCGGGGTGGGACGCGGCGAACGGCCGGGGCGGGACGCGGCCAACGGCCGGGGTGGGACGCGGCGAACGGGCCGGGGCGGGACGCGGCCAACCGGCCGGGGTGGGACGCGGCGAACGGGCCGGGGCGGGACGCGGCCAACCGGCCGGGGTGGGACGCGGCGAACGGGCCGGGGCGGGACGCGGCGAACCGGCCGGGGGACGCGGCGGCTCTCCCTACCTGGAATTCGCCGCTGCACTTGTGTTACTGATGGCCCATGCCCGAAATTCGTTATCGTAATCGCCGCGCCGTCCGGATTGAGAACGAGTCTGTGCGCCTGACCGTCCTGGCGGAAGGCGGACATCTCGCGGAGTTCCTCGATAAAGCGTCCGGCGTGAATCCGCTGTGGACGCCTCCCTGGCCCTCCATCGAGCCCTCCAGCTACGACCGCGCCCGCTGCCCCGAGTACGGCGCGAACGCGGAGAGCAAGCTGCTCGCCGGGCTCATGGGCCACAACGTGTGCCTGGACACCTTCGGCGGCCCCTCGGCGGAAGAGGAAGCGGCGGGTATGACGGTACACGGCGAGGCGCCCGTGGCGCCCTTCCGCATCACGGAATCGCCCGAAGGGTTGATCGCCGCGGCCGACCTGCCGGCGGCGCAACTGCGCTTCGTGCGGCGCATCCGCCTGGAGGGCCCCTGGGCGCGCATCTCCGAGACCGTGGAAAACCTGTCGCCGCTCGACCGTCCGGTCGCCTGGACCGAGCACGTCACCATCGGACCGCCGTTCCTCGAAAAGTGTGTGACCGAGATCCGCACGCCGGCCACGCGGTCGAAGGTGTTCGAAGCGCCCTTCGGCGATGCCGCCTACATGCAGCCGGGCGCCGAGTTCGACTGGCCCTTGGTCCCGCGCCTGGATGGCGGCACTTCCGACCTGCGGGTTTACCCTTCGGCCGCGGTGAGCGGCGGCTTCACGGCGCACCTGATGGACCCGCGCCAGCAGCAGGCGTACTTCTTCGCCTGGTCGCCGCGAACGAAGGTGCTGTTCGGCTACATCTGGAGCCGCGCGGATTTCCCCTGGCTGAGCCTGTGGGAGGAAAACTGCAGCCGCACCGATCCGCCCTGGAACGGCGAGACGCTGACGCGCGGGATCGAGATCGGCGCTTCCCCGATGCCCGAAACACGCCGCCAGACGATCGACCGCGGCACGCTGTTCGGCACGCCCTGCTACCGCTGGATCCCGGCCAGGACAACAGTGCGGATCGAGTACGCGGCGTTTGTCACAACGGCCGATACGATTCCCGAAACGCTGGATGAGTTGCCCGAAGCCCTGGCGGGTTCGTGAAAGACAGGCCCGGAGGCCGGCCCGGAGGCCTGTCCTACAGCCCTGCGCGTCACGTGAGCGAGTTTCGGAACGGGCCGAAGGTCTCGGAGCCGTCCGGCGTCACCAGCACATCGTCCTCGATGCGGAATCCGCCGCAGGGTTTGAAATAGACGCCGGGCTCGACCGACGTTACCATCCCTTCTTCGAGCGCACCGGTCTCACCCGGCGCGAGCTTGGGCATCGACTCGTGGTAGCCGAACCCCACGCCGTGGCCGGTAATGTGGGGGAAGAAGGCGCCGTAGCCAGCGTCGCGGATGATGGACCGCGCCGCCTCGTCCACCTCGGCCCCGCTGACGCCGGGGCGGATCGCGGCAACCGCGGCAGCCTGCGCCCTCCGCACGGTGTCGAACACTTTCGATTGTTCCTCGGCCGGCTCCCCGGCAACGCGCACGCGCGTGCGGTCTGCCCAGTAGCCATC
>Ga0265316_10006003_pt1 | contig 11685 bp, 13 predicted proteins | sample 4522metaG_FD_202092 | JGI IMG/M metagenome (GOLD analysis project Ga0265316, IMG submission 202092) | Rhizosphere microbial communities from Carex aquatilis grown in University of Washington, Seatle, WA, United States - 4-5-22 metaG | ecosystem: Host-associated > Plants > Roots > Rhizosphere >...
CGACGAGTACGCCAAGTCCATGCCCGCGGTCTTGGCCATGGACTTGGCGTACTCGTCGTCAAGCATGTCCTGGTAGATGTCCTCCGCCCAGCCGCCTGAGAGGAGGGAATCGGTCTTGTCGACGCTGTTACGCATCTCCTTCGTCATCATTTTGACGAAGATGGATTCGAATTCCTGGCACTGCTCGAAGAGCTTGGATTTCTTGTCGACGCGGGAAGCGTCCGCGACCCGGGCACCCGAACCTTGGACCTGGGCCGCGCCCGTGGGCACTTTGAGCGGCCGGTTGTTGAATTGGAGCAGTGCCGAGTCGATCTGCATTTCATGTTACCTCTTCAAACTGGCGGCGGTGCTTCGTCACCGCTTCAAACTGGTGGCGGTGCCGAGCATGTTGTCGCTGGTCTGGATGGCCTTGGAGTTGAACTCGTAGGCGCGCTGGGCGACGATCATGTTGACCATCTCGCGGACGACCGACACGTTGGACATCTCGAGGAATTTGTGGACGGTCTTGCCCATCCCGTCGAAGCCGGGCCGGCCGGCTATGGGATTGCCCGAGGCGTTGGAGATTTTGAAGAGGTCGTCGCCTACCGAGGTGAGGCCGACGGGGTTGGCGAAGCGGTAGAGCTCGAGCTGGCCGACTTGGATCGGATTGTCCTGGCCGGGCACCTTCACGGAGACGCGGCCGTCCTGGGATATCGCGAGCGTCTCCGGGATGAAGCCCTGGGGGAGGGTGAGCTCGGGCATGAGCTTGTAGCCGTCGGAGGTGACGAACTGGCCGTTCGAGTCGATCTTGAAGGCCCCGTCGCGGCTGTAGGCGTAGGAGCCGTCGTAGGTCATGACTCGGAAGAAGCCGTCGCCCTGGATGGCGACGTCCGAGATGTTCTCGGTGTTCTGCAGCGCGCCCTGGAGGAACTCGTGCTGGGTGGCGGCGAGCTTCACGCCGTGGCCCATCTGTATGGGCACGGGGACGACCGTGTCCTCGGTGGCGGGAGTGCCGGCCACCTGGGTGGTCTGGTAGATGAGGTCCTCGAAGTCGGCGCGCATCTTCTTGAAGCCCGGCGTGTTGACGTTGGCGAGGTTGTTCGAGATGGTGTCGATGCTCGCCTGCTGTCCGATCATGCCGCTCGCGGCTGTCCATAGGCTACGGACCATATGCTATTCCTCCTGCGATCGCGCGGTTGTCAACCGACGCGCGCCGTCTCGTTGATGAGCTTGCCGAGCATCGAGTCCTCGGACTGTATGCTCTTCTGGTTGGCCTCGTAGGCGCGGTTCACTTCGATCATCCGCACCATCTCGAGGACGGGATTGACGTTGCTCGCCTCGACGTAGCCCTGGGAGATCTTGGGCCTCGAGCCCTGGGCCAGGATCGCGGCGTCCCCGGATTCCTCGGTGGAGCGCCAGAGGCTCGCGCCCTGCTTCGCGATGAAGCGGTCCTTCGGGAATTCCACGATCTTCAGCGTGTCGAGCTTCTTGAGGCCCTTCCAATCGTTCTCCTCGCGGGAGACGAGGCGGAATGGATCGTCCTGGTAGTCGGTGTTGACGTAGACGTTCCCGTCCTTGTCGACCTTGAAATTATTGGCCTTCACCTGGATCGGGCCGTTCTCGCCGAGGACGGGATAGCCCTCCTTGGTCTCGAGGAAGCCTTCCTTGCCGAGGACGAAGGCCCCCGAGCGGCTGTAGCGCTCGCCGGAGGGGGTCTGAATCGCGAAGAAGCCCTTGCCGTCCATCGCCAGGTCGAAGTCGTTCTCGGTCTGCTTGAGGGCGCCCTGCTCGAACTCGGTGAAGACCTCGTTGTTCTCCACGCCGGTGCCGATCTTCCCGACGATCGGGGCCATGTCGCCCGAGCCGAAGGGATTCAGCATCACGCCGTCGTCGTTCACGCGCCTGAGGAGGAGCTCGGCGAAGGACTTGTGCACGGCCACGTCGCGCTTGTAGCCGTCGGTGTCTACATTGGCGAGGTTGTTGGAAATCGCGTCCAGCCGAACTTGCTGGGCGCTCATGCCGGACGCGCCGGTATATAGGCCTCGGATCACGGGCTCTTCCCCCTTCCATAAAAATATCGGAAGGCGGGGGGCGAAGTTGAGGCTATTCCCGCGGCCGGGAGCGGCTGCCTAGATGGTGACGAGCTTGCCGGCGTCGATCTCCTTGACGAAGATACGGTCGAAGCGGCCCGAGGATTTGGGGCCCGCGCCCGGGCAGGAGCACTCGACGAGGAAGAACATCACGTCGGACATGTCGGCGAAGGATTCGCAGTTGGTCCAGCGGTAATAGATGCGTTCCCGCCACTTCACGAGGATGGAGAGGCGCCAGGGATCCTTCTCGATCGAGGCGTCGCACCTCTCGCGGAGGACCGCCCGAAGGCCTCCGTACCAGGAGCGCTGGAGGCAGAAAAGGTTGAGCTTGCCCCCTCGGTCCTTGTAGTAGACCTCGGCTATGCCCCCCATGGCGGGTACCGAGCGAGTTATCTCGTATTTATCGGCTTTGGCGAAGGGCGACCAGCGGAGGGTATAGTAGACGCCCCTGGCATCGTCTTCGCGGGTAATGCGGTAGTCCACGTCGGTAAAGATACCACGTATAGGATTCGTTGCGAAGGATACGCCGGAGAGTGGGTAGCTCGCGCCATAGCGCCTTGAACTCGGATTCCCTGAGGCGGCGAAGCCTCAGGGAATATCAATTTTATCACTTGGTACGGAGGTAAATAAATTTGCCGGGTTTATAAGTAATACTCGCTATCGCGCTGACAGGAATTTCGATTACTCCATCCTTGAATTTGAATACCATAATGGTGTCCGAGCCACTTTGATAATTGGATATTTCTGAGAAATACTTATAAGTGGAATTTAGGTTGATATTCCGCTCGCCGGAATAGAGCAGCAAACTGCTGAAATTTTCGCCTTGATATACGAACCCGTCCTTTCCCAGCTCTATCTTCCCGAAGGTTCCTTGGTCTTGGGCAAAGACCAGGCAAGAAACAAGAATTGCGAATGCAAGAACTAGAATCGTTTTCTTCTGCATTTTGGCCTCCATTAAACCGGGATTACATGGATAGCCGGCCAATACCGGCCTTCCGCATTTCAAATCCATTTTCGAGGGCTATTCGCCTCGAGTCAAGCCGGTATAAAGCTCCGTCGCCCGCCTTCGACTCGGTTGACAGTGCCCGCCCCCTTCGGGATACTGAAAACCCATGAAGAAGCTTATCTTCGTGACGGGGGGCGTGTGCTCCTCCCTCGGTAAGGGAGTGGCTGCCTCCTCGATCGGCGCTCTCATGGAGTCGCGCGGACTCAACGTGCGAATGGTCAAGATCGATCCCTACCTGAACGTAGACGCGGGTACGATGAGCCCCTACCAGCACGGCGAGGTCTACGTGACCGACGACGGCGCGGAAACGGACCTCGACCTGGGCAACTACGGCCGTTACACCCACTCGCCCCTCTCGAAGGCCAATTCGATCACGACGGGGCAGGTCTATCAGGCGGTCATCAACAAGGAGCGCGAGGGGCGCTACCTCGGCCGCACGGTCCAGGTGATCCCCCACATCACCGACGAGATCAAGGCAAGGGTGCTGGCCCCGGGCAAGGATCCCGACGTCGACATCACTATCGTCGAGATCGGCGGGACCGTCGGCGACATGGAGTCCATCCCCTTCCTCGAGGCGGCGCGCCAGATCATCCACGAGATGGGCAGGCAGAACGCCGTCTCGGTGCACGTGACCCTCGTGCCGGCGGTGTCTGGCGGCGAGCTCAAGACCAAGCCCACGCAGCACGCGGTCAAGGAGCTCCAGGAAGTCGGCATCCAGCCCGACGCCCTCGTGATCCGAGCCACGGAGCCCATAGACGAGGCAATGCGGCGCAAGATCGCGAGCTTTACGAACGTGGAGTTCGAGGGCGTGATCTCGGGCCACGACGCCAAGACGACGATCTACGAGCTTCCCCTCCTCTATCACGCCCAGGGTTTCGACCAGTTCCTCCTCAACAAGATGGGCATAGAGAGCCGGCACGCCGATCTCCGCGAATGGACCGAGGTTGTTCGCAAGTACCGCGAGCCCAAGCGCCGCGTGCGGATTGGCGTAGTCGGCAAGTACATGGACCTCAACGACTCGTACAAGTCGATCTGGGAAGCCCTCTCCCACGGCGGCATCGCGAACGACGCCGCCGTGGACGTGGTGAAGATCGACTCGAGCAAGCTGGAAGGGCCCGCGGGCGGCGCCGAGGCGGACATGGCCCAGGTCTTCGCCGGGGTCGACGGCATACTCGTGCCGGGAGGCTACGGCCAGCGCGGCTCGGCGGGCATGGTGAAGGCGGCCTTGTGGGCCCGCGAGAACAAGGTCCCTTACTTCGGCATCTGCCTGGGCATGCAGATGATGGTCATCGAGTGGGCCCGGGACGTCCTGGGGTGGGAGGACGCCGATTCGACGGAGTTCAACCAGGACAGCGCCCACGGGGTCATCAGCCTTCTCGAGGATCAAGTCGACGTGACGAACTACGGCGGGACGCAGCGCCTGGGCAAGAGCGAGAGCCTGCTCAAGAAAGGCAGCCTCATACGCGAAATCTACGGCGCGGACTCCTTTTGGGAGCGGCATAGGCACCGCTACGAAGTGTCCAACGCCTTCCGCGCCGACCTCGAGCGCACGGGGCTCCTCGTCACGGGGCTCACTCCCGACGGCAGCCTCGTCGAGGCGGTCGAATGGCCCGACCACCCCTGGGGCTTGGGCGTCCAGTGCCACCCCGAATTCAAGTCGAGGCCCGTGCAGCCGGCGCCCCTGTTCAAGAGCTTTATCGGTGCGTGCGTGAAGCATGCGGAGTCCTGATCGCGGGCATTCCGCCTTCGCGGCGGTCGCGCTCGCGACCTTGTCGGCCGGCGCTGCGCTTGGCCTGTCGGCCTGCAGCCTGGGCGCGTACGCCTCCCAGGCCGATTCCGGCGAGGAGGCGCCTCCTACGGCCCGCTTCACGGATTACTCGCACACCGTAGTGGAGCGGGGCAAGAAGATGCTCGAGCTCAAGGCCTCGACAGCCGAACTCTACGACGTCAGCAAAAAGACGGTCCTCACGGACGTGGTTTTTTCCGAGTTCGATCCCGACACGGGGGAGCTCGTCTCCCTCGGCAGGGCGGACCACGCGATCTATCATACCGATACGAAAGACGCCGAATTCTCAGGCAGCGTCTCGCTCGAGTCCAAGCGGCAGGACGCCGTCCTGCAGGGCGAATACTTGCGCTGGATCGACAAGGACAAGCGGCTCGAGGGCCGGCTCGACAGGACGGTGACCATCTCCCGGGCCGACGGCTCGAGCGTGAGCGGCGCCGGCTTCGAGGCTTCCGCCCTGCGGCGCTCCTTCTCCTTCCGCGAGAGCGTCGAAGGACTCATAGTGGACAAGAAGGCCGACGCCGGGGCCGCGAAATGAGGCTCTACGTTCGCGCCTGGGCCGCGGCCCTCGCGGTCTGTCTCTCCGCCGCCTCGGGCGCGCGCGCCGGCGCGGAGAGCGTCTCGTTCAGCGCCGACAGCGTCCAGTCGAGCCTCGCCAAGGGCAAGGAGAGGACGATTCTCTCGGGGCGGGCTAAGGTGAAGACGGGCTCGATCTCGATCACGGCGGACCGCATCGAGCTCTTCGGCAAGGATTTCGTCTACCTTAGCTGCTCGGGAAAGGTAGTCGTCGTCGACACCGAGCGGCAGATACGCCTCGAAGCCCCGAACCTCTACTACGATCGCGATAGGAAGCTCAGCCGGGCGCAAGGCCCTTCCGTCCTCCAGGACGACAGGAACAAGCTCGTGCTCAGGGCCGAATGGATCGAGAACGACGGCGGGAACGAGCTGACCCTGGCTCAGGTGGCCGTGCGCATCCTCAAGGACAAGCTCGCCTGCCGCGCCGAATACGCGCTCTATCGCAGGAAGGACAACGAATTGGAACTCACGGGCTCGCCCTCCGCCTACAAGGACGGCGACGAGTACAGGGCGACGAGGATCTTGGTGAACACCGAGACCGAGGACATCCATCTCGAGGGCGAAGTGTCGGGCTCGGTCTCGGACAAGAAGGACGGCCCCGACAAGGCGCCGCCCGCGCCGAAGGCCTCCGGCGGCGAGGATAAGCCGGTGGCCCCGAAGTGAGCTCCTTCCCCGAGGGCGGCGGAGGAACCCATGTACTCGCGGTGAACGGGCTCCGAAAGCTCTACCGAAAGAAAATAGCCGTCGCCGACCTGTCCTTCTCGATGACGACGGGGGAGGTCGTCGGCCTGCTCGGGCCCAATGGCGCGGGAAAGACCACGGTATTCTATATCATCGTCGGCTTTATCCATCCCACCGTCGGCACTGTATCCATGGACGGTATCGACATCAGCGCTCTGCCCATGTACAGGCGGGCGCAGCTCGGCATCGCCTACCTTCCGCAGGAGCCTTCCGTTTTCCGGCGGCTATCGGTCGAGGACAACATCCGGGCAGTCCTGGAGACCAGGTCCGACCTTTCGGACGGCCGCAAGCGCGAGGTCCTGGAGGAGTTGCTCGAGGGATTCGGCATAACGAAGCTGCGTCGGCAAAAGGCCTACACTCTCTCCGGAGGCGAGCGGCGCCGCACCGAGATAGCCAGGGCGCTGGCCCTCGAGCCTAAATTCCTCCTCCTCGACGAACCCTTCGCCGGCATAGATCCGATAGCCGTGCATGAGATCAAAAATATCGTGCGCAGGCTCTCCGAGGCCGGTATCGGAGTCCTCATCACCGACCACAATGTTCGCGACACCCTGGAGATCACTCATCGGGCCCATATCATCAATCTCGGGTCGATCGTAGTCTCAGGCGATAGGGAAACGGTGCTTGCCTCGGAAACCGCTCGGGAGATCTACCTGGGCGAAGAATTCAGGATGTAACAATCTTTCTCGAATATATTGACGCGATCCGGCATGAGTTGGTATAGTCTTCGCAATAAGTCCTATAAAGGACTTTTCTCGCCCCTCCTCTTCTGTCGTGGTGTCGTCGGGTATCGAAGGTTGACGACGCTCGGCGACTATGTTATATTCTTCCAAGCCCATTCGGGATTCCACATCATCACCAGATCCATACGGAAGACAGATGCAGTATTTCGACACTCATGCCCATATAGGGCTCATCTACGATGACCCGATCGAACAACTCCTCGTTTGCCAGGAAGCGAAGCAGGCGGGAGTCACGCGGATCGTCAGCATCTGCAACAGCCTCATGGATTTCAAGCAGGTTTACGAGAACCTGAAGACGATGGAGCATATCTACCACGCGGCCGGAGTCTCTCCCTCCGAAGTCCAGAATCCCGGCAAGGATTGGCACCATACGATCGAGGATGCCGTGAAGCTTCCGCGCGTAATCGCCGTCGGCGAGATAGGCCTCGACTACTACCATAAATTCGGAGACCGCAAGAGCCAGATCGAGCTTTTCATCGACCAGCTCGATCTCGCGGCTCGCTTGAACCTTCCCGTCATCGTGCACAATCGCGAGGCGGGCAAGGACGTGCTGGACATCCTCCGCGACCGCCTCCCGCCCTCGGGCGGAGTCCTCCATTGCTATTCCGAGGACGCGGAGTACGCGCGCCGAGTCCTCGCCCTCGACCTCAACCTCTACTTCTCCTTCGCGGGCAACCTCACTTACCGCAATGCGCGGAATCTTCATGAGACCGTGGGGGTCCTGCCGCTCGACCGAATCCTCATCGAGAGCGAGGCGCCCTTCATGGTGCCCGCCGATTTCCGCGGCAAGCGCAATAAGCCCGAATACTTGCCCTCCACCTGCGCCTTCCTCGCGGAGATACTCGAAATGGATCCGGAGGAAGTCTCGAAGGCGGTCTTCGAGAACGCCTGCCGCTTCTTCAAGCTGCCGGTTCCCGTCTGGAGCTAGCCGCCCTCCGGGGCGACGCCCTTCCGAAGGAAAGATGAGCCTCTATCACCCCGTGGTCGTGGGCGGCGTGGAGCTGCCGGGGAACGTCTTCCTCGCGCCCGTCGCGGGCTATTCCGACGCGGCCTTCCGCTCGGTGTGCTTCGGCCTCGGCGCCGATCTCTGCTATACGGAGATGGTCTCGTCCGAGGCGCTCACGAGGGGCCACTCGAAGACCGCCTTCCTGATGGACAGGGCGGAAAACGAATCGCGCTACGCGATACAACTGTTCGGCTCGAAGCCGGAGGCCTTGGCGGCCGCCGCCCGGATCGCGGCGTCGCGGGGTCCCGTCCTCATAGACCTCAATTGCGGCTGCCCGGTTCCCAAGATAGTCCGCTCAGGCTCGGGATCGGCCCTCATGAAAAAGCCCGAGCTCATCCGCGACATAGCGGCCGCGATGAGTTCGTCCCTCGGATCGGGAGGGCCTTCCCTGACCGTGAAGATACGATCGGGCTGGGACGAGGGGAGCGTGAACTACCGCGAGGCCGCTTGGGCCGCCGTGGAAGGCGGCGCCAAGGCGGTGACTCTCCACGCGCGCACTCGTTCTCAGCAGTATTCGGGGAAGGCCGACTGGTCCTTGATCGCCGACCTGGCCGCGCGCCTCCCCGTACCCGTGTTCGGCTCCGGCGACATCTTCCAGCCGGCCGACGCCGCGCGTATGGTGGCCGAGACTGGCTGCGCCGGCGTGATGATCGCGCGCGGCGCGATGGGCGACCCATTCATCTTCCGGCGCGCGCGCGCCGCGATGCTGGGCTTGCCCGACGAGCCGCCTTCTCCCATCGAGCGGGTGGAGGCGGCACGCCGGCATCTCGGGCTTTCCCTGCGCCACCTCGGCGAAAGGACCGCCTGCGTGGAATTCCGCAAGCAATTCTGCTCGTATACCAAGGGCTTCGCCGGAGGCGCGGAGCTCCGTGCCGCGGGGGTCAAGGCTTCCACCGCCGAGGAATTCGAAGGGCTGTTCGGGCGCTGGCTTGCGTTGGCGGAGCGTTAGACGGAAAAAACGCTGATTTCCCGGCTTTTTTTAATTCGGGAGTTTTCAGCCGGTTGGCGAAGCAGCGGCGCTATTGGCGCGCGGCGCGTTTCCGATATTCGGCTATCCTCGCCGCGAGCTCGGAGCTCGGATCGGTCCGCGGAAGTCCCGCGCTCCGCGACGAGGCCTCGAGCGCCCAGGGGACGAGCACCGCCGCCCGGAGCGAAGGCCAGTCGGGGGGCATGCGCGAAGGCGTGGCAAGCTTGTCCGCCGGAGGCGCGTGGCCGACGAGAGCGGGGTAGAACGCGGGGAATATCCCTTCGTTGACGGAGCGGATCGACGAGAAGCCGCCGACTACGCCGAAGGAATAGCCCGAGGCGCGGGAGCCGCGCGAACGCTCGAGAATGGCGCGCTGAGCTTCCGGCGTCAGGAGCCACCGCAGGAAAGTCTCGGCCGCCCCGCGTCCGGGGGCTCCGCGGACGAGGCCGGCGTATACGGGAGCCTCCGAGATCGGCACTTTCCCGCCGCTCGAATACCAGCGGAAGTCGAGATCCGCGCGCTTCTCCTCGCTAACGAGGAAGAGCTCGGATGAGTCCATGTACGCGTAGAGCGCTTGTCCTTCCTTGAGCCAACGATAGGGTGGGGAGTAGAGGTGCTTGAAATTAAAATCGTCCTCGAGGGCGGCCGAGCCGTTCACGGTCGCGGACCACGAGATGAGTTCGCGGAGGGCGTCGGCGAGGCCGCTCGGATCCCAGGCGAGCTCCGGGATGCCTTGGCCCGGGCGGTCGACTTCGCGGAAGCGGGCTCCGCCCGAGTCGAGAGCCGCTATCATGAAGCGGGCATCCCACCGCGGCGAGAAGCCCATTCGCGCGGCGGCGCCCGTCGGGCTTCGGAAGGCGGCCGACGGAACGGCGAGGTCCGGCAGCGACAGCGTAAAGCCGTCGCCCGCCGCGGGGGAATCGCGAAGGAATACGACCGAAGGCAAGTTGAACGAAATGGGCAGGAGTACCCGCGCGCCGTCGACCCTCCCCCCCTCGAGGAGCTCGGGATAAAGCGAGTCGCGACCGAGCCCGCCCTTGAAAAGGAAATCGATCGAGGAAAGCCGCTCGCGAAGGCCCGGGCCGCCCAGCCGGCGCCCGACTACGAGGGCCGGAACGCCCGCCGATCCCCCGACTGCCTTAGACGAGAGGAAGGATTCGGCGAGATCGCTCTTCCATGCGAGTTGGACGGCCAGGGAGCCTCCTCGGGCATTGAACAGCTCCGCGGCAATGGCGAGCTCGGGCGCGTCGGTCCAGATTCGAGCCGTTATGCCGGGCTTGCCCGAGCAGGCATCGAGGGAAGCGGCGGCGAAGAGGGCGGTGAGGCCCGCGCCGAGGATGCTAAGGATGGCGGGGAAAGCGCCTGAGGGTCGCATATCGGTCGACGATAAACCCGGCTTGGACGGATACGCAAGGGCCGCTTTCCCGGCGGGATCCTGCCGTAGCATCCTCCGTGGGAGTGAGATATACTGATCGGGCAATGCAGATCAAGAACCCTGAGATATTCGCGGCCGTAGAGGCTATAGGCGAGCACTTCCGAACCAATATTTCCAACCGATTCACCCGTCGCGGCATCTCTTCGATGATTCTCGATCCCGGGACCTGGAACCTCATCGAGGAACTCACCGAAAAGGTCGAGAACTATCGCTACCAGGGCTATCATTTCGACGAGATCTATTCGCAGATACTCGCGATAGCCCGCTTCGTCTACCAGGCGCGCCGCGATATCCTGCCGAATATCCGAATTCTGGCTTCGGGCGGGAACGATCATATAGGCGGCTCGGATAAGGTTTTCCGCGATATGGCCATAGCGAATTTCGCTCCGAACCTCAAAATACTGGCGGACAAAGTCAACGAGCTTTATATGAAGGTCGTCACGATCGACAAGGAGAACGCCGGCCTGAAGAGCCCGGTCTATACCCAAATACCCGATCTCAAGGAAATAGGGCGCTATCTAGTGGAATAGGCTCTCGGGGGAGGTCGAGCTAAGGCCCCCTAGGTCGCCTTCGACCTGCTAATTGACAACGCCCCGACAATCAATTATGTTTTGCTACCGCTATTATGGAGCGGTGTCCGAGGGGTTTAAGGAGGCGGTCTTGAAAACCGCTGTGCCGCAAGGCACCGAGGGTTCGAATCCCTCCTGCTCCGAGACATTACCGAACTGGAGAGGTGCGAGAGCGGCCGAATCGGGCTCCCTGCTAAGGAGTTAAACCCCTAAAGGGTTTCGGGGGTTCGAATCCCCCCCTCTCCGTTTTCTTGACGGGGACTCGGACACGAGAGCCCGCTCCGTCATGAGGCAATAGCTCAGCTGGATAGAGCATCAGATTGCGGATCTGAAGGTCGGAGGTTCGAATCCTCTTTGCCTCATCGCTGTTTTTGGAGAGATGCGAGAGCGGTTGAATCGGGCGGTCTCGAAAACCGTTAAACCCGTAAGGGTTTCGAGGGTTCGAATCCCTCTCTCTCCGGAGCCGCTCTCGCGCGGGTGGCAAGTAAAAATTCTGCATTGGAGAGATGGCCGAGCGGTCGAAGGCGCACGATTGGAAGTCGTGTTTACTCGTAAGGGTAACTAGGGTTCAAATCCCTATCTCTCCGTATATGTGATATGCTTTGTCGGCGGGGGGATTTGAACCGGAGCTCTCGCCGAGCGAAGCGAGGAAAAGGCGGCAGGATGCCGCCGAAAGAGAGCGTAGGCGGGTCCGAGTAGCTTTCACGACGAAAGCGACGAGGACCAAATCCCTATCTCTCCGTTTTGCCCCTTTTTTTCGAGCGCCCGAAGCCAGGCACTGCGCTCGTGGCCG
>Ga0265316_10006004_pt1 | contig 11685 bp, 10 predicted proteins | sample 4522metaG_FD_202092 | JGI IMG/M metagenome (GOLD analysis project Ga0265316, IMG submission 202092) | Rhizosphere microbial communities from Carex aquatilis grown in University of Washington, Seatle, WA, United States - 4-5-22 metaG | ecosystem: Host-associated > Plants > Roots > Rhizosphere >...
CTGGCGCAACTCAGAGCCAGCCAGGAGCACTGCCAGCGTCTTCTGTCGTACGATGGACGTTAGGCAGAACAGATGAATGGGCGCCTGATCCCAGCCATCGTCGTGTGTTTGGCCTGGGGAGCGCCAGCGTCGGCTCAAGGGCTCGCCAACCTGTACGGCCGCGTCCTCGACCCCTCGGAGGCCGCGGTGGTGGGAGCCTCCATCACGGTGGTGAGCGAGGATACGGGGTTCCGGCGTTTCGCCGAGTCTCAGCCCGACGGCGAGTATGTGGTCGGTTCCCTGCAGCCTGGAGTCTACAAGATCACGGTGCGCAAGGAGGGCTTCCGCGCCATGGTCCGCTTCAACGTGAGGCTCCAGGCGGCGCAACCGGCCCGCGTGGATTTTCTGCTCTCGATGGGCGCCATCGAGGAGACCATCACCGTGGAAGGGACCGCGCCGCTGCTCAGCCCCGACGAGGCTTCCACGGAGACGCGCGTCTTCCACGATGAAATCCAGCGCCTGCCGCTGAACGGCCGGGGATTACTGGCTCTGCTGGAGCTCTCGCCGGGTGCCAACGTCACTCCCGCGACTCGCGGAGAGGCCGGCCAGTTCACCGCCAATGGGCAGAGGCCCAACTCCAATTACTTCACGGTGGATGGCATGAGCGCCAATACCGGGGTGTCGGCGGGTGGCCTGCCCGCGCAGGCTTCCGGCGGAGTACTGCCGGCCATGAGCGCCTTCGGCAGCCTGGATTCGCTGATGCCCATCGAGGCCGTCGAGGAATTCCGCGTACAGACTTCCAATGCGGCGCCGGACGTGAGCCGGTTGCCGGGGGCGGTGGTCGCCTTGACCAGCCGGTCGGGTTCCAACCAGTTTCACGGGTCGGCCGTATACCGCTTCCGGCACGAACTGCTGGCGGCCAACGACTGGTTCGCAAACTCCGCCGGTCAAGGGCGCGCTCCCTTGAGGATGCAGGATGTATCGCCGTCCCTCGGTGGTCCTATACGCCGCGACCGCACGTTCTTCTTTCTGGCCTACGAGCGTCTGGTATTGCGCGGGCCGTATGTATGGCAGCAACCCGTGCCGGCGCTTTCCGCGCGGCAGACGGCGCCAGCTTGGGCGCAGGCGGCGCTCGACCTGTTTCCCGCGCCCAACGGCGCCGATCTGGGCAATGGACTGGCCCAATGGAACGGCCGCAACATCCGGCCATCCAGCCTGCATTCGGGACTGGTGCGCATGGACCAGGCCATCACCTCCCGCGCCACGTTTTTCGGGCGGTACAACGATTCCCCCTCCGCCAACGAATTCGGCGGCACGCAGGTGAACCGGCTGGACTTGCGTTTCCAGAGTCTCACCATGGGATTGAACGTGCGTCCGGCGGCCAGAATGGCGCTCGATTTTCGCGTCAACGAATCGCAGGCGAGCGCCCAATCCACCTGGACCCAGGCGGGCGCGTCGGGCCCCCCCGGATGCGCGCTCCAATCGCTGACTTCCTATTTTTTCGGCGGCCAGATTCCGTGCAATTCCCTGGTGCGATTTGCCATCAGCGGAGCAGGGCAGGTGGTCTCCGGCAGCGAGGGGGACCGCCGCCAGCGCCAGTTTCAGCTTCTGCAATCCGCCTCCCTGAATGAAGGCCGGCATGCGCTTCGCTTCGGCTTCGATTACCGGCGCATTGTGCCGATTCGCCGCGACGCGACGGGAACCCTGAGCGTGATCTCCGACGACATGGCTTCTCTCCTGAACGGGAACAGCCCCTGGACGGCCAGGTCCGCGGCGCTGAGCGAGTCGACGGTGGTGACGGAGTGGGCGCTGTGGGCGCAGGATACCTGGCAGGTATCGCGGCGCCTGACGGTTACACCCGGGCTCCGCTGGGAATTCAGCCCGCCGCCGGTGACCAGCAGCCCGGTATACTTTTACGACCCGGTTAACGACGCCCTGACGAAGGGGCAGCAGCCGCTCTGGCCGGCCTCCTATCGGAACTTCGCGCCGCGTTTGGGCGTCGCATACCAATTGAGCCGGGATGGCCGGACTGTGCTGCGCGGCGCCGCCGGACTGTTTTACGACTCCAGTCTGAGCATCGCCACCGATCTGATCAACGGCGGCCCGTTGAGCATCGAGTCGTTCGTCAGCCAGATGTACGCCCCGTTTTCCACGCAGTTGGCCTACGGCTTGATGCCTGGCCTCGAAATGCCGCGGCTCGTGCAGTGGAATGTATCGCTGGACCACGCCTTCGGCGCGCGCGACGTGGTGTCTCTGGGTTACGTGGCGTCTACCGGCGACCGCCTGCTGCGCCGGGAAATCGGCGGCGCCGGCAACGCTCCCACCTTTTTGGCGGCGTTGACCACGAACAACGGCCAGTCCGGCTACCAGGGCCTGCAGGCGCAATACCGGCGGCGCGTGGTGCAAGGCTTCCAGGCGCTGGCTTCGTACGCCTGGTCGCACTCCATCGACGACGATTCGAGCGATTCCTTCCTGATGTGGGCCGGCGCCGGAGCGAGCGCGGCCGGCGATCGCGGATCTTCCGATTTCGACTTGCGCCACTCCTTCACGGCCGCATTGACCTACGAGTTTCCGGCGCGCACGAAGGGAGCCGGGAGGCTGCTCAGCGGCTGGGCGCTGGACGCCGTGATGCGCGCCCGATCCGGCTTTCCCATCACGGTTCTGCAGAACGAGCAGTACTTGGGGATCGCCCTCGCCAATGCATTCCGCCCCAACCTGGTGGCAGGCGCACCGATCTGGATGGCGGACTCCAACGCACCGGGAGGAAGGTACCTCAACCCGTCCGCCTTCCGTTCCACGCCTGCTGGACGTCAAGGCGACCTGGGGCGCAATGCCATCGCGGGATTCGGAATGTCGCAGGTGGATCTGGCCGTGCGGCGCGAGTTCAGGTTGGGCGAGCGACGCACGCTTCAGTTCCGGATGGAGGCATTCGACGGGCTCAACGAGGCGAACTTTGCGGACCCGGTGAGATTCATGAGCAGCCCCATGTTCGGCCGATCGACATCGATGTTGAACCTGATGCTGGGCACCGGGAGCCCCGGCAGCGGCCTGGCGCCGATTCTGCAAACCGGTGGCGCCCGATCGTTCCAGGCGACTCTGCGGTTTTACTTTTGAGTGGAGCGGCCGTGCTAGAATCATGGATGTTCGTTGATATCGGGCCGTGGCGCAGCCTGGCTAGCGCGCTTGCTTGGGGTGCAAGAGGTCCCGAGTTCAAATCTCGGCGGCCCGACCAAATTTTTCAAAGAGTTACGGACACCAACCCTCCCGAAACCTGCGGTTTGGAGTCCAACTGGAGTCCAAACCCAAGGACTCCGGCTTCGATTTCCGAGCACACCGAATAACGGCTCAAATTCTCTGGGGCTCTCTCCACCTACAAGAACCCGACAAACCCGACATTTTGGGGATAAGCCATTGATTCCGCAGGGTCGATCCATGTCGGGTAGCCCCAAAAACCCGACATAAAACCCGACAAAATCCAGCCAGAAAGCCGATCCTGATGGTCACGGACCCTCCCTACGGCATCGAACTGGATTCCGAATGGCGCGACCGCGCCGGACTCAATACGGCGCCTGGCCAGAAGCGAACGGCGGCGAGCAAGGCAGCGGCCAAAGCCAATCCCCAGTACCCCGCCGAGGCCAGCTACATGAAGCACCGGACCGAAGGCCACACCGAGACGACCATTTCCGGTGACACCCGCGCCGACTGGTCGGAAGCATTCGAGCTGGTGCCGAGCCTCCAGATCGCTTACGTTTGGCACGCTTCGAAGTTCACGCGCGAAGTTCTTGACGGACTCCTGCGCATCGGTTTCCTCCATCACCAGCAAATCATCTGGGACAAGGGCCGGACGGTACTCACGCGCACGCTCTACTGGTTCCAGCACGAACCCTGCTGGTTCGTGCGGAAGAAGAACGCGCCTTGGTACGGCAAGGCCGGCGAGAACTCCACGATCTGGGCATCCCCCTCCCCGAAGTTCATCATGGGTGGATCAGACGAGGAGAAGTACGACCATCCTACTCAGAAGCCGGTCGAGCTGATGCGGCGCCCGATTCTGAATCACACCAAGCGCGGCGAATTGGTTTATGAGCCTTTTCTTGGATCGGGTACATGCCTTGCCGCTGCTGAATTGACCGAGCGTGTCTGCCTCGGCATTGAGTTGGACCCGAAGTACGTTGACGTAGCAGTACAGCGCTGGCAATCTTTGAGCGACCAGAAGGCCACGCTCGATGGCGATGGGCGGACGTTCGAAGCAATCGCGGCGGAACGGCGGAAGGGGGCCGCATGAATCGACCGCTGCCGCGCGGAGATTGCCGCCGTCGAAGCCCAGATCCGGGCCGGCCATCCGGACCTGGAAGGGCTGTGCCGGGCGCTGGTGGATTGGTCCGGGGAGTTGCGGCTTTTGCTAGACAAACCGAAACGAAGGAGACTTGTCGTCGGCTACGCCCTCCAGGAATTGAGCCAGGTACTCCTGGAGCGGACCAGCGAGGATGAGAGGTCGTTCGAACCCGTCCCGGCCGACGAGATTAGCGGTCTTGACGAGCTGAGGGTGGAGTTGGAATGGGTGGACGGGTTCAGTCGGGAGATGAGCGTTGGGCAGCGCTGTAACTGAGGGCAGGAAGGGCAAGGTCCAAGCAGAAAAGCCCGCCGCGGCCGGAGCCGGGCGGGCCAGGAGGCAAGGGGTGTGCCTATCTCGGTCTTCGCGCCCGCTCCAGGTGGTATCTGGCGCCGGCTTTCCAGGCTTCTTCCATCGCGCGCCGAAGCAGCGATACGTGGATCTCGTGGAAGTCGAGCTGGTCTCGCCGCTGCGGCGTCAGCGATTCGATTTCGAGCAGGTTGCGGGCGATCAAGTCGAGCGTTTGTTTCCGGGTGGCTTTCGCTGCGGCCGATGCTGGTTGCTGGCTGGTGGTCTTCTTGGTGGTGGTTTTCATGGCACCTCGATTAATCACTCCGGTCGCGCTGGAAAGCAAGAGGATAATCGGGCCAGAAGCAAAGAAGCCCGCCGCGGCCGGAGCCGGGCGGGCGGAAGGGAGGCGTTCGATGCTACGAGTTGATGCGGTAGGTGCGCTCGCCGCCCTCCGGCTTGAAGGACTCGACGGTGTACCCGGCCTTCTTCATCGCGCCGGCCATGAACCCGCGAACCGTCCACGATTTCCAAGCCATCTTGTCCGCGATTTCCGCCAGGGTAGCGCCATTCTTGCGCTGGAGCAGGGCGATCACCTGGGCCTTCTTGCTGCCCTCGCGCGGCCCGGCGGCTTCCCGCTTCTTGGCGGCCTTTTTGGCCTTGGGCGCGTTCTTGGCGGGGCTGGTTTTCGTGGTTGCCTTGGCCTTGGGCGGCGCGCCCTTGGCCGCCTGTGCGCCACCCTTGGCCTTCTTGGTGGCCTTCGGCTTCGTCGGCTCCGCCTCGGGCTTGGCAGGCTCCCCGAGACCCTGGATGTTCTTCCAGATCCGGGTGACTGCCGAGTTGCGGTCCTTGAATCGCTCCACCGGAGTAACGCCCGGCAGGCTGTTCCAGATGGCCACCAGGCGCTCCGCCGGCCACGCTGCTGCCAGTTCCGCCAGTTCCTTCTGGCTGGCGAAGGTATCGAACGGGGTAGTGGTTGCGGCGGCCGCCTCCTCAGGGGTGCCATGCGCCGTGATGTTGTTGTCAGTGTCAATCGTAAAGGTCGTCATAATCGTTCTCCTTGGTGCCACGCTCTGCGCGGTCATCACATGGATCACTCCGAAGTGCTTGAAAAGCAAGGGCTGTACTGTGGGGAGGTGATCCTGAATGGCAAACGTGCGGAGGCGACTTGAACGGCTGGAGAGATTCCTGGCGCCGGAGCCTGCTGCCGACCCTTACGACGCCATCAAGCGTCTGGCGTTGCAGAGCCTTGCAACGGAAGATCTCATGGTGCTCGCGGAGGTAATCGAACATGGCAAGCCGGAGTGCCAGTGGATGGAGCGCGAGGCGGCCCCAGTGAAGGCGCTCACTTGCGCGTTCGAGCAGGAAGTGCAGCTCGCTGGATATCGCTCGACGGCTGAATTCCAGCGATCCTGTGCCTCCAGAAGGTGAAATGAGACTTAAACATCAGGCGACAAGAACTGCCCGATAGCTACCGATATTGGCAAATAACGCTCTTTACAGAGCCGATTTCGGCCGGAACCGAGGCCGCACGGTTGTCCAGCCGGCTTCTTCCATGCGCTAGCGGGAGGCGATCTGGGCTCTGCCCGGAGGCAGCGTCACGAGTTCAATGCCCTCGTTCTTGCCCAGGTTCCGCGAGTACTTTCTCTCGGTGGCGTTGTTCCAGTGCTCGTGCACGCCCAGGCTCGCCAGCGGCTTGCCGGTCTTGTCGGGGTCATACACCGTGCCCGATGGCGGCTTGCTCGCGAGCGCCGCTTCGTGCAGGTAATTGTCCACGTTGCCGCGCACCCGCGTCGCATTGGGCTCGTTCCTCAGGAAGTCCAGCGCGACCGAGTCGATGGCCACCGGGTCCTGGGACATGAAGATGCTGGCAGCGTACTCGTTTCCGAATGACTTGAAACGCATGATGTACCCTTCGTTGTGTTCCGCCGAGTAGATGCCGTCGATCATGAAGAGCAGCGCCTTTCCGCCCAAGTTCTTGCTCCCCATCAGGTCCACCAGACAGTTGTAGGATTCCGGAGGCCGGCTGGCGGCGCCGTAGCGGTGCATTGGCTGCGGGGTCCAGCCGCCACCGTTGGGGAAGAAGGTTGCGCCGTAGTAATTCTTGGCGGTCAGGGTGACCCCGTTCAGCGTGTGCGGGCGGAACAACGCCAAGTTGATGAGGTACTTGGACTCGGTCAGATTCCGCGGCAGGTACGCGGGCGACAGGCTGGGGTCCGCGAAGGAGACTGGCTGGGTCATGTCCGGAACGGCCGCGATGCGTCCATCCCGAGCCGAATCCGGCTCCACCACGAACCTGACTTTCTTGAGCTCCGGATTCGGATTGGCCCAGATCCTCTTGACGATCGGATCGCTGATGTACCGGGCCTTGGTCACCTCATAAATGCTGATATCCTCGCCGGGCACGCCGGCGTTGGCGATCAATTGATTCACCAGCGAGTAGATCACTTGCGGGCTGGGAACGCCGCGCCCGGAGCTCCACTCCTTCTCGCGATCCTGGTTGCAGTTGATCTTGACGGCGATCTTCTCGCCGCGCTGATATCCGTTCTTGCCAAAGTTGTGGGTCTGGTTGAAGCTCTGAAACAGCGCCTGCCAGGCCTGTTTGTCCGTTTTCTCTCCAGTCAGACCCGTCAGGGATTTGGAGATCATGCTATCGACGACCTTCTGGTCGGTGTTGGCGTCGTCCCACCAGTTCCCTGTCTTGCCGTCCCAAAGCGTCGCGGCCGCGTCGCGAATCCAGGTGACCCGCCCGGGGTGGATGCCTTTGCCGACACCCATCGGCTTGTTGGCTCCCTCACTGGGCTGGAAGTGCTCCTCCGGGTTGCCCACGAACTGCGCGGCCGCGTCACTGAGCCAACCCAGAGGCAGCAACACTGCAAAGGCAGCCAAGGCCAAGGCCGCCAGCGCCACCGCGTAACGGCTCCGCTGCATCATAGCCCTGGATTTCCGATACATCAATCTCGTGCCGAACATGCCAGCCAACCAGATCACAAATCCGCTCGCCAACGGGAAAGCTGCCTGCTGGCAGGGATACGCCGCGCGTGATGGCTTGGGGAGAACGCGCACTAGAAACCAGATCAGCGATGCCAGCCCCACCACGGGGGCCAGCACTTTCAGCCAAATGCGCTTTTTGTTAGCCAGTTGCATACATAATCCTCTCAGGTTCCAAAAGTCCGCTATTGGTCCCAACGAAGTGAAGACGATGTAAACTGGAATCTCGTTACTGGCCTTTCGGGCAGCACCAGTATCCGAAATTTCCGCCGCTTTGGACTTCCAGGTCCAATTGAAGTATAACCCCAGCCGCCATCCTGTGGTCCTGCTCTGCGAGTCTTAGCACCCGGTGTAGACGGCTTGTCTTGGACCTCTGCCGGCGCTAGACTCTCGGCGTGAGAGAATACATGGTTCTCACTCTGATTCTCTTGTTCCTGCCATCCGTTTCGGCACAGGTCGTGCCTGCTGGGTGGAAGATTGTCAAAGATTCCAAGAACGATTCTAAGAACGCCTGCCAGATTGCCGTTCCACCGGATTGGTCCCAGTATGGTGACAACAGTGGCGCGGCCGTCTTCCACGATGTCTCGACGGCTATTGCAGTGGTCACCAGCCAGCCTGGACAGGCCTTCAGGCCGCTGCCGGAGTCTTTGCAGAAGGTGCTCGACATTCGCAAGGAAAAGATGTTCGAGAATCCCGCCGAGCGCATTTTTTATCAGGATAAGACTTCCGAGAATCGCGAGGATCCGAATGCTTACAGCGTCAGCGTGCCGGGAAAGGCCGGTACGTGCAGTGGTCGTGTGACGTTTCTTCCGAGCATCTCCGAGGATGTGGCCCGGAAGATCGCGCTGAGTCTCGGCCCGGTGCCGGAGCCGCGCGGGGGAACCTTTTGAGAATCGTGACGCCGTGGGACGACGAGCCACGCTACCGCCACTGGCGAGCCGACCATGGCGCCAGAAGCTAGCGATATTCACTCATAATGCCTAAAAGCTTCTAGCCGGCTGTATCACTTCCGGCCCTACACGCGTGAATGGGCCGCATCCCGCAGTCATTCAGACCTAACCATCGGATATACCCCCCAAGTGTGCCGCCGTCGGGATTATCATTCAGTCGGAGGGTGTACACTTCAAAATAAGTAAAGCCAAATCTTTAGGGCTAGCTGGTTCTGCCTCAGGCAGGCCAAGACGCATATCCTCATACATTTGAACTTCCAACTTCCATCGCTCGTGGCAAGGGGAGTTACTAAGCTGAGGACCAAACATCTTTCGATAGTAACTTGCGAGTGATCGCACTGCTCTGCTGTCCCCAAAGATTGCTATTCTGTTTAAGGCTGACGTGTTTTCCAGGTCCCAGTGCTGCGCATCGACGATCGTCTTCCGTATCTCGTCAAGCTGAAAGCGCCAACCCTCAGCTATCTTCTTATCACCATTCTTCTCCGCCTCAACCGCTTTGGCTAAAGCATTTCTTTCATCATCTCTTGCTTGGTTGAACTCCATTTCCCCTTGGCGCGTGTTCAGAAAATCTACATATGCTTGACGTCGGGCATCCTCCAGCAGAGAAACACGGTCCTCTCTGAGCTTCAAGGAATGTCCAAGGAGAGCACCTACGATCACGCTCGCCACACCGATAGCCGATACCGCCAAAGGCTCAAGTTTGCCGTTGCTCATTGAGATCCTCCCTCGCACAACAAGTTCCTTCTTGGCCTCCCCGGCCAGGCCCAATATACCACAAGGGATGTGTCTTGGAGCCGCTGAGTCTTATCTTCTTCTCCTGAAGGACCTGTCCAATACCGAGAGGGTCGTCCTGCTCCTCCCGAGGACCCAGTGGCGAGTAACTGCGGCCCTTTGGCCTGATTCCGCCCATACCTTGCCGTCCCCTACCTTCCCGTTGACCTATTTCCCGGCTCCGCGATGTACCGCTCCAGGCCCTCATTGGCCGGAATGCGGATGGCGCACTTCACGCCGTCCAGCTTCCAAACCAGCAGGAATGCGAATGTTCGAGTCCCGCGGCAATGGCCATGCGTTCTTGCGCGAGTTGCCACCGACCGTGCCGGCGCTTGACACGCGGGAATCTGTCGTGGATGCCAGTCGGATTCCGACTTGGCGGCTCGGGTGCGGGCGATCCTGGCGGAACTGGGTGCCGGCGCCACCCCGGAACAGATAGCAGAGCGTATGAAGCAGATTTCCGAAGATCGCGTGCGGCGCCGCCTGACGGCTCGCGTGCGGCGGGTTATGGGGGCCGTGGCGTGAGGAGCGACTGATGCGTGTGTTGGAGAGACGACTTCGCCGGCTTGAGGAGGGATTGCTGTCTCCGCCGGAAACGGCAGATTCGCGGCGCCTCCGCGAGTCCCGCTTCCGACCGGCTGCCGAGGCAATGGTCGTCGAAATCCAATACGTTTCCCCAGACGGAAGCGTTGAGGACGGCCCCCAGTTCACCATTCCGACCGGAAGTGCTGGGCTTGCCGGCGGAGGGTGGCCCCGCTTTGCTGGTCGGCAGTATCGCGAAGACCGCGAAGACCTGCACCCATGAAGACGATTGTCAGCAGGTTGCGGCGGCTGGAGCGGAGATTTCCACCTCCGGCGCCAGTCCCCTCGGGCCCATCGGTCACCGAGCAGATTGGGGACGCGCTCGCACGGATCGGGTTCGCACGCGGTGAACAGGAGAGCCTTGGGGAGACGTTCGCATGCTTCCTCGGGATCACCCCGCGCGAGCTTCGCGTGCGGCTGCAGCGTCGGGCAGGCGGCCAGCCCGCGGAAGCTAACGATATTGGCGGATAACGCTCCTCAGCGGGTCCGCGTCACCACCGTCTCGTTTGGGGTTCATTCGACGGTTTAGCGACTTAACGCCGTCCAACAAACACGATGGTGGGGGAGTAGACACGATAACCGGCGCCCATTCTCCGAGTGGGCGACCAACCATGCTCCATCAGCTCGGGCCATTCAAGATGTGATCCATTGTACAATCGTCTCGAAGGTGCAGACTGAGGTCGTGCCATGCAATCCTTGAACCTGCCCGCCAATGTTCCGTCAGTGTTGCTGGCAGTTGTGATCGCGTTCTTCGTATTGACAGTATTGGTGTGGGCTGGCCCTCTGCTATCGCGCTAGCCGGACGCCGACATTCCTGCGGGCCACACATCATTCCATTCGGTGGATCTTCTTCAACGTTGTGGTATCCCTCCTTCACCTCATTGCTGCGGGTACCATTACCTTTGCATTTGGTTCGGCAGCATTTCACGATCGGCTCGTGGATGGCAGCCTTCTGGTGTTCGCAATAGTTCGGGTCGCTACTGCTGCGGAAGCGCACTATGATCAAATTGTTCGGCAGTACGAGCGATGGCCTCAACTCTTCGCAATGATGGTGGGGTTGAGCATCGGAGGACTCGCGCTGTCTTTTTACACCATGACGATTCTGCTGAAGACTTCGGTGACACCACACCCCGCGACAGGAACGATTGATGCTCCAGCATTCTCTATCGGTATCGCCGGGTCTGCGGCGCTATACGCCCTGAGTTGCAGTCTCCTCGACCCTCGCTGGCAGAAGGTTGCGTAGAAACAAACTATGTTGAGCTTACTGATGATCTGCTGGTTCATCCTCACATTGGTTGGGTCGCTTTGCTTCTTCGTTATGGCCATATCAGCTGCAAGGAAGCGATTTCCATCTTCACTCGTCAATCGGCCTGCCAGATTCCAGCGGTCTGTCTCAGGCTTCCGTAGCGGCGAACTGGAGGCCGACTACGTAGAGGCGTGGCATCTTGAAGGTCATGTACTTCCGGTATATCAGAGAGTCCGGTATCGCTTGTCCGACAGCCGTTTCGCTGAGATAGCGGAGCGCGTTTCTGCCAGAATGAATAGCCTGAACTGAGACTCGACATGGTGTTGCTGATGTCAGTAACGGAGAGATAAGCCTATGGCCGAGAACCCCGACGACCTTATATGCGGCGTCGAGAGAGACATCGTCGAGCGCTTCCTTTTGCTTGTTCGCGATAAATACCAGCAGGTTGATAAGGCGAACTATTTTCTAGAATTGAACTTGGGTGCTAGCGGTATCAATGTCGCTATTACCCATTAGCCTGACGTCTTGAGCCACTTGGCTACCATTCT
>Ga0265316_10006006_pt1 | contig 11683 bp, 8 predicted proteins | sample 4522metaG_FD_202092 | JGI IMG/M metagenome (GOLD analysis project Ga0265316, IMG submission 202092) | Rhizosphere microbial communities from Carex aquatilis grown in University of Washington, Seatle, WA, United States - 4-5-22 metaG | ecosystem: Host-associated > Plants > Roots > Rhizosphere >...
CGCCGCAGCTTGTCGCGGAATCCGCGCCGCCAGCCGGCTCAGACGCAAACCCAGCCGCAAAACCGCCCGCGCCCAAGAAAAAGCCCGGCTTCTTCGCCAGTGTCAAGCGATTCGTCCGGCGCGTTTTCGGCGCGGAGTGAAAGACCATAAAATAGGGACAACGCCGCTATTACGGAATCAGCGACTGTACCGGACACGAAACGCGCTGAATTATCGCGCCCGGCCTGTCCATCTGAAATTTATAACTACACTGTAGCGCCGAATTCCCCACCGTGGCTCCACGGTATACATACAGAGTCTTCGTTCCAGGCTGGTACACCAGCAGCGAACTCGACTCGTTCACTCCGGTCATTTGGAACTCCACATCGCCCTTCTCTGAATCGTAGCTCGACGCCTTCACCGTACGACTCGCTCCAAGCCAGTACCCGAGCGCCAATACTCCCACCAGCGCCAACACGTTTCTCATCCACACTAAGGCTTTATCCATTGCTCCCCCTGCAGATAATGTTCATCACTAAGGACGCAAAGGCTCTCTCAGTTGCTCACAATTTCCCTGGCCCCTGACCCCTCTTCCTACAGCTCCCGCGCTCGCTCGATAGCGCGGATCACGGCCTGGGCCTTGTTGAGCGATTCCTGGTGTTCGAGTTCGGGCACAGAATCGGCCACGATGCCGGCCCCGGCCTGGACGTAGCCCTTGCCGCCGATAGCCAGCATAGAGCGGATGGCAATGCAGGAGTCGAGGTTACCGGAGAAGTCGGCGTAGAGCACCGCGCCGCCATAGGTTCCGCGCCGCGCCGGTTCCAACTCCTCAATGATCTCCATGGCCCTGACTTTGGGCGCGCCGGAGAGAGTTCCGGCAGGAAAGCAGGCACGTAGGGCATCGACGGCGGTTAGCTCCGGTTTAAGTCGCCCTTCGATGGTGCTGACTATATGCATGACATGCGAGTAGCGTTCGACGAACATCAGCCGGTCTACTTTCACGGAGCCGAATTCACTGACCCGGCCCACATCGTTGCGGCCCAGATCGACCAGCATTACGTGCTCGGCGCGCTCTTTCTCGTCGGCGAGCATCTCGTCGGCCAGCGCCTCGTCTTCTTCTTCATTGGCTCCGCGCGGACGGGTTCCGGCGATGGGCCGGTACTCGACCTTGCCCTGATGGACGCGCACCAGCAACTCCGGGGAGGAGCCCGCCAACTCGATGGGCAGCGGCGCAGCGGGGGGCTGTTTTCTCTTCTTGGACGAGTTTCGAGGTTTGTCGAGCCGCCCGCCCAATGGCCCCTCTGGCGTAAAGCGCAGAAAGTACATATAGGGGCTGGGATTGACGGTGCGTAGCGCCCGATAGACCTGGAAGCTGTCTGCTTCGGGCACGACGTCAAAGCGCTGCGAGAGGACTGCCTGAAAGATGTCGCCCGCGCCGATGTACTCCTTGGTGCGTACCACGGCGGCCAAGTAGCTCTTTTTGGCGGTCCTGTGGTTCACCTTGAGTTTGCCTTTGCTGTGTTGGGCGGGCAACTTCGGCAAGGGCTGGGCCAGCCGCTTTTCCAGCTTGTCGAGCCGCTGGACGGCCTTGTCGTATGCCGCAGACGGTGTGTTTCGGGTCAGGTCGGCCGTCACCACCAGCCAAATCTCCTTACGCACGTGGTCAAAGGCCAGCACCTCGTCGAAGAAGAGCAGGCAGGCATCTGGGACGCCCAACTCGTCTTTGGCCAGCGAGGGAAGCCGCTCGATCTGGCGCACCGCGTCGTAGGAGAAGAAGCCCACAGCCCCGGCAGTAAACGGAGGCAGCCCGGGCAACCGCGCCGGTTTGTGTCCGCCCAGCGCCCGCCGCAGTTCGGCAAAGATGTCGCCCTCGATCTGGACGACCTTCTTGCCTTCGGTGATCGTGATCTCGCGTCCGCGCGCCACAATCCGCTTGAACGGTGCCAGCCCGATGAAGGTGTAGCGGCCTACCTGCTCGCCGTTTTCCACCGACTCCAGCAAGAAGCACTCCGGCTCGGGCCAGGCCGCGCGTAGAAAGGCTGAAACAGGCGTCTCCAGGTCGGCGGTCAAAGTGCGGCAGACAGGGACAAGCGTGTGCTCCTTGGCGTGCGTCAGGAACTCCTTGCGACTGGGAAGGACAGGATGGGCAGAGGCTTTCACAGCCTCAGTGTAATTGCTATGGCGTCGTTGCCGAAGTTGAGCGCCGGCAGCCCCGACGTAAATCGTATCCGCTTTGAACTCGCGCGCTCCGCGCGGTCCGGCTCAATGCACTAACTGGGAACGGTACGAAGCCAGCCAATTCACCATCTCTTTTGGTGGAATAGGGCGGCTGAAAAGATATCCTTGCGCATGGTCGCAACCCTTCAAGCGCAAAAAGTCCAGTTGTTCCTGGGTTTCCACCCCTTCTGCGATCACTTGCAAGCCGAGTTCGTGGCCTAGTTCAATAGTCTTCAGGACCATAATGCGGTCGCTTTCGTTGACCTGCATATCCTGGACGAATGATTTGTCGATCTTCAGTTCCGTCGCCGGTATGTTCTTGAGTTGTTGCATCATGGCATAGCCGGTGCCAAAATCGTCAATCGACAACTGAACCTGTTTCATCCGCAGTCTGGTCAGGATGTCCAACGTGCTCGACAGTTCTTTAATCAAGCCACTCTCTGTGATTTCAATCGTGACACCCCTAGGCGAAATGCCATGCTTCTCGGCGAGTGAAACAAGAAGGTCGGGGAACTTCAGATCGTGCAGGGAGTACACCGACGCATTCAGCGACAGCATGGGAGCAATCCCATCGCCGTTCGCAAATTGCGCCACTTCGCTCATCCCGCGGTCCATAACAAACCAGCCAAGCTCGTCGATGAGCCCTAGTTCCTCCATGCGGCCGATAAAGTTGTCGGGGAAAATCAGCCCTCGTTCAGGATGCTGCCACCGGACCAGAGCTTCAACACCAATCACGCGCCCAGTCGTAATTTCAATCTGCGGCTGATAGTAAAGTACGAACTCAACACGTTCGATCGCGCGCTGCAGTTCCTCTTTCTCGATGACGATTTTTGGGGTCTGCTTGACATCTGACGTCGCCTCAGGCTCCGCATGTCTTTCAAGTACCTCCTCCAGTTCTGTCAACCTGAAGGGCTTTTGGAGGTGGCCCACAATGGAAAGGCCAAGGGCTTGCGCCACTTGCCCGGCTGACTCCAGAGTGCGCTTGCCAACACCGCTCATCAGGACAATGCCGGTCTTGCACTTCAGCTTACCGAGCAGCCTCAACAGCTCAACGCCATCCATCTTCGGCATCATCAAATCGAGCATGATAAGAGTTTTGTCAGGCGTGAGAGCATCCAGAAACGCTTTTGCATCCGTCGTTACGGTGCATTGCAATCCCAATGCCTGCGCGGCGGTAGAGATGAATTCTCCCACGTCGTTTTCATCGTCGATGACCAGAATTCTCTGCTTAGTTTTCATCGTTCCTCAGCTTGTTGCCGGTCGCCCGCATGGCCATTACCGGCCAGACAGGGAGTGTTCCACTTCTTCCGGTTTGTCACTATCGCTTCCCATTACGTGGTGAACGATTGCAGCGAACTCGGTTCGTTGATATGGCTTACGCAGCAGGGGGCCGTCAACCAGAGGCATGCTTCTCTCTGCCATCGCCTCTGCCGGAAATCCGGAGGAATAAATAATCTTGAGATCGGGGCGCAGGAGAAGGGCCTTTTGCGCCAGTTCCACTCCGTTCATGCCTCCAGGCATCACGATGTCCGTCACCATCAGGTCGATTTCACTCCGTTGCGCAAGCACCTCCAGCGCGCTGGCGCCGTCTTTGGCTTCAAAGGCTGTATAGCCCATCTCCGCGAGATAGGCGAGGGCCACCTCTAACAGGTCCGCCTCGTCATCCACCACCAGCACCGTGCCGCCCAGCTTTCCGTTAAGAGGCTTTGGGGTATCCGCCGGAACAGGGTGCGATAGATTCGCTATAAGAGGCAGATAAAGCGAGACTGTGGTCCCAATACCAAGTTCACTGTAGACGCGGACGGCGCCGCCCGACTTTTTTACGAAACCGTAAACCATGGCAAGCCCCAGGCCTGTGCCCTTGTTGCGCGGCTTGGTGGTGAAGAATGGCTCAAAGGCGCGTTCAAGAGTCTCTTTCGACATGCCTTGCCCGGTATCCGTTACCGACACACAAACATAACGGCCAATCTTCAAATCGCCTGCTTGTACTGCCGGATGGCTGTCTCCAAGAACCTGCACCCGTGAATTAATAATGATGGAGCCGCCTTTAGGCATCGCATCCCGTGCATTGACCACGAGATTGAGCAAAGCGCTTTCCAGTCCAGCGGGGTCGACGAAGAGCGACGGTACCGATTCATCAACGTGCGTGGTGATATTGATCTCCGGGCCGAGTCCCCGGGAAGCCAGTTCGATCATATTCTGAATTGAATCGCCCAACAGGACAACCGACGGTTTCAACTCCTCATTGCTGGAGAACATGAGCAGGCGCCGCGTGATGTCAGCGCCGCGCGTAGCTGCCTTCTGCGCGGTTTGTACTCTTTTAACAGCCGCTTCGTTGCCGGCGACCATACGGTCAAGCAGGTCGAGGTTTCCAATGATGACACCGAGCAGATTGTTAAAATCGTGAGCGATTCCACCCGTCAATTGGCCCACTGCCTCCATCTTCTGGCTTTGGTGCCATTGACGCTCCAGTTGCTTTCTCTCGCTGATGTCGCGAATGGCCGCCGTAACCAGGATGCCCTCGGCACTCTCGAGCGGGCTGAGCATAATCTCGATGGGGAACTCGCTACCATCTTTTCGCAGCCCATGTAGCTCAATTCCCGTGCCAATCTGCTGCGCCAGCGCCTCGGCTGCGGTGCGGGTTCCGTCGGCGATCAGCCTCTCAGCAAAGCCCTCCGGAATAATGTTTGTCACCTTCTGGCCTAGGAGTTCATCGCGGCGGTATCTAAACTGCTTCTCCGCCTGAGCATTCAGCAGGACAATCTCCCCGCCCTGGTTCACCACCACCATTCCGTCCGGAGCCGCCTCCATCAGCCCCCGATACCTTGCCTCCATCTGGGCCAAATGCTTGTCCGCATCCTTGCGTACGGTTATGTCGCGGATGGCCGCGGTCACCAAAATTCCCTCGGGGCTCTCCAGCGGGCTGAGCATGATCTCAATGGGAAACTCGCTTCCATCCTTCCGCAGCCCGTTCAGCTCAATCCCCGTTCCGATCTGTTGCGCCAGTGCCTCGGCCGCGGTGCGGGTTCCGTCGGCGATCAGACGCTCCGCAAAGCCCTCCGGAATGATGCTCTTCACCTTCTTGCCCAGGAGCTCGTCGCGGCGGTATCCGAACTGGCTCTCCGCCCGTGCGTTCAGCAGGACAATCTCTCCGTCCTGATTCACCACCACCATTCCATCCGGAGCCGCCTCCATCAGCCCCCGATACCTTTCTTCCATCTGCGCCAGATGCTTGTCCGCATCCTTGCGCACAGTGATGTCGCGGATGGCCGCGGTTACCAGAATTCCCTCAGGGCTCTCCAGCGGGCTGAGCATGATCTCGATGGGAAATTCGGTTCCATCCTTCCGCCGGCCGTAGAGCTCAATCCCGGTGCCAATCTGCTGCGCAAGCGCCTCGGACGCGGTGCGGGTTCCATCGGCGATCAGCCGCTCAGCAAAGCCCTTCGGAATGATGTTGGTTACCTTCTGGCCCAGCAACTCATCGCGGCGGTAGCCGAACTGGCTCTCCGCCCGGGCGTTCAGCAGGACGATTTCCCCATCCTGGTTCACTACAACCATTCCGTCCGGAGCCGCCTCGAGCAGCCCGCGGTATCTGGCTTCCGACTCCCTGTGTTCGCTCAGGTCGCGGCAAATCTCGGAGAATCCGCGTAAATTCCCAGCCGCATCGCGCAATGCAATGTAAGTGGCGCTGGCCAAAAATTCAGAACCGTTCTTACGGACTTGCATACCATATTCTTCGTGCCGGCCGTTTGTGGCGGCTAGCCGGAGTACCTCCTCCGGCCTACCTCGCTTGTTATCATCCCGGACAAAGAAACGGGCAAAGTTGTGACCGATAATTTCTTCTGCGGTATACCCCTCGATCAGTTCCGCACCAGCGCTCCAACTAATAACCTGGCCCCGCGGGTCAAGCATGAAGATGGCGTAGTCCTGTACCCCGTCCAGGAGCGTCCGGTATTTCTCTTCGCTTTGCTGGAGCGCTTCCTCTGCCTTTGCGCGTTTGTTACTATCGCGCACTGCAGCCCATGCCGCGATGCCGGCGATGAGTATCCCCAGGAAGGTTCCAAAAAACAGAATCGTTTTGGTCTGGCTCAAGTACTGCTCAGTATTTTCTACGCGCTGTGTCCGCAAGCGCACTTCTTCATCCTGCAACTTGGTAACCAGCGCCTGAAACTCCGTATCCCTTTCGTCCGGTCCGATTCCAATGGCGGCTACCGCAGCAGCAAAGCCCTGGGTCCGGCGCAGATTGATGACCATATCCGCGCGCTGGATTCTTTCGGCGGCCAGGACTTCGAGAGCAGGAAAATGAATCTGCTGCACCGGGTTATCCGCCGTCAGGTTACGAATGATTGCCTGATCCTGCGCAACTCTCGCTACATTAGCCCGGTAGGCATTCAGATCGGATTCCTCGCCCGTCAAGACGAATCCCCGGCTCGCGGATTCGATACTCTCCATGGCCAGGGCCAGATCCTGGATGTTCGTGAGAACCTCGTGGGTATGCCGCACCCAGCGATCGCTTTCATCGGAAATGAGCATCCATCGAAAGGAGAACAAACCCATCAGTAACAGGGCCAACATCGCACACCCGAACGCGAGCCTTACCTTTGCATTCAAGAAGGACTTCATCATATCTCCACCTGATTCCTGCTCAGGGCAGGTGCATCAGAGTTCTCATTGCGAATAGGCCAGAAGCATGACTTAAGCGCATCGGTACTCCGAACTATTGAACACACGTATTACATCGGTAACACATAGGTAGAAATGTGTATGGTCCCTTTTGCTCAAAGCGGCTGAGAAGTAATGCCGGCAAGTTATCGCGGTATTCCCGGCGAAGTACAGGGTTTATTGCGATTTTGAACCGGTATTCCGCTTAGGCCGGATACTGGAACAGGCACCGGGCCGGGGAGAGGTTCAAGGGCTGGTTCCGGACGGCTTGACGGGAAAGGCCGACTGGCCTAGACTCACTGGGGTTTGGGCTTGTGAAGCGCGATCCGCATTGCCAACCGCATAAAATAGGAATTGGAGAATTCTAATGCCAACGATACCTCTGGCAGTCAGTTTGGATCATGAGATCAACCCCTGGGAGGCGCAAAGCGCCCGGTTTGAATTTGCGGCGCGTAAGCTGAATCTCGACCCAGGCTTGTGGAAGGTTCTGAGCACCCCCTCGCGCGAGATCATCGTTCACTTTCCCGTAGCCCTGGATAGCGGAAAGATCGAGATGTTCACCGGGTTCCGGGTACAGCACAACATCGCACGCGGCCCCGGCAAGGGCGGCATCCGCTATGCGCCGGATGTGACTCTGGACGAGGTGCGGGCGCTGGCCAGTTGGATGACCTGGAAGTGCGCGGTGGTCAATATCCCCTTCGGCGGCGCCAAAGGCGGCGTGATCTGCGACCCGAAGACGCTGAGCCAGGGCGAGCTGGAGCGCATCACCCGCCGCTATACCTCGGAGATTATCGATTTCATCGGGCCGGAGAAGGACGTTCTAGCGCCCGACGTGAACACCAACGAGCAAACCATGGCATGGATCATGGACACCTACTCGATGCACATGGGGCACACGGTAACCAGCGTGGTTACCGGCAAGCCATTGAACATCGGCGGATCGCGCGGCCGCCTGGAGGCTACCGGGCGCGGCGTGCAGGTGGTGTGCGACGAGAGCATGCGCTACCTGAATATGCCCATCGACGGCTGCCGGGTTGTGATTCAGGGATTCGGCAACGTTGGCTCAAACGCCGCCCGGCTGATGTTGGAGCGGGGCTACAAGATCGTGGGCATCGCAGAGAAGGAGGGGGGCCTCTCAAACCCCAACGGCATCGACATTCACCAACTGATCGAGTACAAGTATCGCAACGGCACCACCCTGGGCTTCAGCGGCGCCGAGGCCATGCCGAGCGAAGAGTTGATCGTTTCTGACTGCGAGATTCTTATTCCCGCGGCCACTGAGAATGTGATTACCAGCCGCAACGCAGACAAGATCAAGGCGCGCATCGTTGTTGAGGGCGCCAACGGCCCCACGACTGCCGTGGCCGATGAGATTCTGGCCGAAAAGCGGATCTTCATCGTACCCGACATCCTGGCCAATGCCGGCGGCGTAACGGCAAGTTATTTTGAGTGGGTGCAGGACCGGCAGGGCTACTTCTGGAAAGAAGCCGTCGTCAACGAGCAACTGGAGACCATTCTGCGCGACAGCTTCGACGACGTGGTCCGCTACTCCGAGGCGCACAACGTGAACAACCGCATCGCTGCCTACATGCTGGCAATCGATCGCGTGGCCTACACCATCAAGCAGAGGGGCATCTACGCATAATGGAATGAGGGATGCAGGCCCGATTCACAGTGCAATAATAGAGCGAAGCTGCAAGCCTCTGTTCGGCGCATACGACTCGCATGAACCTACCGAACTCCATCACGATGAGCCGGATTGTCATGATCCCGCTGCTGCTGTGGATACTGTCGCCGCACTTTCCGTGGCAAGGGGTCCACGGCGAACAGGAGATTCTGGCGTCGGTGCTGTTTGTGCTGGCCTCGATTACCGACGGCCTGGACGGCTACCTGGCCCGCAAGCGGGGCCAGATTACCACAATCGGCATGTTGCTGGACCCCATCGCCGACAAGATCATGGTGACCAGCGCTCTGGTTGCCCTGGTGGCTTACAACCCGCAGGTTGTCAAGGTCTGGATCGCGGTGGTTATCATCGGGCGGGAGTTCCTCGTCTCTGGCCTGCGTTCCATCGCTTCCTCGGAGGGGTTCACCATCCAGGCCAGCGACCTGGGCAAGCTGAAGACAGTCATCCAGATCGTCTGCGTGACCTCCGCCATTCTGGCTCATGGCTGGGATCAATGGCATATCGGCTTGCTCATTGTGCCGGTCCGGTGGATCGCCATTGCAGCCATTTACTTTACGGTACTGGTCTCCTCCATCTCCGCCATCGATTACTTTGTAGGCTTCTGGAAGCAGATTGACCACGCCAGCAAGGACCGCCGCAAAGCCTCCGTGATGACCCGCCGCTAAGACCGTTACGCGCTCAGCAGTTGGCGGATGACCATATGAAAGAACCCCGGCCATGGCCGGGGCTCTTTCATTGCGTTTGACAAGCGGCTGGCGCTTACGCCATCGCCGGAACCGGTTCAAGAATCTGGACTACCGGCGCTGCAGCGGGCGCGGCTTCCTGGGCCTGGACCGCGGCCGCCGGATGCTGATGGGGATGAATCCCGCGGGTGAGCCGCTGGACGAAGTGATAGGGCGGCCAGGGGCCGGAGATCTGCATCTGGCACCCGCGCATCATGGCGCTGGTAGTGGAGAACTTGTTCTGGTAGCGTTCCACGCATTTGCGATCGATGAGGTGGGCGATGTCGAGCACCATCTTGCCGCTTTCGGTAAGCCGACAGCTCACCTCCTCGTCCAGAGGCATAAAAAGCCGGTGCATTTGAAAGCTCACTGCCCGGGCGCGGGTCTGGCGTTCGCGGGCGCGGGTCGCGTTCTCGCGCAGGTCGCTCAGATATTGCCGGCCTACGCCCTCGGCAGGCAGATGCCGGTCAAAAGCGCGGCCACAGCAATCGTCAACAAACATCTTCAGGTGCATCTCAGTCTTGCCGCGCAGCTTGTCTATGTTCGACATAAACTGCCGCTGATTCGAGCGGATGGATCTGCGCAGGCTGTCGTCGTCGTTGAATACGGTTCCAAACCGGAAGGGCAGAATTGTGGAATGCTGGAAGCAGTCGGCGATGACCCGGGCGTGGTCCACGCCGGATCTCTGGTTCAAGGCTTCCGCGGGGTTGTGTTCGCTGACAACAACGGCCAGGTCGCTGGCGGGATAAAGAAAGACCTGATTGCCGCTCACTCCGAGGACGGATTCCATCGGAACAGGTTTGCGATGACGGGCCAATTCGGGAAAGGCTAGTTTTTCACCGATGCAGTAGGCGTACCACGCCATAGCGAGAGTCTCCGTATGCGCGCGCCGGTAAGCGCCGCTCGTTGGTGAAGCGTTGCGAACATGGGATAAGGGTGCATAGTGACGGATCGAAAAAAAGTCTGGTTTGAACTAAGCCGAATACTAGTCCTCTGAAAATACGGCTGGCAACAGCCCGGCTCGGTGACCCTGAAAAAGGTAGCAGAAACCACCGGATTTGTATTCATATTAACAACATATATATTTACATTATCAAATTAAGTTCCTATGGGGACAGACATCCCCTTTAGATTGTGGAACAAAACCGCACAGTATGAAATCGATCTCAACGTCTGATGGGTGCTGGGGTTAGGGCAACACGCGCTGAATGTGCAGATAAAGAATCACGTTCAAGACGATGGAGACAGCTAGCAGGGCCAAAGCCACAAGCGCAAAGACATTTACCTTGCTGCCGACGGTCTTCAGATCTTCAACCAGTTCCTGCTGCTCAAGCGTATTTCGGTCTGTGGCTTCGCGGACCATCTCCAACTGGTCCTCGACGCGTTTCAGCGAGGAGTGCTGCTCCAGAATATGATTGCGCAGTTCATGGTGCTGCGACTGGAGTTCGGCCAAGCCGTCCTCGATAGGCTCAAGATCGACCGGCGGCGGCGGGGGGTGCGGATGCGGGTTGAGGATATTGGAGACAGTGGTGCCGATATTGCCGTCCAGCAGGGGCAAAAGCCGCTGTATAAACGGCAGCGTCAGGCGTAGCGCATTTACCGCGCGCTGAAGGCTGGAGGGCTGCTCGGCCCCAGAGGCCGCAGGTGTATTGGCCAGGGCTCGCCCTGGAGGGACAGGCGTGAAACGTTGCGGATCGTTCTGGCCCGGCGGCAGGGAGGAGCGGCCGGAGGTTCCGATCGGCAGAGGAGACCCGACTGCGCGTGGATGCGGCTGGTCCGCGTTCTGCTCCAGGCCGTCCGGATCGTTGAAGCCAAAGCCCTCTGCGTCGTTCATGAAGTTCCTTCTTCCATCACTATAATAGGCGTTTTTCCCGACATTTGGGTATTCCGCGGCCGATGGGTACTCCGGGCTTCCTCCGAGTTACTCCCCATCGGCAAGCCGGCGGCCCCGCAACAGGGAGATGCGGTCAGAAACAAACAGGAAAGGCGGGGCCGGTCGCGTATTCTCATAGCCATATATCACGTCTGGGAGAAGCGTGTGAAACCAGCCCTAATCCGTACACTGCGCAGCCTACAACGCAACATTCTGGCCGGCATCATCACTATCGGACCCCTGTTTGTCACTTACCTGATCTTCAGCTTTCTTCTCGGCGCTTTGGCGCAGGCTGGCCTGCCGGTGGTCAAGCTGTTTGCCGCCATCTTTTCCGAGGCATGGCTGAGCCAGCCCTGGTTGCAGTCGGTGCTAGCCGTTCTGCTTACCCTCATCGTGCTCTACGTGGTGGGCCGGGTCACTTCGCTGGTGATCGGCCGCCAGGTCTTCAACCTCTTCGAGGCGGCGCTCGACCGGTTGCCGTTCGTCGCCAAGGTCTATACGTCGGTGCGCCAACTGCTGGACAGCATGATGGCCAAAAAAGAGTCC
>Ga0265316_10006009_pt1 | contig 11673 bp, 11 predicted proteins | sample 4522metaG_FD_202092 | JGI IMG/M metagenome (GOLD analysis project Ga0265316, IMG submission 202092) | Rhizosphere microbial communities from Carex aquatilis grown in University of Washington, Seatle, WA, United States - 4-5-22 metaG | ecosystem: Host-associated > Plants > Roots > Rhizosphere >...
ATGTGGCCGGAAAAGGGTCTCTGTTCGTTTCGCCCACCGGAGAGACGATGCTGATCGACGCCGGCATACCGGCAACTGTGGACAAAATCGTGAATGCCGCCAAGTTCCTTGGCATTAAGAAAATCGATTACATGGTGGTGTCCCACTACGATGGCGACCACGTGGGCGGCGTCCCTCCGCTGGCTGCGCAAATACCGATCGGCACTTACGTGGACCACGGCGCGAACGTTCAATTCACGCCCTCCACAATCAAGAATGTGGAAGCGTACGATGCCCTCACGGCAAAAGCGAAACACATCGTCGTGAAGGCCGGCGACAGAATTCCGATCAAAGGTTTCGACGCGCTCGTCGTTATGGCCGCGGGAAAAGCGATTGTCGACCCACTCAAGGCTGGGGGCCAGCCCAATCCGCTCTGCGACACGACGCCTCGTAAAATCTGGGGCCCGAATGCGCGGGGCGTCGTGGACAATCATGACACCAACGAAAACTCGCAGGCGATTGTCCTGCTGATCACCTATGGAAAATTTCGCATGCTCGATCCGGCGGACCTGACGTGGAACAAGGATCGCGACTTGTTTTGCCCGATCAATCGCGTGGGCACAGTGGACCTGTTCATGACCGCCAATCACGGCATCGAAAACGGCAACTCTCCGGTGATGGTGAATGCGCTCCGCCCACGAGTGGTCATCGCCGATAACGTTCCGGAACATGGCGCTTCGGCGGATGTTTTCCACATTATCGAAGCAGCGCCCGGGCTCGAGGATTACTGGCAATTGAGCTATTCGCCATCGGCAGGAAAGGAGGCAAACGTCAAACCGGATTTCATGGCGAATGGAGAAGGTGCCCCGGGTGGAAAGTGGATCAAAGTTTCCATCGAAAAAAATGGCACGTTTACGATCAGCAGCCGCGGCAATACTTTCATGAAAACCTACAAGCCGCGAAAATAGATGCAAAAATAGGCTGGCCTTGATCTTGCTTTCCTTTCGAGCCTGGAGCGCTTTTCAGCGGCACAGCAGTCAGCCTATGGGGTTTAAGCCTTGCGCGTGTAACGCCTAACCCTCAGAGGCTGAAGCCTGCGCCACTGAAACCCTGGCCGATGCAAGCGGGGAAGCTTTTTCTGCTATACTCCCGACCGGGCTCGTGGCCGCGGGAATATTTCTCCTTCAGGCTTAGAACTCAACTTCTCGCGGGTAGCACTTGGAATTACGGTGTAAACAAGTGCCGCCTGCACCCGTTTTTCCAGCGCCGGGTCCTGTGCCGGGCTCTGCCCTTTTCATCGAGGCGTTTCGATGCGTGAGATAGCGATAGTAGGTGGCGGGCCGGCAGGCGCGATGTGCGGGGAACGACTGGCCCGCGCAGGCTACAGCATCACGATTTACGATGAGCACCTCGCCTGGGAAAAACCCTGCGGCGGCGGCCTGACGCACAAGGCCATCGAAGCCTATCCATTCCTTCTGAACGGCCCTTATCCCAAAAAACTGATTCGCACGGTGGAGCTGATTTCCAGCAAGGGCCATCGCGCTCATCTGGCTTTGGAACAGCCCATTGTCATTTATTCAAGAACCGTGCTCAACGGACTTCTTCTCGAACGCGCCGAGGCCGCCGGCTGCCGCATTATTCGCTCCCGTGTGAATCAGATTGAAACGTCTGGCGACCGCGCAAAGCTGGCGATCGGCGATTCGCGCGTCGAAGCCGATTTTGTGGTCATTGCCGCCGGAGCGCGAAATTCCCTGCTGCCCAATACGCAACCTCTCGGGCGGCGCGATCTGGAAATGACGCTCGGCTATTTCGTTCCCGCTCAGGCAGAAGGGATTTCCGTAAAATTTCTGCGCCGCTTTGAAGGCTACCTCTGGTCCTTCCCGCGCTGCGATCATCTTTCCGTGGGGATCTGCGGCAGCATGGCGCGCCATACCAGCCAGGAATTGCGGCGCCACCTGCATGCATTCATGGCCGATGAGAACATTTCGCGTGAGGGCGCGACGTTTTACAGTCACGTGCTGCCTTCTCCGCAGAAACAAACGCTTTCCGCGCGCCGCGTTGTGGGAAGCAACTGGGCTCTGGCAGGCGATGCCGCCGCGTGGGTCGATCCCATCACCGGGGAAGGCCTCTATTACGCCCTGCGCTCTGGCGATTTGCTGGCCGGCGCATTGATCGCTGGGAAGCCGGAGGAATATCCCGCGCGCATCCGAAAAGCATTTTCCGCCGATCTGGAATTCGCCACGCGAATCGCGCGTCGTTTTTATCGCGGAAATTTTCTGGGAGGCGCAGTCGCGACGCGCATGATTCAATTCATCGAACGCAGCCCGACGTTCCGCGCCTTGATGGCGGATTTGTTCGGTGGCGCGCAGGATTATTGCAGCCTGAAGCGCCGTCTCTGGGCGCAATGCGGCACAACGCTGACCGAAGTAGTCGGCAGCATGTTGAAGAGCCAGCCCGCCATGGCCAAGGGCGCCTCCGCAGCCGGTACTGAGAACCTACAGTGAGCCCGGCGGACGAATCGAAGATCGAGCCCGGCATCGAAGGAACTCTCGAGCGCGTCGTAAAACCGGAGTGGACCCTCACGTATTTCGATCCGAAGCTCCCCGGCGTTTTTTCCACGCCATCCATGATTGCATTGATGGAAATGACCACCTCGCACGCCATCGCTCCGTTCCTCCCGCCGGGAGCGTTGACGGTGGGCACGCGAATTGAAGTCGATCACCTTAGGGCCGTCCCCGCCGGGGTCACGGCCGTCTCCAAAGCAAAGCTCGTCGAAGTGAACGGCAGGCGGCTGATCTTCGAAGTCGAGGTATCCAGCGGTGGCAGCACGATTGGGCGAGGTTTCGTTCACCGGGCCATCGTGACGCATGAACGTTTCCAGGGAATCGTGAGTGGAAAACAAATGAAGTAAAGCGGAAGAACAACCCTTCGAACGCAGGCGCTCACGAATTACAAATCACGATTCACAAATAACAGGCTTAATACGCGGATCGCCGTGCGGCAACCTTGCGCGGAGGAGGCGGAATCACCGTGGCCATCTTGCGAATCATGGCCAGTACCAGACGCTTGTCGCCATCGGACAGCGTGGTGCTGTATTTCTTGATTTCGGAAAGGAAGCGGATTTCGTCTTCGGACAGCTCACCCAGCATTTTCTGGGTATCGCGGTCGCGCGGGGTCTCCGCGCCGGGGAAAAAATCGGCCAGCGCGATTTCCATCGCTTCGGCAATCTTCGCCAGCGTCTCGAGAGACGGCACGGTGTGGCCGTTCTCGACGCGCGAAAGGTAGCAACGCAGCAGCCCGGTTCTCCGCTCGATATCGCCCTGCGACAAGCCTCGCTGGCCGCGATAACTCCGGATCACTTCCCCAATATTTACTTTCGGCTTTTCTTTTGGCACGCGCCCCACACCTTCCAAGTCAGCGGTTATCTTACGCAGCGGAACATTTGCACGCAAGAGGTTTCTTCTGATGTGCTGGAACTTCCATCTGAAAAAGTTACTCGTCGGCTCGTGTGGACGGGCAATCGCACTCGGATTTTCAGCCCATTTACCGGCAATCACCCACAGGATGACGTTAATCGCTACGATTTGTGGCGCTGTAGACATTCGCCAGGGCCCTGCAGAGTGCCGGGCCGAGTCCGAATCTGCCTGAGGACCTTGCGCGGGGCGGCTTGCCCCGGTGAAACCGCTCAAAGATGTGAGGCAGGTCCGAGGAAGGAATTCCCGACCTGAATACAAATTGTTCCGTCTTTGTTCCGTCTGCAATGCAATCCGGGAACGGATACACCGTTATGACCCCATTTGCTTTCTCAATAATTCTTGCTAGAGTAAGCCCACTTTGCGCCGGCCCGGCGCGCGAGGAGAATCTGTGGCCACGCTCGATCTGCGACCCCTCAGCCTCGGCGAATTGCTGGACCGCACATTTTTCCTATATCGCCGGAATTTCCTCCTGTTCATCGGCATCTCCGCCGCGCCATATTTAATTCTGATGTTCGCCGGTCTGGCCCCCGTTCTTCTGGCGGGACTCGGTCGCGGAAGCCGCGCCCCTTCGGCGGCTCAGGCAATCGGTATGGCCGGTGTTGGAATTGTTGCCCTCCTCGCCTTCCTGGCATTTTTCGTGGCGCTGCTTTTTTCGATGGGCGCCACAGTCTTCGCCGTGGCTGAGTTCTACTCCGGCCGCCGGCCCACGATTCGCGGGTGCCTCCGTATGGTTCAAGGGCATGCCGGCACCGTTTTCGGGGTGATGGTGTTGAGCGGCCTGATTGCGGGGGTTGGTTTCATCGCGTTGATCGTTCCTGGCGTATACCTTTTGTGTCGGCTCCCGGCGGCGACACCCGCGGCTTTGATTGAAAATCTCGGTCCCGCCGATGCGATCCGGCGCAGCTTCGACCTCACAAAAGATTTCGCAGGACGCGCATTTATGATTATTCTGCTGACTTTGTCGATGACCTGGGCTGTGGCCGCTCTGTTTCAACTTCCGTTCTATGTTCTTATCGCCGTCACTGCGAAGCAGCCGCAACTCGTTCTGATCTGGACAGTTCTGGCGCAGGTGGGAAGCGCTATCGGCAGCGTGCTTGTCGCTCCCGTCAGTACGATCAGCACGGCCCTGTTTTATTACGACCTGCGCGTGCGCAAGGAAGCCTTCGATCTGCAGATGATGATGCAAGCCGTCGGCGCCGATCCCGCTCCGCCTCCCATCACGGGGGGCATCCCATCGATGTTTGGACGAGATGCTTCCTGAACAATTGAATTCGGGGTTTTTGCGCGCGGCAAGAATGGCTTCGATTCTTGCCGCCTTGCTTTTCCTTGTATTTCCGATTTGCCCGCGTGGATTTGCAAACACTTCCGGGAGCTTGCCGGACCCGTCGAATCCCAATACGTATACTGGCCCCTCCTTTGTGAAGGAAATAGCGCGCCTGAAATCCGCTCTGGAAACCGCCCGCGAATCGCCGGAACGCCTCCAGGTCCTGATCGATTCCCTGCCGAACTTGTGGACGGTCGAAGCGGGAACGCAGGAATACCGTGTTCCGACCTCCACGCTTGCCGATCGACTGAAAAAAGCGGAACACTTTCCGGAAGGACGCCGGCTGGAATTGGACAAGGCACAAGAATACCTCGACGCACTTGTGTCGGAAACCGATGACCTTTCGAAAACGCCGTCTCCGAATTCATCCGCCGCCAGGATCGCGCTCGACAAAATTTTGTCCCAGCCGGAATACCACCGTAACGGCGCGCCGAGTTGGTGGGATCGAATGCGCGCGCAACTGAACCAGATGATTCTCGACGCTCTGAGTCGAATTTTTAGAAATATTGGCAGCCAAAAATCCCTGGGACAGGTTCTCTTGTGGCTGGGCATCTGTGCGGCAGCGGTCCTGATCGCCGTTGCCATGTTCCGCCGCTGGATTCGCTCCGCGCGACTCGAAGAAATGGCTCTCGAATCGGCCGCAATCCCTGCTCGCTCCTGGCAGCAATGGATTTACGCTTCGCGCGCGGCGGCCGATCGCCGTGACTACCGTCTGGCCATTCATTGCGCCTACTGGGCCGGAATTTCGCGATTGCAGGATCAGGGGACCGTTCCGCTGGATCGCGCAAAAACGCCGCGGGAATATCTGCGCAGCCTCTCAAAATCGAAATTAATTTTTCCCGAAACTCATGCAGCCCGCTATCAGGCGCTTTCCGCGATGACTTCGCGCCTCGAAAACACCTGGTACGGTTATCGCACCCCAACAGAAGAAGACTTCCGCGATTCGCTCGTTCAATTGGAGATTCTGGGTTGCCCGCGAACTTAGATCCCGGCGACCGCAGGCTCTTGCTCCTCGCAGGAGCAATTTTGCTCGTGCTGATTGCCGCCACGGTTGTGCTTGCACCCCGTCGTGAAGAGGAGGATGGTCAAGGAACTCCCACCACATATTCTTCCGCCGGCAACGGCGCGCAGGCTGCGTATTTGCTCCTTCGCGGATTGGGATATAAATCGGATCGCTGGGAAAAATCGCCCGCTGAATTGCCTTCCAATCCTACAGCCAGCATACTGATTATCGCCGAACCCTCCAATTTCCCGGAGACCGAAGACCGCGACGCCTTGCTACGATACGTGCGAGCCGGAGGCTGGGTCATTTACGCTGGCAGATTCCCTTTCCTCTTTTTTGGGACTGGCGAAGTCATTCCCGCTCCCATTGGGAAATCGCAACTGACTGCGGAGAGTTTTCCCGCGCTCGCGCCCAGCCCGTTCACGCGAGACTCCGCGCAGATTACTGTTTTTGCCCGGAATCGATGGGTGATGTCGGACGGCAATCAGTTTCCCCTGTATGGCGATCCGCGCAATCCCGTCGTCGTCACCTGGCGCCTCGAGAAGGGGCGCATTCTCTGGTGGGCGGGTCCCACGCCGCTCACCAATTGGGGCATCACGCGGCCCGGCAACCTGGAATTCTTTCTGGACTGCATCGGAGCCGCTCGGCCCAACGCGCCTCCCAATCGGACAACGGTCTTGTGGGACGAATATTTTCACGGTTACCGGGGATCGCTGTGGACTTATTTTGAGGAAACTCCCGTTCCCTGGGCGATTTTTCAACTTGCCTTGGTTGCGTTGTTCGTCCTATTTACCTTCGGGCGTCGAAGCGGCCCGCTCTATGCCCCGGTCGCGGTCTCACGCCTGTCGCCGCTGGAATTTGTGGATACGCTGGGCGACTTGTATGCGCGCGCCAAAGCAGGGCCCGCGGCCGTGCGCGTGGCCTACCAGCGGTTTCGATCTCAAATCACACGACGGCTGGCGCTCCCTGCTTCGATCTCCAATTTGCAACTCGATGCCGCCGTCCGCGAACGCCTGGGATGGAAGCAGCCCGGCCTATTTGATACCTTGCAACGCGCGGAGAAGGCAGCTCAAGCCAGTGAACTTAACAGCGCCGACGCACTAACCATCGTTCAGGCACTCGAACACTACGAATTGTTATTTGGATTGAAGCGCCCAACCGAGGAGAAACGCTAATTGGAAAATCTCGCACGCCTCTCGACCCATATTCGAACCGAGCTTTCGAAAGTCATTGTCGGCCAGCAGGAAGTGATTGACCAGTTGCTTCTAGTGTTGGTCTGCGGCGGCCACGCCCTTGTTGAAGGCGTCCCCGGACTTGCCAAGACGCTGACCGTCAAGACGCTCGCGCGCATCTGCGGCCTCGGATTCCAACGCGTACAGTGCACGGCGGACCTGATGCCCGCCGACGTGATCGGCACGAACGTGTTTAATCTCGCTACGAGTTCTTTCTCCTTGCATCGCGGGCCGATTTTTACCGATCTGCTGCTCGTGGATGAGATTAACCGCACAACCGCGCGCACGCAGGCAGCTTTGCTCGAAGCCATGGAGGAACGCCAGGCCACAATTGACGGAGTGCGCCATTCGCTCGGTTCGAACTTCACTGTGTTTGCCACGCAGAACCCTGTCGAGTTCGAAGGGACGTATCCGTTGCCGGAGGCGCAGCTCGACCGGTTTCTTTTAAAAATCCGCATCGCGTATCCCAGCGCCGACGAGGAAGCCGCCATCCTGAAACGCTACGAAGCGGTATATGATCCGCACCTGCTGGAACAAATCCCGCTCGTGCCCATCGATCCGGCGACGCTTGCGGCAGCGCGCGATGAAGTAGCTCACGTGCGTGTTGAACCCACGCTCTACCAGTACATCGTGTCCGTGATTCGCAGGACGCGCGACTGGCCTGCCCTCTCGCTTGGAGCAAGTCCGCGCGCGGCGATCGGGCTGTTCTTTGCCGCGCGTGCTCTCGCTGGAATGGAGGGGCGTGATTTCCTGATCCCGGACGACATTAAGGCCGCTGCTCCAGCCGTGCTGCGCCATCGCTTGCTGCTTAAGCCCGAAGCCGATCTCGAAGGCCTCTCGGCCGATTCCGTGATTGCCGAGGTCCTGGCGGCCGTCGAGGTGCCAAAAGCTTCCCCCAATGACAATCCTCGAGACGTGACACCTTGAATTCGAGCGCTACATTCATTCCCCCGGCCGTGTCCGCGCGCGCGCGCAACATGAAGCGGCTGGGCTTCGGCTTCGGAACTCGATTCTTCTTCGCGATTCTCGTGGGATTATTCTGGGTTGTCCCAGCGATATGGTCTTCGCGATTCATTGCCGTGATGTTCTTGTGGAATGCGCTGTTCCTGGCCCTGTGGCTGTGGGACCTGATTCGAATGGTCAAGCCCAACCACCTGGAGTTCCAACGGATTTGGAAGTCTCCGCCTTCTCTGGGTGTTCCTTCGAATGTTTCGATCGAGATGCACAACCACGGGCGGCAAGGCATATTCGCGCAAGTCACGGACGAGCTGCCTCGCTCGCTACGTCGCGAACCTCCCACCGTCGAGATCGCCGCCGCGGGTGGCCGCCAGGCAAGCGCCGGCTACACGATCCTGCCCGCGCAGCGCGGCGATCTGAGGCTCGGGAAATTGTATGTTCGTTACCAGAGCGCGCTGCGACTGGCGGAACGCTGGGCCGTCGCCGATATTTCAGGAGCCGTGCGCGTGCTGCCCAATCTCGAACAGGCGACAAAGCAGACGCTTTTTCTGATTCGCTCCCGGCAGGTTGCCATGGAACGGCGTCGCAGGCGCGTGCGCGGCCTCGGCCGTGAATTCGAAAGTCTGCGCGAATATCGCGGCGGCGATGAACTCCGCAACATCTGCTGGACCGCGACGGCGCGTCGCTCGAAACTCATCACGCGCGTGTTTCAAGTCGAACGAAGCCAGTCCGTCTGGATTGTGCTGGATGCGGGCCGCTTGTTGCGCGCACAAATTGTACAGGCGTCGTCTTCCTTGCGATTGTCCAAACTCGATTACGCCGTGGACGCCGCGCTCGCTCTTGCTCAAGTGGCCATGCACTCCGGCGACCGAGTCGGCCTGCTCGCGTACGGCCGCGAGATCCAGCAAAATCTGAATGCAGGACGGGGCGCGTCCCACCTGCGCCAGATTGTGGAATCGCTTGCCCTGGTGCGCCCCGAGCCGTACGAAGCCGATCACGGGCGCGCGGCGCGCGCGATCCTCTCTGAAAATAAACGCCGCAGCCTGGTCGTCTGGATCACCGACCTCGCCGAAACGGCCGGGATGCCGGACGTGGTTGAGTATGCATTGCAGATGACGCGGCGGCACCTCGTCCTGTTTGCCGCGATCGGCCAGCCCGACTTGAATGAGCTCGTCGCGCGCAGGCCGGAATCGGAAGAGGAAATGTTTCGTTACATCGCGGGAATCGAAATTGTGCAGCGTCGGGAACTGCTTCTTCGCAGGCTGCGCCAGCAGGGCGTGCTGGCGATGGAATTGTTGCCCGGCGCTTTGACGAGCGCTCTGGTGAATCAATATCTAGACATTAAAGATCGAAGCTTGATTTGATTTTAGTAGCACAGGCTTCAGCCTTTGGGGTTTTGAATTTCGATGCCGTGGCAAAATTCAAAAACCCAAAGGCTGAAACCTGTGCTACTCAAACCCAACGCTCATCCTTCCTGCCGATTCCGCGCGATAGAGCGACGACCAACAAGGTGAACATCGCTGCCGCAAATAAAAATTTTAGCGGCGTTGCAATTCTTACCGGCGAAATAAAGGCTTCAATCACGCCGGCTACGATCAACAGCGGAATCGTCCCCAGCAGAAGCTTCGCGCCACGATTGCCCGCGCGCATCAGGGACTCCTTGCGCGCCATGATTCCGGGAAAAAGCAAGCCCCTCGCGACCTCCAATCCAGCTCCAGCGGCGATGAAAATCGCCGGCAATTCCAGCACGCCGTGGGGCGCAACAAAATCCCAGAGTTGCATTGACATACCCGCGCGGGCCGTAGCCACGGCGAGGACGCCCATCAAGAGTCCGTTTGTGATGACCATCCAGAGCGTGCCGATTCCCGCCGTAATTCCGGCAGCAAACATCATGAAACCCACCGTAATATTATTGGTCATGATTCCGGAGGCAGCCATCGGCTTCACGGCGAGAATGGAATGCGTCCACATCTCCCGCCTCTCGATGGTTTCCATCATCTGCGGGCCCAGGATCTGATGTGCGAAGCCGGGGTCGCGCCAGGTTACGAGAGCGCCGGCGAATCCGCTGGCAATAAAAAGCAGGGCTGCAACAAAAACCAGCGGAAATATTTCACGAAAGATTTGAGGATACGTATTCAGATAAAAATCGGCAATGCGGTTCCATTTCGGACGCTTGCCCATGTAGATCAAATTGTGCGCACGAGCCAGTAATTGATTCAGATAGGACGCCAGCGCTCGGCTCGTGATATCCTCTCGAACCGTCGCAAGGTCCGAGGCGGTCTGGCGGTAGAGCACGCCCAGGTCCTGAAGTTCATCGTGGGCAAGACCCGCGACGCCGCTGCGGCCCGAGCGATCGACAATCTGCTCGAGACGCTGCCACTGCGGTTTACGTTTTGCGAGCCATCGAGTGGAGATCAATTTTGCCCTCGAACCCTACAGATCCCGCCGCTTTCGATTCCGCCACAGGCGAAAAGCTTATCATTGAAACGCCGGAACAGACGTCCATTGAATTTCCGCTGGCGGGAATTGGCAGCCGCTTTCTCGCAATCCTGATCGATTCGCTGATTCAGGGCTGTTCCATATTTGTCCTGGCGTTAATTTTAGCCGGGCTGAGTCTGGGATTTAGTTTCGGCGGGATCGGACGATCGTCGAATGCCTCTGTCTGGGTGGTTGCGATTCTAATCCTCGCCTATTTTGTACTGATGTACGGATACTTCATCCTGTTCGAGGCGATCTGGAATGGGCAGACACCGGGCAAGCGCCTTACACATATTCGTGTGATCAAGGATTCCGGCCAACCGATCACGGTGGTGGATTCAGTCGCGCGAAACTTGCTGCGCATCGTTGACCAGTTGCCCGCTGTTTACGGGGCCGGCGTTTTGTGTGCGTGGATCAGCCCGCAGAGCAAGCGGATCGGCGACTACGTTGCCGGCACGGTTGTCATCCACGAAAAACAATTCGAAACCGGCTCGGTGCAATGGAACACGTCCGCGCCGCAGGCCGCGCACCTGTATGGAGCGAGCCGCCTCACGGCCCAGGAGTTTGCTCTGATCGAAGCGTATCTCGGCAGACGGAATTCACTCGAACCATTTGTGCGCTATGACATGGCCGCGGGAATCGTGCGGCGCATCGCGCCAAAGCTTACCATTCCACCGGAAAGGCCTTCGGATGATAATCTGCTGGAAGAACTTGTGAATGAACGGCGATCGACAGCGGGGTACCGGTAAGACTCGACCGCCGCGGACCGGGCGCCGTCATTCCTTATTCTTTTTTGAGCATCGATAAAGGAATGAGGTGGGTTTCAGTAGCATAGGCTTCAGCCTGTGGAGTGTTGAATTTCGACAAATTGGCAAAAGTCAAAAACCCACAAGCTCACACTGAAGCCTATGCTACTTGAACAAAATCCAGCGCGTTTTGCTCTTTCGCGTACACTGAACAGGACTTCAACCGCATGGCGACACCAAATTTAAGACCCGACAAAGTCGTTGAACCGATCTTGCGTCGCATCCCCGAAGGCTGGTTTTCGATGGGCTGCGCCGAGGGACGCGATAACGAAAAACCCGTACACCGCGTTTGGGTCGATGCATTCGATCTCGGCGCGTTCCAGACGACGAACGAGGAATACGCGCGCTTCCTCGATGCCACTGGACGCCCGGCGCCACCGTATTGGAGAGAATCGAGTTTCAGCCATCCACGACAGCC
>Ga0265316_10006010_pt1 | contig 11672 bp, 10 predicted proteins | sample 4522metaG_FD_202092 | JGI IMG/M metagenome (GOLD analysis project Ga0265316, IMG submission 202092) | Rhizosphere microbial communities from Carex aquatilis grown in University of Washington, Seatle, WA, United States - 4-5-22 metaG | ecosystem: Host-associated > Plants > Roots > Rhizosphere >...
TTCGGGCTGCTTGAAGTCCTTGAAGCGGCTCTCCGGCAGGAGTTGGCCGCCGGGGAGTCCTCGGATCTTTTGGCCGGGAGGGGGGTTGAAATGGTCCGGCACCCACGGACTCCCGCCGTAGAACGCACCCAGCAGAACACCCTCTTCGCCGACGAACATGGTGCCCCGGCCCGGCATGCCCATGTCGGGGGGCATGCTCCGCGGCCGCGGCGGCTGCAGGCCGCCATCGTAGAAGTACGCCATCATCTCCGGGTGCTTGCCGCGCGCCGGAAAGTGCCACTGGATGTAGTTGGAGGCGCTCCCGCACTCGGTGTTCGAAACCCAGCCTTCCAATGAGAAGGACTCGCAAGCATCGGCCGCGATCCAGTCCGGCGCGCCCATATCGAGTGCCTCATGGAACACGTGCAATGCGTGGCAGCCGGCGTCGCCCAGGTTGCCGGTGCCGAAATCCCACCAGGGGCGCCAGTTGCCGTAATGGTAGATCTTATGATAGGGCCGCGCCGGAGACGGACCGCACCAGGCGTCCCAGTTCATCCCCACGGGCGGCTTCTGCACTTCCTTGGGCCTGGCCAAGCCGCTGGGGGAGTGCGTGCCGCACCAGAAATGCACTTCGCGTACCGGCCCAATGGCTCCGCTCAGAAGCAGCTCCGTGGTGGCGCACGCCGGGGACGTGCGCGAATCCTGCAGGCTCGCCTTGGTGGTGACCTTAGAGGCCAGCACCGCGGCCTTCACCTTCCGCGCCTCGGCGATCGTGTGCGTCATCGGCTTGGCGCAGTAAATGTGCTTGTTCATGGCCAGGGCCGCCGTCAGAAGGTGGTAATGCCAATGGTCCGGCGTGGCGATAATCAGCGCGTCGAAGTTGTTATGTTCCTTGTCGAACATCTGCCGGAAGTCTTTGTAGACCCTGGCCTTGGGGTGCTGGGCGAACACCGGGGCGGCGAACTCTGGGTCCAGGTCGCAAAGCGCCACGATGTCTTCGCTCGCGCAGCCATTCACATAATCCTCTCCCACCCCGCCGACGCCTACGGCGGCGATGCGAAGCTTGTCGCTGGGAGCCTGGTAGCCTGGGCCTCCCAACACATGACGTGCCACCACCAAAGGCGCGAGGCCGGCGGCCACGGCGGCGCGCCGGGAAATTCCGCCTGCGGGCGATTCGTTCGAGTTCATAAGACTCTCATCCTTAGTACTCCTGTTCCGAATTACGGCGACGTATGCGCGTGGGACAGGCCGGGGTGCCCTCTGGGCCCGCCTGTCATGCGCGCAGAGCGCGCCTTCGGCGCGACGACAGGCCGGGAGGCCTGTCCCACGCCAACGCCACAGAGTACGTGGCTGTGTTCTGGAAATCGTATACTTAGTTTCGACTGCGTTCCATACCGCAGCGATGTGGCCCGCGGCGGAACGGCCGGCATCATCGCCTCTTGGGGCGTCGGGTCACCGTCCGATACTTTAGCATCCTTTTAGGGTGGATGTATTCGCTCGAATCGGACAGAAGCCGGACCGGACTTCACGGTGTATCGGGCCGTGTCTCACGGTGTACCGGACCGTCCTTCACGGTGCAAGAAGAATCCCCAGGAAGATGCCCTCGATCCTTTGCAACGTTACGTCCACGTTTCCTGGTGTTCCCAGGTTCCTACGAAAGAATTTTGGCTCACGCCAACCCGCTGATCTGCCGCAGCTTAGCCTCTGGGATCGGCAGGGCACCCGGAGACCTTTCTTGACAAAGGGGGTGATAGATCATACAAAGAGGCTACAAGGTACAGGGGTTTGTCCACGGCCTTGCCTGGCCACCGAATGCCTCTGAATGCCCGTTTGTAACTGAGCTTCAGGAGGCTCCCATTGACGTTTCGTCATTACTGTAAACGAGTGTGCCAGCTCACGCTGGTTATTCTTCTGGCAACCCTTGCCTTTGCCCAGAACGATCGCGGCGTGATCGCCGGATTGGTGCAGGACCCCACTGGCAACGTGGTTCCGGATGTCCCGGTGGTCGCCAGGAATGTCGACACCGGCGGGGTGTACGACACGCGCACCACCACCACCGGCGATTTCACTTTGGCGGCCCTTCCCCCGGGTATCTATGAAGTGACCGTCACGGCTCCCGGCTTCGAAAAGTACGTCGGAAAAGGCACCGACGTCCACGTGGGCCAGATCGAACATTTCAACATTATTCTCAAGGTTGGCGCCGTCACCGACTCGGTGACGGTGGATGCCGCCGCGCCGCTGCTGAAAGTCGATAGCGACGAGCAAAGCTTCAACGTCGTCCGGCAGCAATATACTGACTTCTCGGTAGAGGGCAACGGCGGCGCGCACAATGCGCGCAGCCTCATGATGATTACCCCGGGCGTGGCCGGTGCCCAGGTATCGCAAGGAAACAGCGGGCGCGTCAACGGCCAGCCGGGCAACACGCAGCGCGTGTATGTGGACGGCCAGGACGTTTCTAACGAGAACAACTCCGGCATTAACACCGGCCCCCCGGTGGCGGAGATGGTCTCGGAGTTCTCCATGCAAACCAGCAATTTCGCCGCCGAGTACGGCCAAGTCCAGGGCGGCGTGTTCATCATGGCCACCCGCTCGGGAACCAACGACTTGCACGGCGACGCCTGGGAATTCTGGCAAAACAACATACTCGACGCATCGAAAGCCTGGGTACATACGGCGCCCTTCGACCGCAAGAACAACTTCGGCGGCAATCTGTCCGGCCCCGTCGTACTCCCCAAACTCTACAACGGCCGCAACAAGACCTTCTTCTTCGCGATCATTGAGCACGCCAACCAGAACATCGCCGCATCCGGCACGATGAACACCATGCCGACCACTGCCATGCGGGCGGGCGACTTCAGCGGCGCTCTCACCGGGCGCACGCTCACCGGAGGGCTGGCCGAGAACACCATCTACGACCCCGCAACCACCGCGCTCGTCAACGGAGTGAACACCCGCACTCCGTTCCCCGGAAACATCATTCCGACGGCGCGCATGGATCCCGTGGCCCTCAAGATCCAGGCCCTGATCCCCTATCCCGTGCTCTCCAGCGTCCTCAATAACTGGCCGCAGTCCCCCCGATACGTGGCGTGGTCTTTTCAGCCGTCCTTCAAGATAGACCACAATATCAGCGATAAGCAGAAGCTCTCTCTCTACGTCCATAGGCCGACCAATCGCGCGCCAGGAAACGAGGATGGCTTGCCCATGCCCATCAGCCAGGTACAGAACAACAAGAACAATACCTGGATTACGCGGCTCAACTATGACGACACCATTACACCGGTCTGGCTGCTGCACCTGGGTGTAGGCGTTTTGAGGGCCTTCCTTCCCGGCGGTTCGCCGCCCGCAGTCCAGGACTACGACGCGGCCGGCCTGCTCGGTTTCAAAGGCAGCGCCATCGGCACCGGCTTTCCCCAAATGAACGGACTTAGTTCGTCCACCGGCGGCGGCCTGGGCACGAATCTGGGACCCTCCAGTTTGGACGTACCGTATTATCTCAAGGGAACCGCCGTGGCTAGCCTGGTTTATGTCCGCGGCAAGCACAGTTACAAAATCGGCGCCGAGTTCCGCAACGAGAGTTACACCGACAACCAACAGACGGGCGGTACTGGCGACCTGAACTTCAGCGCACTGGAAACCGGCCAGCCCTCCACCCAGGGGGTGAGCCTCGGCGGCGGCAATATCGGCTTGCCCTACGCCAGTTTCCTGCTCGGCCAGGTGGACAATGCCACCATTCAGCCCGCGCAGGACCTGCAATGGCGCAACCGGCGTTACGGTCTCTACCTCCAGGACACCTGGCGGGTGACCCCCAAGCTCACCCTCGACTACGGCGTCCGCTGGGACGAGCAGGGTGAAGGGCACGAGATCTGGAACCGCGACAGCATGTTCGGCCCCAGCATCCCCAATCCGTCCGCCGGCAACCTTCCGGGCGGCTTCGTCTACGAAGGCTACGGCACGGGCCGTTGCAACTGCTATTTCGCCAAGCCCTATCCGTATGCCGTCGGACCGCGCTTCGGATTCGCTTACCAGCTCACTCCCAAAACCGTCATTCGCGGCGGTTGGGGCATAGTCTATGCCGCTCTTGCGTCGTTCAACAACTTCACCAGTTCCCCCACGGTGGGAGTCGGCTACAACCAGCTCATCATCCCCTCCCCGTCTTACGGCGCTGCCGGCATGACGCTGAGCGGCGGCTTACAGTACAGCCTTTCCGCCCTGTATTCGGCCAGCCTCAATCCCGGCGCCCGGCCCACCTCCGGCACCCCGAGCACGATCAATTACTATATCGATCCCAACGCCAACCGTCCCGGCAGGACCCATACCTTCAGCGTGAACGTCCAGCGGGAGATCACTAAGAACCTCCAGCTCGAGGCGGCTTACGTCGCCAACCGCGCCGCCTGGATCATCGGCGCCACCGGCCTGGTAAACCTGAATGCGACTCCCATTTCGACCCTCGCAGCCCACGGTCTGAGCCTCTCCAACCCGGCCGACGTCACCTTGCTCACCTCCACGCTCAGTTCTCCCACGGCAATCTCCCGCGGCTTCGGTGTGCCGTACACCGGATATTCCACCAGCCAGACGGTGGCGCAGAGCCTTCGCCCCTACCCGATGTTCACCAGCACGATCAACCCCATGTGGGGTCCGCTCGGCAACGGTTGGTACGACTCGCTCCAGGCGAAAGCCACCCAGCGCCTTTCCCACGGTTTCACTTTGACCTCGGCGTTTACCTTCTCCAAGGAGTTGGCCACCGGGCAGGCTATCAACGACGTTTACAACCGGCCCAATCAGAAGTCCCTGGTCAGCAGCTCGCAGCCTTTCCTGTGGGTCACCGCCTGGTCTTACGAGTTGTACGATTGGGTGCCGAAAGTGACTTCCAGCAAGTTCGCTGACGCTTTATGGAAGGGCTGGAGGATTGCCATCGTCCAGCGCTACTCGAGCGGCCTCCCGATTGCTGTGCCCGGCTCCACGAGCAACCTCAACTCGCTGGTCTTCCAATCGACGCGCATGAACCGCATCCCCGGCGTGCCTCTGTACCTGAATCACGGGACACCCGGCAGTTCCATGCTCAATTGCAATTGCGTCGATCCGTACTCGCAACTGCTGCTCAACCCGAAGGCCTGGCAGGATGTGTCCAACGGCCAATGGGGCTTCTCGGCTCCGTATTACAACGACTACCGCTATCAACGCGTCCCCAGCGAACAGGTGAGCATCGCCCGCGTCTGGCGCCGGGACAAGTTCAGCATGGAATTCCGTATCGAGGAATTCAACGCAATGAACCGGCTGGTATACCCGAACCCGTCTGCGAGCAATCCGCTGGCCACCACCACTTACAACTCGGCGGGTCAGCTCTCCGGCGGCTTCGGTTACATGAACCCGACCAGCGTAGGCGGAGAGCGCACCGGCCAGGCCGTGATCCGCTTGAAATTCTAGCGGCCTCGCAGTCCTTTGAGGATTGGCGTTCACACCCACCCCGTTTCAGCGCGGGGTGGGTGTTTCCATTTTGTCGGGCACCGTGCCGCGGCGCGTCAAGCGGTACCGGGGCACCAACGCGGCAGGCGGGCAGTACGGGCCTAACCAAGCCTGCGGGGGACACGGAGACCGTCCTTGGCGCCGGTATAGCCTGGGCTTCTACCAGGAGCCCTTGTGTCCAGATAGCTGGACAGGTGTTCAGCGCTCTTTTGTGGAGCGGACCTCCGGTCCGCAAAGCCGGCCTCCTGGCCGGCTCCGGAAGTGGTGAGCAGTTGATACCTCGAAAGAGCGGCCGCGCCGAGGGCCCGCCCACAGGGGAATCCGTACCGCGTTACTGAACCGCGCGGTGGCAATGCAGTCATAAGGGTCTTCGCGACAGAGATCCGCTGGCTTGGTCCCGGGCGGTGATTCCACTCGCGGGTAGCACTCGCCAGGATCGCGGACCGGCCAACTTCCCGCGCTTTGCCGGCGTCCTCCTCCAGGACCGGTTGGTCCACCTCTCAATCCGCACGGTAATCGTCTGTGCCTGAAGGTACCAGGACGTTTGTATAGTGTGCTCTAGACCGTGAACCCGCATAACAGTTGCCACTCTCTCCTATTTGGGGGGATTGAAGAAAAAACGAAATGCCGGGAGAATGGAGGTGTGCCACGGGAAAACGTGTGTTAATGAACCTCCACACAGTACCGTCGGGAGTACGGCTGTTCTTGCGCAACGAAAACACCTCGGCCACCGTCCTGGTGGCGGAAGATCCCTTCATCAACAGCTTTCTCCGCACTGTGCTCCAGCGGCACGGTTACAAGGTGGTGACCACAGACCAGCATCAGGGCAGCAACCTGGTGCGCACCGGCGGCGTCCAGCCGGACGTTGTGATCACCAACAAGCCTGAGGCCTTTCTGCCCTTTGCCGAGGACCGCCCCATGCTGTACATTGCGGCGAGCCCGGATCCGGAGCTGGCATTGCGTTTCCAGACGTGCCGCGTTTTGCGGAAACCGTTCCGCTACGAGGATCTGCTGGAAGCCGTCGATGAGTTGGCCGGCGCGTTGTAACATAGGGCCAGTGGGTTTCTATCTTTGGGTGGACAGAGAGCTGGCGTGGGCGCAGGGGACTTACGAGTACCGGCCCATGGGAACAGCGGTAATTTCCGCCTCGGACCTGTTCCAGCGGCGCGACTTTTCGCCGCGGCGCCCGGTGCAGGCGCCGCCCAACGCCCAATTCGCCGGCCAGTTCGCCTCACTGGGCCATCTCAACTCGCAACTCGAAAAACGCAGAAACCGGCGCCAGCCGGCAGGAAACAGGCGCTCATGACCCGAAAAGCGCGGGAAAATGGCCCGCCCGGCAAACGGCGCCACCCCCAACTGAGCCAGCAGCGGCTCGCTGCGCTGGTGGAAGAAGCGACCGTGGATGCGTACAACGAGTCGGAGCAGGCAATGGGATTCTACACCATGCTCGAAAACGACCTTCGCCTGCCTTTTGACACGGAGATTCTTGGCGTCACGGTTACGGTGGAGAGCATCGATATCGCCGGCAATGACGACGAACGGCTTGTCGCCGTTTGCCGGAAGGGCAAGGTCAGCCAGCGGATCTCGCTTGAGGACCTGCCTTTGCCCTCCACGCTTCCGGCGGGAGCCGAGTGGATTCTCGCCTACCGGCACTGGCGAAGCTGAGCCGCGCCGGCCGGGCCGCTCGGCTGCGGTGGTGATTCACCGGAAGTGGGGGGCGCTCCGGCAACGGTGGTCCAGTGGGGCGGGCAGAGTTGTCCGGGGCCAAGCGATACCCAGCCCGTCTCCCCGGTAGTGGCGACACGCGCAACAAACCCAGCCGGCGGCGCGCTCAGCTTGCCCGCGGCGGCGCGGAGATCCCGAACATGGCGTGGTACTTCTCCGGGAGGCGGGCTTTGTGCATCTGGCGATTTACGAACACGTGGCGGGTGTGGCCGGTGGCCAGCAGGAGGCCGCCGTCCGCCAGCCGCATTTCGTAGTGAATGGTCACGGTCCGGGGGTTGGCTTCCTCAATCCACGTCTTGACGATCACTTCGTCGTCAAAATGGGCCGGCGCGCGGTAGCGGCAGCCGGACTCCGCTACGGCCATGAAGATGCCGTCCTCCTGCTCCATGTCGCGGTAGTTGAAGCCGCGCGCTTTACAGAGGTCCACGCGGCCCACCTCCATCCATACATAGTGGTTGGCGTAATAGACCACACCCATCTGGTCGGTTTCGGCGTAGCGCACGCGCAGGCGCGATTCGGTGGCGGGCTTCATTGGGGAAGCGAGTATTGTAACCCGCCGCAACCCCGGTGCGCCCGCAACCGTCTGTTAGACTGTACCTTACAAAGCCTAAGATGCGAGTGCGAGTGCTTTTTTTTGGGATGCTGAAGGACCTGGTGGGACAGCCATCGGAAGATGCCGAATTCCCGCCGGGGGCCGACCTGCGCGCCGTGTTCGATTTCTATGCGGCCCGGCATGGACGGCTGCGGGAGTTGGCCCCCAGCATCGTAATCGCACGGAATCATGAGTTTGCACCCGTTTCGACAACCCTTGCCGAAGGCGATGAGGTAGCCTTCCTGCCGCCGGTGAGCGGCGGGTGCGAGGGCGGGTGCGAGGGCGGCTCCGAAATCCGGGATGCCGGCCACTACTTCGCCATTACCCGGCGTCCCATCGACACCCGCCGGGTCATCGCCGGCCTGCTCACCGGCGCGGAGGGCGCCGTGGTCACCTTTGAGGGCACCGCGCGCAACAATACCAAAGGGCGGGCCACGCTCTGCCTGGACTACCAGGGCTATGAGGCCATGGCTTTGAAACTGATGTCGAAAATCGGCCTGGAAATTGCCGCGAAACATGAAGTTGGCCGCATCGCCATGGTGCATCGCCTGGGTCGCGTCCTGATTGGCGAAGCGAGCGTGGCCGTGATCGTCACTGCCCCGCACCGGCGGCCGGCATTTGAAGCCGCGCTAGAGGGCATCGACCGGCTCAAGAAAACGGTTCCCATCTGGAAGAAAGAGCATTTTGTGGATGGCGAAGTCTGGGTGGAAGGAGAGTGGGACCGCCATGTTCCGGTGGTTGGCTGAACCGGGAGCGGCCACTCTGGCGGCGGCAGCCTCGATTGCCATTGTGGGAACCGCTCTCTCGGGCGCCGCGCAGACGCAACCGCCCACGGTCTTCCGCACCAAAGTCAGCCTGGTGCACGTCATCGCCTCGGTGAAGAATCCGCAGGGCGAATTGGTGGGAGCCCTGCAGAAATCCGATTTCCATGTGTTCGATAACGGCGCCGAGCAGGAGATCGCCGTCTTCGAGCGCCAGACCTCGCAGCCGCTGTCGGTCTCTCTGTTGATCGATGCCAGCGGTTCCACCGCCAAGGATCTGAAGTACGAGACGGATTCCGCCACCAAGTTTCTGCACGCGCTGCTATCGGAAGGCAATCCGAATGACGCGGCATCGCTCTATAGCTTCGACGACCAGGTGCGCGAGGTGCGCCACTTCACCCACAACTATCCCTCGCTCGATGCCGCGCTGAAGCTGGTCCACGGATCGGGTGGAACCTCGCTTTACGACGCTATTTATCTGGCATCGCGGGACATAGAGATGCGCCAGGGCCGCAAGGTGCTGGTGGTGATCAGCGATGGCGGCGAAACCACCAGCAACATCGACGTGCAAGCGGCCTTGAAGGAGGCGCAGTTGGCCGACGCGGTGGTCTACCCGGTGGTGGTGCTCCCCATCACCAACGAGGCGGGCCGCAATACCGGCGGCGAACATGCCCTGATTTTCATGTCGCAGGGCACCGGCGGCCGCGCCTTTTTCCCTTCCTACGGCAAGGGACTGGACAAGACTTTCGCCGATATCATTACCGAACTGCGCACCCAGTATTATCTGGGCTACTATCCGCGCGGCGTGCCCCTGACGAAGAATCCTTTCCACAAGCTGGAAGTGCGCGTCGGATCGCCTGATTTGCAGGTATCGGCGCGCAACGGCTATTATGGAGAGGCGGAGGGCGATGGCGGCTCTTCGGATGCCCGCATTGCGGTATCTCCCGACGGAAGAAAGAAGAAGTGATCACACCACAGCAGGGCGCCAAAAGCGCGCGCGCGCCGGAACAAACGTTTGAGGAAGCCAAGTATCTCAAACGGCTCATCGAGAATGCCACGCCTATCCGCGTGAAACTGGCGGACGGCGAGGAGGTGCTGGGCATCATCGAATACTACGATCAGTCGTTTATTCGCCTGACCCGGCGCGGCGAGCCGAACCTCTTTATTTTCAAACACGATATCAAGTATATTCAGGAAGAAGGTTGACCCGGCGGGCGAGCCATGCAGTTCCTGGAAACAGCCGTCGAGATCGCGCGCGAAGCCGGCGCGTTGACTGCCACCTACTTCGAGCGCCGCGTGGCGATTGAGACCAAGGGCGAGTTCGACCTGGTCACGGAAGCCGACCGCGCCTCCGAAAAGCTGATTGTGGAGCGCCTGCGGACGTATTTCCCCTCGCACGCCATCGTGGCCGAAGAGGGCGGCGGACATGAAGGTTGCTCCGAGTACCGCTGGTTTGTGGATCCGCTGGACGGCACTACCAACTTTGCCCACAGCTTCCCCATGTTCTGCGTCACCATGGGCCTGGAACGGGCGGGCGAGACCATCGCGGGAGTGGTTTACGATCCGATCCGCCAAGAAGTGTTCACCGCGGAGCGTGGCGCCGGCGCCTTTCTGAACAACCACCGTGTGCGCACGTCGAGCATCGGGAAAGTGGCCGACAGCCTCGCATCCACCGGTTTCCCCAGCCGCAAACGCCATCACAACGTGAACATCCATTTCTATTACCAGTTGGCGATGGCATCGCACGGCGTACGCCGCACCGGTTCGGCGGCGCTGGACCTTTCTTATGTGGCTTCCGGCCGGCTGGACTTTTTCTGGGAATTCGGCTTGAAACCCTGGGATATGGCGGCGGGCGCGCTGCTGGTTCAGGAAGCCGGCGGCCGCGTTTCGGACATGACCGGCGCGCCGCTCAGCCTGACCGCCTCCGACAATATCCTGGCCGACAACGGCGCGCTACACGGCGAAATCCTGGCCTCTTTCGCCGAGATCTTCCAGGGACACGAGCGCGTGCCGCTACCGTCGCTGTAAGCCACTTCTACCCGGCCGTCCAGGGCCAAGGTTGCGCTCCGGTGCAGGGGCGTGTGCTCCAGTACTTTTGCTCCAGGTACCAGGACTCACATTTTCGGCAAAAGTATTGCTCCGAGTGTCAGCCTTGGCATAGACTCGACACATGTCAAAGCACACTCGCTTCCTGTTCATCTTGGCACTCGCCGCCGTTTTTTCACTTGGCACCGCCAGCGCCAACGTGGTTCCCATTACTGTAAACAACCCGTCGTTTGAGACACTGCCGGGTGGAGGACTTAACCAGAATGGCCCGTGCAACCTCACTTACAGCGTTGCTGCTATTCCCGGCTGGAATTCGACGGGAGTCTCAGGGCAATTCAATCCTGGCACACCGGGTTGCGTTTTCAACTCCATTCCCGACGGTTCGATCGTTGCGGAAACGAATGGCGGCACCATCTCCCAGACCGTTGGTGTCACAGTTGTAGCCGGCAATACCTACACTCTGACTGTTTTTCAAGGCACCCGGCTTGATTGCTGCACCTCCGGCGGCGCAACCGAAGATCTGCTGATAAACGGCAACACGTATCTTGCCACCGGCACAGCGCCGACTGCGGGCAATTGGAGCCAATATAGTGTTACTTACGTCGGCACCGTGGCCGATGCGGGGCAATCGATCACCATCCAACTGAACGGCACCGGAACCCAGGCGGATTTCGATGACGTTACCCTCTCCTACGTCCCCAGCGCAGTTCCGGAGCCCGGCTATCTTGCGCTGACGGCTGGCTTGGGCGGCCTGATGGTGGTAGTCCGGAGGCGAAGCGCCAAACAACGCCAGTAGTGGTCTGTTCTTCGACTCAAACTCCCCAGTTGGAGTGAGTGTCCAAGCTCTTGGCCTGTGCTACCAGCCCTACGCGGCTTGCTCTTGCCTCGCAAGCCGCGTGGGCTTCGGTCGGCTTCCCCGCCGGCCGTTTGAAGTCCCGAATTCCTGTCTGCCCTCAGTGATTGTTCCACCCGCCGATCGGCGTGCTGCCGGTCCTCCCTGCAAGACTCTCGTTCCCCTTCCGGAAGCGGCCCAACCATGGTGTCGCAAGATCTCAGCCGCCGTCAGGCGCGAAAAACACTTCCAGTTTAGTATCCTGCGCGAACCG
>Ga0265316_10006011_pt1 | contig 11671 bp, 4 predicted proteins | sample 4522metaG_FD_202092 | JGI IMG/M metagenome (GOLD analysis project Ga0265316, IMG submission 202092) | Rhizosphere microbial communities from Carex aquatilis grown in University of Washington, Seatle, WA, United States - 4-5-22 metaG | ecosystem: Host-associated > Plants > Roots > Rhizosphere >...
TCGTGCCAGGTTCCGCCAAAATTATCCCATACATAATAATCCTTGATATTGCAATTATAAAAATTAGCCTTATATTCATTATCTACTTCATCGGAATAGTTTGATGCATGATTCCCCCAAAAGACAGTATTATAAATGTCACAGGTAGTAGTGTTATCATTAAATATACCACCTCCGGTAGAAGCATAATTGAATATTACAGAATTATTTGAAAAGACAGGTTCCGAGTTATTGGCAATACATACTCCGCCTCCAATTAACGCATAATTATTACTGATAATATTATTAACAATTACTGGATTAGAATTAGCAACATAAATACCTCCACCTTCAGAATAAATATAACCAAAACAACTGTTATTTGTTATAAAATTATTCATAATAACGGGTTGAGATCTTGAATCTATTGCAATTGCGCCTCCATCATGATATGTATGATTTCCATAGAACAAATTATTTTTTATTACCGGGTTTGAAAGAGATGAAATTAAAATAGCTGCCCCATAGTCAGCAGTATTTTTTCTAAAAAGGCAGTTTGAAATAACAATCTTTGAGAAAAAACAAACAGAAATTGCCCCTCCTTTATATGGATTCATATTTTTAGCAAATTCAAAAGTGCAATATTGTAAATATGAGGTGTCATTATGGGTCAATGCTCCTTGAGCACCATCCTGGCAATTGTTGAAATTAATTCCTTGCCAACCAGTATAAATCATTGTATCAGACTTGGTAAAAATAATAGAATCATTCTTATCACCAATAGCAACTATAGTTCCTGAAACATCTATTTTGAATTGTCCCTGAAAGATCACTCTCATCCCTGGTGATAAAGTTAATTTGACACTGTCTTTAATAATTACATTTCCAATGATTAAAACAGTATCAGCAATCCATAAAGTATTAGTTTTTATGGTACCAATTACACTAATTTTTCCAATATGAGCCTCTGATGCTCCAATATCAATGAAGCCATTCTTTATCCTTGGACCATTGTACAAGTCAATAGATTGTAATTTGGTAGTCTGATTATTTAAAACTCCCTTATTAATGCCTGGAGATATAGTTGGGTTAGTACTAAGTCTCCAATTTGCATTCATGGCATTATAAGTATCACCTACACCAGTAGTAGAATTAACAAATAATGGATTAGAACATATAGTATCAATGAATACAGCATTTGTATAGGAAATTGCTCCAGAATAAATGTTGCCAGGTTGAATAATACAATGGCTGAAAACAGGAGCCTGATCTGACTCAATTATGTTTATTTGGGTGTATTCACTACTTTGATTTTTGTTGCCCCAAATAATATTATTATAAAACTCTGCTCCGCTTGAACTCCAAAAAACCAACCCACCATTGTCTTGAGCCAGGTTATTAACAATACTATTGTTTACAAGAACCGGGCTCGCTAGATCTATAACAACAGCGCCTTTTCCTGAAGCTATATTATTGGCAATAATAGTATTACCTATAAAAGCGTTACACTGCATTAAATAAATAGCACCTCCATTCCATCCGGCGTTATTATTTATAATGAAACAATTTTGTATAACCGGGCTATTACTTATCATATAAAGAGCGCCGCCGTCGGTCTTGCATTTATTCCTGAAAAATATGCAATTCAATATTATAGGCCGGCTCCCCCAGTCGGAAAAGAACGCTCCTCCAACACCACCAACAGCCTGATTTGCAATAAAAGTGCAACTTTGAAAAATTAGTCCGGTAGTATTTGTAGTGTATATAGCGCCTCCTGATATTTTTGCTATATTTTTAAAAAAAGCACAATTTGAAAATTTAATTCTGCTAAAATTATTTGTATTTATTACCCCGCCAGATGTTGTACCATCATTGCGAACAGCTTTTGAGTATTTAAAAACGCAATAATCAAAAACAGAACTGTCTGACATTTGGTATCCGCTAGAGGGGTTATCCCAAATAATACCATGCCATCCGCCATTGGTAGTAGTAGTATCTGTTAAATGGCTTGTATCGCTAACAGCTTTCATAAAATATATGCTATCTGTTTCCGTACCTTTCGCTACTAAAGAACCAAATACACTTATCCTGTAATACCCTTGGAAAATCACTTGCACACCAGGTTCAATATTAAGCTGCGAATGCATAGTAATTGTAATGTCACCAGTAATTTTGTAAGGTGAATTACTTTTTGTCCATGTGCCGGATACATTACCTGCATTGATAACCGTATCAGCAAAGCATAACGTCCCAATAAATATTGAAAGGAAACAGGAAATTATAAATTTTTTCATATTAATATTTGTTTAGAGTTCTAATTTAATCAATAATTAATTTAAAGTTGAAGTTGTATAAAAACAAATTAACTAAACACAAAAACATCAAGAATATATATCGAAATTCGATACTTTGTGTCTTATTGTCCCATCTATATTATGCAGGTCTTGGTTTAGACTTGTAATTTGATTTCTATACAATAAAATATATGCACAAGGAATTTAAATGAAATAAAAGTTTTTAATAAAAAAGAAAAAATACAGAAACACTTTTTATAATGTTTCTGCATCTAATTAATTAGCTGCATTATTTCATAACCACCAATCGTTTTGTGGAAATTGAATTGCCGACTTTTAATTGTATCATATAAACTCCTGAAGTTAATTTATACTTTGAAGCACTTAAGAGAATATTATTGTAGCCGGCTTGCTGTTTTGCATTAGTCAGTATTGTAACTTTTTCACCCAGCATATTTGATAATTCAATTGATACATTTGAAGTCTTCTGCAAATTATAACTTATAGTTGTCAAATTCCTGGAAGGATTAGGGTAACATGAAAGATTGAACTCATCATTAATTTTTGTTTTTATTATCCCGGTACTTTGTATCCTGTTATCTTCCATATTTGAAACTGATTGGCTATAAATATCACTGCCTGCTTTTTTATTGCCGGTTGGATAACATCCATTGGAATTATTTATAGAAACATAATAATATAATGTGTCAGTTGGTCCTACAATAGTATCATCTGTCCATGTACGCGTTGAACTGGCCATTGAATGAACAATTGAAAAGTCCTTTCCATTTACCCTTCTAAATATATTATATGTACTATATGAAAGACCAATATATTGATCCCAGTCGAGCTGGATACCGCCCATTTCTCCCCTGGTTACCAGCAAATGTATTGTTTTATGCAACTGACAATCATTTATGTCCGTCTCTTTTCCATCTATACCAACACCCGTTATCTTATATAAATATGCCTGAGCTTTAGGATCTGCAACTATATCATCAAATACACTTAATTTGTTATATGGCACACTACCAATCGAGTCGTAATAGCCTTCTACTGCACTTTCACGATAAATCTTGAATTTAGAATATTGAACTTTCGAATCTTTCTCCCAAACAATTCTATTGTGTCCTTGAACAAATTTATTAGGTCTAAATACCGTTACCATGCAAATGGAAGGTGTAAGACTTAAGACCGCAGGAGTAGTAGTTATACTTCCACAACTATTGGTCATTTTACAAACATAGGTTCCTTCCTTAGAAGCAGTAAAACTATCAATACTAAGTTTAAAAGTAGTATCCGAAAGTTGTAAACCGTCTTTTAACCAAATGTGTTTTAGTGGTTTGCTTCCATCTGCAGTTGCGATTAACGTTACAGGTGAATTTTTACTAATCAGTGCACTTACAGGCTGATTCGTTATATCGGGAGCTGAATTAACATGAACAAATGCAGGATTACTTGATGATACACCATAGGCATTACTTAACACGCATGTATAATTACCTTCGTTGTTCACATTTACCGATGAAATTTTATATAACTGCTTATTAGCGCCTGGAATATCACTTCCATCTTTTTGCCATTGGTAATATGCGGTATCGGAAGCTGAAGCAATAAATGAAATAGAATCGCCTTCACAAATATTTGCACCAATGGGTTCCTGGTTTAACGTGGCTAATTCTCCCTGATTTTCTATTGCACCTATATCAATTAAATTATTTAACATACGGGGGTTGCCATATATATCTATATCAGGCATTGCTATGATATCAGGAAGATTTGTAGTACCGCGGTTTACCGATGGATAAAGACTATTTCTTTCATAATTATAAATGTTGGTTGAAAATGTATTCCGGTTCCAGACGAAAGCTGGATTGTCATATTTTTCATAATAGCAACTATTTATGTATGCAGCAGGTATAGTTATAGTATCACCAGGAAAAATACAGTTGAAAAATGATGGATTACTATTACGGTCTATGACCACTGAACCCATGCAAACTGTATTATATAATTTGGAATAAGAACTAATCATATAAGTATTACCATACATTTCACAATTAGTAAGAAATGAGGCTGAATTAGTAAGCGTAACACTATTTCTGAATATATTATTAATTACAGAAGCATTTTGAGAAAAATACATATTTAAATCGCTGCCAGAGTTATAAGTTCCGGAATTATTATAAAAATAGCAATTGGCAATTCTAAGATCAGAACTATTTATTAAAACGGCTTCTAAACCCTTGTTTTTATAATAGTTACATCCTTCAATATCAATCCCGGACTGAAAAGCAGCAATACCCGATGCCTCCAGCAATGATTTATTGTACCTGAATTCACAATTTGAGACCAATACTTTATTTCTATAGGCAATGTTCAAGGCAGCGCCATCCCATAAACCACTGTCTATGGCTAGTTCAAATCGGCAATACCTGAAAATTGACGAATCTGCAGCATTTCCTTTATTAAGTTTTATACCGTGCCAAAACACAGCATTGATGCTATCAATATTATAAATGGGATTGGTCATTGTAAAAATTATCGAGTCCGTGTGAGCTTTTTCAATTTTTATAGGTGGAGGCAAACCTCTGAATCCAGGTAATCCAAAGGGAAGTTTGATAAGTATTTTGTCTAATTGATGGTATATACTATACCAATTACTTGTCGATTTGTTTCCTTTTGCTATAATATTGCCAAAAGCATTCAATTTATAACAACCATGAAAATAAACTATAGATCCTGGGAAAATAGTAAGGGTAGCCAGACTATCTATGGTTACATCTGTATATACATTTATATTATCTGCAATCCAATTTGTATTTCCCGTGATATGACAATTGGAAGCATTAATGGTTAAACTGGATATGGAAACCTCGAATGCTCCCATATCAGGAAAACCATATTTAACACGTGAATTACCATTGTAATCATGACCTGGCAAATCATCCGAAGTGAGATCAATTGCTCCGGTATTAATACATTGTGAACCTGCTAATGGTATCCACGACTGGTCAGCCTGACTATACACATTTCCCCTTCCTGTAGGAATATTTGTATAATTTGGATTGACATTAATATTATTTTTAAAACTTTTAACCGTAAACCCAAACGATGTCAGATTTGCTGAAGAATAAGGAAGATCGCAATTTTCAATGGTGATATTCATGTTCCCATTCAAACCAGTACCATTGTTCCAGATAATGGAATTGTAAAAATAAACATCGGCGCCTCCACTTACAGTTGGTAAAATGGTTTGAATACCAAAATTATTGAATGTTATAGTATTATTGGTAAACGAACATAAAGAGCCATTAATAACTGCTGCAGTATCATTATTTGCTATAATATTGTTATACAATTTCACCAATGATGCTTCGGTATAAAGTCCATATTTAGGTTGCTGGTAAATATAGTTTGAATTGATTATTGATGAGTTGGTTGAAACAATGCTTAACCCAATTCCGGTGTTGTTATAAATGGCATTATTATCTATCTCACCATTTCCACTGTTAATTGCAATAGCCGACTCATCGTAATTGCAACTTCCCGAAGCAATATAATTGTACGTTGAATCATTTGTGAACGTACAATGCGAAATATAATAATAACTGGAATCAGCATAAAACGTGGAAGCAGATTTGTTATTTGTAAATGAGCTGTTGGTGATTTTAATTGCATTACTTGAAAATAAAATAGCTGACATAACATTATAAAAAATAGTATTGCAATGATAAGTTGGAAAGAATATACATCTAATATAAGAGCGACTGCCATTATTTATTTTGTTATTACTGAAAGTACAATTATCAAATGTTGTTGTATTTGAAGTACTTATTGAATATAGGTAACCACCCTTAGACAATTTACCATATAAAAATTGACAATATGTGAATACTGATGAATCAGATGCACTGTTATTGGTAATATTTATTCCGCCCCAACCTATATTTGTGTTATTGCAGGTAAATGTTATCAAATGGGAATTTGTACCGTTGGCATGAATAAATCCATTATCGCATTTGATACTGTAATTTCCAGTCATAGTAATAGTAACACCTGAATTTATCGTAAGAATAACACCTGGATTGATAACAACATTATTATTTATTGAAGTGTCATGCCCCCAGGTTTTATTTATTTTAATTGTATCCTGTCCATTTGTTATTGATGAGAAAAATGAAAAAACAATAACAAATACTACTATTTTGAATTGATTGAAAGTAAATATATTTTTCATGGTTTAAATTTTTGATAATAAACTATTAATTCTTGTAATATAATAATTCCGGACATCCAATCTTACTCAGTAAACTGATGACTCGGTATAATTATAATAACTTAATTTGTTTTCCATAACTTGAACTAAAATATAAAAATGTGAAATCCGATTTTAAAATGCCCGCCACTACATATTTTTCTTCATAAAGAAAATTCTTATAAGTGAAAAATAAAAAGTGGAGTATGTAACAAGATGATTAAAACAAAAACCAAAAAGATATTTTAGGTTTGTCAAAATTTCATGACGTCAAATCGTAACCTGTATTTTGTGAAAATCTAACAGATTGCATATCAATGGGTTTTTAGAAGAAATAAGATGATTAATAAAAATGAAAATTAAGTAATTAATGCTAAAATTCCAAAACTCAAATCAAAATTATTCATTTTAATCAATTTTATATGGTTAAAATGCTTTATTTCAATTTTTTATGCGCCAGATAAATTATAATATTTTGTTTCATTATAATGATTCTACTGTGACAGATTTCAAAATCAACCAGTTTTTACCCTTAATCCCAAACGGGAACTGGTTGATTTTTCAGCTTTCTCCCTTTTGGGTTTGGGGTAAAAAAGCTGAAAAATCTCTGAAAAACCTAATCTGTCAAAGTAGAAATAATTAGCTTTATTTTTTAACATTTGAATATTTCACCAATTCAGTATTTTATCGAAATAACCTGCGTCAGCAAAAAGATATTTTAAATTTGCTATTTTCACATTTCTCTTTTTTGAAATTCAATAATTATACTTATTGCTCCTGTTGATCAATTAATTTATAAAAAACACTCTTAGGTGCCTGATTATTATAAAATATTAGATATTCCAAAAGAAGCAACAATAGATGAATTAAAGCAAGCATACAGAAAACTGGCATATAAATATCATCCGGATGTTAGCAAACTGCCAAAGGCACGTGAACTTTTTATTGAACTCAATGAGGCTTATGAGTACCTTCTAAACAAGCTGAAATTTGAAAACGAATTGAGGCACCGGAAAACAATTATGTATGAGGAAACTGCCCAAAGCATAATAGATACCTGGTTAATTGGTGAACGAGAACGCATCAGGAACAGGGCAAATAATTATGCCAATATGAAATTTCGGAATTTTAAAAAAACCAAAATTTACAGAACTACTGAAATCCTTTCTAATTATTTGAATGTTGTTATTTTGTTTTTCGGAATTTTAGTTTTTTTTGGATCCATATTCGGGACATGGCAACATTTAACGTACAGACCTGAAGACATTGATTTGACTTATATAGCTACTTCTATACTTGTTGGATTATTAGGTATTCTGATAATTTCTTATTCGATCTATAAAATCAGGATTTTAATAAAAGCCAATAAGGATTAAAACTGATTATTAAGGTCTATCAATTCATTTGGCACATCAACAAAAAGAGATTTTGATTGTGCATCAATTTTTATTATCAGGTTATCATTGTAAGGGATGAGGATTTCACGCTTACCATCAATAACCTGAAGAAGATAATTATCATTGTAGTTAAGAACCGACTTTACAATTCCAATCGACCCATGCTTGTTATCGATTACCGCAAAACCATTAATATTTTCAAAGTTTGAAAGCGTTTTAGATTTTCTTTTTTTTGACTCTTCAATTAAGACATCGAAGCCAATAAATTCTTCCATCTCCTCAGCGGTATTTATGTCGGCAAATTTAATAATTGCTGAACTGTCACTCCGCAACAATATTGAGGAAATAAAAAACGGAACAGGCAGTCCGTCAATTAAAAGAAAGACCCATTCCGTTTTTTCGATTTTCTTTGGAAAAACACTTCCACTTAATAATAAAGCCTCGCCTTCAAATCCATGAAGTTTGGCAATTTTACCAATATGTCTGTGATTTTCAGCAAACATTGCAGTGGGCAAGTTGCCTATTTAGTTTCCCCTGTATTTTCAGCAGTTTCAGTAGTTTCTGCATTTTCAACAGCATCTGCACTTTCAATAGTTTCTTTTGTTGCAGCTTTGGCAAGTTTGCTGGCAATTAAAGCAGCTTTTTCTTCGCGAACTTTTGATTCTGCTTCAAGACGCAGTTTTTTCAAATTTTCATTTTTATTATTCGCGTCATCAACAATAATCTGATGTTTTTTCTCCTTCTCATCTATCCAGGCCTGATACTTGCTGTCGACTTGTTCAACAGTAAGTGCACCTTTTTTTACTCCATTAAGCAAATGGTTTTTGTACAATACACCTTTAACTGATAAAATACTTCTACAAGTATCTGAAGGTTGAGCGCCAGTTTGCAGCCAATACAATGCTCTATCAAAATCTAATTCAATAGTAGCAGGTTTTGTCTTTGGGTAATATTTTCCCAATTTTTCAATGTATTTGCCATCTCGTGGCGCCCTGCTATCAGCTACCACAATGTGGTAGAAAGGAATTTTTTTACGACCCCTGCGGGCCAATCTGATTTTTACGGGCATAACTAAACGCTTTTTAAATTAAACCTATTTTAATTTTGAGTTTGCAAATATAGGACATTAATTGAAATACTAAATATTGCATAAAAAGAAAAATGAAATTTCGCTCATAGCCAATATTCTATTTACGCACTTTTTTTCTGAATTGAGATGAATGGAGTTGCCTATATTCTTCAATTCAATTACTTTGTATATCAATTTAATAGCAGAAGTTGCATTGGGGATAATCAAATAGGATGATTGGCTTTAGGCTCTTTACTAATTTAATTGCCAACAAATTTGACTATTTGGTACAAACCAGCCATCCGAGATTCATTTTCAGAGATAATTTACAAATTTATTGATGTACATGAAACCAATATACCTGTTTTTTGAAATGCATGTAAATATTAATTTAATGTAAAATCAATAAAAGGCTTTTATTAATTCTATTTTATTTAATGAAAATTCATTAAATTTGATAAGAACATTCATTTCAGGAATAAAATTTGTTATGTTACCGAAATAAATTCTTGTAATCCAATAATAAATAAAAGATAGTAGTAATAAAATAAAACTACCAGGTCAAACGTATCGTAATAAACATATTATTGAAGAGAAAGAGTTTATGAAAATATTTTTTTTATTCCATTATTTTGTGAATTGCTTATTTCGTGGTACCAGGATTGAAGGAGTGTAGTTATGATACTTGAAGAACAGTCGCTTACGAATAACCTAAAAAAATACTTTGGATTTAGCACTTTCAAGGGCAATCAGGAAGCGATAATAAAAAATATGTTGGATGGCAAAGATACTTTTGTGCTTATGCCTACGGGTGGTGGTAAATCCTTATGTTACCAATTACCTGCCTTGTTGATGGATGGCACTGCAGTTGTGATTTCTCCACTTATTGCTTTAATGAAAAATCAGGTTGATTCAATGCGAAGTTTCAGTGAAGAAGATGGTGTTGCACATTTTATGAATTCATCTCTTACAAAGGCACAAATTGCTAAGGTTAAAGAAGATATACTCTCAAAGAAGACAAAGCTGCTTTATGTGGCTCCTGAGTCTCTGACAAAAGAGGAAAATATTATTTTTTTAAAACAGGTAACAGTTTCATTTTATGCGGTAGATGAAGCACACTGTATCTCTGAATGGGGCCACGATTTCAGGCCGGAATACAGGCGAATCAGACCAATAATTAACCAAATAGGGAACGCGCCGATAATTGCATTAACTGCAACTGCAACACCAAAGGTTCAGAACGATATTCAGAAAAATCTGGAGATGATGGATGCTACTATCTTCAAATCATCTTTTAATCGTCCAAACCTTTACTATGAAATACGCCCAAAGATTGAAGCTTCAAAACAAGTTATTAAATATATCAAGAATAATGCCGGTAAATCTGGCATAGTTTATTGCCTGAGCCGGAAGAAAGTTGAAGAAATGACCGAGTTATTACAGGTAAATGGAATCAGGGCACTTCCTTATCACGCCGGCATGGATGCAATAACCCGTTCGACCAACCAGGATAAATTCCTAATGGAAGAAGCAGAGGTAATAGTTGCAACAATTGCATTTGGAATGGGTATTGATAAACCCGATGTACGTTTTGTTATACATTTTGACATACCCAAAAGCCTTGAAGGGTATTACCAGGAAACTGGTCGCGCTGGTCGCGATGGCGGTGAGGGCAATTGCATTACATTCTATCGTTACCAGGATATTCAGAAACTAGAAAAGTTTATGCAGGGAAAACCAGTTGCCGAACAGGAAATTGGCAAACAGTTATTGCAGGAAACGGTTTCATACGCTGAAACATCGGTGTGCCGCCGTAAATTTCTTTTGCATTACTTTGGCGAAGTGTATGAAAAGGACAATTGCGAAAATTGCGATAACTGTAATCATCCAAAAACTCAGTTCGAAGGACAGGAATACGTTTTACAGGTACTTGACTGTATCCTTGCTGTAAAGGAAAAATTCAAAACAGAACATATATCAAATATTCTTTCGGGTAATCTTACTTCTGCAATAAAATCTTATAAGCATCATAAACTTGAGATATTTAGTTCCGGAGGTGAAAAAAATGTTAAGTTTTGGAATGCAGTAATAAGGCAAATGCTGGTTGCACAACTTCTGCAAAAAGATATTGAAAATTACGGTTTATTAAAAGTGGCTCCTGCCGGTTTTAAATTTATGGATAAACCGGAATCCATGATGCTTACTGAAGATCATGATTATGAGGTTGAAACTGATGAGGACCAGTCTGTTGCACCGTCTAAGACTACCACCGTTGATGAAGAATTGTTGCATATCCTGAAAGATATGAGGAAGAAAATTGCCAAACAAAAGAATTTACCTCCTTTTGTTATCTTCCAGGATCCTTCTTTGGAAGATATGGCAATTCAATATCCCATTACTTTTGAAGAACTTCAGAATATTATTGGTGTTGGTTCAGGAAAAGCAGCTCGTTACGGTAAAGATTTCATCGAAATTATTAAGGCTTATGTGGAGGAAAAAGAAATCATCAGGCCACAGGATATGATTGTAAAATCAGTGGTAAATAAATCAGGGATGAAGGTATTTATTATTCAAAGTATCGACCGTAAAATGATGCTTGAAGATATTGCTGCGGCGAAAGGACTTGAAATGAGCGACCTGATAACCGAAATAGAAGCAATAATAAATAGCGGCA
>Ga0265316_10006015_pt1 | contig 11668 bp, 8 predicted proteins | sample 4522metaG_FD_202092 | JGI IMG/M metagenome (GOLD analysis project Ga0265316, IMG submission 202092) | Rhizosphere microbial communities from Carex aquatilis grown in University of Washington, Seatle, WA, United States - 4-5-22 metaG | ecosystem: Host-associated > Plants > Roots > Rhizosphere >...
GGAAAGACCGCCGACACACGGCTCGTTAAGCCCACGGAATTAACAGTTAACGGCAGGCTACCTGGTCTCGTCTTCGACTTCGATCGCACGGACAGTCGCGTAATCGACGACGGGGACGAAGGCCAAAACCAACTTGCCCTGGGCGTTGGGCTTCAAGTGGTGGAATGTTCTCTTGACGGCCCGGCACGCCATACCGGCCTCTTTGAACACATCGAAGTTCTTCAGCAGAAACGTCCCGTTGCAGTAAACGTCGAACACCCGGCTCCCCACGCCGCCTTGGTTCTCCTTGCCGTAGTTGGTTTCCGCAAAGCGCAGCGTGACCGCGTATTGGCCATTGGCGGCAACGGGGATGTAGTAGGTGAAATTGCCGTAGCGGTCGCCGTTATAGAGGGCGGCCTCATCGTCTGCGGCCACGGGATAGCGGGAAACGATGGTCCGCCCGCCCCAAAAATACCGGTCCGCACCCCAAAAATGGTCCTGGCGGTCGTAGAATGTGCGGAACCCGGCCAGAATCCGGACTGGAAGCATCCGGTGGGGGATTCCAGGAAGCACCTCGATGCCGCTCAACAAAGGTTTGTTGTTGAGTGACGAAAATCGCAAGTGAAGCTGGCCGTCCGGGGCGGGAGAGACGTCCTTGAACACTCTCTCGTCGGCGGTTTCCGGTCCCGGAGCATCAGCCACGATGTCGAAGGGAGCCAGGATCGGCTGGCCGTTCAGGCTGACCGAGAACTTCCGCTCGGCTTCTTCGCTGACTCCCGAACTCCCGTGGCGAGCGAGTTCCGCGAAGTGCAGATGCAACTCGTAGGCGCCCGGCTTGAGGGGGATATCGTACTGGCAGTCGCCTTCACGGGCTTTCCGGTAGAGGACTGGGTCGAGCGTGCGAGAAATCGTGCGATCCGGCTTTTCCACCACCGCGCCGCCCGTGAAATAGCGGTCGCTGAGCCAAATCCGTCCGGACTGGTCCACGTACCTCGGTTCCAGAGATCCGACGCTGATTCGAACTGCATCGGTCGGAAGGGCCGCGATGGGAGCCGCGGCCGCAGGAGTCCTAGGGGCGAGACCTGGGATCGAAGACCTGTCTCGGAAAGCCATCACCAGAACCGTGGCCGTCGACAGCACCGCCAGCACAGCCAGCCCGATCACTAGCCGTTTTTGGCTGTTAGCCGCGCGCGCGGAGGGCGCCAAACCGGTAACCTGGCCTGCTGGCTCATCGATTGGCGCCGTAACCTGGGTAGTTTCGGAGACCGTTTCCGGTTCGTTGGCGGGAGGGGGAGCTTGGCGAACGAACCGCGGCACGTAGCCCACGTCCGCAAGGTGGAGATGAATCTTGTGCGAAGCCCCGTCGGTTTCGTAGAACTGCTGCAGACGCTTCCGGAGCCGGGATACTTCGACACGTACGACGCTGTCTTGGGAGGGGTCGAAGTCCCCACCCCTTCCCAATGCTTGCACTGCGATATTGTATTCCTTGATGAGATTTGCACGCCCTTCGGCGTACTCCTGACAGACGTATCGGAGGATGGCGGCTAGATTGGGAGCGCGAGTGAAGGTCTTCGATTCCAGAACCGCTTCGAGCTCGGACTGCTCCTCGGCGAAGCCGGAAGAGTGCTTCTGATCGTCCTTGCCGGTGCCGGAGTCGCTGTTAACGCTAACCGACTTCACAGGGCTGAATTATGTCAGGTCCGCACGGCCAAGTCAAGCCGGACGGGAGTCCGCAACCTGGCGCGAATGAACGGTTCAGCACCATCCGGCGGCCCCCCGCACGCGCGGCTGTTAGCAGTTAACGAGTACGGGCGCAGGCGCACATCGTCTGGTTTGCAGTGCCGCAAAGACGCCGTTCGCAGTTCCGGCATTGCGAAAGTCTCAGGCGTCATCCATAATGCGGTATGCTTCGCCGCTGGTTCGCCCACCTAGGTTGGAGTTGCTTATGCTGAAGAACAAACTACTGGCTTTTGTGCCGCTCGGGATCCTGCTAGCGGTCCTGGCTGCGGCTGTACCCTTATTCCTGCCCGCCCAGAACGCCGGACCTGCCGCCGCGGCGCCTGGCGACCAGGTACAACTCCCGGAGTTGATATACTCGCCCGTCAAGATCGACGGACCGGTGCAGGACCCAGCCAACCACAGCTATTGGTTTGGCCCCTTCGCCGAAGCCGTGGCGGTGTTCGATGTGAATGGAGATGGCCGTTTGGACATCACCTGCGGCAAGAACTGGTACGAGAATACCGGGAGGTCCGGCCCCCCTGGCTTTGAGACCATCAAGTGGGTTAAGCACGCCAACTATCGGGACGATGCCGATGTCTTCGGACCCATCACCGACGACGGGGGCGAGGGAGCCCTGGATGTCAATCGCGACGGCAACATAGACGTCATTGCCTCGGGCTGGTTGCAGATGTCGGGAGTCTACTGGTACGAGAACCCGGGCAAGGCCGGCGGCAAGTGGAAAGCGCACCTGATTCACAAGGCCCGCAATATGGAGGGCTTCGTGCTTGGCGACATTGCCGGGCATCACAATGGCGACCAGGATATCCTGATCAACCACTGGGATCCGGTCCCAGGCCAACATTTCTCCTGGTACGAGCACATCGACAAGGAGCCTTGGCTGGTCGAGCACATACTGGGCGACGAGGGCCAACAGCATGGCAACGGCATTGGGGATATCAACGGCGACGGTCGAAACGATCTTGTCACCGGCGTCGGATGGTGGGAAGCGCCGCCCGATTCCAGAAATGGCAAGTGGATCTGGCACCCCGATTGGAACCTGTTCAAGGGGAATTGCGGGCTTCCTGTCCTGGTTTACGACTGCAATGGGGACGGGCTCAACGACGTTATTATCGGCGCCGCGCAGGACTATGGGTTGAAGTGGGTGGAACAGAAGAAAGACAGCGCCGGGAAGCGCACCTTTGTGGAACATTGGATCGAGCCGAACTTCTCGCTGTTCCATACCATGGAGCTGGGCGATTTGCGCGGCGATGGCAAGAAGGAACTGGTGACGGGGAAGATCCTGTATCCGCACCAGGGCCGGGACCCCGGGACTTTCGATCCGTCGTTCGCCTTCTGGTACGACATCGGCGGCGGCAGGTTCGATCGCCATATTCTCTCCTTCAACCACATGCAGTGGTATCCGGAAGCCACGGATAACCCGCCTCCCAACGGCGTCATCGGCGTGGGGCGGAAGTTAGCCATCGTGGACATAGACAAATGTGGCAAGAACGAGATCGTCGTGGCCTCTCAGGCGGGACTGTACATCTTTTACAACCGGGGCACCTCGCCCATACAGAGGATTGCCAAGGACCCGCTGCCGCCCAACAGTAGCTACCCCAACAACTTCAGTAGGGGAGGCTTCGGACGAGGACGGGGGCAGCCTGACGAAAAAGGAGGGCGCGATCCCTCGCCCCCTCCGGGGCGCGACTGACCGCCGCCTAGGCCCTACGCGATCCGAGTGTAGGTCAGAACGCGAGCCGGTTCGGCTAGCAGTTCCTGTTGGACGCCGCTGAACGCGAGCAGGTGCGGTGACTGGAGATGGCGTTCCAGCGCTTCACGCGACCGCCAGTTTTCGTAGAACACGAACCGCCCGGCTTGATCGGTGTTCTGGTGCAGATCGTACTGCACGCAGCCGTCTTCTTTGCGGGTGGGCTCCATCAGCGAAAGCAGGTGGCGTTTCAGTTCGTCTTCCATCCCCGGCTTTGCCACCATCTCGGCGACCACCGTCAGGAGTGTATTCGGCATATCGGGACGAGATTACCACAGTGCGCCGGGGCATGGTTTGACGCCTTTCCCGCGCGGATGATTCAAGTAACGGTTACATAACGGTCCGTAACGGTCATTTGCCACATTCCAGGCTATAATTTAGCCAACCTCCGGCGCATTGCCACTCGCTGCCCGCCAGTCTTGCCGGGCGGCCGTTGGCTGGTGGAATGCCCTCCGAAGGGGCGCCGTTGTGTTTAGTTTATTCAGGTCTTAAAGGAGCAGCGCACGTGAGACATTTCCTGGTTGGTTTGGCTGTGGCCATGGTTTTGGCCTTCGGCTTTATTTTCTTGGTAGCGGCGGCGGACATTCCTCCCGCGAACGATGGAAGCGAACACGGCGATCCGCCGTTTCTGACCGAGAGTGGGTGGAAACCGTTGCTGAACGGCAAGAACCTGGATGGCTGGGAGTTGGCAGACCCCACCAAGAAGGGCAAGTGGCTGGTGACGAGCGGCGTCTTTTGGGGAGGCGTAACGAACCCGACGGTTTTGGTGGGTGTGCCCAACAGTCCCGGCGACCGCATCGTGAACACCGATGTGGATCCGGCGGGGAATGCGTCGAATATCTATACCACCGAAAAGTTCGGCGACTCCGAAGTCTACGTCGAATTCATGGTGGCGGCCCACTCCAATGCCGGATTCTTTCTGCATGGACTGTATGAGACCCAGATATGGGATAGCTGGGGGTTCACGCCACGGTTGGCTACCGATCAATGCGGCTCCATGTACCATTACCAGGGCGGCCCCATCAATGGACAAGACGGCGGGATTACGCCCAAAGTGCGGGCCGACCGGCCCCCCGGACAGTGGCAGTCTTTTCACTACTGGTTCCAAGCCCCGCGCTTCGACGCGTCGGGTAAAAAAACGGCGAATGCCAAGTTCATCCGAATTCTGCACAATGGCCAGTTGATCCACGAGAACGTGGAGAGGCTGGGACCGACGGTGGCTACGCTGAAGATCCCGGAGGCGGCCATGAACCCTATCGGGCTCCAGGGCGATCACGGGGCGGTCGCGTTCCGCAATATCTATATCCGGCCGTTGCGGCCATTCTCAGGCAACCCGGCGCCCGACCTGCAGCCAACCCCTCAAGTGCAGGGCGGCGGCGGACGAGGCGGACGTGGCGGACAGCCGCCGGCGCCGCCGAAGCAGTAGCCGCGCAGCGAACAGGAGGTGACCCATGAAGACACTTACTCCTTCGGTGTCGCAGAGGGCGGTTAGACTTTGCGCATTACTGGTCTGCGCCGTATCGCTTGTTTTTGCCCAAAGCAAGCCCATTCCACAACTCGTCAAGACGGGCGACAAGTTCACTCTCTCGGTGGACGGGAAGCCGTTCATCATGCTGGGCGGACAGGTGGGCAACTTCAGCGCGCTGCCGGATCGCATGGACCGCGCCAGGGACGCCTTCCGGGCAATGAACCTGAACACCGTGGAGTACCCGGTCTACTGGAACGTCATTGAGCCCCAGGAGGGCAAGTTCGACTTCTCCGGCTTCGACCAGATACTCCGCGGCGTGCGCTCGCAGGGGCTGCGTGCCGTCCTGCTCTGGTTCGGCACCTGGAAGAATGGCGCCATGGATTGGAGCCCCAATTGGGTGAAGTCCGATCCCCGCCGCTTCCCCAGGGTGCTGGACCGCGGAGGAAAGCCCATCCGCGTGCTCTCGCCGCATGCCAGGGCTACCCTGGATGCGGACAAGAAAGCTTACACCGCCATGATGACGCACCTGCGCGAGGTGGATGAAGCCGACCGCACCGTCATCATGATGCAGGTGGAGAATGAACCGGGACTGCTGGGCAGTCCACGCGACTACTCACCGGAGTCCAACAAGCTATTCAGCGGTGCGGTTCCCGAGAAGTTGGTGACGGCTTTGAAGAAGAAGCCGGGGACCTGGAAGGAAGTCTTCGGCCGCGAAGCCGAAGAGGCCTTCAGCGCCTACGCCGTTTCCGGCTACATCAATGAGGTGGCCCGCGCCGGAAAAGACGTCTATCCATTGCCGGCCTATGTCAACGTGTGGAACGGCGGCTACGGGACCAATGACAACTGGGAGCGCTTCGACCGTCCCGGCGAAACCTATCCCAGCGGCGGGGCCGTGTCCTACATGCTGGACTTGTGGAAAGCCAACGCGCCGGCCATCGACGCCATCGCATCGGACATCTACCACCAGTCGCCCATCACGTACTTGAAGATCCTGAACAACTACCGGCGGCCCGACAACCCGCTGCTGATTGTAGAGACGGGCAGGGGAATTGCCGCGCGTGCCTTCTTTTATGCCATGGCCGACTTCTCAGCCATCGGCTTCGGCCCCTTTGGGATTGACGGTGGTGGCGCGGAATTGCGGCCGGACATGGCTGGTATTGCAGCGGACTTCCGTCTCTTCAAATCCGCGATTCCGGTCATAGCGGAGTTGCAGGGCACGCCGCGTTTGAAGGCGGCCGTGGAGGAAATCGGAATTGGAGCCCGCAATCTGATCTTCCGAGACTACGATCTGTTGGTTCGCTTCAATCCCCCAGGGCGGGCGCCGGCCGGGACCATCGGTCCGACGGCCGCGGCAGCCTCCTCCGAGCCGTCCGCTCGCGCGATGATTGCCGAACTTGGTCCGGACGAGTTCCTGGTGATGGGTTTCGATTCCTCGGTGGAATGGCGGCCGGTCCAGGGGTCCGATTACACGGCGGCTCAGTTCCTCCAGGTCGAAGAGGGGCTTTACGAAAACGGAGTATGGAAAACGACCGACACCGGCAACACGTCCCAGGGCGACTACACCGGTCCAACGGTTAGGCTTCCCGCGCGGGGGGCCATGATGCGAGTCAAATTGATGAAGTATTGAACGAAGTTGGGAAGGAGATTGTTTTCATGAGTGCCAACGAATCATCCAAAGACACGTTATCCCGGCGAACCGCGATTGCCGCCGGCCTGGCGCCTCTAATTGTTCCCCGTCATGTTCTGGGCGGCGCCGGCTATCGGGCGCCCAGCGACAAGCTGACGATTGCCGCTGTGGGCGTCGCCGGTATGGGTAGGAATTACCTGGCCGGTTGCAAGGACGAACAGGTCGTCGCATTGTGCGATCTGGACTGGGAATTTGCCGCGCCAGTATTCAAGACCTACCCGAGCGCCAAGACCTACCGGGATTTCCGGGAGATGTTCGACAAGGAGCAGAAGAATTTCGATGCCCTGATTGTCGCCACGCCGGATCACTGGCACTCTCACCTGGTGCTGGCCGGCCTGGCCATGGACAAACACGTCTATTGCGCCAAGCCGATCACCCACACCATTGCCGAGGCCCGCAAGGTGAAGGCGGCGTGCCTGGCTTCCAAGCGAACCACCAAGGCGAGCATCCAGGATTCCCGAACCAGCTATGCCCGCGCCACTACCGAATTGTTGCTCACCGGCGCCATCGGCCCCGTTCGTGAAGTGCATATCTGGAACCCCACTTACAGCCCGAGCGGATTGGCGCGTCCCGATAACCAGACGCCGCCCGCGGGGATGAATTGGGACCAGTGGTGCGGCCCGTCTCCCGCCCGCCCATATAACAAGACCTATCACTACGGCAACTGGCGCCCGTGGTGGGACTTCGGTACGGGAACGATCGGCGATTTCGGCTGCCATTGTCTCCAGATGTTTCATGACGAACTCGAGATGGGCTCGCCCGATTGGGTGGTCGCCGAGGATTGCCAGGCCTTCTCGCTGGCAGGCCGTGTGGACAATACCGAGTGCATGAGCATCGCCAACCATATTCAGTGGCACCTCCCGGCCCGGGGCAAGCATCCCGAGACGATGGTGTTCTTCTACGACGGCAGCTTGACCGCGCCCCGGCCCCCCAGCATGCCCATAGATGCGCCCATGCCCGGCAACGGCTTCATGTTTGTGGGTGAGAAGGGTGTTCAGATTTGCGCGTACTACGGCGGCAATCCGTACCTGCCGATGGGAGCTCAACCCCGCCCCGGCCAGGTTGTGCGCGGCCTGCCGGGCGGCTACCTGTTGCCGGAGAGCCGGTTCAAGGACTTCAAGCAGCCCCCGGCGACCTTGGAGCGCTGCGAGAAACCGGATCACTATACCGAGTGGGTGCGCCAGTGCAAAGCGGGCAAGAAGTCCATCACGCCCATTGAATGGGCCTGCGGGCTTACGGAATTCGCCCTGCTGGGGACACTGGCGCAGCGCCGCGCCGCCATGCCCACGCCGCCGCCCGCTGATGCAGCTGGCCGTGGGGGCCGCGGTGGCGCAGGGGGGTTCCCCGGCGGCCGGCGCGAGACTAAGGTCCTCGCCTGGGACCACAAGGCCATGAAGTTCACCAACGACGACGTGGCCAACACCCTGGTCGACACCCCCTACCGCAAGGAGTGGGATTACAAGGTGTAACGCCGGCGCGCGTTCAATTCGAGACTGACACGCGCGCGGCTCTGACCTGGTTCAGAGCCGCGCGCGTTTGTGTTAGGCCTTAGGTATCCATGGCCAGGCGGTTACGACCTCGTGGGTCGCTTCAGTCCCCGAGGGCGGCCCAGGGGGCCATGATGCGAGTTAAACTGATGGAGTATTGAACGGAGTTTGGAAGGAGATCGGTTTCATGAGTGCCAATGAGTCATCGAAGGTCACGTTTTCCAGGCGAACGGCGATTGCTGCCGGCCTCGCGCCTCTTATTGTTCCCCGTCATGTTCTGGGCGGCGCCGGCTATCGGGCCCCCAGCGACAAGCTGACCATCGCCGCGGTGGGCATCGCCGGTATGGGTAGGAACTACCTGGCCGGCTGCAAGGACGAACAGGTCGTCGCATTGTGCGACCTCGACTGGCAGTTTGCCGCACCGGTATTCAAGACCTATCCGAGCGCCAAGCCCTACAAGGATTTCCGGGAAATGTTCGACAAGGAGGCGAAGAACTTCGACGCCTTGATCGTGGCTACGCCGGACCACTGGCATTCTCACCTGGTGCTGGCCGGCCTGGCGATGGACAAGCACGTTTACTGCGCCAAGCCCATCACCCACACCATTGCCGAGGCCCGCAAGGTCAGGGCCGCGTGCCTTGCCTCCAAGCGAACCACCAAGGCGAGCATTCAGGATTCGCGCACCAGCTATGCCCGCGCCACCACTGAATTGCTGCTCACCGGCGCCATCGGCCCCATTCATGAGATCCACATATGGACCCCCACTTACAGCCCGAGCGGGTTGGCGCGTCCCGATAACCAGACGCCGCCCGAGGGGATGAATTGGGACCAGTGGTGCGGCCCGTCTCCCGCCCGCCCGTATCACAAGACCTACCACTACGGCAACTGGCGTCCCTGGTGGGACTTCGGAACGGGAACGATCGGCGATTTCGGCTGCCACACGCTCCAGATGTTTCATGACGAACTCGAGATGCACGAGCCCGATTGGGTGGTCGCCGAGGATTGCCAGGCTTTCTCATTGGCAGGCCGTGTGGAAAATACCGAGTGCATGAGCATTGCCAACCATATTCAGTGGCACCTTCCGGCCCGGGGCAAGCATCCCGAGGCGATGGTGTACTTCTACGACGGTGGCTTGACCCCGCCCCGGCCCCCGAGCATGCCCAGAGACGTCGCTATGCCCGGCAGCGGAATCATGTTCATCGGGGATAAGGGCGTTCAGATGTCCGCGTACTACGGCGGCAATCCCTGGGCGGCGTTCGTCGCCAACCCCACTGCGGCCCAGATGCCTCGCGGTCTGCCGGGTGGCTACCTGCTGCCGGAGAGCCGGTTCAAGGATTTCAAGCAGCCCCCGGCGACCTTGGAACGCTGCGAGAAACCGGATCACTATACCGAGTGGGTGCGCATGTGCAAGGCCGGCAAGAAGTCCATCACGCCCATTGAGTGGGCCGCTACGCTTACGGAATTCGCCCTGCTGGGGACACTGGCGCAACGCCGGCGCGCCATGCCCGCCCCGCCGCCCCCTGCAGCAGCCGGAGGCCGTGGTGGCGGAGGGGGCCGCGGCGGCCGGCAAGAGAACAAAGTCCTCGCCTGGGATTCGAAGACCATGAAATTCACCAACGACGACGTGGCCAATAGCCTGGTCGACACCCCCTACCGCAAGGAGTGGGATTACAAGGTATAGATCCGGCGCGCGGGGGTGAGGGACCCAGAGGGTACCCCCTCACCCCTACAAGGGCGGCGTAGGGGCCGGGCATGCCCGGCCCGCCGGCCTCAGCGCTCGATCCGGGTAGTCGCCTTATCCAGCGCGGCGCGATCAATCTCATAACCAAGCCCCGGCTTGGTCGGGGCATGAACGTATCCGTCGGATGCGATGCGGACCACATCCTTGACGTACGGCTGTGCGTCGCGGGCGCCCTGCGGGTACGGCACCTCGACGAAAGCGCCGTTCGGCATCGCCAGTTCGCAATGCAGGTGGGCGGCTTGGTGCAGAGTATTCCCCACACCGTGAGGCATGCACTCCATGCCGTGACACTCCGCCAGCACGCCGATCTTCAGGCCGGGAGTGATGCCGCCGACGTTATCCACCACGAACCGCAAAGTATCGGCGGCTCCGCGGCGGATGAGCTCGGGGTAGTCGTAGAGTGAGAACATAAACTCACCCATAATCACCGGCACGTGCAGCTCCTGGCACAATTGTGCGAGCCCGTCCACGTCGGTGGCGGGCAAAGGGTCCTCGTATCCGCGGAAGTGCAGGTCATCCAGCAGCCGTCCCACTTCCATGGCCTCGGGCCGGGTGTAGTTGCCCACGGCGTGGTGCATCAGCATGAACTCATCGCCCACAGCTTTACGCAGGGCTTTGCAGATCTCCATGTCGATCCGGTGGTGAGAGTTGCCGTCGGCGGCCACCGGCGGCGGATTGATCTTGAACGCCTTGAACCCCTCCGCCTTGGCCTTCAACGCCGCCTCCACGTAGGGGTCGGGCACCTTGGTCTCCAAATGCTGCGAACTGGCATAGGCCAGCACGCGGTCCTGGTAGGCTCCCAGGATCTGGTAGACCGGCAGCCCCATCGCCTTGCCCAGAAGATCCCACAGGCAGATGTCGATGGCGGCGGCCTGCGGTGGCTGGCCGTAGTGCCGCCGCACCGGCGAGTATTGGGACGTAAACTGCAAATGAGCGAGGGCGTTCTTGCCGGCCAGTGTCCGCTTGGCGTAGTCGAGCCACCCGGAGTTGTCCCAATTGGCGTGGAACACGCGGGTTTGCAGCGTGCAGAGGCCCTCCACCCCGCCCTCGGTGGTGATCGACGCGAGGTTTCCGGAGGCAGTCACATAGACCTTGACCTCCTTGATGGTGAGGTTGGGCAGGTCGGCGGGTTGCGCGCAAAGCATCGCCGGGAAGAGCGCCCCCGATGCCGCGCCGGCCGCGCCGAGGAACTGACGGCGCGGCAGCATGGTTTTCATCATAAGAGTCTCCAGAAACTAACTCCAGAGCCGGTCGTTGGGCCGGCCGATATTATTCCACTGGTCGGTCGGCTCGAACCACCCTGGCTCGGCCATGTGTTGTTTGCAGGCCGCTTCGTTGAGGGTAATCCCCAGGCCCGGCTTCTCGGGAACGGTGATGTACCCCTTGTTCACAATGGGCTTCTCCACACCGTCCACCAGATCGCTCCAGTAAGGAACATCGACGGCATGGTTCTCGAGGACCAGGAAGTTCGCGGTGGCGGCGGCCACGTGGGCGCAGGCGATGGCCCCGATGGGCGTGTGCGCGCAGTGCATGGCCATGGGAACGCCGTAATCCTGCGCCATGTCCCCGATCTTCTTGGTCTCGAGCATTCCGCCCGTGGTCAGCAGGTCGGGATGGATGATGTCCACGGCGTGCTCGCGGCAGAGCACCTCGAAGGGCTCCTTCAGAAAAATATCTTCGCCCGTGAGAATGGGGATATCGACGGCGTCGGCGATCTTCTTCCACAGGGCGGTCTCCTGCCAAGGGATGAGGTCTTCCAGCCAGGAGAGGTTGTACTTGGTGAGTGCCTTGCCCAGGCGGATGCAGCTATTGACGCTGA
>Ga0265316_10006018_pt1 | contig 11664 bp, 9 predicted proteins | sample 4522metaG_FD_202092 | JGI IMG/M metagenome (GOLD analysis project Ga0265316, IMG submission 202092) | Rhizosphere microbial communities from Carex aquatilis grown in University of Washington, Seatle, WA, United States - 4-5-22 metaG | ecosystem: Host-associated > Plants > Roots > Rhizosphere >...
GGTGCATATCTTCCACAGCGCCAACATCTGGTTCGATCCCACCAAGTACATTCCGGGAAAGACAATTGAAGTCCTGGTGGATCCGGACAATCCGCGCCGTTACGCCGTTGAGACCGCGTTCCTGCCGAAGGTGGTTTGAACCACATGCCGCTGCCACTTTCCAGAGGACGCGCCACACGGCTTCTCACCGCCGCGCTGGTCCTCACCGCGCCCCTGGCGGTCGCCCAGGTTTCGAAGACCAGCTTCAAGTTCGACTTCGGCCGGGGCAAGGCGGCGCCGGGCTACGTACGGGTCGGTGCCGACACCGTCTACAGCAAGGAATCCGGTTACGGCTTCGAGCCCGGAGCGGCCATCCTCCAAAGCGACAAGCCCGCTCTGTTTTCCGTTGCGGTGCCCGAAGGCAATTACCGGGTGGATGTCACCCTCGGTGATCGAACAAGCGAATGCACCACCACCGTCAAGGCCGAGTCGCGCCGGCTGATGCTGGAGCGGATTCACACCGCGCCGGGCAAGTTCGCGACGCGCGCTTTCACCGTGAACGTCCGCATCCCCAGGATTTCCACCGGCGGCGAAGTGACTCTGGATACGCGCGAGGCCGGCATCCCGACTTGGGACGATAAGCTCACGCTCCAATTCAGCGACACGCGCCCGTGCGTATCCACGATTGCGGTTCGGAAGGTGGATGACGCCATCACGGTATACACGATCGGCGATTCCACGGTTACCGACCAAGTGACCGAGCCGTTCGGGACCTGGGCCCAGCAACTGCCGCGCTGGTTCAAACCGAAGGTCGCCGTGGCCAACCACGCCGAATCGGGCGAGACGCTCAAGGCGTTCCGGACCGAGCGGCGCTGGGACAAAGTGATGAGCCAGATCAAGCCCGGCGATTACCTCTTCATGCAGTTTGGGCACAACGATCTGAACAAGACCGGCCATAACGCCATGTGGCCCGGTCCGGAGGGAGATTGGTCCAGAACCTACTCGGAAGCCAACACCGACTATAAGCGGCTGCTCGAAGAGTATGCCGCGGAGGTCAAGCGGCACGGCGCCGTTCCGGTGATTGTTTCACCGATGGCAAAGGCGGATTTGAAGGACGGCAAGTCGGTCAACGGCTTGGGGGACTATCCCACGGCCGCGCGCAACGCCGCCAAAGAGGCGGGCGTCGCCTTCATCGATCTCAACGGGATGAGCGCGCGCATCAACGAATCGCTGGGAGATCCACTGGTCCGGCGCGCCTATACCGGCGGCCTGCACACCAACACGTATGGCGGCTATCTACTCTCTCGATGCATCGTCGAGGGCATCCGGCAGAACAAGTTGGGCCTGACGAAATACATCGTAGACGATGCCGGCAAGTTCGACCCCGCGCACCCGGTACCGCTGCCCGACGACTTCAAGATTCCGCTCGAGCCGCGCCCGGCGGGCCCTGGGCCGGGGCGCGGGCGGGTCCAGTGAGGCGGGCGGTGGGCGTGTCAATCACTTCGGGTGCGGAGTGATCGTCACAATGAGGTAGGTGTCGTCCCGGGTCAGAAAATAGAAGCGCCAATCGCGGTTCACGCGCGCTTGCCAGAGGTCTGTGGCTTTGTCGTACTTTTTGGCATGCAGCGAGGGATGGTTGAGGTTGTTCGCCAGTAATCGGGCTTGCTTGTCAAAGGCCTTCTGGATCGCTGGCGGCGCGCCGCGGTAATCGTTCTCCGAACGCCGGGTGTGTGCCCAGGTCATCGGCATCGGGAGGCTTTGGCGGTGCGGCGCCTGCGCCCTTTGAGAGAATCGATCATCTCGTCAACGGTCTTGAAAGGACCGCGCACCCGTCCCTTCCGCACATCCTCCAGCCCTTCGGCGATGGCGCGATCAACCACCGACTTCGGGGTGAGCGTAATCTTCCCGCGCTCCACCTTCGCCTCCAGGATGTCGCCGACGGCGACGCCAATCTGCTCCCGGACGCGCTGCGGGATGACAACCTGGTATTTGTTCTTGACGGTTACGATGGACATGGCTGTTGGATAGTTGAACTGTTCACCTCCATCTTAACAGGCCTGGGCGATGTATTGGTCGAACGCGCCTAGCGGGCAAGTTCGACCCCGCGCACCTGGCGTCGCGGCCCGACGACTTCAAGACTCCATTCGAACCGCGCCCCGCTGGCCCTGGCCCAGGGCGCGGGGGCCCTCTGTGAACCGGTCGCAAATCGCGACCGGTTCAACCCCCGCACTTCCTGGGCCGCGTAATGGAATCGCTCTTAAGAAAGGCTCCCAAGAAGGGATCAAGAAGAGCTTGCGCGAAGCTTCCGAGCGTCGTACAATTGTGCGGTTCCACACAATCACTGAGGAGATGTTCATGGCACCAGCCCACTCCGTGTGTTCTGTTTGCGGTAGGGAGTTCCGAAGCACTTTGAGGTTCTGTCAGACCTGCGCCAATGACTCGGCCGATCCCATCGTCCGAGATGTGCCTGGAATCATCGAGCTTCACTCGGCGTATTATCATTTGACCGCTTCTCCCATCGCCTGGGATAGCGCTGAAACCGCATTTAAAACGGCTTTTCCCCACGCGCTGCGGAGTAAGTGGCCATCTCCCCTTCTCCTGCGGGCCAGGATTGAATATGCGTTTCTTGTCTTGAGGCGGGCGGGGTGTGAACCGTCAGAATTGCCGACCAGCGACCTCGAGCTGTTTGCCGATCGCCTAGACGAGGCCAAGTTTATTTATGACGGTCTACTGACCGATGACACGCGTCTCGAACTTGAGCGCGGCGCCCGCTACCCGTACGGGCAACTTCTTCGTGAACACGTTTCGCTTTGTAGCAAACTTTTAACTCTGCGTGAAGCAGATCAGGAGCGTGGAGAGACACAGCCCTTGAGTACAAGCGCACAGCGCGCGCCCACAACAGCCTCCGTCACACCACCAGTCCAACCGCGCGAGGGTGAAACAAACGGTGACAAGTACACGTTTGCGTACCCGAGGGGCGCGGAGCGGCTAGAAGTGGCTTCGACTGGAATCCGTTGCGTGAAGTGCCCGAATCACGTTATCCCGCTGTCGCCGTGCCCAAACTGCGGCGGCACGATATTCATGCTGAGCACCGATGTACTAAACTTCACCGGGTTATCTTGCTTGGGCTGTCGTACAGGGTTCACCTCACTGAAATGCGTTTGCGGATGCCAGAATCCGATACAAGCTGACACAATAATGCGGCTCAAAGCGAAGTCGGGTGGTTGCTTCATCGCCACCGCCGCGTGCGGCGATCCGCTTGCGCCCGAAGTGATTGCGTTGTCTGCTTTTCGGGATGATGTGCTGGTTCGCAGCCGAATAGGTCGTGCTTTTGTGCGCCTCTACTACACATTGTCGCCGCCAGTTGCGGCGGTCGTGGCGCGATGCAATGTGATTCGTCGTCTGGCCCTCATGCTAATAGTAGGACCCGCCGTTGCGCTCGTCGGTGCCATGCAAAAGGAACCGAAATCGGATTTCACTGCGGTCGGCGTTCAACCCAAGCGATGCAATCCCGATTGATATCCCCGCCGCCGCTTGTTACCATTTTTCCGCAATGAAAACTCTACTTCTGTGCGCGCTGCTGACCGCGGCGGCATACTCCCAGGCCCCTTCCCATATGGAGAAGCGCGGCCAAGCAACGCAATTGATTGTGGACGGCAAGCCATTTCTGGCGCTCTCCGGCGAGTTGGCCAATACGGCGCCTTCGAACCTCGATTACATGCGGCATATTTTTCCAATTTTGGCCAAGCAGGTTCACCTGAACACGGTGCTGACGGCCGTGGCGTGGGGGTGGATCGAGCCACGGGAAGGACAGTACGATTTCCACCTGGTAGACGCGGCCATCGAACTCGCCAACCAGAACGATCTCAGGCTCGCCTGGCTGTGGTTCGGCAGTTGGAAGAATGGGGAGTCGAACTTCGCGCCGGGGTGGGTGAAGGCCAACTATGACCGCTTTCCGCGCGCCCAGATCCAGAACGGCAAGAACGTGGAAATCCTGTCGACGCTGAGTGACAGCAACTTGCAGGCGGATGCGAAGGCGTTCGCGGCGCTCATGCGGCACGTGCGCGAGGTGGACAAGAACCACCGCGTGATCATGGCGCAGGTGGAGAACGAGGTCGGACTGCTGGGCGATTCGCGCGACCGCTCGCCCGCGGCCAACGAGGCGTTCGCCAAACCGGTGCCCACAGAGTTCATGGACTATCTCCAGAAGCACAAGGATTCGCTGCTGCCGGAATTCCGGAAGATCTGGGAGGCCGCCGGCTTCAAGAACTCGGGGACCTGGGAGGAAGTGTTCGGGAAGGGCGTGCAAACCGACGAAATCTTCATGGGCTGGAACTATGCCCGGTATGTCGGCAAGGTGGCCGAGGCGGGCAAGCGCGAGTACAACGTTCCGATGTTTGCCAACGCCTGGCTCAATGCGCCGGCGGACAAAGGGCCGGGCGATTATCCGAGCGGCGGCCCGCAGGCTCACATGCACGATATCTGGCGCGCGGGCGCCCCCCAGCTCGATATGCTGGGCCCGGACATATACGCGACCAACTTTGCCGAACTGGCGGCGCGCTACAGCCGGTCGGGCAACCCGCTGTTCATTCCCGAATGCGCCGGGGATATACATGGAGCGGCGAATGCGTTCTACGCCATCGGGCAGCACAACGCGGTGGGCTATTCGATGATGGGCGTCGGCGAGTTGCAGCGGATGACCACCTTCCGGGCGGGCGACGCCGGGTCGACGGCGCCCCCGGATGTCGAAAACCTTCCGCTGCCGCAGGCTTACGCGACGCTTACGCAACTCGCCCCGCTGGTGCTCGAGCACCAGGCCAAGGGCACCATCGCCGGCGCGTGGCTCAACAAGGATAGCCCGGATACGCTGATTAAGCTGGGCGGTTACATCCTGAACGTGTCGCTCTGGGGCTGGAATCGGCGCAGCGTCTCCGACGTTCCCATCGGCTTCAACACCAACACGCTCAAGGGGCTCGACGTGCTGCCCGATACCATGGGCTACGGCATCTTCATGGCCACCGGCCCGGACGAGTTCCTCATGGCCGGCGACAACGTGCAGGTCACCTTTTCATTGGAGACGCCGGGACCGGGATTCGTGGGGCTGGCCGAGCAGGAAGCGGGCCATATCGAGAACGGCAAATGGATGGTGACGCGGTATCTGGGCGGCGACGACTCTACCCTGCGGCGCGACCTGGCCAATGCCGTGGCCTTGAACCAATCGGGCTTCGGCGTGCGGCTCTTTTCGCAACCGCATCTTTCCTTCGCCGAGCGCGCCATCCAGCGCGTGAAAGTGTACCGGGGCAAGTAAGGAGACTCATGAATCGACGATCGTTTTTGATCGCCACCAGCGCCGCCGCCGCGCTGGGCCGCGCCCAGAATGCCGCACCCGCCATTCCGCTCCGCCGCGTGTATTCGCTGAATCGCAACTGGCTCTTCGGCGGCAAAATGACGCCCGGCGCCGATGCGCCTGCATTCGACGACTCGAAATTCCAGCGCATCACGCTGCCGCATACCAACGTCGAGTTGCCCTGGCACAGCTTCGACGACAAGGCCTATGAGTTCGTCTCCATCTATCGCCGCCACTTCCGCGTGCCGGCGGCTTGGAAGGGGAAACGTGTGTTCGCCGATTTCGGCGGCGTCATGACCGCCAGCAAGGTGACGGTCAATGGCCACCACTTCGAGGAATACCGCGGCGGATACACGCCCTTCTCCTTCGAGCTGACGCCCTATCTCAAACCGGGCGCCGATAACGTGATGGCGGTGGAGGTGGATTCCACCGAGCGGCCCGACATCCCTCCGTTCGGCGGCGCCATCGACTACCTCACTTTCGGCGGCATCTATCGCGACGTGGAGCTGCGGGTGGTGCCCCAGACGCACCTGGCCCGCGTGTTCGCCAAGCCCGTGCGCGTGCTTACGAACGACCGCGCCGTGGTGGTGCGCTGCTATCTCGACGGCCCGCTAGACAAGCCGATCACCATCACGGCCGAGCTTCGCGACGGGGACCGGGTGGTGAAGACGGCCTCGGCGACGGTGAACGCCGCCGCCGAGCACCACGATGTCACCATTGAGAAGCTCGGCGATATCCAACTGTGGGACCTCGGCCGGCCCAAGCTCTACCAGGTAACTGCGCGGCTGGATAACGGCGATGCCTACAGCACGCCCATCGGATTCCGGGAAGCGCGCTTCACCGAGAAGGGGTTTTACCTCAACGGCCAGCACGTGAAGCTGCGCGGACTGAATCGCCACCAGACGTTCCCCTACACTGGGGGCGCCATGCCGGCGCGGGTGCAGGCGCGCGACGCCCTGGTGTTGCGCAGGGAACTGAAGTGCAACATTGTGCGCACTTCTCACTATCCGCAATCGCCCGCGTTTCTAGATGCCTGCGACGAGGCGGGGCTGCTGGTGCTGGAAGAGATTCCGGGATGGCAGCACATCGGCGACAAGGCCTGGCAGGATACGGCCGTGGATAATGTCGCCCGCATGATCCGGCGCGACTGGAACCACCCCTCCATCGTGCTGTGGGGCGTGCGCATCAACGAATCCCAGGATAATCACGATTTCTACACGCGCACCAACGCGCTGGCGCACTCGCTCGACGATTCGCGCCAGACCGGCGGCATACGCAACGGGTACGGCTCCGAACTGCTCGAAGACGTTTTCACCATGAACGATTTCGGTTTTCCGTTGCGGCCGCCCAATCACCCGGCCTATCTGAACACGGAATTCAACGGCCACATGTTCTCTACCAAGCGGTTCGACAACGTGGAACACATAGCCGAGCACGTGATCCGCCACGTGCGCGTGCACAACCAACTCGCGGGCGACGACCGGTACGCCGGCGGCATCGCCTGGTGCGCCTTCGACTACGCCTCGCACCGCTATTTCGGTTCCGGCGACCGCATCTGCTACCACGGCGTCAGCGACATCTTCCGGCTGCCCAAGCCCGCGGCCGGGTTCTACCGTTCCCAGTGCGATCCGCAGGAAGAGGTCGTCATCGAACCCGGCTTCTTCCACTCCTGGGGCGACCGCGCAGGCGGCAACGGCCCGGGCGTAGTGCCCATCTGCTCCAACTGCGATCACCTGAAGATCTACTTCGGCGGGCGGTTGTTGGTGGAAGCCGACCCCGACCGCAAGACCTACGCGAACTTGCAGTACCCGCCCTTCATCGTCAACCTGAACAACCTCACGTTCGATCGATGGGGCGATCTGAAGATCGAGGGCTATATCCAAGGCAAGCTGGCGGCTACCAGGACGCTATCCGGCAGCGGCGCCGACGATCGCCTGCTGGTGAAACCCGACGATCTGGAACTCGATGGCGATGGCCGCGACGCCACCCGCGTGGTGCTGGCGGTGACGGATCAGTACGGCAATCTCCGCCCCTTCGCCACTGGCGCGATTCAATTGAGCCTCACCGGCCCCGGCGAAATCGTGGGAGAGAACCCGTTCTCATTGAGCGGCGGCGCGGGCGCCGTGTGGGTGAAGGCCAAGGAGGCCGCCGGCATCATTCGGCTGGAAGCGCGCCACCAGTACCTGGGCAAGCAGGCCTTGGAGATTCGCGTGAGGCGCGCGGAGCCGGAGTCCGCCTGAGGGCTTGCGATTCACTTTCGGCATACCTATTGACATTCTATATGAGTCACGTATAGTATTTCTATACGAGCATGCCTGCCACGAATCTTCTGCAGGGGACTCTCGATCTTCTGATCCTTAAGGCGCTGGCGCTGACTGAGATGCACGGGCTCGCCATCTCGCACCGTATCGCCCAGATCACCGACGGCACGTTTCAAGTGAAGCCCGGCTCGCTGTTTCCCGCACTGCACCGCATGGAGGAGGCCGGGTGGCTCTCTTCGGCCTGGGGCGAGTCCGAAAACAAGCGGCGCGCCAAATTTTACCGCCTCACCGCGGCGGGCCGGAGGCAGTTCGAGACCGAAGCGCGGCAGTGGAAAACCATCGCGTTGGCCATTGCCAGCGCTCTGCAGGCGAGCTGAGTGGCATCCGCCATGACATTACTGAGCCGCCTGGCCAGCCTTCGGCGCAATCTCTTCGCGCGACCGGGCGTCGAGCGAGACCTCGACGACGAGTTGCGCGCTTATCTGGACCAGTTGACCGAGGAGAAGCGCAGGGCTGGTATGAGCGCGGCTGAAGCCCGGCGGGCAGCCCGCATCGAGTTGGGCGGCCTGGAACAGGTCAAGGAGGAAGTCAGACAAGCAAGGGCCGGTCGAATGTTGGAAGAGATTCTGCAAGATCTTCGCTACGGAGTTCGCACGCTGCGCAGGAACCCCGCATTCACCGCCGCCGCCGTGTTGGCGCTGGCCCTGGGCATCGGCACCAATACCGCTATGTTCAGCGTAGCCTACGGCATCCTGTTGCGGCCCCTGCCTTATGCCGGCGCCGAGCGCGTGGCGGTGGTCTACCTGCGCTACTTTCCGCGAGACTTTGCGTTTGGCACCATGTGCATTCGCGACTACCTGATGTGGAAGGAGAACAATCGCGCGTTTGAAGATCCCTCCCTCTTCAGGAGCCTGCGCATGGACATCGGCGGGAGCGAAGGCGCCCCGGAACAGGTGCAGGGCGCCTCTGTCACGGTGGGCTTCTTCTCCACGCTCAAAGTGCGTCCGCTGATCGGCCGGATATTCGCGGCGGGGGAGGACCAGCCGGTCACCGGATCGCTGGCAGTGCTCAGTGAGTCGATCTGGCGGAGACGCTTCGCCGCGAGTTCCGCCGTGCTTGGCCAAACCATCCTGGTGAACGGCGTTCCGGCCACTGTCATCGGCGTGATGCCCGGCGTCTTCCGCTTCCCGCGGCGCGACACAGAAGTCTGGACCAACCTGCCGCTGAATCCGCCGGCGCGGTACGGCCCGTGGTTCTATCGCGGCGTGGCGCGACTCAAGCCTGGCGTAACGCTCCAGCAGGCGCAGGTCGAGGCTAACCACATCGGGCAGCGCATGATGCAGCAGAACCCCTACTACAAGCACCTGACGCTGCCGGTGCTCAGCCTGCGCGACGCGTTTTTGGGAACCACGCTGAAGCCCGCGGTCCTGGTGCTGGCCGGAGCAGTGGCCCTGGTGCTGCTGATCGCCGTGGTCAACGTAGCCAATTTGATGCTGGCGCGCGCCACGCTCCGAGAGCGAGAGATGGCGCTGCGGCTCAGCCTCGGCGCCGGCCGCGGCCGCCTGGTGCGCCAGTTGCTCACCGAGAGTGTGCTTCTGGCGGTGATGGGCGGAGCGGCGGGCCTGGCGCTGGCCTGGGGTGGCATCGAGTTGATCCGCGCCTGGAATCCGGGCAACCTTCCGCTCATCGATTCAGTCCGCCTGGATGGTGGCGCGTTTGGCTTCATGCTCTTGGTCTCGATGCTCACCGGGGTTCTATTCGGGCTGGCGCCAGCGCTCCAAAGCGCGCGCGCCGACCTGAACTCGACCCTCAAAGAGGGCGGACGCGCCGGCGCCGCCAGCCAGACCCGCGGGCGTACCAGAGCAGCTCTGGTGGTCTCTGAAATCGCTGTGTCGCTGATGCTCCTGGTGGGCGCGGGCCTGCTGCTGCGCAGTTTCGTGAATCTCGAGCGGGTGACCGGCGGATTCTCCACGCCTCCGCGGCAGATCCTGACGATGCTGATTTCGCCCAGCAGCCCGAAGTACAACGACGCGGGCGCGTTCTTTGCCTATTACGATGAAGTGGTCCGCCGCGCCCGCCGTGTGCCGGGAGTGGAAACGGCCGCGCTCACCGACGCGCTGCCGCCCGATCGGCAGGGCGACGCCGACTCCTTTGCGATTGAAGGGCAACCCTTGGCGCCGGGAGAGATCAACCCCATTATTTCGGACGTCTCCGTGGGCCCGGACTTTTTCCGTGCGCTGGGCATCCCGCTGGTCAGGGGCCGGTACTTCACCGACAACGACAATCCGGATTCGGCGCCGGTGGCGATCGTGAGCGAGGGCTTTGCGCGCCGCTTCCTGCCGAACCGGGAACCGCTTGGCAAACGGATCGGGTACGGTGAGCGGTGGATGGAGATCGTGGGTGTGGTCGGCAATGTGAAGTACTTGGGGTTGACAGCCGATACCGACCCGGCCTACTACATGCCGTTCGCCCAGGCTTATGGCCCCCGGATGTTCCTTGGCCCGCAGTTGTACCTGACGGTGCGCTCGTCAGGCGACGCCGCTCGCCTGGCGGCGGCGCTTCGCCGGGATATTCAATCCATCGATCCAGGCGTAACTTTGGCGCAAATCGGCACCATGGAGCAGGCATTGACGCTGTCCGTCTCGCAGCCGCGTTTCGATACCATGCTGCTGACGTTGTTCGCAGGCATCGCGCTGCTGTTGGCCGCGGTCGGAATCTACGGGTTGGTTGCCTACTCGGTGGCGCAGCGCACGCATGAAATCGGCGTGCGAATGGCCTTGGGCGCGGCGCAGGCGGACGTGGTTCGGATGGTCGTCCGGCAGGGCGCGTCTTTGGCAGCCATCGGAATTGGGCTCGGCCTCGGCGGATCTTGCGTCCTGACGCGCCTGCTAAAAACAATGCTGTTCGGCGTCGGCGTCACGGACGGGCTGACGTTTGCCGCAGCGCCGTTGGGACTGATGCTTGTGGTGCTGCTGGCCACGTCCCTTCCCGCGCTTCGGGCGGCGCGCATTTCGCCGGTGTTGGCGCTTCGGTACGAGTAGCGTTGCGAGCGCGCCGGATGGTGCTGCTAAGATGTGAGAGTGGCTCCCGACGCACAACCAGTACCTGCGGTCGAAATCGCAGCCGAACTGCATCCGGCCTGGCGCCGGGTAAAATTGGCGCGGCATCCGCAGCGTCCCCATTCGCTGGATTACATTGGGCGGCTTTTCACCGATTTTCAAGAGATCCACGGCGACCGCAGTTTCGGCGACGACCCGGCCATCGTCGGCGGCCTGGCGCGGTTCGAGGGGCAGCCGGTGATGGTGGTGGCCGAGCAGAAGGGGCGGGACACCAAGCAAAAGCTGTACCGCAATTTCGGGATGCCCAAACCCGAAGGCTACCGCAAGGCCCTTCGCATCATGCAGATTGCGGGGAAGTTCGGCCGGCCTATAGTGACCCTGCTGGATACTCCCGGCGCCTACCCCGGCATCGACGCCGAGGAACGGGGCCAGGCTGAGGCCATCGCCCGCAATCTGCGGGAAATGGCGCGCCTGCCGGTGCCCGTGCTGGTGGTCTGCATCGGCGAGGGGGGCAGCGGCGGGGCGCTGGCGCTGGGCGTCGGCAACATCGTGCTGATGCTTGAAAACGCGGTATATAGCGTGATCTCACCGGAAAGCTGCGCGGCCATCATCTACCGTGATGCGGGCAAGGCTGAGCAGGCCGCCGCCGCCCTGCGGTTGACCGCTCAGGACCTGCTGTCGTTTGGGCTGATCGACGACATCGTGCCGGAACCCGCCGAGGGAGCCCATATGGACCACGCCGCGGCAGCGGAGAATCTGCGCGAATATCTCCGCCGCTATCTGGGCGAGCTCTCCGCGCTCGACGCCGAACAGTTGGTGGAACACCGCTACTTGAAGTTCCGTAAGATGGGCAACTTCTTTGCCTGACCCAGCCTCGCGGCGTTAACTTCCTCCGGTTTCGCCCGTCACCCATGTGGCACCACCGGTGGGGTGTAAAATAGAAGTGAACTCCCGGTCAACAATTTGCGTCTAAAGCGGGTGATAGGAAAAAAGGGAGACTTTGCGTCGTGAAGCGTAA
>Ga0265316_10006020_pt1 | contig 11663 bp, 12 predicted proteins | sample 4522metaG_FD_202092 | JGI IMG/M metagenome (GOLD analysis project Ga0265316, IMG submission 202092) | Rhizosphere microbial communities from Carex aquatilis grown in University of Washington, Seatle, WA, United States - 4-5-22 metaG | ecosystem: Host-associated > Plants > Roots > Rhizosphere >...
AGCCCAGGCGGGCGCGCTGCCCGGACAAAGCAGACCGTAATAGAGAAGAAAGCCTCCCAGAAAAAGCGGCCAGGTGCAGGCCAGCGCCAGGGCCAGGATGCGCAGGTTCAGCTTGACCGGCTCCATGCCCAGACCCGCTGCCCGATAGTCGAAGGGCCGGCCGGAAATGCGTGCCGCGTACGAAGGCCCGAGCAGGAAGATCAGGGCGATGGCGCCGTGGAGAATCTCGCCCACAAAGGACACGCCGCGCGCCAGCCAGAACAGGCCGGCGGCAAGACCGGTAGCCACTAGGAAGGTCGCGATGGGCTCGACCAGCCCGGCCTTGCTCGCGGTTACAACGTCCGTCTCGCTCTTCACCACAAGCCGCGCAAATTGTCCAGGGCTGCCAGCGCACGGCCGGCCTGGGCGGTTGCGGCGGTCAGCCGGTCCGGGGCAGCGGCGTCGATGCAGGGTTGCGGCTGCCGCAGGCTCACCAGCAGGCTGCCCAGCTGTCCTTCGATGTCAGTGAGCAGCTTGCGGCTGCGCCGCAAACCCGCCACGGTCCGAGGTATGGTCAGCCGAGATTGTTCGGGCAGAATACGGCGCCCTTGCCGGGCGATCACTCGTCGTGCAGGCCGCATAGTGCGAGTGTGGAGTTGGTCCGGATTATGTCAACTTTCCCTGTCGGCTGCGCCCGAAGGGTCGCTCTAGCTATTCCCGCGGACCTGATCCTCATCATCGCTCAAGTAGGCGAAGGTCCGCACCAGCACCTTGATCTGCTCCCTTTGCGCCGGCGTCAGGTCCACGAACTGGATTCCCATGCCGGGATTGATGCTGTCGTGCTTGCGCGGGGGATTGACCCAGATAACCCGTCCCTCGACGTCCATCTGGGGGCCGCCACCAGGAGGCCGAAAGCGCAGATTCAGCAGAGTGCCCGGGGGATGCGGGTCGGTGGTTTGGATGAAGATGCCCATGGCGGACAGGTCGGTGATGTACGCGAAGAGGAACGTGTTATCGCAGCGGTAGTCCACTTCCATCGACACCATCACGCGCTGGTGCTCACGTCGTTCACGTCCGGCGCGCCGTTCGCTACCGACCGGCACGACACGATTGCGACGGTCCTTGGTAGGCATGCTCACTTGATCTCGATGTTGCCCAACCGGGCTCGGTCGCCACCGTCGCTGGGGCCAGCCGTGATCTTGAGGCGCTTGCCTTCGCCTCCGGGCCAGAAGCCGATGAAGAGGGTGTAGGTTCCCGCAGGCGTGGTCATGAGCGGGACTTCCACGTCGTAGGTGTCACGAATGTACTCGCCGGGCAGCCAGAAGTCGGTGGCAAAGGTTCCGTTGAGCGGGGGGTGGTCGCCGATGACCCGCGGCTCGCCGGGGATGTCGAAATGCACGAAGATACGGAATCCTCCCGGCGGCTTCTTGTTCACGCGGAAGAAGAGCGACAAGGGAATGGTGCCGGGCCGGCGCACCACGGTCGGGAATTCGGCGCCTACCAGTTCGATGGCATTGGCGAAGGTGACATTGGTGGAAACGCGCCACTGCCAGGGCGGCGTTGGGCTGAACCACTCGTAGCGCGATGGCTCGGTGGTGCCGGGCTCGACCACGGGCTCGGGCTGGCGCGGCGCCATCCAGACATCCTGTTTCAGTGGATTGCTGTCGCGCTCGTCCTGGCCCAGTCGGTTCGACAGCAAAAGGAAACGCGAGGAGCGAGCGTCGACGACAGCGTAGGCCACCCGCGCGGACTTGAGCGCCGCATCCAGGGCCGCCAGCTCGCTGCCCGGCACCAGCGCAAAGACACGTTCGTTCCCCTGCAGAAACTCGACCACGCGGTTCTGCGTGGGCAGATCCGTCATTTCACGCTGGCTGTAGAACTTCGCCCCGCCGCCCTCGACCTTGTAGCGGCCGATGGGCTCGCCGTGTTTGGCCAGACGCGAGTACGATTCCAAGGGCGGCTTGAATGAAAGATCGCCGGAGAGCTTGGGCACGATCAACTGGCTGAGCGCCAACGAGAAAAGCACCGCCACCACGACCGCGGCCTGGATGCCCCAGCGGCCGACCTCGACCACGGCCTTTTCCAGCCAACGGTGCCAGCGCCGCGCGTTTCCCAGATCGCGCTGGGCCACGCGCCCCAGGGCCCGGCCGCGGGTGGCCAGCCCGGTGTACAGGCCAGCGCCAACCAAGAGGCCCGTGCCCACGAAGAGCCCGGCCAGCTTGAGTTTGGCCGGCCACTGCACCTTGTTGAGGATATGCACCGAGACCAGATCATCGGGCGCCAGCACCAGGTCGCGCGCAATCACCATGGTTCCCGTCGCTACCAGCAGCCCCAGCACGGGCTCGGCGCGGTCGCCCTCGAGCGCCTCGTCGAGCAAGACACCGATAGCCAACGCCACAGGCGCCAGAGCACAGAAACGCGCTTCGCCGCACATGAGCACGAACACGGTGGAAAGGGCGAAGCCAAACGCCGCGAAGATGAGGAGATAGAGCTGGCCAAAGGCCAGGCGACCGCCGTCCGACTCGTCACCCCCGCCGAGGCGAATGAGCGGCCGGCCCAGGGCAAAGATGGCCAGCGCGCTCCAGGGAAAGAGGCCGAACCCAAGCTGGCGAATGATGGTGTCAAAGGTCGCGCTGGGAGCCCCGCCGCGCGGAATCCCGCCGAGCAGCAAGGAATACTGACCGGCCACGTTGGCCCTGGTCATGGTGAGCAGGAGAAGCAGGCCGCCGACCAGTGCGGCCACAATCAGCACGACGCCGCCCTGCAGCCCGGGTGAACGCAGGCTGGCGCCCAGGCTGGTGCCAGCAGGCAGGTGCGTTCCCACGCCGGGCGAAGTGAGCTTGCTGGCCGCCGGATCATCAGCCAGCCGCGACCGCAGGCCCCATCCGGCAAGGATCGCAAACGTCAACGTCAGGCAGGGCAGGGCCACACCCAAGAGAGCCCCGCCTGAGAGCAAGCCAATCAGGAGGCCGGCGCCAGCTACCAACAGGTCGCGCCATCGGCGCACCCCGCTGGCTGGCCAGGCGTAGCGGCCGAGCCCACCCATGGCCAGCGCCAGCCCGGCCACGAGAGGCATGTCCGAAGTGAGCTGGCGCGCTTGCATCACGAACAAGGGCATCGAGCCGAGCGCCAGGGCGCCGAGCACAGCCGCGCGACGACGGAACAGGCCCACGCCGGCCCAATACACCCCGAGAATAGCCAGGACGCCGAACAAGGCATCCGAGACGCGCCCGCCGAACTCGCCCACGCCGAAAATCCGCATGCCCAGCGCATTGCCGGCCAGGTCGAGCGGCGGCGCAGCGGTGAAGCGATGGCCGACCGTCACGTCGAAGAGATTCTCCGAATGGGCAAGGTCGCGCGCGCGCTCCGCCAGCTTGAGTTCCCACGGGTCCCAGAACCCGAATGAACCCAGGCGGGGCAGGATCAGTGCAAGCGCGAAAAGCGCCACCCACCAACCGGGTGGAACCCGGCGCAGTCTTTCCACAAAGCTCATGGCTTTCTTGTTTTCGGGGCTGACCTTTACAGCGGGCGCACTCTAGCAGTGGGGCGGAACAAAGGCTATGCCTGCGAACCAGCGCGAACCAGACAGGTTTCGCCATGTCCAAGCACGGCCAGCCGGTCCGATATGCCGCGCTCAGCGCAGATCTGCCGGAGCCAGCGCAGGGGCTCATCGAGCGGCTCGTAGCCCAGGGGGAACGATCCATATCCGACGGGGACAAGCAGGTTGGCCCCAAGATCGGTGAAGGCCTGCACGGCGTCGAGCGGCGACATGTTATTGTCGCGCAAGGCCGGCGGCTGGTACCCGGCCACAGGCAGAAGCGCCACGTCCGGGTGCAAGCGCCGACCGATCTCCTCGAAGCCCGAAAAGTAGGCAGTGCCACCCGCAAAATACACGTTGGCTCCGGCCGAGCGCACGATGTACCCGCAAGCCCCGCGCCAGGCCGGGTCCAAAAGCCCGCGCGTGCCATCATGTCGCGCAGCCACTGCAGTCACATAGACGTCCGCGTATTCGAAACTCTGGCCGGGTTGCAACTCGATCACGCGCGCAAAGCCCAGTCCATCCACCAGCGGCGCGCAGCGGGGCGGGACCAGCACTGCGGCCCGGCGGCTCAGGCGTCGCAAGCTGGCCAGGTCCAAGCGATCCCGGTGGGCGTGCGAGATAAGGATCAAGTTCAGGTCGGCCGCATCGGCGGAATGCAGGCAGGCTGCCTCCGCGCGGCGCAGGCCAAGGAAGAAATCACCGAGATAGGGGTCCGTCAGCACCCGCGCGAGCGGCGTGGTCAGCATGACCGTGGCGTGACCGACGAACGTAACCGCGATCTGACCCGGCCCCGGATGCCCCACCTGTCGCGGCTCGGGCCTGCGCGGCGCGGTCACCAGTTGTCGGGCCGCCGTTCGCAAGAATCGCAGAGATAGGGCCAAGCCCAACGGCGATTGCCAAAGGCCCGGCGTCCGCCGCCGGTGCTCGTGGTCCAGCTCCTTGGCCCGCTCGATCACGCGGCGTTGCCAGTCGTGGTCCGCTGAAAAGGGCATGGGCAGGGATTAGGACCTGCAAGCGGCGGCCGGGTCAACCACTGTGGTGAGCTAGCCAGATTCACAAATGCGCGTCCTGGGGTATGCTCGGCCGCATGACCAACCGATTTTACATCTGCACATTCTTCATGAGCGCGCTGGCCAGCCTGGGTTGCAAGAAGCCAGCGGGAGAGCCACCCACCCAGATCGCACAACCCGTGGCGGCAGCGCCGGCGCCCAGCGCGCCGACGGAGAAACCGTCGCTGCTCAAGCTCGATGCGTTCAAGGAACAAGCGCCGGCGACGTATCACGCCAAGTTCAACACCTCGAAGGGTAGCTTCGTGGTCGAGGTGCAAAGGGACTGGGCGCCGCAGGGTGCTGACCGGTTCTTCAATCTGGTCAAGAACGGCTACTTCAACGACGCTCGCTTCTTTCGCGTGGTCAAGGGCTTCATGGTGCAGTGGGGCATCCACGGCCAGGGCGAGGTGAACGCCGTGTGGCGCAACGCCAACATCCCGGACGACCCAGTCAAGCAGTCGAACAAGCGCGGCTTCATCACGTTCGCCACCGCGGGGCCGAACACGCGGACCAGTCAGGTTTTCATCAACTATGCGGACAACGTCCGCCTGGACGGGATGGGCTTTGCGCCCTTTGGCAAGGTCACCAGCGGTATGGACGTGGTCGATGGCCTGTTCGGCGACTATGGTGAGGGCGCGCCCCAGGGTATGGGCCCGAACCAGGGCCGCATGCAGACCGAAGGCAACGCCTATCTGGCGCGTGACTTCCCCAAGTTGGACTACATCGTCGAAGCCAGCATCGTGCGCTAACCCACCTTCCCTTGCAGCGGCGGGAGCCGCTTGCTACCGTCGAGGCCATGCTGCCCCGTTTGTCGCTCGCTCTCGGGCTTGCGTTTCTGGCGGCGCTTCCTGCGCTTTGTGGCTGCTCGTCCTCGCACCGGCGCGACCAGTACTACGGCACAGACGCAGGGGCCAACTACCGGATCCCCGATGCCGTCAGCTTTTCCAGTGCGGGCGATGCCGACGAAGCGGGCACTGAGGCCGCAACCGATGATGGGGCGGCACCGGACCCCGACATGGCGGCCTCGCCCGATGATGGGGCGGCGCAGGACTCCGACCCTGGCACTGATTCCTAGCGTGGGAGCAGAAGCATGAACGGGCCATCAGACGAGCGCGTGACCGAGTGGACGGGCGGTTCGCTCAACGAGCTCATGATCGTGCTCTCGGCAGCCGCCCTGCCGAGCCGCATCCGCGTGTTCGCGCCTGGCGCTGGGGATACGCCGGCGGGAGAGGTGCACCTGCTGGCTGGCGGTGTTAACGACGCCCTTGCCGGCGAGGCGCGCGGCGACGAGGCGGTGGCAGCGTTGCAGCGAATCACCGGAGCCCGTTTTCTCATCGACACCCGCCTGCCCGATCCAGAGACCGGGTCGCTGGCCAAGCCCGGCCCGGCCGAGGGAAATCTGGCCCAGCGCCCGCTGGTCGAGGTCATGCGCTACTGCGAGGAGTATGTGCTGACCTGTACGCTGGAGGTGTGGCGTGGCGAGGATCAGGCCCGCATCAGCTACCGGCGCGGGGAGTTGGTGGGAACCGAGGTGGGCGGCAGCGATGCGTCCGACCGACTTCCCGAAGTCATGGGCTGGAAGGAAGGGTTCTTCGAAATCGCCCTGCCCTTGCCTGTGACCCCGCCTGTGCCCGCCCTCTCCAAGCGCAGCACAGCTTCGATGGCGGTGGCCGGTGGGAGCACGGGCACGCGCACGCCCGCTGGAGAGCGCGTGCGCCGCCCGACTGATCCCTTGATCAGCGTCGACACCATCAGGAAAGGCGCAGCCGCGCAGCCCGCCCCTGTAGCGACGCGGCCGTCGGGAGAAGGCCCCAAGTTGCCGCCAGGTCCGCCCCTGCCTGGGCTCCAGGCTCGGGGCACGGCAGCCGTTCGGTCGCAGCCCGCGCCAGCGGCCGGACCAAAGCCAGCCCCGTCCGGGCCAACGCCGGCTACTCCGCTGGCGGCCGCACCCATCCGCCGATCCGGTCCGCTGCCATCGGTGCCGGTGCGCACGACGGCGCAGTCGCCAATTGCAGGACGGACAGCGGCGGGGATCGCCACAGCCCGTCCTGCATTGCCACCAGCCGCCACGGCTCAAGCCAAAAAGACGCCGCCCATCGGTGTCGCCGTGCCGGTGCCGCCTGTGGTCGCGCCTGGCCCACCCGCAGCGCGCGTTCCTGTCGCGGACCGTGCGCCCCAAGCACCGTTCGCGTCTTCGATGGCGAAACCCGTGGTTCCCGCAGCAGCCGCTGTCTTGCCGCGCACTCCTCTTGCATCACCCGTTGCCAAGCCCTCGGTCGCCACTCCGCCGCCCAAGGTGACGCACCCGACGCCTGCGCAAGGCTCGGGGGTGACTCCGCCTCCCGTTGCAACGCCAGTTGCCCCTCCGGCCAGCGCACCGGTTGTGCCGGTTCAGCACAAGACGCCTGCGCCCGCCAAGTCGCCCGCACCTCAGCCTGCGTGGGCAGGCCCTGCCGACAAGATGGTGAAGGCTTCGCGTCCCCGCCCTGAAGAAACGCCTTCGGCGCCGCTGCCTTCTGCCATCCACGGAGCCTTGAACACGACCACACATGCAGCGGCGGCGGCATTGAAGCGGACGCCGGGCGAGATGCGGCGGTCCTCGACTCCCGTACGCGAAACGGAAGAGCTGCCTGCCGGAGTCGAGCTGTCAGAGGACATGCAGGATCCAGCCGCCTACGTGGATACGCCACCGCCTGAGTCTCCTGCCATGGTGGCGTCCGGGGCGCAGTCCACCCCGACGCCCTCGCTGGCTTCGGAGAGGATGGAGGCACCGACCGTGCGGCTCTCGTCCGTGGGCATGGCTCCATCCGGGGATCTTTCGGTCGACATCAACGAGCCGAGAGTGCGGCCAAGCAAGCGCCGGCGTGGGGTAGGCCACTGGCCCTTGCTGGTGCATGTGCTCCTCGGTATCGCGCTGGGGGCCGCTGTCGTGGCGGCCTACTCCGCCTACTACGGTTTGCCGCTCCCGTGAATTCCCTTGCACGCGACGGCGACCAACTGAGACGTTGATTGTGAGCCTGTTCTCGCAGATTGCCGATTCATACCAGCGCACCAAGAAGCCCAAGGACATCCTTTGGAATCGTCTGGTGGCGCGGCCGCTGGCTGCGGTTCTGTTGGTCCCGCTTGCAGGAAGTCGCATCACGCCCAACCAAGTCACGTTCGCTTCCTTGGCGTCGTTCGTGGCGGCCATGGTTGTGCTGGTCGGCTGGCCTGGGCACGCCGGCCTGCTCATCGCGGTGGCCGTGCTTGAGTTCTCCTATGTCCTCGACTGTGCGGACGGCCAGCTGGCTCGGTTGCGAGGAACGTCGTCGCCGGTGGGCGCGCACCTGGATTTCCTGATGGACGAGCTGAAGGCGTTCATGCTGGTGGCTGCCACAGGCGGACGGCTGTGGCGTGCCGACGGCCGCACGCAGTGGTTGGTCGAGGCGCTGGCCGGATTGGTAGTGGTGGCCTCGGCCATCAGCCTGACCACTTTTGTACGCCGGCCCGAATACCTGCGCGCCACGGGTGCGCCTCGGCCGCAGGCTGCCGGCGACTACGGAGAAGGCCTGCAAGGTGCCGTGCCGACGCCGGCCCCGCCGCGTTCGCTTGTTGCCAAGGCGCTGGCAGCCGTGGAATCCCTGGGCCGATTGATCATTCACTACCCGAGCTATCTCGTGTTTGTGGCTGCCGCCAATCGCCTGGATCTCTTTCTGCACGTGTACCTGGCCATCAACGCCGCCTATGCGGGCCGCACGATTCTTGCGGTCCTGCGCAGGCTGGGTAGATCAAGCGCGTGAGCAGCAGCAAAGTCATCATCGTGGCGGCCGGCCGCGGCCGACGCCTGGGCCCTGAAACCGAGGACATTCCCAAGTGCATGGTGCGCGTGGCCGGCCAGCCCATCCTGCACTGGCAGCTGCGCGCCTTTGCAGCGGCGGGCCTTTCCGACATCGTGGTGGTGCGCGGCTATCTGGGCGATCGCATCGACGGTGGGCGCGCGGCGCTGGCGTTCGTCGACAATCCGCACTGGGCGAACAACAACATCCTGGCGTCGCTGCTGTGTGCGGCGGAGCACCTGCCGGGCGGCTTCTTCTTTTCCTACTGCGACATCGTGTACACGCCGGACGTGGTGGCGCGCCTGGCTGCGCGCGCGCGCGCGGCCAACCTGGCGCCGGTTTCGCTGATCATCGATCGCGGCTGGGCCGACGCCTATGAGGGCCGCACCCTGCACCCGGTTTCCGAGGCTGAGCTGGCCCAAGTCGACGGACACGGGCAGGTCGTGCGCGTGGGCAAGGGCGCGGTGGCGCGCGAGAAAGCCGTAGGGGAGTTCATCGGCCTGGCGTATTTTTCCGCGGCGGGGGCGGCGGCATTGCGTGCGGCGTGGGACGCGGCTCTGGCAGCGCGCGGGCTGGAAGCGCCCTTTGGCCTAGCCGCGACCCTGCGCCAGGCATACCTGACCGATGCGCTCAACCTTCTGGCTGACCAGGGCATCCAGCTCGAGCCGGTCTTCATCGACGGCCAGTGGCGCGAGATCGACACGCCCCAGGATCTGGCCGCCGCACAGACTGTGGTGGCCGGCTGGGCGCGCCCAAGCTCTAAATAGAAAACCCGGGCGTAGCGATCGGAAAAGGCCAGGCGCTTTCCTCCGAGAGAGGACCGCACCTGGCCTCGTTTGATGTAACGGTCTACTGGACCGTGATGTTGTCGATGTACGCGGTCACCGTAATCGGGCTGAACGGCGGCACGCCAGCGTCGTCGGTCGGCGCGGCAGCCGACGCAAACTGAACCGTGAACTGAATGATCTTCGCTGGGTCCAAGGTGAGCGGTTGCTTGGTCATGTCCAGCGTGTAGGTGTGCCATTGGTTGTCGGTCGGGAAGGCCGACCACCCGTACTGGCCGAGATAGGCGGTGTCCTGGGCGTAGGGCATGACTCCGCCGAGGTTGGTGGTATCAGACGGAAAGGGATCGACTTTGATGTCGACGCTGACGGTCTTGCCCGTCCAGTCTTGCAGCGCATTCTGGCCCCAGTTGATGTTGGGATTCACCTGTTGATCGTAGCCGGTGAACGTGACCACGACCTTGAGCGAACCGGGTGGATTCCCGACGGTGCTGTCAGCGGCGAGGGTTGGGGCCGCGACACCGGCGTCGAGATCTCCGCCGGACAGATTCCCGTCCACGGCGAGGTTGAAGGGCTTGGTCGCGGCGCCGGTTGTGGCGTCCGTAGCCTGATAGGTGTTGAACACCCAGCCTTGATCGCCGCTGGCGAAGTCGAAGAGCGTGACCGGACCGCTGCTGCCGCCCGCGCTGCTGGTGCCGCCCGCAGCGCTGGTGCCGCCAGTGGCGCCGCCAATGCTCGCGGATCCGCCCTGGGCGTTGGTGCCACCGGAGCCACCGGTACTGCCGCTGGGCTTAGAGTTATTGCTACCACATGCGGCCAGGAGGCTTACGCTGCCAAGGCCACAGATCAACGCGAAATGCTTTAGTCGATTTGTCGTGATTCCCACTTTATTGTCCTTTCCTCTTGGGTGTTGCATCGGGCATGAAACCCGAACCGGCGGCATTTGACGCCAAGCCGAAGCCCATCACAAGGGCCAATTTGAATCGCTGGCTCGGCGGTTGCATGGTCCCACGTCATGAACCGAAGACGAGGTCTGCTGGCTTTGGCCCTGGCTGCCCTGGCGGTCTTGCAGACACGCCAGGCGGTGGCTGAGAGCGGGCGCTGTTTCGACTTCAGCCAGCAAGCCGCCGGGGCTCTCGGTCAATGTGGGATTGCTTCCCTATCGGCAGGGAGCCGGGCTCGGCCTCGCGGGTCGGTTCTAGCCGCAAGAATTCCCTTCCTCGTTGAATCCTTTGTGAAACTCGGCGACTCTTGCTGCAATCAAAACCAGAGAGGGGAGTTTGACGCCATGCTTAGCAAGACCATGCAGGATGCGTTCAGCCAGCAAATCCAGAACGAGTTCTCGTCGGCGTATCTCTATCTTTCCATGGCGCTCTACTTCGAAGGGCAAAGCCTGCCCGGCTTCGCCAAGTGGATGCGCGTGCAGTTCACCGAGGAGCAGGCCCATGGGATGAAGATGCTCGACTATGTGGTCGACCGCAGCGGGACCGTCGCCCTGGCCACCATCGAAAAGCCTGCGGCGGATTTCAAGTCCGCCACCGACGTGTTCGAGCGCACGCTGGCCCACGAGCAGAAGGTGACCAGCCTCATCCACAACCTCTACGGACTGGCCAGCAAAGAGAGCGACTACGCCTCCATGGAAATGCTCCAGTGGTTCATCAAGGAGCAGGTCGAGGAAGAGAAGAACGCCACTCTGATACTGGATCAGCTCAAGATGGTGGGCGACAAGGGCTCCAGCCTGGTCATGCTCGACCACCGCATCGGCAAGCGCGGCGAGTAGTCACGGCAGCGCATGGTGGACGATCCCGACGACCTGCCCGAGGAAGAGCCGCGCTCGCCCAACGAGAAGAACTACATCACGCCGGCCGGCTATCGCAAGCTGGTCGACGAGCTGGAGTTCTTGCACACCAAGAAGCGGCCCGAGGTGGTGAGTGCTTTGGCTGACGCCGCCGCCGAGGGCGACCGGTCCGAGAACGCCGAGTACATCTACCGCAAGCGCCAGCTGCGCCAGATCGACGCGCGCATGCGCTTCCTTTCCAAGCGGCTGGACCATGTCGCCATCGTGGACCCTAAAGAACAGCAGCGGCGCGACCGTGTGTTCTTCGGGGCCACGGTCACGGTCGAGGACGAGGACGAGGTGACACTGGTCTATCGCATCGTAGGCCAGGACGAGGTCGAGGGCTCGGAAGGCGCGATTTCCTGGAAATCGCCGGTGGGCAAGGCGCTGCTGGGCAAGGAAGTGGGCGACACGGTGGTGGTGCGCTGGCACGCCGGCGTGCGCGAACTGACAGTCACGGCCATCGAATATCGCTAGCCGCGTGGGGAGCCCGCCGGCTCCCCCTGCAGGGACTTCGGGACGGACAGCCCGCCCCGCCCACCCCGCGCTGCGCGCGCCCTCGCCGCCGGCGGCGCACCATCGCGGGAGGGTATCAAGGGGCTATTCTTGTTTTTCAGCCCCTGCTAAGGTCGTAGGCTGGGCGCCGTAGCTGTGGGGCCT
>Ga0265316_10006022_pt1 | contig 11661 bp, 10 predicted proteins | sample 4522metaG_FD_202092 | JGI IMG/M metagenome (GOLD analysis project Ga0265316, IMG submission 202092) | Rhizosphere microbial communities from Carex aquatilis grown in University of Washington, Seatle, WA, United States - 4-5-22 metaG | ecosystem: Host-associated > Plants > Roots > Rhizosphere >...
ATGGCACCGTTCACTCTTCCCTGGAGAAAGCGAATACGGCCTGGGAACGCTTCAACCACGGGTTCCAACTCAGTACGTCGCTGACGGCCTACTCCCCGCTGCCGTTCAACATCACTACCGGCGCCAATACCATCCAAGGCACGTCGGCGCGCCCCGCCCTCAACGGAGTGTTCATCAACCGCAATGCGGGCGAGGGCTTCAGCATCCTCAATTTGAGCTTCCGCGTGAGCCGCACGTTCGCGGTTGGCGAACAAGTGAAGCTGCAATGGCTGGTGGAGTCGTTCAACACGCTGAACCACGTGAATGTGGCGACGTTGAACGGCGTGTTCGGCACAGGCGCTTACCCGGCGAATCCGTTGCCGGCGTTCCGGCAAATCACGGCGGTGAACGATCCCAGAACCTTTCAACTGGGTCTTCGCCTGAACTTTTAGGAGCGTCTATGTTCACTTTTCTGCTTGGGATTGCGCTGGCAGTTCAGCTTGGGCCGATTGCCCCGGATTCCCCCGCCCGCGAGCCCCAGATGGCGGCGAACGGATCTACCATTGCGCTGGCCTTTGGCGCGGGCAAAGGCATTTACTTTAGCACCTCCGTGGACGGAGGCAGGAACTTCTCCGCGCCCAGGAAGATCGCGGAGGCCGAGATCGTACCGCTCACGCGTCATCGTGGCCCGAGGATCGCGTTCTCGGGCCAGACGATCGTGATTACCGCGGTCGCAGGCAGAACTCCCGCGGAGGGCCAGCATGCCCACGGTCTGCCTTCGGACGGAGATCTGATCGCCTGGCGCTCCGTCGACGGCGGCAGGAACTGGTCGAAGGGAGTCTTGGTGAACGACGCACCCGGCGCTCCTACCGAAGGTTTGCATTCGCTGGCGGCGGATGCCAAGGGGACCCTCTTTGCGGCCTGGCTTGACAAGCGCGGCGGCCATGGCACAAGGCTCTATGGCGCGCGCTCGACCGATGGCGGCGCGACATGGTCGAAGAACGCGATGATCTACCAGTCGGCGGAAGGGACCATCTGCGAGTGCTGCCACCCGTCGGTGGCGATGGATGCCGGCGGCCAGATCGTGGTGATGTGGCGCAACTGGCTGGCAGGCTCGCGCGACATGTATTTGACGCGATCGGCAGACGGCGTAACGTTTTCCAGGCCGGAGAAGTTAGGGTCCGGCACCTGGCCGCTCAACGCATGCCCTATGGATGGCGGCGGGCTCGCTGTTTCCGGCAACCGAATCCTGACGGCGTGGCGCCGCGGTGAGAACGTGTTTCTGGCCGAGCCCGGCCGGCCGGAAACGCAGATCGGCACAGGGAAGGATGTGGCGCTGGCGCTCGGCGGAGACCGGACGTATGTAATTTGGACCAATGGCACGGCGATCGAATCGTGGGCCGGCGGCAGGATCGAGGTTCTTTCCAAGACGGGTGCATTTCCCGCGCTGGTGAGTCTTCCGCATGGAGGGGTCCTGGCGGCATGGGAGGAGAGCGGCGGGATTCAGATTCGGCGGCTGGAGGAGACGCGGACAACGGCGGTCGCGGCCAACTTATGGCCGGGAAAGGCCAAGTGATGGCGGTTAGCGCTGCTCGTTGTAGGCTTCATCGCGCGCGCAGACGATCCGAAACCGCAGCCCGCGCTGAAAGGCACGTTGGAAGCATCGCAATCGACCGCCCAACTGCGCCAGGCGGAGGAAGACTATCGGCTTGGCCTGCGGGCCGCCGATGGAGTCGGCGTGCCAAGAGACTATCTTGTGGCGGCGCAGGAAGATCTGGAGGGCCTGACGAATCTCGCTTCCATGTATTTGCAAGGTCGAGGCGTGGGCCGCGATACCGCCCAGGCGTCGCAACTTTTTGCGAATGCCGCCGAGCGCGGTTACGCCGTGGCCCAGAATAACCTCGCTCTGATGTATGCCAACGGCGAGGCCGTGCCGAGTCGCTCTGGGCAGGGCGTCTTCCCCGAGTATCCAAATTGTCGCAGCTACCGCACCGCGGCTAGCTTATCCAGTTCTTTGCGGTAGAGCGGGTTGCCGGGATAGTCGTGCGCCAGTTCGCTCAGAAGCTTGCGGGCTTGCTCGGGCCTTTTCTCGCGCAGATCGATGATTCCCAGGAAGATTTTGGCGAGTGGGCCCAGGAAGCGGCCTTTCCCGGCCACCAGTTCGAGGTTGCGGACGCCGCGTTGCTTGTTGCCTTCCACATTGTCGAAATGCACGAACCAGCGGATGAAAAACGGCAGGCTGCCGACCATATACTCGGAAAAGCCGGCGGTCAGATAGGCGTCATAGAACTGCGGGTCGAGTTTGAGCAGCCGCTGCGCGTAGCCGTTGGAGCGCTTGGCCAGGGCAAGGCTTCCCATCGCGCGTTTGTCCACCAGCGCCATGTAGTCCGTGGTTACGCCGGACACCACGCACATGGCGAACAGGGCGGCGCGGTCGTTGGGGTTGGCTTGGAGCGTCGTCTCGGCGCGCGCCTGCGCGTCGCCCACGGCTTGCTGAAACTGTTTGCGTACGTGGGCGTCGGGCTGGGGACGGGTCTTCTCGACCAGCCGCTCGTCGTCGGTCAGGAACTCGCTTTCCAGCGCACCCAAACGGTTCAGCTCAAAGAAGAGGTACGCCGAGCCGCGGAAGGCGTAAGGCAGCGCCTCCTGGGGATGGTCCGCGATGTAGCGGTCCAAGGTAGCATGGGCGGCAGGAAAATCGAAATTGTAAAGCGAGCGCAAGGCTTCGTCGAGAGTAGCCGGCTCCGCCGCCAGTGCGGGAAGGCACCCTGCCGCCGCGAGCATCCATAGCCGCCGAATTCCCGGAATTCTCAGCCTCCTGTCGGCGTCACCGCCGGCCCCCGCGCGGCCGCCCCCGCCGCCGCTCGGCTGTTACCGCTGGCGCCGCTCGGCGACGATGGTGATCTGCATGTCGCGCGCCTGGCGCACCAGCCGCTGAACAATAGTCTCACGATATCGCTTCCACCAGGGGAGGGGAGCGGAGCGTCCCGTGAAAACCTGCGTCACTCCGCGGCTGCGGGCGAACTCGACCAGGGCGCGCGGAACATCGCTGCCCGCGATGGTGTGCGTTTCGATGCGCAGGTTGCGCGCGAAGGTCATGTGGCGCTCCACCGCCTCGCGGTCGGCCGATTCCTCGCCCACGTGGACGGCCAGGCACTCGGCATGGAGATAGTCGGCCACGCGCTTGCCGCGGCGGATCAGGATGGCGGAAGAGGGGCGGCCGGTGAGGCAGATCAGAATGCGCTCGGTGCGGCTGGCAGGTTGCGCGCCGCCCGCCGCCGCACCCGGCAGGCCGGCCCGGGCCGCGGTCTCGGCTGCTGCCGCGGAGGCGTCCAGCTTCTCCTCCACTTCGTGAGCGGTGTGCCGCAGGGCCATTTCCCGCAGGGCGGTGAGGTTGGTCTCGGTGAAGAAATTCTCCATCGCGCGGCGGGCTTTATCCTGCGCATACACCACGCCGCGCTCCAGGCGGTTGCGCAGGGCGTTCGGCGTCAGGTCCACAAACACCAGCTCGTCGGCCTCGTCCACCACCCAATCCGGGACGGTTTCGCGCACGCGGATACCGGTGGCGTGGAACACCTGGTCGTTGAGGCTCTCCAGGTGTTGCACGTTCATGGTGGTCAGCACGTCGATGCCGGCCTTCAGGATGGCGTCGACGTCCTGCCACCGTTTGACGCGCTCGCTTCCCGGCACGTTGGTGTGGGCGAATTCGTCCACCACGGCCACCGCCGGTTTGCGGCGCAGCACCGCCTCGGTGTCCATTTCCTCGAACTGCGAGCCGGCATACTCCAGCACGCGCCGCGGCACCACCTCGAGCCCTTCCACCTTGGCAATAGTCTCTTTGCGGCCGTGGGGCTCGAAGTATGCAATGACAATGTCCACGCCCTTTTGCCGCATTTCCTGCGCCTCTTCCAGCATGCGGTAGGTCTTGCCAACGCCGGCGGCGTATCCCAGGTAGACCTTGAGGCGTCCCTTGACAATGCCGCTCACTTGCTTTCTCCATGGGGAAACAGACGCACGTCGAAGCTCTCCGCGGCGGCGATCAGCCGGTCGAGCGGGCTGCGCGCCAGCCACGAATGGCCGGGGCTGCCCGTGTGGCCCAGGAACAGTTGCGTAATGCGCTGCTCGTGGGCGAAAGCGAGAATCGCGTTGACAAAGTCGGCGCCCTGGAGGCAATGCACCTCGGCGCTCATCTCGCGGGCTAGGGCCAGGTGCTTCTCCAGCTTTTCGCGATCCTGCGGGCGCAGGTTGGGTTGCTCCACATAGGCCACCAGCAGCGCGCCATGGAACCGCAATTTGTTGCGCAGCCCGCTCCGCAGCATTTCGGCAGCGTTACTCCGCGGCGTCAGGCACACCAGAATGCGCTCCTGCGCGCCCGGGCGCGCCGCCACCCCATGGGCATCCAGATACTCCTGCAATTTACGGTCGACCACGTCGGCCGCCAGCAGGAGCGCCAACTCGCGCAGTTCGGCCAGCCGCCGCGGATCGGGCATGTTGCCTCCGCCGGTGCGGTCCAGCAGGGCGTCGGGCGGGGCGTCCACCACCTCGATCTCGTCGGCCTCGTGCAGAAACTCTTGCGGGATGCTGTTGGCCGCGCGCCTTCCGGTAATGCTCTCCACCTGGTCCTGCTGTTCGCGAATGTGCTGCAGGTTGACGGCGCTGATGACGCTGATGCCGCGGTCGAGCAGTTCGTCGACATCCTGCCAGCGCTGCGGGTTGCGGCTGCCGGGGGGATTGTCGTAGGCCAGACCGTCGATCAGGCAGACTTGCGGATGCCGGCGGAAGAGGGCGGGCAGATCCATGACGTCATAGGTGCGGCCCGCGTGCCTGACGGTGAGGGAAGGGACCACTTCGAGGCGCGACAGAATCTCCTGGATGTCGGGCGTGACGCCGCTTTGCAGCGCGCCCACCACCACATCCTCGCCGCGCGCCTTACGGCGGCGGCCCTCGTCGAACATACGCAGAGACTTGCCGACGCGCGAGGCGTAACCCAGGAACACCTTGAGCCGGCCACGCTTTTCCTTGCGCTCATCGGCCTGAACGCGGCGCAATAATTCTTCCGGGCTGGGTCTGCGATTATCCTCGCTGGGCATCTCTCACAGGATAATCCGCCGCGGAGCGGTTCTGCCAGCGTTCGATGTGGCCGCAAGCGGTCTCGACCTCTGCTGGGCGGCGGACCCGCCCCGTGGGGCGGGCATTCTGCCCGCGGACCCGCTTTCCAGCGGGTCCAGCCGGCTGGAAAGCCGACTGGGCGGGCAGGAATGCCCGCTCCACATCGGGTGTGGGGCAGACCCCCTGGTCGCGCTCGTGGCGCGCCGCGTTTTCATCTCTATTTGTGGCCGTGCCCGGCCATGCGGGATTCCTCCGCGTTCCTCTACTGGCCCGAAATCCTGCGCTGACGGCGAGGCTCACGAACGACCGAACGACAGCGCGCACAGGCGATGCCGGCACTCGATCCCCGTGCGCGCCCGCGCATCCGGTGAACGCTCGTCGGCCCGCGGCTTGGTGAGAAAAGCCTCTAATAAGTCGTAAGCGAAACTCGCAACACCACCGGGACCTCGCCAAAGTAGAGCCCGTTGGTCTCACCCCCGCGGCCGCCCGTGGTGCGAACGTGCTTGAAGGCGCCGTCCTCCCAGACTACCTGCTCCAGGCGCAGGAACTGCCGGTGCTGCCATTTGCCGTCGATCAGAGCGGACGGGGTCTCATCGGTTCCCGGCACCACCAGCTTCGCCTTTCTTTGCTGCTCCGTGCCGGCGGGACGGAAGTCGATGCGGCAATAGTATCCGGTCACCAGAAACTGGTTGTCGGCAAGTTGCGCCACCAGAATGCGCCCGGCCGGCGTTGGATTCGCCCCGGGCGGGTTGGAACCGCCGCGGAATGTGCCAAACGTGACCTCGGCATTCCAGTTTTCGAAAGGCAGAATCTCCGTTGTCCTGCCCTGTTCTTCCGCCACGGCCTTGAGCTTGCCTTCGAAATTGAGCCGGGCAATCTCGCGCTGCATGGGACCGATCAGGCGGAAGTTCATTCCCCAGGAAGTCAGGAAGTCGTCCCCCGGCTTGTACACTTCCCACGCGTTCGGGTTGCCTGCCTGTTGAGCCTGCATCCCGGCTTGTACACCCAATAAGGCCGGCGTGGTGGTGTCGGTGGCCGGCGAGAATCCTATCATCTGCATGCCAAGTCCCGCGAAGAAAAAACGGGCACAGCCGGGACAGCCGGTCTCCGGCAGGTATATGGGATTGTCGGCGCGGTGATAAAGCTCCAGAGCTTTCATATATGCGGCGGGATTGTTCTGGTAATCGTCGGGCCCCAGAATATCGATCGCCGGAGCCGCGGCTTTCCAGATGCCTAGCACGTTATCCGTGGGGCCGCCGCTCTCGTAGGAACCGGGCGAGCCCGGCAGGCCGGCATGCCCTGGATGCAGCGGGTCGCGCAGCGCCACATTGGCCACCATCGGCAGCGGATACACGGCCTTTCCCGCCTCGGCCACCTGCCCCACGTATCGGGCCACAGCCCATGCGTTGAAGTACTCGTCCGCATCGGGGCCGAAAGCCTGCTCCCAGTTTGGAGAGGGAGAAGTGGCTCCCACATGCATGGCCTTAAGAACCTCAGGCGGAACAGGCGCCGTAAAGTACTTCTGCGCGGCAGGGGAGAAATCGCGCACCGAATTCCAGTTGCCGGTCTCATTCTCCACCTGCACCATGATTACCGTGCGCTGCGGATCGACCTCTTTCAGGTGTCCGAGCAGAGCGGCAAAGGCGCGCTTGTCGGCATCGAGCGAAGCCGTCGCAAAGGGTGATGGCGAGTCCACCGCCTGGCCGTTCCGGTCGAGCGCGTGCGGATAGCGCACGGGGTCCAGCTTCATCCAGTCGGGCATATAGTGCGGATGGCCGTTCTTGTAACTCCCGAACCAGAGCGGCACCAGGCGGACGTCATGCTGACGAGCCGCGGCCAGCAGCCTGTCGATCACCGCGTAGTCGTACTGTCCGGGCTGCGGTTCAAAATCCTCCCAGTAGACGGCTATCTCGACGGTGTTGACGTGCATGTATTCCAGGGCGGGCCACACGGTTGGCCGCGGGGGCCAATCGCCCATGGTCAGATCCTCGATGCCCATCACCAGAAATGGTGCGTCGTCCACCATCAGAGCGAAGCGTCCATTCTTCTCGACGAGGCGCGGCACCGGATGGACCCCGGCCTGGGCCTGGAGCGTCGCGACGGCGAAGGTGGCGCTCAGCACGGCCAGCGCGGAGCGCAACACTGCGGAATTGATTTTCATGTCTTGGGTACTCCTCCTGCTTCCCGGCGGGCGAGAACGCTCTCAATGCCGATGGCAGCATCGTGCCGGAGCCCCGGCCGAGGCCAAGTATCAGCTTACACGATCGCAAACTCCGGGCAAAGACCATGCCCATCTCCATCGGCTGGCACAAACGGCCCGGCCGGGAGCACGCCATCGCCGGCCTCGACCGGAAGCCTAAGACCCAGGAGTCCGTACCACTCTTCGAGGCGGCAGCGTGGCAGCCCACACCCGAGATTCGCCCGCAATCCCCCAGGCCACGCTTACGAACCGGGAGCTATTCGGCAAGGTGATGGCACACTGACCCACGAGGCGAACCCGAAGCCAGAGGCATCGGCAGATTGATGTACAATGTGGTGGTTCGCAAAGGAGATCTTCTGAGATGGCGCACTTGCCACTGATTCAGGAGTTGCTGATCCTCCAGCCACGGTCCAATCGCGGTAATTTGCTCAGGGATGCGGGCTTCGATGTACTTCGGATCGCGACAATAGTCGCCGACATTGACGCTGGCATGCCCCTGAACTTCACGCTCAGGGAAGTCGAAGATCTGCTACCCGCCATCCTGCGACAGACCTCTATTGACGACGTAACATTCGCCAAGCTTGCGGCCGAGGCCGGAATTGAGTTGAGCCGGGGATCGGCGCCTGATGTTGTCGTCGTCTCCATACCGTTTTTGAGTGCGAGCGGCAGTCAACAACTGCCAATTACGGAGCTAGCCTCCTCATCGATGGTGATGTGGGAGATTTCGTTACGCGTGAAAGAGGTGTTGGAAGCACTGGGTGTGCGCGAACCGCTCGATCCTCCGGGCGTAACCGTGACGCCCGGGTCAACTACATTCAGCTTCGGCGGCGGCACAACTCTTGTGAGTGGTATTGGCTTGGTCATCGCCGCTTATGCCGCGCTCCCGTTGGGCGCGGCGGCAACTATCGCATACTGGGGCGGATCCCTGGTCTCCCTGCTGGGAATAACTGATCTCATCGTCAGTTGGCGGAGGAGTCTCGCCGAGGTCGAAAAGCTGACGGCCGAGACGCGGAAGATCGAGGCGGAAGAGCAAAAGATATTAATCGAGGTCGAGAGGCTGACATCTGACCTGAGGAACACGGAGGCCGGGTCACTGTTGAAGGCCGCACATGAGAAATTGGTGAACCTCGATCGGTCGAGAGCCGACAGCCAACCGAAACCTGCATCCGCTCTACTGCCTCGGCAGGATATTGACATTGCAGCAAATGCGTACGGGATATGGCCACCACTAGCAACCCATCTTATCAATCGAGTGGTCCCAACCATAGCCGACGCAACCCAAAATTATCCGGAAAGAATCACTTCGTCCACTGGTTACTCAGCCAGGGCAGCCGGAGCGGCCTAAGGCACGGTTGCCCGGTTTGGGGCCGAGCCCTTTTCCTGGCTGACGCCCCACCCGGAAAACAATTCCTGCGCAAGCCCGGTCCCCGCCCCGGAAGGTCGTACCGGCAGCATCGCGCACAGCCGCCGTTTTCGTGGCAAGAGCGCCCACCCTGCGGCGCAACCGCCGCACCTCACTGGAGAAGAAGAAGGCGCCGAAAGAAGAGGTGATCCGGTGGATGCTGATCTGGCTGGAGAATCCCGAACCGCGCCCAGCGGGGCCGGCCTGAACCCCGTGACAGGCCGCGCTGAATCCTGTACTCTGGAAGGAGACGCCGCAAGCGAGAGGAGTTCGCCCAATGGCACCGTTAGACTGGTCACAATGCCGAGCCGTGGAGAGCGTGCCGGGCAAGGTTAGCGGCGCATGGGTGCTGCGTGGCACGCGGATGCCCGTCGCCACGATCTTCAAGAATCTCGAAGCGGGAGCCAATATCGACGACATTATGGAATGGTTCGATGGGCTTGACCGCGAGCAGGTGAAGGCCGTCATAGAATTTGCGGCCCGCAGTCTCGACACTCCGGCGCCAGCGCTCGACAGTTGATGCTCATCCTTTTCGATCAGTCGACACCCGTACCGATCCGCCCGTTTCCAAAGGGACACACGGTTAGAACCGCCGCGCAGCAAGGCTGGGACACGCTCAAGAATGGCGAGCTGTTGACCGCCGCCGAGGAGGCTGGATTCGACATGTTTCTCACGCCCGACAAGAGCCTGCGCTATCAGCAGAATCTTGCCGGGCGAAAACTCGCGGTCGTGGTAATTGGCAATCCACAATGGCCAGTTCTTCGCCTGTATGTCGAACGGGTAGTTGCTGCGGTGAACGCCGCCACTCCGGGCAGTTACTCGGAAGTGGACATCCCCTTCACATAGCGCCGACCCCCTTGGCCCCACGGCGGCCGCGGCCGCCGGCTTCCCCTACTCCGGCGCCACGCCGTCTTCCCGGCTATCCCGGCGCCCCCTTCCCACCGCCTTTCCAAAAAACGCCCGGCCCGCAAAAGCGGGGCACAGGGGAGGCGGCGTCCTTTTCGGCAGACCAGTTTGCCGGAAGATAGGCGCCGGGAGGAGGCCTGCACCCGAGACGACGATCCCGGCTCCGGGCGCTACAGTCCCGGCTCGCGATTTGGCTACTGCCTCGTGGCAGACCGTTTGGAGCCGGTTTCCAAGTGGGCGGTGATCGGGCCGGAGCGCCAGTTGCGCCTTCCAAACAACGCCGTGCCCGGCAAATCGACCGATTTGATCCGGCTCTTTATCCGCCTGAAACCGATGTTGTCATCGGCGGCCCGGCCCGCGGGTGGTATCGCCAGATCTTGTTACATTATGCGAAAGCTTTTTGAATAGGGGCAGCTTCGGGTGTATACTGCCTGGAGTTACTGCGATGCCGCCTGAGAGGGGAATCAATGGACACGTATACACGCACGAACGCTTGGAATAACGCCGGCACTTTTGCCAATGCGGACCTTTTGTGGTACGCCAAAGGAGTCGGCGCACTGCAGGGGCGCGCGCTCAGCGATATGTCCAGTTGGTGGTTCTTTGCCGCGATGCACGGCGAGTACGTCAAAGATACCGCATTTCCGGGTTGGGGGCATTTGCCTCAGCCGCCCTCCACGCCGACTACGCCGCAACCGTCCACCAGCGTTTGGAACAAGTACTGGGATCAGTGCCAGCACCAGAGTTGGTATTTCCTTCCATGGCATCGTGGGTATCTCCTGGCATTGGAAGCGCAAATCCGGGCGGCTGTGGTCTCTCTCGGCGGTCCCTCGACCTGGGCCTTGCCGTATTGGGATTATTTTGGGCCGGGAACCCAGTCTCAAATCCCTCCCGCCTTCACGGCGAAGACTTTGCCCGACGGCAGCCATAATCCCCTCTACGTAGACGCTCGTTATGGACCCAAGAACAACGGAGACATCTATATTCCGATTCCCCCGGTGAACCAGGACTGCATGTCCAACGACCTGTTTACGGGCACAGATCACAATACCCCGCCGCCTGGGTTCGGCGGCCCCAAGACAGGATTCTCGCATTCAGGGAACACATCGGGCAACCTGGAAAACAATCCGCATAACCTGGTACACGTCTATGTTGGAGGCACCGCCCCGGGTGGCGCGACGTATGGCTTAATGAGCGACCCGGGTATCGCGGCGCTCGATCCGATCTTCTATCTGCACCACTGCAATATCGACCGGATGTGGGCAGCGTGGAACAAGGCCGGCAAGACCAACCCGACAGACGCCAAGTGGCTGAACGGTCCGGCAGCCCAGGGACAGCGGGAATTCGTGATGCCGATACCGGGCAACAACGCCTGGGTATACACCCCGAATCAAATGGACAGTCTCAGTAAGGTAGACTATACCTATGACAGCCTGCCAGCCATTGCTCCTGCCGTGAATCAGCTCTCTCAAAGGCTGACTCAGTTGGGAGCTTCCGCGGCGGCGGCGAGGGTCGAGGGAGGAGCCAGCGTGACCCCAGGCCAGAATGAGGAGTTAGTCGGCGCTAATGTTGGGGCTCTCCCTATTAAAGGAACGGGGGCCGCGACGACGGTCAAGCTCGCTGCCGACGTCCGCCGCAAGGTTTCCGCGAGCCTTGCCGGGGCTTCGGAGACCGCCCCGCCGGACCGTGTCTTCCTGCACCTGGAGAACGTCCGTGGAACGCATGACGCGCTGGCGCTTGGCGTCTATATCGGTCTGCCGGCCGGCGCCAATCCAAACGATCATCCCGAACTCCTGGCTGGAACGGTGGGACTTTTCGGGCTTCGCAGGGCGAGCCGGCAAGACGGCGAGCACGGCGGCGACGGCCTCAGTTTTGTGCTGGAAGTCTCGAAGATCTTCGATGCGCTGCACCTTCGGAACGCGCTCGATACCGATTCGCTCCAGGTGACAATTGTGCCCCATCAGGCGGTTCCGGACACGGCCGAAGTAACTGTCGGGCGGGTCAGTATCTATCGTCTGGGCCAGTAACCGATGACCAACGACGCGCGAGAGTTAGCGCGGGTGCGTAA
>Ga0265316_10006023_pt1 | contig 11658 bp, 8 predicted proteins | sample 4522metaG_FD_202092 | JGI IMG/M metagenome (GOLD analysis project Ga0265316, IMG submission 202092) | Rhizosphere microbial communities from Carex aquatilis grown in University of Washington, Seatle, WA, United States - 4-5-22 metaG | ecosystem: Host-associated > Plants > Roots > Rhizosphere >...
TCCTCGCCCAGCACGACGACGCGACTGTCTCGCTGCATTTCCACGTGCAGGCAGTCGTTGATGGCCTGGATGATATTCATCTCGGGCATGTCAGGGATCCTTTGGTTGGGCAGAGTCGGTCTTGGGTGACGTGGTCGCGGTGCGGCCGGGCCGGCACGGGATTATGCCAGGTTGACGAAGGAATCAAGGGGTTTGCGTAGTCCATTTTCACCACAGAGACGCAGAGAGCGCAGCTGTCGGATAGGAAGCAGATAGTTCGGATCCGGATCCGGAAACCCTTTCTTCTATAGCCTCTGCGTTCTCTGTGCTCTCTGTGGTGAATATCCGGATCCGCTCAGAACCGACGACTCTTTCGGTGTATGCTTGCACGCGGCTGGTAGCAGCTGGGGATGCCAACACGGATAGACGAACCTAGCCGGTCTTTCCGCTTGCGCCGACGGGCCTCGGGCGTTGCGCGCGTTTTGCTTTGCCTGGGGCTGCTTTCGGCACTGTCGCTGTCGGCGTGGCCGGCCCGCGCCCAATTTGGCCAGAATCGCCTGCAGAACGATTTTGGCGATCTCTTGCGCGTCCTTACCGAACTCACGACGCAGCTCGGAACCAAGTCGCGCGGCGAGCTCCTCGACTTCTTCAACAAGGTCGAACTCTTCAATGTCGAAAGCGAAATCGACCGCCTGGTCGGCAACCCATGGGAGCTGAGCGATTCCACATCCTACAAGTTGAGCCTCGCGCCTCTGCACGTGGCCTATCCGGTGTTCGATCAGATGGTCGCGCAGATGACCCGGCTCGACGACATCCGCAGCCGCAGGATCCAGAACCTGACCGTGGATTCGGTCGGCCTGATCGCGGTGAACCTGGACATCCTGAATGGCGAGCAGACCGGTAGTCAGCTCTCGAACTCGATTCTGCACTACTTCAACGCGCGCGAATTCTTGGACCTCGGCGTCTTCATGCTGGCGCAGCAGCCCTTCTTTCCGCAGACACAGGAAGAATGGGACGCGCGCAAGCACCAGATCGCCAGCCATCAGGGGCTGCTTGCGCTGACCGTGGCGGGACTGGGCGCGCTGTTCGAAGTGGGCGCGCTCAACGACTCGGGAACCATCGAGCGTTGCCAAGACAATCGCTGCAACCTCGGGTGGTACGGCGGCTTTTCCCACCTGGGTTATCACCTTCAGCCCATCTTTCGCGGCGGACTGACCACGCAGATTCCGGGGTTGGAATTGTCCGCTGGGTTGATGGAGCAAGTTCGAGCGCCGTCGGACAGCGCCTCTAGCGTGTTCGAGATGGCCGTGCGCGAGAGCTACCTCAATCGCTACACCAGCGTGGGCGGGTGGGATAGCTTCCTGGAAGCCGCTGTCCGCCGCGTGCTTTCGGCCGAAAGCCAGTATCAGGGCGAAGCCTTGACGGCTCGCGCTGGCGCCTTCTTCAAGCGCGAGCATCCCTTTCGCTGGCGCTACATCACCCTGCGCAGCTCGACCGAAGTCGAGTCTGATCTCGCGGGCAGCCTGCGCTGGGCCATGGGTTTCGGTGTGGACTACACGCGGACTGGCCTTTCGACGGTCTTGCAGTCGAGCCGCACCAACTTCATGCACGCCAATGGTCCTGGCCCCGAGACACGGACCGGCCTGTTCGTCGCCGGCACGGTCGAATCGCCCGAGGAGTACTACGTCGAATCCATGAACGTGCGGGCGCGCCTTCTGCGCGACGAATGGAACGCCCTAGCGACAAGCGAGGCCGAGCAGAAGCAGGCCGAGGCGGAAATGCGCGTGCTGGCGGGCGGCCAGGTGCCGGCGTACCGGCTGGCTCCCCTGTTCGAGTCGATTCGCAAGGCGATGGCGGAATGCGAGAGCCATCGCATGCGCGTGGCCACGATGCTCGGCGACTATTTGGAGGGGCGCCGCATCGCCTATTCGCTCAAGCAATGGCAGCGCAGCGCTGACGATCTGCAGGGACCGCTCGACGGCGAGGTGCTGGAAGGCGCCAGCGGCGCGGTCCTTGAACGCTTGGCCGAATTGGCGGCATTTCTACAAGGCGCCCGTGGGCGGCTGGAGATCCTGCTCGAAAGGCACAGTCGCACGAACGAGAACCTGCAAGCCGCGGGCGGTGGCAGCGAACAAGCCCAGGCCCTGGCCAGCGGCGAGCTGGCGGACATCGATAGCGTCTGGCGCCGCGAATCCGAAGCGGTGAGCGAAGCCTTGCGTCTCTACAATTACTATCTCGCCAGCACCCGGCGCATTGCCGGCATGGCCAGCGGGATCGTTCCGGTCCGGCAAGTCGAACCCTTGAACCCGAGGGTCGTGCGCAAATTGGTTACGCTCGTGGCGCAACCGCTGCAATAGGCAGCAACGCAAACGACTACCAATGACCGAAGAGGGCGAACTGTCCCCAGTGCTCCGCGCTTTCGTAGGGATGTTCCCTCGACAGGGGAATGAAGGCGGCGAGAGGTCCCGATTCTTTCTCAGACAACTGTCGCGGGTTGAACGTTTTCAGCCACTGGATGGCCCGCTCCAGGCTGTCGAGGCGACCACGTTTCTCGTCGAACAGGTGTCCGTAGAAGCGGTCCGAAAGCAAGGCCGCGGCCACGTCATCGGTCTCCCAGAAGGTTGCGACGACGGTGGCTGCGCCCGCGGCCAGAAAGGCGTTCGCGATGCTGGAAAACTGAATCCGCGAGCGAATCGTCACGCGGCTCGACCCGCACGCGTTCAGGAAAACCAGACATCCGGGCTTGAGGTGCAGGGCCTCGATGGACCGGATGGTCAGCGTGGTGCCTTTTCGCAGCTCGATGCCGGAGGTATCGGGCGCATCGGTGAAGGTTTGGCCGTGCGTGGCGATGTGGATGGCGTCGCAATCGGCAAGCTGCGCCTCCAGCGCGTCGCTGCTGCCGTCGAAGCCATCCAGGACGCGTACGTTCTGGATGCCCCGCCGATCCTTTAGCCGCTGTAGCTCCCAGATTGGCCCTTGCAATCGGTTACGCGAGTTCAGGACGACCGCCAGGCGGTCCGCCGGTCCGGCCTTTGCTGCCGGCGAGAAATACGCAACGCTGGGCGCATAGCTTACCTGATAGCGGTCGCTCACGCGCCGACCGTCGGGAAGCTTGGCCAGGTGGATCGGCAAAAGCGCCAGGGGGCCGTCGGCGGAAATCACAAGGTGTTTCAAATTGTCGTCGGCCTTGGGCAAAAGGTCTTCGATCACGATGCCCAAGGATTTTTCCCAGGGGACGCCGGTCAGGTTGGGCACGAACTCGGCGTGCGTGCGGTTCCCGGCCGCGTCCAGCCCAACCTCAAGGGTCGGAAATCGAAAGACCCACACCTTGCCCTCGACGCTCTCCGCGCCCGCAAGGCCGGGCCCTGCCAAGTTTGGCCCGACGAAAGCAATCCTCTCGGCCGGAGCCGATGGGGAGGCGGGTGGCTCGGCAGGCTGCTCGCCAGATTCTGCGTCGGTCGCGAAGGGCTGGTGCTCCGGCTTCAGATCCACTTCGAACAGGCTTGGTCGGAGGAGCAAGTCGAGGTTCGCGAGGTTGTGCAGATTTCGATAGGGCAGGGCGCGCGTTTGTAGCTTCCCGTTGTAGGCCATCCACAGTTGCACGCGATCTTCGATGGAAAACCAGTCCATGAACAAGGATTGCGAGCGGGCGAGATCGTCGGTCGCACCCATGGTCATCAGTAAGGGCAACGAGATGTTGCCGATGAACTTGCCGGACTCGATGGTCATGCGAATACCGCCGGGCGGCGGTTTGAGACGCCCAGGGGACTTGATGTGGGCCGTGAGATTGGGATAGGTCACGTCTTGGTGAGAAAACTTCACCACTCCGGCCATGTGCAAGAGCTCATCCCGTCGAGAGACGAAAGCGCGGTCCACCGCGTACCCGTCATCGAGGCAAAGCTGGCCAAGGGCAAGAGCGCCATCGAACATCCGGCCGAGAGCCTCCGCGTCTTCCCGGCGAAAGAAGCCGAGGCGGGCCTGATTGGCGGTGATGCGATGCCAGCGGAACCAGTCGCGACGCTCGCGCGCGACCGCGCTCGCCTCGCCAAGAAGCGTCCCTGCCTCCGACATCGTTGGCTGGTCGAAGCGCAGCACCACGAGGGGCAGAGAGACAAACGCCCAGTTGCACTGCTCAACCAGCAAACAGCCCAGAAGCTCGCTACTTTCGTAGATCGAAGACGGATCCCCTTGCGCCTGTGCCGCGGCCAGAAGGCTGCGCGCATGCTCCGTACAACGCAGCAAGCGCACATGGAAATCGTCGTAGAAGTACCGGTTCAGGCAGGCAACGTCATCCCGCTGGGTGCAAGCCAGTGAATCCGCTAGCACCGAGAACGCGAACGCCTGCGGGTCGGCCACCGTGGGGAAGATCTGCTGCAACAGGGGCAGGCGTTTTTCCTGCGGCACGCCTACGAGACTGAGCTGGCGTTGCACGAAGAAGGGCGGCGGCCGGTCGGCCAGGAGATCCTGCAGCTCGGCCTCTGCTTTGGCGAGGGTCTGGGACCAAGCATCGCCCGATCCCGGCGTCGTCATGCCAGCCCCTGCTCCTGTCGCATGCGTTGCAGATCGGCCGGCAGGTTGTAGCGAACATGGTTGACGGTGACCGAGAACGGCTCGACCGGCTTCTTTTCGACCAGCCGATCGGCCAGCTTCTCGGCCACTCGGCCAAGGAATTTGGTGATGAACTCCTTGACGTATGGCTGAACCAGGGGCGCGAGGAGAACAATGGCGGCAATGATCGACCCGCGCACTTGCTTCAGTTCGACGTCGACACCCTGCGCGCGAGCGGAGGTTGTCTCTTCGACAGCGACGTCAAAAACATCCTCCAAGCTCTCGGCTCCCTGGATGCTCACACTGATTGTTGACATGAAATTTCACGCCTTTCTTTGTACGACGAAGATTCCCGACCCCGCCCGTCCGAATTGTGCTTTCGGCACGGTCTATACAACCGAAGGCTAGCCTCTGCAAATCGCCGACAAAGTAGGTCGGAACCGTTGCCTACTTCGCGGGCTTGGCTGGCGCGGTCGCCGCTGGCTTGGCGGCTGGTGCCGCCGCTGGTGGTGCAGCCACTTTTTCCGTCAGCTCGGCGTTGAGCTCCAAACTGACTTCGTTGCCAACCATCACGCCGCCGTTGTCGAGAATCTTGTTCCAGCCGATCTCGAAATCCTTGCGGTCGATCTTCGCTGTCGCGTGAACGCCGCGCACCGTGGTCCCGAAAGGCGTCTTGAATGCCTCCGTCGGTCCTTCCACTTCGAGAACGATCGGCTTGGTCACGCCGTGCAGGTTCAGATCGCCAGTCACCTTCAGCTTGTTCTTGCCGGCCTTCTGCACCTTGGTCGACTTAAAGGTGGCGGACGCGAACTTGGCCACGTCGAAGAAATCAGGCGACTTCAGGTGACCGTCGCGCTTGGGCTCGTGGGTGTTGACCGACGCTAGATCGATGGTGACCTCGACGGTGGACTTGGTCACGTCCTTGTCGTCGAGTTCCACCGTCCCTTTGACCTTCTCGAACTGCCCCTTCACGGTGGACACCATCATGTGTCGCACGCTGAATTCGATGGCGCTGTGGACGGGATCGAGCTCCCAGGTGCCAGCGGTTGCATTCGCCGGTATCCAAAGTGCACCCATCGTTGCTAGAGCCAGAACCTTGGTCATTTTCATGTTCGTCACCTTTCGTGTCTTTCCTGCATTGTGTTGGCGTTGCGGTTTGGTTCTTGGATGCCACGGAACACCATCGGTCGCATCGACCAACACCAGAGGCTGAAATCCGGAACGACTAGGCCGGTTTGCGGTGGGCGGGCAGGTGGATCACGAAGGACGTTGGCCACCCGTCGACATCTTCGAGCGCAATGGTCCCCTGGTGGGCGGAGGCGACCAGGCGGCAGAAGTAGAGTCCCACGCCCCAGGCCGACGAGCGCTTGGTCTCGGCGCTCGTGGGCGGGAATTTGTCGAACATGCGCTGGCGCTCGGGATTCTGGATGGCGGGCGCGGTGCTGTGGATCGATACGCGGAGTTCTTCGGCGCTGGCGGAAGCTACGAACAGGATACGTCCGCCTTCGGGTGTGTGGCGAAGCGAATGCGTGGTCAGAACTTCCAGGATGCGCGGGAATAGGCGCAGATCCACCGCGGCCGTCAATCCTTCCAGGGCGTCGAAGTTCATCGCAATCGAGCGCGCCCGAGCCCGCGGGGCCGCGTCGCGCACGGTCGCCTCCAAGATCGGCCGTAGCTCGGCGAAATCCAGGCGCAGCGTGAGCCTGCCGCTTTCCAGCTTCGACATGTCGAGGATCTGCGTGATCATGCCGCTTAGACTGTTGAGCGTGCCCAGCGCATCGTCGGTTGCTTCCAGCAGCGGCACCAGGTGGGGGTGCTTCTTGAGTTCGAGCGCCAGGTATTCGAGCGAAAGCAGGGCCGCCCCGACGGGGCTGCGCATGTCGTGAACGATAATTTCAAGCAAGGCGTCCTTCTCGCGCTGCAAGAGTTCGAGCTGCTGGTGTTGCTCCTTCAACTCGGCGAGAGACGTCATGGCGGCGGCTGCCTGCTGTTCTCGCGAGAGCGCGGCTGCGGCGTTGCGCGATACCGCGCTGGTGGCCACGGCCACGAAAATGAGGGCGAACACCGCCACGGCCATGGACCAGCATGAAAGCCCGGCCAGGCGAAGAATCTCTACCTCCGCCACCGCGGACAGGAGGGTCAACGGGACAACCAAGCGCGCCGGCATGGAAAGACCCGCCAAGGCCGCGATGAGTGTGTACACGCCGAGGCCGGTGAGCCCCCAATCCGCCATGAAGCGCGGCAGGCCGCTGTCTGCTGCGATCCCTTGCCGGTGCACGAGAAAGGCCACGCCGGTGTCGAGGAAGGGCAGAATCCAGGATAGCCGGAGAGTCAGCGCGCGCCGCCGGTACGCAAAGGCGATCACCGCCAGGGCCAGGTAGGCCGCTAGCGGCCACGCGAGGATCCAGGGGGACATTCCGAACGTAAACGTCCATGCGATCCCGACGGCCAGGAAGACCGTCACGGCGACGATTCGGATCGCGGCGGTGAGGATGAGTGCCCGTTCGCGGCTCCGTCCCAGCATCGTAGATGGGTCATGGACTAGGTTGGCTGTGGGCTCGGGCATGGGGACGGCTGCGAAAGTACGCCATCTATATGCATCGACCATCCCTTCTGGGTCTTAAGCGGCGATCGATAGCGCTGCCGATGGCGAAGAGCGCCAGACAAGCGATCTCGCCAATGCGGTTGCGGGATGGTCAACTTCTTGAAGGAATCGGCGCCTTGCGAAAGCGGCCCCAGGCGACGAAGGCGGCGAGGGCACCGAGAGCCAGGGTCAGCGGGGTGAACTTGGCTTCGCCGCGCATCAGGTGGAATCCGGTGGCGAGAATCATGATGATGAAGAGGCCCACAGCGGCCAGGCTTGTCAGCTTGGGTTTGATACGGGTCACCGCGGGCAGGAGCATTCCGAGCGCGCCGGAGACTTCGGAAATGCCGATGAAGCGGATCAGGAATTCGGAGTCCCGAATCCAGGCTGCATTTTTCGCCAGTTCTTCGATGGGGGTAGATACCTTCATTGCCCCGGCAAAGCCGAAAACCAGGGCCAAGAGGATCTGGGCGATCCAAAGGGCGATATGAAGCCCGCGTGCAGGCTTGTCGGCCGCGAAGGCAGGGGGATGGGTGATGTCGACGGCAGTACTCATGGCTTCTCCTTGAGGTGGGACGGATTTTTTCTTGCCCATTGGATTCCGCTCGCTGGTCGCGGGATTCAGGCGGGTCGGACGACGCCCGGCCGCGACTTTTCCCGATGGGCGCGCCGAAACTTCGTTCGCCGGCGTACACTGCGACCAATGACGTTTGCTGCGTCCGCGATGAAAACTGGTGGTCGGCGACACATGGCCCGGCTCGTCGCGGTTCTTGCTACGTGCGCGCTCGTCGGATCCTCTGCGCAAGCCGCAACTCGCTGCCCGGCGGGTGCCGGTGGCGGCGAGGCGCTCGCCGGGATCGACGGCGAAGCGCGCTTGCATTGGATCGACATGCATTTGTCAGCCACGGCCCACCACGCGCGCGTATGGACCTGGGGCTGGGGCATCGGAATCAGTGTGGCGACCCTGGGCAACCTGGCGCCGCTGCCGTTCGTTGCGAAAGGCGACCGTATCGACTGGTACGTGGGGGCGGGAACGACCGTCATTGGTCTCGTGCCTCTCCTGATTGCCCCGCTTGACGTGGTGGACGACGCGCAGAGATTGCATGCGCGTGTGCTTGCAGAGGCAAGCGCCGACAACGTCTGCCGCTTGCTCGCCGATGCCGAGCAAAGCCTGGTTCGCGATGCCAAGAACCAGTCGGATGGGCAACGCTGGTGGCTGCACGTGGGCAACGTGCTGCTCAACACCGGCGTCGGTCTGTTCCTGGCACTTGGCTATCACCACTGGGGAGCGGGCGCTTGGAACGCATTCGGCGGCTCCGCCATCGGCGAGGCCATCATCCTGACCCAACCCACGGGAACCATCGCGGATCTGCGGCGCTACCAGAAAGGCGCGCTCGACGGGAGATGACCGCAAAACTCTACAGTCTTGGCTGGTCGAGAATATCGCGCACGCTTCTGGGCGACGACTGCGGCCCAGGCAAGGGACCTTCAATTCGTCCGGGATGTCGGAGGACGTGAATATTTCGGGCGATATTCTTCCGGCAGCGAAATGCAACCGCCCTGGCGTTTAAGGAGAGTAACGCCGTCACGCTCAGCAACACGCTGCCAACCAGGCGGGCCAGGGACACCAGGGGCAATCGCGTAGTTCGCAGCTTTCGACATTAGGGTCCAAAGTTCCTTGCTCCTGGGACTGGTCAGGATCACGTCGCGATGCAGGTACGTGTTCCCACCGGAAAAGAGCTCGTTGGGCATGAGGCCTAGGATGAGCATCCCGCAGAGATCTGGTTGGTCGCCAGCCTGGACAAGGAGACGATTGACGCTGTCACGATGGCCGAATAGCAGGTGATCTCGGGCCTCGCCACGAACGTCCCCCAAGTCCGCAAATGTCAACGAGGCAGCGCCAAGGGTCCCATACAGGATGATGGCTGCGGAGCCTAACGCGAGAATCGAGGCCCGGGCATAGCGATTGGTCGCTCGCCTGGCAACCCAGGGACCGAGAAGCGCAACAAGGCCACTTGCCGTCAATGCGCCTATGAGCGGCAATACCGGCAGGAGGAACCGGGGCTCCTTGTGCGCGAAGGCGGAGTGCGCGGAGACATACAGCAACGCTATTGCCAGCGGCATGCGGCCTTTCGGAATCCTCCGGAGCAATCCGAACGTTGCGGGTGGAAGACAGATGGCGAGCGGAAGTGCGGCGGCAAGAAGGACGATCCCATAGGTCCAGAAGGGCTCTGTGCCGAAAGCGCTGGCCCCCGATTCTAGCCAATTGAACCGCACGTACTCGACAAGATGATGGAATGGGCTGCCCCATGTAGGCCAGTCGAGCAGTCCCCCCGCGAGGGCCACGGGCCACGCGCCCATGGCAAAACGAGCGAGATCGCGAAGCCGGCCTTCGAATACAAGTCCCCCGATCACGCATAGGAGCACGAGACCGTTCGACGGCCGAAGGAACACGAGCAATGCCGCCCATGCCCCTGCGCGCACGAACCTTCCGTCGACAATCGCAAGAACGGTCAGTAGCACGACCGGGGCACTTGCAGCCTCGGTGGTGGTCCGAAAGTCCAGAACGAGCGCCAACGGCATGAAGGCTGCGAGGAGACAGGCAAGAATACTTGCTGCATCACCTGACAGCTTTGCCGCTAACCGTGAGGCAAGATAGACAGCGTAGATAGCCGCAGCGACGAAAGGCGCGCGGAGCAGAGGCACCACGGCCAGCGGACTCGACAGACCGAGCAGGGCGAGGAATTTCCACGACAGCGCCAGCAGGCCCGGCAGTAGCCATGAACGCGCGCCATCCCGGAACTCCCATGACTGGATTCCGTATCCGTATACCCATCGGTGAGCCGGCTCGAGCATCTGGAATATTTCGTCCGGATGATTGACACCATGCTCGAAGCAGGCCAGGCCAACGCGCGGTAAGGCCGCGAGTACGAGCAGGGTGGGGAGCCACCATTTCTCGAAGAACTCGAGCACCGACTTCATGGGCACGCGGGCCGCATGATATCTGACAACACGTGGTTGGCAATCGCGGCATCAGGCGCATGCCCCGACGTTACGAGGCCGCCGGGGCTGTATACTGCGCCGATGCGACTTCGCACGACCGACCTCAAGGGCGGCCGGCCACAGCACCCGGTCCGGGTGCTGGCAGTGCTCGTCGCGCTCGTCGCGCTGGTGCTCTCTCCCGTCGTTGTTGCGGACTATATTCGCTTTGATGACTACGGCCACATCCTTGAGAACACGAACCTGAGTCCGACGTCGCTGACGGGGCTCACTAGTTTTTGGTCCCGGTCGTACTTCTCACTTTATATTCCGGTGACCTATTCCGTCTGGTGGCTGACGGCAGCTGGAGTGCACGCCCTCGGGGAAACCCTCAGGCAGGGCGCCTGGGCATTCCATGGACTGAACCTGATCCTGCACCTCGTGAATGCGGTCCTAGTGTTCCTCGTCGTGCGCACCCTCCTGCAGCACTGTCGAGAGGCAGAGCCGACGCCCACCGCCCTCGGCGAGGACGCGCTCGCGGCGATCGCGGCTTTGCTTTTCGCCCTTCATCCAGTTCAGGTTGAGACCGTCGCTTGGATCTCCGAGTGCAAGGGCGACCTCTCTACCACGCTCGGCCTGCTCGGCTTCCTTTTCCACTATCGCCCGTCCAAGAAATACCAGACCGTCGCGCTTCTTGTGGCCGCTGTGCTCGCCAAGCCATCTGCCGTCGTCTTTCCCGGAATCCTGCTGCTCACGGATCGCATCTTGCTCGGGCGAAGCCTCAAGGCGAGCGCGACGTTGCCGTCGCTCGCGTGGCTCATGGCTCTGCCGATCGCCTTGGCGACCAAGCGACTGCAGCCAGATCTGAACATGGATTTCGTCCCGTCGTTCGGCGAGCGGCTGCGCGTAGCCGCGGACGCACTCAGTTTTTACGTTTGGAAGCTCGGCGTACCCTCCTCGCTTGTCCTGGACTACGGACGGTCCCCGCAGTACGTGTTGTCGCACTTCGGCGGTTGGCGAGTGGCCCTGTCGATCGCCGTCTCGTTTGCAGGGTTCGTCGCTGCTGTACATGCGGTCCTTCGTCCCAGGCCCTCACGGCCGTGGTACGCCTTCGTGTCGTGCGGTTGGGCCGTCTTCGCGTTCGCTTTGCTGCCAGTCCTGGGCCTGGTGGCGTTCGAATTCCAGGATTACTCGACCGTGGCCGACCGATACATGTACGTGCCCATGCTCGGCGCCAGTATGATGGCGGCTGGATTGCTCATGCGCTGGCGGTGGCGCCCGATTGCTCGCGCCGTGGTCGTGGTCGTTGTCGCCATGATTCTTGCCGCCTCCAGTTTCCGCCAAGCAGCCCATTGGCGATCAACCGAAACGCTGTTCACCCACACCCTGACCGTCAATCCGCGAAGCTACCTCGCGCACTACAGCATCGCCGCCGAGGAGCTGGGGACCGGCAGAATGGACGCAGGAATCGCGGAGGCTCTCAAGGCGCTCGCCATCAAACCGGACTTTCTCTATGCCGAGGTCGCCCTCGGAACAGCGTTGATTCAGCTGGGACGCTACGACGATGC